>Ga0233335_1000134_pt1 | contig 15700 bp, 12 predicted proteins | sample GEONDECOMP222_FD_180695 | JGI IMG/M metagenome (GOLD analysis project Ga0233335, IMG submission 180695) | Leaf litter microbial communities from Shasta-Trinity National Forest, California, United States - GEON-DECOMP-222 | ecosystem: Environmental > Terrestrial > Plant litter > Unclassified... | reverse complement strand
CACATACTCCTTTCAGCGCCTGACGAGTGGTTAGTACCTATCTGAGATTAAATCCACCGTGATGTGGTGATTCACGATTACTAGTAATTCCTTTTTCATGCAGCCGAGTTTCAGGCTACAATTCATAGTATATCCTATTTTGTAGATTAGCTTAAATTCGCATTTTTGCCTCTCTTTGTACAGGCATATGTGGCACGTCTATAGCCCACAATATTAAGGTCATGATGACTTGTCTTAGTCCCTGTTATCACATCCAATGTTGCGGTGAACTGCTTTATAAAGACAAATAAAGCAAGGGTTTACGTTAATTTAATGGATCTAACCAAAATCTCACGACATTAACTGAAGACAGCCGTGCAACACTTGTAATATCTAAATAGATAATATTCAAATTGTGGTAAGGTTTTTCGAGGGTCATCGAATTAAATAACATACTTCACTACTGGTTTCAGAAACGGTCTAATGATTTCAGTTCCTACGTTGCCGCATTACTCTTGAGGTGGAATGCTTACACTTTCATTTATACGCATGCATTATTTGCAAGCCTATAACATTCATAATTCTCTGCCTGGACTACTAGGGTATCTAATCCTGTTTGCTACCCAAGCCTTCGTCCCTCAACGTCAGTTTTTACATAGAGGGCTGCTTTCGCACACCAGTTCCATTAGTATCAAAAAATTTCATCTCTACTCCAATAGTTCTAAATTTTCCTCTTACATAAAACTCTAGTAAATCTGTTCCCTTTTGGGGCTTGATATACTGTCTAGGTACCCTTTAAACCTAATAAAGATGAATAACACTAGTCTTCCTCGTATTACCGCGACTGCTGGCACGAGATTTGGTCAAGACATATAGATAGAAAATTGTCATTATCAGTTATCTATCTAGAACTTTATACGACGTAGTCGATAGCATATACATTTCTGCATACGCCTACATTCCCCCAAGTTGCTGGTTCAGCCGTTAGGCTATTGACCAATATTCCTCACTGCTGTACTATACGTATTGGGGTTTTTTCAGACCCAATGTGGTCGATCAACCTCTCAGTTTCGACTACGGACTTAAGCTAGTTAAACAATTACTTTAACTACTACCTACCCGAGATAATCATAAACATCTTAAAGCGAAAAAGTTTTATTACTTTTTTCTTTTAATAAAAAATATCGTATAAGGGATTTTCCTCCTTACTCTAAGGCAGCTATAATTTCATTTACTCACCTGTACACCACTTCATCCCTTCGCATAAGCGTAAGTGATGACGTTCGATTAGCATGTGTCAAGCATTTGGACAGCGTTCAATCAGAGCCATCATCAAACTCAAAATCTTATATTATAAAAACAATAGTACATTATTTTACTACAATACTAATGTATTTGTGTATTTTTATTTTACTACATTACTAATGTATTTGTGTATTTTTATTTTACTACATTACTAATGTAATTGTGTATTTTTATTTTACTACATTATTAATGTTATTGCATATTCTACTTAGTTATAACCTATTCCTATCCAAGAATCGAACTCGGATCTAGATATTAGAAGTATCCTGCTCTACCATTAAGCTAATAAGAAGTTTTTCTCTAAAAAAAAGAAAACCGGGTAAATAACATTTATTGGTGCAGCGTAAAACACATTACGGTTTCCACTAAACAAAACATAATTCGATTTAACGCCAATACAAATTAATAAAAATAAAATAATATATACATTAAATAACAACTACAACACTAATATTTATATACAAACAAGCACGCACAAAATTTTAATCTGTGGTTAAGGCACTATGTATTTTATTATTCAATATCTTATTTTATTAAACCTACCTTTAAGCATGTAATAATACAATTAATAATTTACAAATTTTGGTTATTAAAGTTTGTTAATTATAGGCTCAAGAAAAAAAAAATATTACAATCTCTTCTATAAAAAAGGAAAGTCTAAGGCACATATTAAGAACCTCAGTAATAAACTGATAAAAATAAGAATAATCATACTACATCAACAAAATGTCAATATAATATTCCAGCTTCTAAACCTAAGTGGTGATTTTCAGTTAAGTGATATGCTAAAAGACGTCAGAATCCTACTGCTATAAATATTGTTCCTATAATAACATGTAATCCATGAAATCCTGTTCCAAAGTAGAAACAAGAACCAAATGCTCCGTCTGATAAAGTAAATGAAGAAACTGAATATTCTACCCCTTGGAAACCAGTAAATATTAAAGCTAACAATATAGTAGATAAAGCTCCATATAAAGCTCCGTTTCTGTTTCCTTGTATTAAAGAGTGATGAGCGTAAGTTATTGTAACCAATTCTCAAATAATAGTTTTATTAGTTTCCATTATTCCTGTATTTTAAACTAAAAATATTTTTTTTTACTGTAGTAAAACATATGAAAAATTAGAGTAAAACCTTGTGTTTAAATAATAAATTCTAGATTATTCAAATGAGAATCCGACTGTACATTAAGCAGCATTTCAGCCACCCACCAGTGACCCAGTCTGTAGCGACCTTTATATAGCCGACGGTCTCTATTTAACGTAATTTCTTGCGTTTTACGTTTTATTTATCTTTGACCGTTTTCACTGATATCGCCAACAATGTATAATTATACATTATCAATACCCTTGTATGGTATTCTGCTGCGATTTATAAATGTTTTTCTATAAAAATTGCACATTACACAACAGGACTATATAATAAATAAAAAAAAAATAAACCTAACTTACTGGAGAAAGGATAATTTGTCATTTAAAATTTATTACATTTAAGGCATTTTCATTTACCTGATGCTAAAAGTAAAACTGTGTTTAGTAAAGGTAATTCGAAAGCATTAATAGCTTCTATACCTATTGGAGGTCATTGTGCTCCCAACTCAACAGTTGGTGATAAAGCACTATGAAAATAAGCTCAGAATATAGCTAAGAAGAATAAACCTTCAGATACTATAAATAAAGCCACTCCCATATTTAAACCTCTTTGTACTGCTAAAGTGTGATTACCTAAATAAGTACCTTCTGAGATTACATCTCTAAATCATAAAAACATACTAGATAATAATAGAACAAATGCACATGCTAATCAGTAACCTGCATTAGAAAAACCGTGCATAGTTAAAACACCTGAAGTTGTAAGAGTTAATAAACTAATACATGTGAAAATTGGTCAAGGAGATGGAGATACCAAATGGAAAGGATGACCCTGAAAATTACTTCTACGTAAATTAGACATAATTAATCTAAAGTTTAACATAATACAAAAAAAAATTTAAAGGGAAAAAATCGTGTATATCTAACACCAGATACAAATATATAGGATGCCAAACCGCTAAAATTTTATTAATATTTGTTTATATAAATAGTACAAATACTATTTTTTTTTAAGATGTTTGGATACAAATAAGCCGGTTCATGTTTTGACATATAATTCTAAAAAAATGATTAATAGAGGGTTCATGTTCCACAATCATATGATACTTAATTTAAAGCTGAAAAAAGTTCTATGTGTTATATTCTCTCCTAAAGACCAAAGCTTTAACTAAAAATTCTATTTATAAATCACTGGACTTTCCTATGTAATTATGTAATAATCACACTATGAGCTTTGTTTCACAAACATTTATCTAATATAAAACTAAATTTTTGGTTATAGCACAACATATATATGTATATTTTGTTTATTATTAAGAGATTTCGTTAATATTTTTACTATATTAATGTAACTCTAAAGCGTCTTTAATGTATGAACATGATAGAACAACAAAAACTTGAGCTTGTATAAATGCAATTCCGAATTCTAAACCAGAGAAGGCTATAATAAACGCTAAAGGAAGTAATCCTAAAAAGAAGAATATGAATCCTGAAGTCATTATGTTATATGTAAACCCACTTAATATATTTAATAACATGTGACCAGAAAGTATGTTTGCAGCTAATCTTAACCCTAATGAAACATTTCTAGCTAAGTAAGATATAAATTCTATTAAAACTAATAATGGTAATAGTGCTAATGGACAACCAGCAGGTACAAATAAAGAGAAAAATTCTAATCCGTGTTTATTTAAACCTAAAAGTGTTGCACCTAAAACCACTGTAAAGCTAAGTGAGAATGTTAGTATAAAGTGGCTAGTTGAAGCGAAACTGTACGGAACCAGTCCTATTAAATTGTTAATTAAAATGAATACAAATAATGTGTACATTAAAGGAAAGTATACTTGTCCGTTTTTAGCATTTATTTGATTTACAACAATACTGTGCACAGTAGCGTATATAGTTTCTTGCCCTATTGATCAACCGTTTGATACAACTCTATTGTTGTTAGTAGCCATTAAATTTAAAAGTAATGCTATGAATCCACCCATTGTTAAGTAAAACCCGATGCTAGTTAAAGATATAGACAAATTACCTAATATAGGAGCGTCTAAACTTAATAAATTTCTAATTTCAAATTGGTCTAATGGACTTGTTATGTTTAAAAATGTGTTCATAATAATTTATGTAATAAATATATATTTAAATAAAGATGATGTGAAAGCTATGTAGGTATTCATAATCTGGCTCGGTTTTGTTTCTGTTTATTTTTATTAAAGCGCAGGTGGTATACTAAAAACACATAACGCTTTGCCTCATTGACTTTTGCGAAGTGTGTTTCTGACACTAGGTTTTCTAATATCGTCTGAGGATTTTGTAGTCTTTAGCATAGCGGTTGTATCATAACCCCTCTTCCTCTATCTAATAAATAATAATCACTAGTTATTAAATTAAAGATTATTATTATGAATTTACCTATTGTTAAGTATAAACCGATGCTGGTTAAATATAAGAGCATATAAATTGATCTAATCGACTTTTTATGTTAAAAAGGTGTTCATAATAGTTTATGTAACAGGTATATATTTAAATAAAGATGATGTGTAAGCTATGTATGTGCTTATAGTTTAATAAAACCTATATTTAACCTGGCGATTTTACGATAAGTTAATTAAAGTTTACTTATAAATACACGTGTAGAGAATAAACGAACAAATCTTGGTAGTACGTATTTTGAAAATACGTAGATTAAAACTACAAGTACTAGAAAAGTAAATGTAACTTGGTTGATAAAATAGAATGGTACTAATTGTGGCATAATTTTTTTATATTTACATAATTGTCGGATTAAATTGTACGACTCTACCTAATTAAAGGCTAAGGGTTTAAAGGAAGATAAAAATGAAAAAAAAAATCATAATTATATGTAAATTACAATACTAATGTGCTTATTTGCTATTCTAAATATAAGTAAAATACTTTTTTGTGGCTTCGAAAGGACTGGGCTAAGGTATTTATAGGTTTTTTTTATTTACGAGTGTTTAGATTATTTTTTTGGATTGAAACAAGTAGTGTAGCTATATTTTTTTTATAAAGGATGTTTGTTTACTTTCAATAGAAAGTGCGTTTTTTCCTAACTCAAACGCGAATCCTAATGTAAGTACTAAAAAGAAAATAAGCATTACAATTAAACCAAATACTCCATTAACATAACCACTAACTATATAAGGATAAACAAGTAAGATTTCTAAATCAAATAATAAAAATAAAAGTGCAAAAATGAAGAAAGAGATACTAAATTCACTTCTGTTTTGACCAAGGAAAGAATGAAAACCACACTCAAATGCACTATCTTTTTCTTGATAGGGGTTGTGGGGAGCAAATATAATATTAATTGCTAACAAAATAAAAGCAAGTATGGGTATAAAAAAAAGAAAAAAAGTTTGGCTAGTCATTTATGGTTTAAACAATGTTAGTGTTAATATATTTGCTACGCTAAATCATTCATTAGGTATATATATAAATAATGCTAGTATTAAAGTTAGTATTGAGATACTGCTAGTTAATGCGCTTGATAATACAATGTTTTCAGTTTTGAATTTAACTGTTTCGTAACTACTATCTGATTTGTATAAATCCCCTTTTAAATTTAAATTTTCCAATGCGGGATTAATTTTATATTCATCTTTGAAAAAGAATATTTGTTTTATTACATTTAAATAGTAAACTGCTGCTATAACACTAGTTAGTATTGCTACTAATGCCATGAAAACGTAACCGCTATCTAAAGCAGCACTTAATACCATCTGTTTTGCGAAAAACCCTATCATAGGTGGTACTCCTACAAAAGAAAATAATGTTATACTTAAACTTAACGCTAAATAAGGATTTATGTAAAAGTAACCTTTTATTTGGCTTACTAGTTGTATAGGTGAATTATTTTTGTCAATTAAACCGTCTCTATGTTTTTCATCTTTATATACGTGTAAATAGAAACTAAATCCTATTGTAACTAAAATAATGAAAGCGTTTAAGTTTGAAATTGTATATGTTATAATGTAGAAAATGTAAGCTTGTATTGATTCTATGCTATTAATACTTAAAGCAAGTAATATAAATCCTACATGACTAATAGTACTATATGCAAACAATCTTTTTATTCTAAACTGAGTTAATCCTAAAACTGACCCAATTATTAAAGAAAATAAACTACTAACAAGTAAACAATTAGTTCAAGAGAAAACAAAAAGACTTTTTTCAGTATAGTACACTAATTCTAAAAAGAATATAAATATGGATATTTTAGCGATTATAGCTACAAATGTTGTAACTATTGTAGGAATTGCATCGTACACATCAGGGCTTCAGAAATGAAAAGGTGCAGCAGACACTTTAAATAAAAATCCCACCGATAATATTACTAAAGATAAATGTATGTAGTATGGCTTGTATCAAGATAATAATGTAGATTGGCTAAGCCCTAAATCTGGAGATACTTCAGAAATACTGCTTACTACATATATACCTTCAAGGCTTGTTGTACCTGAATTTGCGTAAAGTAAACTTGAACCTAATAAAATAAAACAAGATGATAACCCACCTAATAAAAAGTATGTTAAACCACCACTTGTTGCCTGTTCTGAATCTCTATACAATGTAGATATTATGTATAATCCATAACTTTGCAGTTCTATAGACAGAAAAATAGAAACTAGATCGCTAGCACTTATTAAAAATACCGCTCCACTTAAAACAAAGACAATAACCAGAGAATACTCTAATATTCTAAATTGTTCTCCCATTTTATTAGACAATTTTGTATTGTTATATATAAATTTTGAAAATAATATATTATATAAACTAGATTGTTCCTTTATGAATACTTTTCTAGGATAAAATGAAGTAAGGGTTAATATTATTGCACTAACTAAAAAAATAAATATGTTAAAAGTATGTGTAAAAGGTGTAACATGGAATAAACCTCCATATAACCCTATACCCTTGTCTAAACATAATACGAATAAGTTATTTAAAGCTAATAAACTGGTTAAAATTAAAGTTACCATTACAATTCTAGAAAACAATATTGATTTATCTTTTCTTAAAGTAAGAGCATTTGAGATTAATAGGTAGGTTAATAAAGAAATCAACATTTTTTTTATTATTTAGAGTTTTCTAAAGACAATTCAACTAGACTGTTTTCTAGTAAACTAACTAACGGCACTATAATTAAGAAATGTGAAAAATATAATACAGTTGAAATTTGTCCAAATTCTATGTATGGAGATTCAACGTGTTTTGCACCTAATTGCATTAATATTAAGAAATTAGCTATGAAAGCAAAAAAAGCTATTTTACTTAAAGGTCTAAATTGTATTCCTCTATTTCTACTTAAATCTGTGAAAGGCATAGCTAATAATATTAAAATTGCTGAAAACATAGCAATAACACCTAATAATTTGTTAGGTATAGATCTTAATATAGCATAAAATGGTAATAGATATCATTCAGGTACTATAGCAGGTGGAGTTTGCATAGGATTAGCCATAACATAGTTTTCACTATCACCTAAAAGATTAGGCATGAAAAACACGAATATAGATAAAACTATAAAGAAGATAAATATAGTAATTAAATCTTTAAATATGAAGTATGGAGCGAAAGGTAATCTATCGTAGTTACCTGAAACACCTAAAGGGTTTCCTGATCCAGCACTATCGTGTAATGCTATTAAGTGCATTAGTGCTAAAGCTGCTAATACAAAAGGTAATACAAAGTGTAGTGCGAAAAATCTGTTTAATGTTGCGTTGTTAACGCTAAAACCACCTCAGATAAACTGAACTATATCTTGTCCAACTCAAGGTATGGCACTCATAAGGTTAGTAATAACTGTTGCACCTCATAATGACATTTGCCCATAAGGTAAAACATACTTATTTACTTAATATAAAATAAAAATCTCGGACGCCACCAATGGTGACTGAGACTTGCGGGCTCTCCGCTAGACATTTATAAAAAGCTATAACAACTTTGATTTCGTGTGTTATATTAGTTTAAGCTATACTAGACATTAAACTAAAAATACCGACTGTGCATTAAGCATCATTTCAGACACCCATTAGTGACCCAGTCTGTCGCGATTATATGGATAACCGACGATCTCTTATCTTTAACCCTATTTGTCTCCACTGACTAGTGTTTAAGCAGACTAGGATTAAGGATTCTTTGATCGTTTTCACTAACATTGCCAAAGAAATAATATTTCTTCAATATCCCTGTCGGGCTATTCCACTTTAATTTCTATTTTTTTCCATAAATTACATAGATATTGTTACTTGTGGGACTATAATTTAAATTAAAACCATACAACAATAAAATTTTAAACATCTTGTACCTATTGTATAAGGGGTTTTATCATAAAAACAAAAGTTAATTTATTTATGGTTTTTACTGTAATTATATGTTTTGCTTTCGTTGTTGTAGAATTTAAATCATTTTGAGCTATGTTTATAACCCAGAAACGCTGTGGCCATCATTAAGATAAAGATTACAGTACCGATAGTTCATACTAAAGTTCTTGGTGCTCTGTATGATCCATAGTATAAACCTCTTCCTATGTGTAAGTAAACAATAAAGAAAAATGCCGAAGCTGTGTTTGAGTGTAAGTAACGTATTAATCATCCATTGTTTACGTCACGCATAATGTGTTCTACTGAGTTAAATGCTTCTAATACACTAGGGTTGTAATGCATAGCTAAAGTTACACCTGTAACAATTTGTATACCTAAACAAAGCCCTAATAGTGAACCAAAGTTTCATAAGTAACTTAAGTTTGATGGTTGTGGTGAATCAATTAAATAACCATTGGCTAAACTGATAAGAGGGTGACTTTTTAAAATTCTCATTTTTTTCTTTTAATAATTTATGTTTTTTTTTCAATTAATCTATATGTAAATGGTACTTAAATACCAAACAAACAATTGTTATAATGTTATATGTAATAATGTATATTTAAAGTAAGCAAGAGGTACAAAGTTCTGCTACATTACTAATATAATGTTTTATTTTTTTTTATAACTTTTCTTTGGGATAAACAATAATGTTTTTCCTGAAAATAAATAATAATGTAAAGGATGAGCTGTAGATATATCATTTTCAACTTTTCTTACTGTATCAAGTATTTAAGATACTTTTTTAGCTTTTGCGTACTCGGCATCTGCCTTTAATCCCCCTAAGTTATGTTTATGATTAATTTAAAGCATAAATATATTATAATTTTAAGCTCTTACACTGTCACGATAAGGCAATCTAAGGATTCAAATTATAATAGGGTTAAAGCAACTAGGCAAAAACCCTAAATTTAGGCTACATATAATAAAAGGAAGGCCATCATAAGGGCGAACAATCCTGTTGCCTCTGCAAAGGCAAAACCTAATATAGCGTATGAAAATAGTTGACCTCTCAAAGATGGATTTCTCGCTACTCCTAGTATAAGGGCCCCAAATACTACCCCAATACCTACACCGGCACCAATTAAACCTGTTGTAGCTAATCCTGTTCCAATAATTTTTGCTGCTTGTATCATATTTTAGTTTTTTTATATATTTTTATAAAGGATACCTTTTACTATTTCACTGTTTAATGTGTGTTTTTTTTTATTTTAACGTCAATATATATTTTGTTTAAGTTTTAATAACTGATTAAACAAAATATATACTACTTATATGTAATATTTATAAGTTAACTACTTGTTAATAAGTAATAGGGATATAGAGGAATTGAACCTCTTATTTTAGATTTGCAGTCCAAACGCAAAACCATTTACTATATCCCTTGTATTTACATCACTGACTTAATTTAAACGTTATATCGTAGCGAAATAAACTTTTGTTAATGTATTATATGTCATAAAAGCAAAATAAACGAAAAAAGTATTTTTGCATAAATAATAGGTTTTATTTATTAGTTTTTATTATTTATTATTTTTTTAATCTGATTCAGAGTCAGAGCTTTCAGGTGTGTTACCATGATCTAGCGGTATACATCTATCGTTGTTGTGTGTTTTGCAACTACAAATATCACAAGTCTGAACCACATCACCAGCCTTCAGAACTTCACCGCAAGAAGTACAATTATTGTTACCCTCTACTGCAATGTTATCGTTTCAATCGTGCTGGCATGCGCATTTTGAACCTGCTTCGTACTCTGGACAATCACATCTGTGTGTACATGCGCAATCATTCAGATAACATTCCCTAAGCGGAATATCTTCCCGATCTGGGTCTTCTGAACCAGAACTAGTGCTGGAACCATCGCTACCACCTCAAGTAGAGCCATCTACTGCAATTTCAGATGAGTTAATGCTGCCATCAACAAAAAAAACCAGTGTATCATCTGTAACACTTAAAGCTGTACAAGTGCATGTATCAAACTCTTGACCTATTTGGTTATAAACCTCCGGGTAAAGGTAATTATTGTTCTTGCAATCAACTAAGAAATTTTTCAAGTGATATAGACTCTATCACAATAGGCATAGAACTGTGTAAAATACCACAGATTTCTGAACATTGACCAAAGAATAGTCCTTCTCTATTTATAAGAACAGAAATTTGATTTAATCTTCCGGGATATGCGTCACATTTAATACCTAAAGATGGACAAGCGTAAGAGTGTATAACGTCACCAGAAGAAATGATAAATCTAACGTGAGTCAATTCAGGTAGTATAACTCTATTATCCACTTCTAACATTCTTAAGGCACCGTCTTCCAGATCTGATTCAGGTACTAAGTATGAATCAAATTCTAATTCTTCATTATCATCATTTAAGAAGTCTGGATATTGGTAGCTTCAGTATCACTGGTGTCCTTCTACAAACACAGTTAAAGAAGGATCAGTTACTTCATCCATAAGGTATAATAATTTGAAAGATGGAAATGCTATTAAGATTAATATAAGCGCAGGTGTTATAGTTCAGATCAACTCTATTAGTGTACCGTGATTAAGGTATTTGTTACTAATAGGAGATTTACTGTTAACATAATTTCTTATTATTGAAATCATTATTCAACCCACACCAAATAGTACTATTACTAAGTAAAACATGATATTATCATGTAGCTCAACCAGTGCTTCCATTTGAGGACTAGCACTATCTTGGAAATATACACCTCAAGCTCTAGGTGCATCACAAAGGTTAAAAATATTGTTAAATAAATTAAACATATAATATAATATAAATATATTCCATCTATAGTATTTAGCATAAAAGTGAGACATCTTTTTTTTTTCTTTATTTCCAGGGAAAGATTTTTATTATTAATTACCAGTTAACTCCCTTATTCATGGGTCTCCATGAACAATATTAAGGTTACGCACAAGTGTAAAGGATGTTCTGTACCTAGAATCTGGTAAAATTATATTTGGAGCAGGTACTACCCCTTTATATATTGAAAACCAGAGTCACCTGTGTACATTAAACCTAATTTACTACCTGAAGGATCTAACTTATCATATATGAACTTAGGTGGTGTATTGTAAAAATTACAGGCATATTTACTAAATATGCCTAAATCCATTTTTTGTTTCCTTTTTTTATTACAGTAGTCCTGTGGACTTAAATTAGTATTAAATAATTTATTAAAGGGTGAAGATAAGAATATTATTTAAATTATTATTCAAGCCACACCTAATGGTATGACTAAATAAAACATGATATTATCCTGGAAATTTTCAATTATAGCTAGCCATGTACCACCAAGGTAAAAATTGCGATTAAATAAATTAAACATATAATATAAATATATATCATCTAAAGTTTTTAACATAAAAGTGAGATAATATTGTTTGTTTAATACTTTATTCTGATGGAAACTTAGGCTTATTTTCTTTTTTTTTTTAAGCTTAACACAAAAAAAAGTACTTTTAAGAAATAGGTGATTTGAACACCTAACCTACCGTGTGTAAAACGGTTGCTCTACCAATTGAGCTAATTTCCTTTTATTATTTATGTAAAACAATTATTAGTGTAATCATTACAGGTAATTAGCCTGAGGAGAAAATCGAATTCTCATTCTTAATGCATGAAATTAACGTTCTAACCTATTGAACTACTCGGGCTTTTACAGAGGTAAGTGTATTAAAGTTTTTCAGTATTTTGCGATAACTAAATTAGACTAAGACTAAAAAATATGGTCTAACAATACACACTACTACATATATTTAATGGGTGAATACCCTGAATCGAACAGGGAACTTACTGTGCCACATACAGTTGTTCTGCCAATTGAACTATATCCACCTTTTTATTACAATGTATACGTAAGAATAACATTATGTTGGAGTGATTCGAACACTCAATAGTAAATACCAAAAATTTATGACTTACCGATTAGTCCACAACATATAATTAGGCCTTGCCCTAGATAACACAATAAGGTAAATCCGACTTGAACGGATAAGATTTGAAAATCAAATAGTCCTAAGCTATTCATGTCTACCAATTCCATCACTACCTTTTATTGTTTTATATTAATATAGTTTGTTATAATAGCAAGGGATATAGTACAAATACATTAAGGTTGCCCAAGATAAGATTCGAACTTATAACCTAAACATCTTCAGAGTTCCGCTCGGCCAATTGAGCTTCTCGGGCTTTAATTATTTACAATTTGTTTGATTTACATAGGTTTTACTTTGGCTTAACTAGCCAAAGTGCACCCGCATATATTTAAATACTTAGCAGCATTATAATAATAATTAAGGTTTATTTTTTAGTTTCGATATCTGCAATTTCAAGCGAATCGTAATTTTCCTTTATCTTTTTAATGTGTAATCTTTTTTTATTTGTTATTAGTGACACACACAATATAAAAAGTCTAATGTAATATTTACTTTTATGTATAGACTCAACTTTTCTTGGCCATAAAAAAGCAATTAACTCGACATTGCAATTGTATATTTATAGTTAGGTTTAAATATAAATATAGATATCTTGAAAAATTAGTGTAAAGCTTAATGATATTAATGGTTTTTAGAGCTTAGCCAAAAACAAGTTGGAGATATTAGGACTCGATCCTAAAATAACGATATGCAAAATCGCAGTTTTACCAGTTAAACTATATCCCCTTTTTATTGTTTTTTTTATTTGCTACTACTGTATATCAATTACCCTACGGTCGAGACAACAATATACTAGTTTTTGCGTCAGAAAAGACCTTAAATATTACTCACGATCCATACTGTGGCAAATAAAATTTATACTAAGGTAAAAATTTTATCATATGTACACTTTAGTTTGTATAGTGTATTAAGCTAAAAAGTTTTATATATATCTAGATGTATACATAAGCATTTACTTTCACCTATCACCTACTGATTATAGGGCATAATTATTAGTAAAAAAAATATATAACACTAAACATATTAGATGTATAACCCACTCGGGATTCGAACCCGAGAAGTAACGGTGAAAGCGCTATGTCTTAACCGCTTGACTAGTGGGTCTTTAATATTGTGTGTTTAGTATCTTATCAGTTAAACTAAAAGTTTATATTAGATATATTCACAATACAATATAACGTATGTTAATTTAAATATAAATAATTATCCAAGAAACGACTTGAACGTTTACGATTAAATATCAGCGAATCTTAAGTTCGCCCTGTCTACCAATTCCAGCACTCGGATTAAAATATGTTAAATATATATAATTGCATTAACTTTTATTTACTTAAAAAAAATAAAAAATTAGCTTTATATTATAAGGCCAGAATGACTCGAACACTCATCTGAGCTATCATGAGCAGCTTGCTTTACCAATTAAGCTATAGCCTTTATAAGTGCGGATAGAGGATTTGCACCCCTGTCTACTGGGCATGAGCCAGTCGTGATACTATTACACCAACCCGCATTTTTTTCTTAAGCCCAGTGCAAGTATCGCACTTACTTCTACCGATTACAAAACGGTTGCATTGCTTTTATGCTAACCGGGCTACATTTATATCTTTTTTCACATCGGCTTTCATGACACGGAAGTGATGAAAGTGATGGATGGGTTGCAATGGATAAAACTTATGGGAAAAATATAGATTTATTTTCATAAGTTGTTAATACGATAAGTTTGTAATTTAGTTTTTAATAAAATTAGTACTTTATACCTGAAGACATCAAAATCCTTTAAGTTAAAGCCTAAGTATTATTTAATTAATGCATAGCATTTAAATAAATAACTTCGTAGTGTTATACCACGTATATTTAAGAGTATCTTAAGGTAAGTTTCGTGCCTATATGCATTCAGCACTTATCTTTAACTAACATAGCTTTCCTGCCGTGCCTATGCTATTTATATATACAAGAGTAGTAGTAATATACCTGCAAAAAAAAATTCTTGCATCATAGTTAATATTGGTCACATAAACAACAGGTAAACCAGGGGTTAATATACCCAACTCCTTTCGTACGAAGGGGCTATCCTTATTTTACTCTAATTTCCTCTAGAAGATAGAAACCATACTGTCTCACGACGTATTTAACCCAGCTCGTGTAGCTCTTTAATCGACGAACAGTCGTACCCTTCATGATTCCTGCATTCATGTGGATGAGCTAAGCCGACATCGAGGTGCCAAACTGCGCACTCAATTTGTACTCTCTGGCGCAATTAGCCTGTTATCCCTAGCGTAGCTTTTTCAAAAATCCAAGACCTTTCCTTTCTGCATCTTGTGATCATATGCCCCGCTTACGCGACTGATAGACGTGTAAGTCAAACAGTAAAGCAAGATTAAGCCATTAAACTTTATAAGTAAATATAAAAATCATTCTATTCTTACCAAATGCATAAAAATAAAACAAGTTAAAACAATACAAGGATAACTCCTTATTAATGTTTAATTTACATCTATTTTCCATATAGTTAAAATCTTACTTAAAATAAATATAATAAATCTAACTTAATAGATATATAACTGAATAAATTATCATATGATAAATTATAACAAACTAAAATAAAAAAACACGAAGTACAACCCTCGACCTAAGGTCGAAGGAAGCCTATACGTGTTTAATTGCTAACTATCGCAAGGCTTTTGCCATGCAACTTGCAGCAAATTTACAAAATTAACTTTGGATACACCCAGGTACTTTTTATGGGATCTGTGCCCCGCATAAACCGTCTACTAGCAACTGTTTCCCGGGGTAAATGGTAAAGCCACCTACCCCCTCTTCCTTTTTGGATAAGTAATGTAGATTTTAGCCTGCCGGTTGGCAAACGTATTCTACTGATATGATAAACTAAGTAAAGGTGTTTCAATTGTATCTTATCAACTACCTTATACACTACAACTTGTTTGATCATATCCAATAACTAGTAACAGTAAAGCTGCATAGGG
>Ga0233335_1000133_pt1 | contig 15990 bp, 15 predicted proteins | sample GEONDECOMP222_FD_180695 | JGI IMG/M metagenome (GOLD analysis project Ga0233335, IMG submission 180695) | Leaf litter microbial communities from Shasta-Trinity National Forest, California, United States - GEON-DECOMP-222 | ecosystem: Environmental > Terrestrial > Plant litter > Unclassified... | reverse complement strand
TGCCTTGTTCGAGAGCCGGGTGCGGGAAATCTGCACGCCCGGTTCGCCGAGCGGGGGGTGAAAACGGAGCGTCTGGCAAGCCCCACAGGCGCGCCGCACGTCACCGCGTCACCTCCCGACTCTACCACTTCTCGCCGATCGAGCGCGCGGCGGGTGTCGACCAGCTCAAGACATTCAGCGTCGGTGACGCGAACGTCGGCTTTCGCTGAAACCCGCCATTCGGGTAGCACAAACCGGCCGGTCGGCTTAGCGCCCCAACAGCGGTCAATCCGGCAGTCCGCCTCCCATCCTGAAAGCCGCCGTTCTCCAAGATAGTGGCGGCCGAATGCCGAGCCCGAGATACCTTTTGCCAAGGAGCAGTTGGTGTTGAACTGAAAGCACCGCGCGGGGCTATCGGTCATGCGCGCGCGCAGATCGGCGAGGACGGCATGGGAGGCCATGGCACCATTCAAGACTCGGCGGCCGGCTGATTTGTTCCCTATTTGTTCTATCGTGTTGGTTTGCGAGTCAAGCCGGGTGCTTGTGGCCAACTGTTCCTGTTCGCGGCGGCAGGGGCTGCCTTCGCTCGGGAATCTGAGGCTTTGGCGGCACGATAAATATTTGCTGGCAGCAGTGGGACACGCAGGCGATGAACAGAATCATGAAGCAGGACGATCCTTTTGAACTGCAGCGGTTCATCGATGCACAGGCAACAAGATACGACATGGCACTCGCCGAAATCCGCCGGGGCGCGAAACGCAGCCATTGGATGTGGTTTATCTTTCCGCAGGTCACCGGGCTAGGTTCATCGGCGATGGCACAGCGTTATGCGATCGGCTCACTGGACGAAGCGCGCGCTTATCTCGCGCATCCAATGCTCGGAGCAAGACTGCAGGCCTGTGTTGCCGCACTCCAGGATCTGACCAGCACCACCGCCGAAGCGGTGTTCGGCAGCATCGATGCAGTGAAGCTGCGGTCGTCGCTGACCCTGTTCGTAAAGGCGGGTGGCGGGCCGTTGCTTGAGGCGGCGCTGACGCGCTGGTTTGGCGGGTCGGATCACGCAACGCTCGATATTCTGGGCAGGGGTTGACCGATGGAAACCGGGCGCAGGAAATCGGGGCGTGCAACGGCCACCACACCGACGTCGCCCTATATCGCGATCGCCTGTTGGCTCGACCTGCTCGGCTATGGCGGCGAGATCGACAAGGCCGGGTTCGATCCGACTCATCCGGATGCAAGTGCGCCGCTGCGCCGCCTGCGCGATTTCCAAGCGGTCGTCTCTGAACATAGCAGCGGCGGATTCCCGACTCTGGTGATGAACGATGGCGCTGTGGCCTACAGCAACATCGAACCGAGCCGCAGCGACAAGGCCTGGCGCTTCATCGCCCGTTGCTGGGCGCTTTACCAGGCAGCGACCGAAATCGATCTGGCCAATGGCGGACCAGGATTGCGCGGTGTGATCGCGGTTGGGTTGCGCGCCAAAGGCAGCAATCGCGGCATTCTCGCACAGGACGAAGCCGTGACCGGGATCATCGAGCAGCTCGTTGCCGGGACGATTGACCGCAAAAAGGCGCTCGCCGACGCGCGCAAGGTCCGGCGGGTTTTCGATATCATTCCGCAGCTCCAGGCTAATTTTGCCTTCACCCGCGCCTATGAGGCCGAAACGGCAGGCACCGCTGCCGGACTTCCCGGGCCAGCGCTCTATCTCGACACCGCGGTCTTCGTGCATGACGTACCGCACTGGATTCGTTCGAGGCCGCCGGTTCCTTGGCGGCCAGCCAAATCTTCGCTTGCGACCAGCTTCGTTGCCCTCGAAGCCATCGAGCCGGTTGCCGACGAAGTGGCGCACACCGCGCTCCGCTCCGGGCAGGTCTTGCGGACCATATTGCAGGGGCGGCAACCAGCTCGGGTCCAACGGGACGCCGATCCTCACCTCTACAAATACACGTCCTTCGAGACCGCGCGCATCGTGCTCGGATCGGGCCGGCTGCGCTGGACCACGCCGCCGTTGCTCAACGATCCCTATGACTTGAGCTTCGACTTCCATCTCGACTTTCATCACGATAGCGTGCGCGACGCGGCGATCGATCTACTCTGGGCCGATTGGCGCAACGAGTCAGTGCCGGCGCCGCAGGCGTTGTTCGAGGCGTGGAAGCGGGTCACCAAGGCGGCGCAACCCGATCTCACTCGTGCGGCGTTCGCAGAGATGGTCGCGCCGATCATCGAGGAGTCGATTGCCGCCACCGCCTCGATCGTCGAATTGAACGCCGAACTTCAATTTCATCTTCAGCGCGCCAAATTGCTCTGCCTGACCGAAACGCCGGGCAATATGTTGATGTGGGCGCACTATGGTCAGCAGCATCAGGGCGCCGTTCTGCGGTTCACCCGCGAAGGCGACAACAATGCTTTCGGGATGACGAAACCGGTCCGCTACGCCCGGGCCATGCCACGCTTCGGGGAGAGCGCGACACTGGCTCGCATGATCACCGGTCGTTTGCAGGATCCCAAGGCGCTCACGGACGCCCAAATCTATACCAAGGCGATCGACTGGGCCTATGAGCGCGAATGGCGCATCCAGTTCGGCTTCGGCCGCGATCGCGAAGCGGCGCATGAGGATCTTCCCTTTGGGGCCGAAGAGCTCACCGGGCTGATCCTAGGCTGTCGGATGGACGCAGCCGAGCTGGCCGACCTCGCCCGAAGACTCAATCCCGAAGTCGAGATCTTCGTGAGCCGCCCGTCAACGCGCGCGTTTGAAATGGCTATCGAACCCTGGGTCAAGACCGGTGCCTGACAGGCGGGCCGCGGCGCCCGGTTCAAGAAATGTTCCACCGGCCAATCGCTCGACCGGGACGGGCGAGCGATGAGCGGTCGCGAAACACTGCGTGGTGACGCAGCAATGGCGATCGTCGAGCGCGAGATCATGCGCCACGGCGACGCGGTTATCGCGCACCTCGCGCCGTTCGAAGCGGCGGGCGCGATCGCGACCTGGCATGCCGCTATCCGTTCGGCCGAGGAGTTCATCAACATACCGCAGTTCGCGGTCCCGGATGCCGTGGAACACCAGCTGCTGTCGCTACCACTGGGCGACGCGCTGGCGGCTGACCCCAGTCCCGCGATTGCCGCGCGCGATCTGCTCGAGCCTTTGCTCGGCGAGGCCGTAGCCCGCCGCTTCATGCTTTCCATGATCCAGCTGACCATCGCCTCGGTCGGCCTACGCGAATCCGGTCGTTCGCTGGCGGGCGGCTTCGTGCTCGACAGCGTCGCGGCGGGGATCGATTTTCTCCAGTCGCGGCGGCGCCATATGGTCTCGCTGCTCTACGCTATACCCAAGGCCTGCACTGGCACACAGGCGCTCGCGCCCGAGCTGGCTTGGCGTGTGATGCTGCCGCTCCTCGAATACTGCTGCGATGGTGTGACCGGATGGAGCTGGAAGAAAATCCAGCTGCTTTGCCTGCCCGATTTCGCGCTCGAACTGGATGGGGTCGGGGCAATGGCGAGCCAGGCCTTCAACCCGCTTGGCACGATGTTCCTCGAGCCCGAGCGGGTCTCGATCATGGATATGATCGACCATCGCGGCGAGCAGATCGGCGCGGCGCGGCGCGAACGGCAGGATCTGCGTCTGGTCTTCTCGGCCGCCGAGCTGCGCAACAATGTCCGGCTGCTTGAAGCGGTCTTCGCGCAGTTCGGGGTGGACGACGCCGCTTATGGCGCGATCAAGCGGCTGTTGATCCTGTTCTCCCGTCACTGCCGCGACGATTATTATGTCGAGCTACCGCGGACTTTGTTCGACGCGGCGATCGTCTGCCAGGATGCGATCCCGGCACCCGAGCTGGAGGCGCTGCTGATCAGTCCGTCGGGCAGCTATGCCGATTGTTCGAACGATTATGCACCGTTTCTCGCGCTTGGGGACAGACTGATCAGCAACGTCGTGCTGCTTTCGCGCTTCGCCAACATGTTTAAAAACCTCCACCTCGGCAGTCGGCGAAGTTTCCTCTCCAATGCCGGCTTCATCTTCGAGGATATGGTCAAGCGCGACCTCGCCAAGGCCGGGTTTACGGTCACCGACATCAAGCGGATTAACCGCAAAGAATTCGACGTCGTCACCACACTCGGGCAGGTGATTCACAACTTCCAGTGCAAGAACAACTGGATCGATCTCGCCAGGGTCGAGCGCGATCCCGTGCTCTACGCGCGCTATAACCGGCGGCTGGTGCGCTACTACAAACGTGCGCTCGGGAAAGAGCGCCGTCGCCAGGGGCTGCTGACCGAAACGCTCGCGCGAGACGAAATTCGACATCATGTTGTCAGCCGCTTCGCGGTGATCACCGACGATCCGGGCGTCATAAACTACAACCAGCTTGGAATGCGCGCGCAGGCGATCATCGCTGAGGCTGGGTAATTTCCGCAGACGTCGCGACACGTTAGCCGGTTCGCTTTTCGGCGCCGGGCAAATTGCCCATACGGGATCGAGGCGATGTAAGGGACAAGGGCAGTGGCAAACGATTTGGTCGAGGATCAAAACGATCAGGGAGGGACCAGCAGCTCGCCCGCGATTTTCGACGCCTTGAGCCACGCGTGGGATCACGGTGAGTCGATCAAGGGGGCATTCCCCTCGCTCACGCTGGACCTGCCGCAAATCCCGCACATTGAACTGCCGGTCCTCGCCGTGCCCGCCGCCGCCGAGCTGTCCGAAGCCATCCAGCGCTGGCAGACGGCGATCGCGCCCTTGACCAAGATCGGTGAAGAGTTTCGCCAGCGCTACGCCGAGATCATGAAGCCCTTCGCCGGGCTGAGCGAGCCTTTGCGCCGTCTTCAGGTCATTGATGCGCAATGCGGCCGCCTTGAAGCGCTCGGCTGGTTGCCACACGCCAATTCGCCGCTCGATCTCGTCGCCGACGACCCGGAAGATCCCGCTGCGGTCCATGCCGCGATCCTCCAACATTATTCGATCCACTGGCCCGATATCGCGCGTGCGCTGTGCGCCGACATCGACGCCAGCGCATTGGATGACGAGGCAAAGGCGACCTTTGCCGAAGCGGTCGCAGCCCATGGCGCGGGCTTGTATCGTTGCGCGCCGCGCCTGCTGTTTCCCGAGATCGAGCGGGTGTCGCGTAAGGAAATTCATGGCGGCGCGCTCGACAAAATGGCGAGCCAGCAGCGCCTGATGGAAGCGATCGGCTGTCTGACCCCCGCCGAAATGTCATCGACCGGTGTCGCCGGCCTGCGCTTCTATAAGAAACTCACCAAGCATCTCTACATGCATATGAAGGATGAAGCGGCGGTCGGGATCGCATCCGCGGATCCTGTGCCCAATCGGCATGCCTCACTGCACGGGATCGTTTCCTATTCCTCCCCGCAAAGCAGCATCAACGCGATCCTTGCAGCCGACTATCTCCTGCGCGCGATATCGACGATCAAGCAGCTCGCGACCGAGGATGCGGCGGCCGCGCGTGGCCGCGCCGTCGCGTCGAGCTGAGGCGCAGCCATGGATCTTGATCGATACGAGGACGCCGCGTGGCGCGAGATAGCTTGGTATGTCGAACGGCTCCAGGCCGAAGGCGCGGACGCGCTGTGGCGTTCGGGCGTCGTGCTCGGCGCCGCCGGGATCGACGCCATCCTCGAGGATCAGGGCGCGGAGCTGCGCGACTTCATGGGCGCGCCACCTGCGAAAAGGGCACGAGCGCTGGCAAGGCATAAGGATCCGGTCGAGCGGCACGGCTTCCTGATTGCCGCGACCTATTTGGCACGCTGCGCCGCTGCCTGGCTCGACGTCGCATGTCGCTACGGCGTGTCCGCCGGTGATGGTCCGGAACCCCGCTTTCTGCTCGGGTAGGCGGCTGCTGCGGCCATCGAGCTTCGCGATGGTTTTCCGACGCTATGGCCGTTCGAGGATCATCCCGACCCCTTTGGTCCTAGCGAACCCTAGAATGACGCTATGGCGGAAGGTGAGTCAATCTCGCGGTAGATGCAGCTTCATCCTCCCATAAGGTAAGCGTCGCTTCGTTGGAGCCAGTGGCCTGTCGGTCTGCGCATCGGTCGAGGGTGCGCCCTAGCTCGCGTCCGAATCCGGTGGCCGCGCCTCGATCAGCGCGAGCCGCCGATGAACCAGTATGCGCAATTGTTCGAGCGCAGCGTGCCCGGATGGCAATTTGACGAATTGCAGCATGGCGGCATGATCGGCGAGATCTGCACCGCGAAACATCCAATAGTTGATGTGCCGTACGACCAGCTCGCGCAGGAACTGTCCGAGATCGTGGAGATCGTCGCCCGAGACACCGGCATGGACGTAATCGTTCCGCAGCCGGGCGATATGCGCCAGCTTCCACCTCGACAAGGCTGGCTCTCGCTCGCCAAACAGCGCGCGTTCGATCACCTTGTCGTTCGAGCCATTCTTGGCGTCCGCCTCGACATAGAGCTGTTCGAGCGCCGACCAGTAGCGCAACAGTCTGAGACTGCCGTCCCGGCTGACCAGACCATCCTGCAGCAGCATGACGGCGCGCACCAGAACCTCGCGCAACGGATGTGTATCGAGCGAAGCAAGTGCCTTTCTCGCCCAGGGCACGACCTTGAGGATGCGCTTCATGTCCGGAGGGAAGTGCCCCCAGGCATCCTCGTCATAATCGGGATTGTACCAAATGCGGTTATCGCCCCGGAACGCCTTCCCGCGAAATACGAACTGGGTCGGACCCGGCCATAATTTGCCCTCGGTCCAATTGCGTCCGCCCCAATGGGTATGGCGCCGCCAGGACTCGTAGAGATTGAGCAGCCCCAGCATGAGCTGCAGCGCGTCCATCATGCGATCGACCGCACGATTCTCGTCGCGCTCATCGCAGCTCATGATCACATAGCCATAGCCTTCCGGCTGTTCCGGAAAGATATAGCCGACCCCGCTCAGCAGGTAATCCTCGCGCCGCATCCAGGCCGGCAAGGCGACTGTGGTGCGCAACGTGACGCCGCGCCAGTTCAGATTGAACCCCTTGCTATGGGCCATGTCTCGCGCCCGGAACTTGCTCCATAGCGAATAGCGTTCGAGCGGCACCGCGAGCGTCTGCCGGTGAAGCGCCGAAGCCTGTTCGATCAATGCCGCAGCCGTCATCGTCCGTGCGTGGCGGCAGGCGCGCAGGGCCTTGGAAAACAGGCCAATCGCTTCGGACCGGCTGACTGTCGGTTTGACCGAGAACGCATCGGGCAGAATTTCATAGAGCTCGTTGAAGTCGTAATGCTGATAGCTCAGCGTTCCCGCCTCAAGTGTCGTGCCCGCTTCGAATGCGCGAAGCAGTTCATTGAGCATCTCATCCGAGACCCATTTTTTGGTACGAGTGATCTTCATCGGACGTGTCTCATCAATCCTATCGACGTGCCTGCTTCGCCGGAAACATCTACACAACAGGCAGATCGCCATTGGCAGGCGCAACCATCTGGATAAAGTCTCTCAGGACGCTCGCGGCTTATCAGCGCATGCTTCGACCAAAGCGGATCAATTTGAGAAGGTTAGACCTGCGGAATGGACGCGCGCATGCATCTATCCCTGGGATGGGGGGCTGGAGATGCGTAATAGATGCCAAAGCTTATCATGATTAGCGCTGTAGAATATACTCAACAAAAGTGTTTTTGGTTTTTGCCGCGAACAGGCTGGCGGTAGATAAGTGGAATTTTCCTTGGTTCAGTTACCGGTTGCTGGATGATCGTTGACCTGAGACACTCAGAATGCTCCCTAAATATTTCACTCCCGCTCGATAGCATAAACCTGGTGGCTGACCTCTTGGTAACAAGTGTTCTAAATGCTTGAACGACCGTCATCTTGGTTCGGACGCAAAAAGCTGACTGTCTGCTAGCGGCCAGTCCCGCGCATTCCAGGAATCGATCATCAGTGCTTCAGGAACAGCAGGTGTTGGATGGGAACCTGCCATTCCCGGCGTAGCTCGCGAATGTCGGTTTTGTCCCAAGGCCAGTCGGCGGCTGTCGACCAGCTTAAGTCGTTCCCCGACCTGCGCGCGAATGTCCGCTCCTGCCAGAACCCGCTACCCTTTTCCATACAACGGTCTGGCAGCGGTGTGCCAACATTCGCCGTTACCCGATCGGGCCGCTGATTCCAGAACCGGCAGCACAGCCAATCTTCGGTGACAATTGCGGCCGCGCTCATCATCCTGCCACAGCGAGTCTCGGCAGGCGCGATTAGCCGCCGCTCAGCTGTATGGCGGCGAGCTGAGGTAAAAAGGTCTACCTTTCTGCCGGCGGTGTGCCGCTATCACCACACCATTCGATGACGCCACGGTGAACCCAGAAGTGGGCAAAGCACCCAGCGGTCTGTCGAACTGAGGGGTGCAAGGAAACGCGCCTCAGACGATCTCGATGTACAGCCCAACGGGGGCGGCGTGTTGAGCTGAGGGATAGCTGGAGCTTCTCGCCGCATCCACATGGGCATCGCATGATGGCCCATTTTGGGGTGTCGCCGCCTTGCACGACATAGACCACGCCTACCTTCAAGTCTTGAGGTGCGGGCTGTTGCTCCACCGAACGAAGGGCGAGGTCAGGCCAAACAACTGATTTTGCCTCGCGTACGAGCCAAGCGAGGTACTTGTGGAGAGCTGTCATTGGCCAACTCGATCTAGAAAAGGCTGCATGTCCCCGCGTCCCCAATAGTCTGTGTTGCTGCAAATTGGGCAATGCTCATCTCTCTCTGCCCCGGGTTTCCGATCGGCCAGCAGATCGAACCGACGAACACCGTGCCAGCGCCAGCCCGAACCTCTAAAATCAGTCAGACCTTGGATAAGCTCGTCAACTGCCATGCATGCGGTTGCGGTTGTAAAGGTCACCACCGCTGGAGCCGGCTCGCCGCCGCCTCGAACATACGCCTCTCGCTTGCGGCGCTCGAACTCCTCAGGACTAGCCCGTTTGAGAGCCTCATCGCGAGCAGTTTCAGCGTTGACCACTTTGCGGCAGATCAAACATTGCCCCGTCGGCGCCAACACGGTCGTTCGACCTCCAAGTTCGGCGATACGCCCGTCTTCCGCAGGACGGATCGCTAAGCCCATATCAATGACAGGAACGAGGTAGAAATAGGCGAAGCGGTTAAGGAGCAAGCGTCCATCATGGTCGTCCGTGCAGCCGAATACGACGTCGCATGCCTTCAAGGCATCGCGTGCAGCTGTGTCGCCAATCCAACCTCGATACGGCGCCGTGCGCACTCCAAGGCCCATTTCGGTGATTTCCCTAGTAAGCACGTCAACCTTCGGACGCATCGCATCAGCATCAGCGCGGCGAGCGCCATGCAATCGGTTGAGATTGGTGACGTCTACGATGTCGTCATCGAAAAGGGCTAGCTGCCCAACGCCGAGCCTGGCGAGCAGCATTGCAGTCGCGCTTCCTGTCGCACCACAGCCAACCACACCCACCCGCAGGCGGCGAAGGTCAGCCCCGAGCTTGGGACCAAATGCTAAATCCTGTCGTGCCAGGAAGTCGGCAGATCCATGCCCGTGGAGGCCATGCAGCGCCAGTCGGTTTCCAAGAATAGTAACATAGTCAGCTAGGATTGCGGACTTTGGGTCCGGCCACAGGCGGGCGTTCCAGCCTGATTCATCCATGCCTAAGCTAGCAAGCTGCGCCGATGTGCCAAGCTGCTGCCGTAGCCGCGCAAACAGCTCACGGTCCTCTTCCTCAATCCTGGCTGTACCATCCGCCACCTGTTTGCGAACCACGCCGAAGACCAAATTCTCGGCTTTGCAACGGGTTACCGCTGCCATGAAGGCGGCCTCCTTGATCGTGTCGCCTTCAGCGATTTGGTATGACAACAAACGTAGCCGACGCTGCCGATCCCAAGGATCACTCGCAATTTCGTTGATGCCGAACAGCACAACACGAGAAGGGCTGCTTTCTTCCTCCGAAAGAGTCTCACGGAGAGCAGACGCATGGCGCTCCTGCAAAACAATTGAGAAACCGCTCATGCTGCAAGCTCCAGAGCGGCTTCTACCCGCTTGATCATGGTCCAGATGCCATCACGGCCAGGCCGCCAGGCAGTGCTATGACGCGACCACCGCTGCCATGTCTGAGCAACGAAAGTGAACGGCACATCAGCGCATCGCGCATAGGATGACGTAGCAACGAGCCGAAGCCAGGGCATCGCATAGAACATGTCGGGCGCGACGTCGGGATATCCGGGCGGCAACATAATTAGGATGTCGGCCACAGTGGCATCGAAGCGGCCAGGGGGAAGCGGCATAGCGCGAAGCACGATACCACGCTGGCCGCCCTCCTCGACCTCATCGTAAGCAAGCCCACGTTCGGCGAGATACTTGCGACACTTCATCGGCAGGGCGGCCATCGCTTAGCCCTCCGTCGTCTGATTAGTGCCGGTAAAAAAGCGCTCCAGGCCTTTCGGGCTCAACGGCGCCGAAGTCCCATCTGCAATGGGCTTGTCTTCACCGCCATGGACTTCGAGCCAGACGCCATAATTTGCCTGGTCCACCTTCGCGAGCTTCTTCAGCACGTCGCCACGGATCTCCGTAGCACCCCAGACAAACTCGTCGCCGTCGAGGGTGAAACGATAGAGGGCATCCGAACGAAAAATCAGGAACCGCTCCACCTCATTGGCCAGTAGGTCCGTCGTTTCGCCGAGATTGAGCGGGTTCAGGCGACCATTGGGAGTCATGGCGATGACCAGATGCTCCTCGATCGGACGGAAACCGGCCAACTCGATAAGCTGCCGCGCCGTCGGCTGAGGATCGACGATCACCGCCGGGCGATAATTCAGGTGTTCGTCGCCAATCTCAACCCGGTAGTTCATCCCCGGCCGAGGGCGGCGGCCTTCCCGGATGCAGACAGTGATATCTTCGATTTCATCGTGGAGGGTCGTCATTAGCGTACCTTTCTATGGAACGGACGAGAACCCGGTCTCTCGCTAACAACCCATATAGTAGCTAGAAAACAGCTATACAATAGCCTCTTGGTAGCTAATTATGATTGACATATTGGCTGGGGATGCTAAATGCATGCGTGTAGCTGGAGGTAGTATGGTCGCGAAGAAGACAATGACGCTCAATCTCACCGACGCAGAGATGCGCGTGCTGGATGAGCTGTGCGAAAAAAAGGATCTGAGCAAAACCGCCGTCATGCGGCAGGCTCTCCGGCTATACCAGCTCATCGAAGGGCGAGTTGAGAAGGGCGACAAATTGTTCTTTGAAGACGAGTCCACCAAAGAAAAAGCAGAGGTGATGATGCTATGACGATCACCGTAAGCCCGATTTATCTGCTCAATGCCGTGACCAGCGAGCCAGAGACAGCCGAGCTTTGGGACGGCATAACTGAAAAGCAGCTCAGTGACTGGGAAGGCGAGTGGCTACCCGAGTTGTTTAAGTCAGTCCAAAAGCTGCATCGCGCGGGCATCGAAAGAAAGCATTGGCCTCAAAGCCGCCATTGGAATTGGCGACGAAAAACCGAAGCTTTGCAGGGAATGCTTGCGCAGCCAGGATTTAGTATCGTGTGTAACGGAATGACTCAAGGAATGATGATCCTAGATACCGCGATGAAGCGGTGTCGGATCGAAAATCAAAAAGGAAAGGAGATCGTATATGTAGATTTCATAGAAAATGCGCCGTGGAATAGGCCGGAGCTACATGAGCCTGCGTTATATCGCGGCGTAGGGAGCATTATGATCCGGGCAGCCATCGCGTTGAGTGAGGAGCTAGAATTTAAAGGGCGCATCGGCCTCCACTCTCTACCACAGGCAAATAGCTTCTATGCGAACACCTGCGGAATGTCCGATCTCGGGATGGACGCAGATTATCAAAATCTGCGTTATTTTGAGATGACGCCTGAGCAAGCGGAGGCCTTCATCGCAAAAGGAACCCAGGCATGAAGGTCGAGATCACGAAAGAATGGTGCCTTAAAATGGCTCAGGTCGAGGCAAACGCTGAGATTGGGGCTGGTCTGCATTCTATCGATCCGATCTTCGACGGGGATGTGATGTCCAGTGATAATGCTAGTCACGACACGGGCATCGCCTTTGGTCGGTTTGTACGGCTTATGCGCCGTAACAATGGACTGACTCTAGAAAAGCTCGCCGAAGACGCGGACTTGGATATATCTGAGCTTATAGAAATCGAGGATGACTCACACCATAGGCCAGAACTAAGAACTGTCTATCAACTAGCAAACTTCTTTAGAATTCCGCGGAATAACCTCCTGCAAGTTGCAGGGTTAGTAACTACGAGGAATGACAATATAGCTACTGAGGCAGTCAGGTTTGCAGCCAGATCAGAGTCTGTAACCGCTTTAACGCAGCAGGAGCGTTTGGCTCTGGAGGAATTTGTCAGCGTTTTAAACAAAGAAGATTGAAAGCGAGGGCGGTTGATATGAGTAAGAATAAGATAATTTCAGATAAGACCGCCCAAGATATTGACCGGCGGGTCGCGCGTGTAATCAATGGACTGGGAAATCCAGAGCCGCCTTTGCGATTGGAAGATGTTAGGCATTTGCTGAAACTCGATAAGGCGTTCTATACCGCAAAAAATCCGAGTGCGGTGCAGGAAAAAATAAGCCGCATCAGGGTGGCTACAATTCAGGTTTACGAGAGACCCGCCTTGCTTTGGGACGCAATCAAGAAGCTATCCTTGAAAGCCCTTTATCTCCCGGATCGACGCCGCATCCTCTTGGATGGAGACTTACCGGAAAAGAAACACCGCTGGAATGAGGCTCATGAAATTGGGCATAGTCTACTTCCGTGGCATGAGGACGTTATGCATGGCGATAATAGTCACACATTGACGCCTGAATGTCATGAGGGGGTGGAGGCGGAGGCTAACTTTGCGGGGGGGCGCCTCCTGTTTTTGCAAGATCGTTTTACAGAAGAGGCTCTATCCTCCTTAGCGACTATAGAGATTATCAAATCCCTGCATGGAAAATTCGGCAATACCCTATCTACCACTCTTTATAGATTTATTGAGGTGGCGGGGATAGAAAGACCTTTAGTCGGAATGATTACAGGTCATCCACATAAGTCTAAAAGGAAGGCAGATTTTAACGCCGCCAAACCCACTAAGTATTTTATTCAGTCACCAATGTTTGCCGAGCGATTCAGCAAAATTTCTGAGAAGGGACTATTTGACGCGGTCGCCACATACTGTGGCGCTCAACGTGGTGGTGTTTTAGGTGAAGGCGATCTAATTCTTACAGACGACAACGGGGATGATCACAGATTTCACTTTGAAACGTTCTATAATACATTCGACGCACTAACCCTTGGCGTATATCGAGGGCCAGAGGCCCGTATTATTGCGGCGTAATGGCCAACATCACCGATCGAAATAGGTCGCTCTCTATTCGTCTGTTTCTGTCGATGGATAGGTAGCCTCGTACAGGGTGCTAATCGGTACGTCATTGAATGACCAGTGACGTCCCGGAGCAACAGCGTAATTGACACCGGATACCAGCTGCTGCGCTCGTGTCAGCGACACGATGTCTGACCTGCTCCCCGTTTTTAGGCCGCTGGTAACTTAGCTTCGGTGTCAGCAGACCGACAGCGCCATGTCAGCTTTTGACGGCAGCGGTCATTCACCCCGGGTAGGCTGGACGGCAGCAAGGTCCCAATTTTCGCCATTCCAGCGGGACCTTCATCGTGATCTCAAACCGATGAACGATTGTCGGAAGTTGGGAAGGCGATAAAGCGCCTAAATGTCGGTTCGTGGGTCCTGACGGTCGCTGCGGTTGTCAATCGGCGTTGAAAAGGGGCTCTGACTCACATTCCGTGCAAATAATGTGTGGATAGGCGTGAAAAAAGGACCCCCTTGGCGGGGTGATATGCGTCGAAAAAGGACCCCACTCATCCCGATGGTCTAGGGCTGCCGCTTTTGGTTTCACCAGGCGGCGAAAACGGGATGTTGGTTTTGGAGACAGTCGTTCGCATTCGCCGGGAGCATGCCGCCGGCAAGGGCATCAAAGCGATTTCGCGGGATTTGCATTTGTCACGCAAGGTCGTCCGCAAGGCGATCCGGTCGCCCGAAGTGGAGATGCGCTATCATCGAACGGCGCAACCTTTTCCTATGTTGGAGGCATTTAGAGAGCGCCTGGAAGAGTTGCTCGTCCAGAACACACTCCTGCCGCGGCGCGACCGATTGCGGATAACGCGGATCCACGATCTGATCAGGCAGGACGGATTTGCCGGCTCCTACGATGCGGTCCGCCGGTATGCGGCGCGCTGGAGTAAGGAGCAGATCGAACGTGTGGGCGACGGCGCGGCGGCATTCATTCCTCTGCTGTTCCAGCCGGGCGAGGCTTATCAGTTCGACTGGAGCCACGAGGACGTGGAGATCGCAGGCAAGCCGATGCGGGTGAAGGTCGCGCACATGCGGCTTTGCGCGTCGCGCGGCGTGTACGTCCGGGCTTATCCGCGCGAGACGCAGGAGATGGTATTCGATGCCCATGCCCGCGGGTTCGCCTTTTTCGGGGGCGTGCCGACCCGCGGCATTTACGACAACATGAAGACGGCGGTGACGACGGTGTTCACCGGCAAGGAGCGGCTGTTCAACCACCGTTTCCTGCTGATGGCCAACCACTACATGGTCGAGCCAGTGGCGTGCTCACCAGCTTCAGGATGGGAGAAAGGGCAGGTCGAGCATCAGGTCCAGACGTCACGTGGACGGTTCTTCCAGCCGCGGCTCAGATTTGCCAGCCTCGAGGAGTTGAACGGGTGGCTGGAGGCGGAGTGCCTTCGCTGGATGGCGGATCACGCGCATCCCGAGCAGAAGGAATGGATGATCGCTCAAGCTCTAGATGCCGAGCGACCCGTCCTTCAACCCATCCTGGCGCCGTTCGACGGCTTTCACGAGACCGACCATGCAGTGACAAATACCTGCCTCGTCAGTTTTGATCGCAACAAATACTCGGTGATGGCCAAGGCGGTGCAACGGACGGTGCAGGTCCGTGCCTATGCGGACAAAATCGTCGTACGATGCGGCAACGAAGTCGTGGCAGAGCATCCGCGTTCCTTCGGGCGAAACAAGACGGTGCTCAATGCATGGCATTATCTGCCGACCCTGGTCCGCAAGCCCGGCGCGCTGAGGAATGGCGCTCCGTTCCAGAACTGGGAGCTCCCGGCGGAGCTGAGCGCCCTCCGCGAGGCGCTGGGCGTCGGCGACGAGGCTGACCGGCGCTTTGTGCGCGTACTGGGGGCCGTGCTCACTGACGGCCTCGACAAGGTTACAGATGCTGTGGGCGAAGCGCTCGAGGCGGGCACGCCCGGCGATGATGTTATCCTCAACATTCTCTCGCGAAGACGCGAGCCCGCGCCGCCGCCATGCATCGTGACATCGCCCGAGTTGGCCCTGAAGCATCCGCCGCTCGCTGACTGCGGCCGCTATGATCAGTTGCGAAGCCTCCATGCAGCGGCATGACATGATAACTGCGCTTGGCGACCTTGGCTTGAAGGGCATGGCTGCTGCCTTTGATGACGCTGTAACCACAGGACTGCAGCGGAATCGTCCGACGATGGAAATCCTGTCCGCTCTGCTGCGCGCGGAGACAACACATCGTGATGCGGCATCCATCCGATACCGGATGGCAGCGGCGCGGCTCCCGGTCGTGAAGGATCTCGATACGTTCGTTTTTGCCGGGACGCCGATTAACGAAGGGCTCGTACGGTCGCTTCATGACGGGTCTTTTCTTGCCGGTCACCGCAACTGCGTGCTGGTCGGGGGCACCGGTACGGGCAAGACGCACATCGCGCTGGCCATCGCGGCAAACGTCATACGTGCCGGTGCGCGGGGCCGCTTCTTCAATACGGTCGATCTGGTAACCAAGCTGGAAACCGAGGCCCGCCAGGGAAAGTCAGGCGCTCTTGCCACCCAGCTGTCGCGCCTTGACCTCGTCGTGCTCGATGAGCTGGGGTATCTGCCGTTCGCCCGCTCGGGCGGCCAACTGCTCTTCCACCTGATCAGCAAGCTTTATGAGCATACCTCGGTGGTCATCACCACCAACCTGCCTTTTGGCGAATGGCCAACCGTCTTCGGCGACGACCCC
>Ga0233335_1000132_pt1 | contig 16038 bp, 8 predicted proteins | sample GEONDECOMP222_FD_180695 | JGI IMG/M metagenome (GOLD analysis project Ga0233335, IMG submission 180695) | Leaf litter microbial communities from Shasta-Trinity National Forest, California, United States - GEON-DECOMP-222 | ecosystem: Environmental > Terrestrial > Plant litter > Unclassified... | reverse complement strand
CAGATTTTAGGCAATTTATCTAAAGCATTTAATAGTATTCTGTTAATCGTTTTAGGGGTTGTGTGGGCTTACACGGCCTTTATTGGCATTTTGAATACTGCTTCTGATGGTCAGTTCTTAGGTCAACAAGGGGGTTCTATTTGGCTGCCTTTGCGTATGGTAGTGGGTATGTGTGCATTAGTGCCTAAAGCGACTACAGGTTACTCTATTATTCAAATCCTGGTGATGTACCTTGTAATACAAGGAATCAATTTTGCTAATTTTATAAACAATACAGCCTTACAATACCTTGAGCGTGGCGGTACGGTGGTGGAAATGTCTCACACTTTTATGGATGAAGATTTTAAATCGCAAGAGCAGTATCAAAATTTACTCCGTACAATCGGTGATGTTCTTAAATCAGAAGTTCGGATGCTGATGTTATACAAGACAATGCTGGCACAAAAAAAGACATCAAATTGGGAAGCTGTACCTAATTTTAGTTATATGCTTCGCCCATATGAGAAAACTGTCGACACAAGTTATATGCGCTTTCCGCATATTGCACAAGCATATTATGGAAAATGGCAACACTTAGAGGGTGTTTGTGGTGAACTCACTTGGGGCAATACCCCCTTGATGAATGCCAATGTACAGTTAATGGTGCTAAATTTGCTACCGCTTGCTGAGCAAATTGTCAATGAGGCAATGCTGCAACCACAAGAAACGGCAAAAGAAGAATTTCCTAAACAAGTTCCGACAGTAGTGAGGCCTCAAGAAAACATACAAGTAGTGCCTGAGATTTCGATCAGAATGACAAAAAAACAGCCAGAGCAGGATACTGTCCAGGCATCAGGGATAAACTACAATGTACCGCCGCAAGAAAAGAATCATTTGCCTCAAGGGCAGTTAGTGAACATTACTAATGATTTTATTGCGCTTGCAAAGTCTGAATGGCGTCATCAGGCTATACAAAAAGACACCGCCATCAAACAGGAGCTCAATACATTAGGCGCCAGAATACAGCAAGGTGGTTGGATTACGGCAGGCAGTCATTATTATCAGCTAGCGCAATACAACCAAAAAATTAATAATGTTAATCAAGGTTTCAATGTATATAACAACCGACTCAATGTTCGCGACGTATCAAATCAAGCCTTAAAAAATCAATTAAAAGATGTGAGTCAATATGAACAGTTACAAAACTGTTTACAAAAAATCGATTATTATATTGATGAAGAAATAGGATATGCTGAGCAGTTAGCTGCAAGCACAACGAGTCACAAAAATAATGCACCTCTTTATCATAAAAATAGCTTACTCAAACCTTTGACTAAAAATATCCAATTATTGCAAGAACATTTAGATGCTACTTTGAAAAGTCAAATTGATCCTATCAGTAGCTTATCCAGCATGGGCCATGATTTAATGCGTAACGTAGAATCAGTTTGGGAAGACTTGATAAAGGAAAACAGTGATTTTTGGAAAGAACTACTGACAGGAAATGGGCTCGAAAGTGAGCGAGTGAGTGTTTTTACACCACTGATCCTGATCTGGATGACCTTTAATTTTACGATAGGGGCTACTTTAACTTATTATATTCCTTTACTGCCTTTTCTGTTTTACTTTTTTGGTTCGCTAACCTGGCTTATCCAGGTTATGGAAATTGTTTTTATAGGCGGACCACTAGCCTGTGTAGGACTTGCTCATCCCCAAGGCCAGTCATTTGCCGGAAAAGCAGGACAAGCTATTATGTTAATTACCCATGTGATGCTACGTCCCGTATTGATGGTTCTAGGGCTGATTGCAGGGATGATTCTTTCAACCATTGCATTTTCTTTATTTAATCATGGTTATCTCATTGCGATAAAAATGATCGATCAATTAAATGGAGAGTTATTGGGTATTATCAGTCATACTGCAATGATGACTATTTATACGACCATAAGTTATTCCATTGTGTCCCGTACTTTTGCAATGATCAATGACCTCCCTAATAAAGCACTACGTTCAATGGAAGGACTCACTGATGGAAACAATGAAGCTGAACCTGCTATGCAAGTTAAAAGTAGTATTGATCAGTACGCGGGTAATGTATCAAATCCTATTTTGCGTCCCCAGAAATAATTGATCTTTAAATAATCATTGTCTATAAGGTTTATGACACTGCATCGACACTAATAGCAGCTGCATTGGGCCGACGACTATCAGCTGCCCCATAGAAATAGTCCTTTTCTAGTACGATAGATTGTGTGCTACCCATCGTATAGCTACGTTTTACTAAATGGCCTTTTTTCGCGAGTATCGGAATCACATCTTCTGAAATGGCATATTCGAGTTTAAGCGGTGTATCAGTGTATAATTGATGAATACGAGGACGCATGGTGGCTTCAGCAATGTTGAAGCGATGGTCGATAACATTGCTTAATAATTGTGCCATGATACCCATAATATGAGTGCCGCCTAAGGTACCGCTGACTAACCAAGGTTTTCCTTTTTTAAATACAATGACGGGCGTAATAGTAGAACTAATACGTTTGTAAGGCAGCGGTGCTCGGCTTTTTTTACGCACAGGATGGGTTTGTCTATTCATGAGATTACGCAATGAATTATTAAGTAAAATGCCTGTCTGAGGTGCCACGACATGAGCGCCAAAGGAAGCGGATAATGTATAAGTATTGCTAACGACATTACCTGCTTTATCTGCAACAGAATAGTGAGTGGTATCAGTATCCTCGTAGTGCATCGGTGTTTTAGATTCCACTTGTTTTTGAGATATGAGATGCTTTTGCTTGATCCATTGAGCACGTTTTTTAGCATAATCTTTACTCATAATCCCTTTACTGGGTGTCTTCCATTGAGAAGACCCGCCGACCCAATGAAAATCGTAATGACCCAATTTTAAGATTTCAGCGAGAAGATGGATAGAACTTGCAGTATTCGAACCCAGTTTTCGAATTGGAAATTGCTCTAATAAGTTCATAATTGCTGCTAGCACGATCCCTCCAGCGGGTGGAGGCATCGAAGCAATGTGGTATCCGCGATAGTTGAACCAAATAGGCTTTTGAATCTTGACTCGATAATGCGCTAAATCTGCTAAACTTAAAGTCCCCCCTTTTTGTTGAATGCCTTGAATAAAACGTTTAGCCAATTCTCCGTGATAAAAAGCATTAGCCCCTTGTGCTTGAATTTGCATCAAACTCTGGGCGAGATCAGGTTGTGTAAAAATCTCTCCCATTCGATAAGATTCACCATTTTGTTTAAAGAAAATTTTTCTCGCTTCAAGATTTTTACTCAGTATCGCTTTGCGTTGATTAATGACATGTGCTCCTTCATGAGTCAGAACCATGCCATCTTTGGCCAGCGCAATAGCGGGCGCAAGCAGTACGTGCCAGGGCAATTTTCCAAAGTGCTGATGAGCAGCCCATAGCCCAGCAACTGTTCCAGGAATGGCGATATTCTGATAAGAAAACTGTTGATCTCTTTTGTGTGGATCTGCTTCATACCGCGCTATTTTTCCGGGTGTTTCGCCATAATAGTCAATAGCGATTGTTTCTTTAGACTGCGCCATATGAACTAACATAAAGCCACCACCTCCAATATTACCAGCCTGAGGGAGCGTGACAGCTAATGAGAAACCAATACCGACTGCTGCATCAACTGCATTACCGCCTTGCTTCAAAATTAAAGCCCCTATTTCAGCCGCTTTTTGATTTTGTGCCACAACCATTCCCTTTTGTCCGACGACGGGATGATGTATTTCTTGATAAGCAATCAGGTCGCCGCTTTTTTCTAGCTCTGTCTGCGCGCAGACTAGGGTGAGTATCAGTGCGAAAGGCAAGAACAGCAATATTCGTAATCCTTTTATCCCTGTATTGATCTGTCGTAATACTACTATTTTTACCATGATGTGCTTTTAAATTTTGAAAATTGTATCATTTAAATATATTTTGTATAAAGGATTTGATCTAAAATATTGTTTCTATATAATAGTCAATATGAAATGATTGTCTTTGAGGTTTGTATGCTGGTTCACAATATTGAAAAAGATGCAAAATTTAAAGAAACAGTTTAAACTAAATTTTTTTTAATCTTTATCAAGGGTGCTTAGCTCAGTTGGTAGAGCATCGCCCTTACAAGGCGAGGGTCGTAGGTTCGAGTCCTACAGCACCCACCATTTGATTTAAGTTAGGAGTGGTAGTTCAGTTGGTTAGAATACCGGCTTGTCACGCCGGGGGTCGCGGGTTCGAGTCCCGTCCACTCCGCCAATAATCCAGCGGATCTACAATACGTCATGCTACAAAGTTTGCGTAATTATTTTCCTCGATGGTCAATCACCATTTTTTTAGGAAGCCTCATCTTTATCATGATATTTTTGGGACTATATAGTCCTCAAAGCGAAGAGTATCAAAAGGCTAATAGGGCGGTGATACAGATTAATAAAAAAATTATTCGCGATTTTGAATTTCAATCCGTTTACGAAGGCCTAAAGCAACAAAAAGAACTTCAGTTAAGTACTAATTTTCGCTTAACCTCTTCAATGGAGCGTCAATTACGGGAACAGGCCATGCAACAGCTGGTCATTGCTGAAGTATTGAAACAAAATGCAACTCAACGAGGTTGCCGTATCCATCCCAAAGATCTAGCGATTACTTTGCGCAAAATACCGGCATTCCAAGTTGAGCAAAAGTTCTCTTTTGCTAAATTCGAAGAAATGCTTTCACAAATAGGCTATAATCGCACTGCTTTTTTATCTGCCTTAATAGAAGAAGAAGCAATTGCACAAATACGCTCAGGCATTATTGATAGTGCATTTGTGGTACCTATGGAAGTCAATACCGCTATTCGTTTGGTAAAACAAAAACGTGATTTTGATTATGTGCAAGTACCTGCGAGTCATTTTATCAAGCAGGCCAAAGTATCCCATCAAGAGATGCAAGATTATTATGAGCAACATTTGACCGAGTTTCGTTCTACTGAACAAGTCAGTGTTGATTACAGCATACTATCCTTATCAGATATTGCCACTGACTTAAAGCGCCAATATCCTCAGTGGGACAAGAAGCATCTGGAGGAACAAGCGCAGCAGAAATTTACAAAAGCCTTAGCTGTTTTGCAAAAACATCATAGTACGCATCCTAATGATTTAGTAGGAATATCACAAGCATTACAAAAACCTATACAATCAACTGATTTATTTAGCCGAACAAATGGTCAATCCGAGATAACGAAACATCCTAAAGTCATTGCTGCTGTATTTAGCCCTCAGATTCTAAAAAATCACAATATAGCAATTATCTTTCTCAATGCTGATTGTGTTGTTGCTTTACAACTAAAACAACACAAACCTGTGCAGTTAATCAGCTTCCAAAACGTGCAACCTAAAATTCAACAATATCTGCGTTTAAAGAAAGCACAATTAATGGCACAGCAATCTGGTGAAAAATGGGTTAAACAATTGAAACAAAATACAGCAGATTCATTTGATGGTGGTGCTGCTCACTTCCATTGGAAGACGATCAAACAAGCGACGCGTTACGATAAAAAAATTCCTTCCGTTATTTTAAATGCCGCATTTAAAATGCCTTACACTCAAAACAGCATTAATATTATGGGCTTTGTATTACCCAATGGAAATTATGTTATCATTCGTTTAAACAAAGTTCTCTATGGTTTAGTCAAGCAGTTTAAAGGACCTCAATATCACTTGTATCAAGAGGAATTAGCTGCAGAAGCCGGACAGTTTGAATACAATCTATATGTACGTCAAAATGTGCAAAGGGCTAAGATCAATTACCTCTCAATCCCTTAAATTAATTGCAGAATATTTAACTCTCTTTTAGCAACATCCATGAAATACTATAAACCTTATGATTCGTTTACGTTTTTTATTGTTAGTTTGTTATGCACTATCGGGCTTGGATTAACTACTTGTTCTATTCAAGCAAAACAATGCTTAGATCAAGCCATTGTAATAGTGAACGATTCCATTATTACTGAAAGAGACCTAGAGCGGCATTTAATAGAGTTACAAAAACAGCAAGGAGAATTAGAGATACCAAACTCCATGGATGGTACAGGCAATCATAGACCTGATCGCAAAAATGCGCTCGATAGTCTGATTAATACTGAGCTAACATTACAAAAAGCGAAATTAGTAGCTGATAATATCTCCGATGCGCAATTTAATCAGTTAATTACTAGAATACCTCAAGAGATGCGCGCGCAATTACCTATGCATGAGGACATGAAACAGTTCAAACAAACTTTGATTGCCCAGCAATTAACTTATGAAGCATTAAACAGGTACAATATTAAGCCTACTGAGCCGGAAATCGAAGAAGAGTTGAAAAAATTACCCTCTTACCCAGCAGAAACTGCACCCTTAGAATATCATATTAAAGACTATACCCCAGATCTAGTCAATCGATCCACAACAGGTAGTACATCCTTTCATTTTGTTAATCCTTTCTTAGAATCATTACTTAAACTAATTTGGCCCTTTCAAAATAATACACTAGAGCATCATAATGCAATGCCATCTAAGCAAGTGCATATGCCTAGGGATGTATTACCATTGCGTCCAGCCAGTGAAATGAATGCGGATATAAAACAAGCATTCAAAGAACGCTACTCTGAAGACGCTACAGAATTTTTACATTTGAAAGTTCAAGATTTAGGATGGCGTTCAGCCAAACAATTGCCAGCGGAGTATGTAGAGGCTATTCAAAAACGTAATCCTGAAATAGGAGCGTTTATAGGTCCTTTCAGAATACTCAATCAGTTGCATTATATTAAATTTTTAGGAAAAAGAGGTGAAGAAGTCATGAGCCATGCTGGTCATATATTGATAGCCTCTCATACCGAGAATGATGCTGCTATTGAGCAAAAATTAAAGAATATTCGCGAGCTTTGTCTGAAACAGAAGAATTTCGAAGCGCAAGCAAAACAGCATTCTGAAGATCCCGATAGTTTGTTTAAAGGCGGCGATTTGGGATGGGTCATGCCGGGTACTACAAACCCAATATTTGAACAGCATCTGCATCAGCTTAAGGTTGGAGAGATTAGCATGCCTTTTAAAACACCTAAAGGTTGGCATATCGTTCGGGTGATTGCACGACAAACGTTGACACCGAATCATCCAATGTTTAAACGATATTTTGCTGAAAATATTATCTCTCGTAGAAAAATGATGGAAGCACTTGAGTCATGGCATGAAGAATTACGCTCTCATGCTTATATTAAGTGGTTGGAACCTAAATTTTCTGACCCAATTAAAAGGAATAATGAATAAGTAATCAAAGAATTTTGCTAAATGTAGTAATTTTCTACCTATAAACTGTTAGATCAATTGTTATTGAATCAAACGAATGCGAGAATTCAACCTCGTTTTTAATAAAATGTTTATAGGAATCAGAATATGCTAAAGGTATTAACACCTCTAGGAAAGCAAGTATTTCTTGGCAAGAAGGCAGAAATTTTAAGCATGCCTACATCATATACACATGATTCCTTCACAAAGGATCTAAAGGAAGGCCTAGCGGCTTATGATGAATCATCAGCAGTGTATCCAGAAGAAGCATTACCACCTTACGATGAAGTACAGGATAATATTAATTTTTTGGATGTCTTAAGCGATTATCAGAAGAAAGGTGTATCAGAATTCAGCATAAGCAGTGCAAATTCTTACCTGCATACTGAAATAAGTCAATCACAAGCGGCCGTAAAACAAGATGAGAGTGATTTTCAGAAATACTGTACTGCATTAGGTATTAGCATAGGGCATTTAGAATCTGCTCATCTTGAAAGTGAAGCATTAAATCTTGAAGAAATACAGGGCTTACGAAAGGACCTGTATTCAGAAACAAAGGCATATATAAAAGCACAGGGGAAGCAGGAAAGGCAATTAAAGCTACTTCTAGGATTGATTGGAAAAGAATTGCAAAGTGCTATGATAGGATTGCACGATGTTCCCTTTAATCAAAAAGGGATGAATTCACTTGACTTGGTAAGCAATCGAAATTATTTAGAGCAAGTACAAGATGAGTATAGTACAATTTGTAAGTATTTTATGCAGTGCAAGAAAGTATGTACCCCTATTGTCAAAACAGTAAGCCGCGAATATTTAGCTCAAGCAAATTTTAAGCAGTTTGAAGAGCTACTTTATACCCATCAAGGACAAGTTATCGACCATTCCCTAGTAAACAGCCGCATAATGCAGGATCTAGAGAGTTTAGATAAACAATATGGTCTTTTAGCTATAAATGGTAATTTAATAAGTAGTCATCGTTATGCTGAGGCTAACAATTTTAAAGCACTATTTGCCAATAAATTTCAGGGGCATCAGAATCAATTCTTAATACAGGAAGTAAATAAATTGCTTAATTTGACAAAAAGCTTAAACAAAATCGAAGGTAGAATCACAACATTATGGCAGAATTGGGATAATTATACTGCTTTAACATATGAGAAAGAAGAGAGTGAACAAAACTCGTTTAATGGAAGTGAAGTAGCAGAATCGGAATGGGAGTCTTGCACTTCCAGTGAGGCAAAGTTGGTTTTCTCAGATGATAAGGATGAGCAAACTGAAGTTACTGTCAAGCTGAGTGCAGCAGGGAATATCCTACCGCTTTCTGTTATAAAAGAAGAGAGTGAACAAAACTCGTTTAATGGAAGTGAAGTAGCAGAATCGGAATGGGAGTCTTGCACTTCCAGTGCCGCAGCAAGGATTTTCTCGGATGATGAGGATCAGAAAACTGAAATTGTTGGCAAAAAAAATGGTGACAATGATCATGCGTATGAGGTTAATTCCGGTCTAGAAAATCCTGCTACACCACTGCATGGTAAGCGTCCAAGTAATGCGCAAAATGATGATTTCTTAGCACTTTTAGGAACAGATTTGAGCGCTAGGCCTGAATCAAAGCATGGCAGAAAAAAAGCTAATTCTGTAGCAAGCAGCACTATTACTGTAGCGCCAAATATAGAAGAAAGGAATATTACATCCGTGCCTCGTCCACCTATACCTGATGGAAAATATGCATATCCAGGGTCTGTAGTAGGAACAATTCAGAACGCTAATGCTGAAGTAGTATCAAATCCTAGCAGAATAAAAGCTAATGATATAGAAGAAAGGAATATTACACCCGTGGGTCGTCCACCTATACCTAGTGGAAAATATGCATATCCAGGGTCTGTAGTAGGAACAATTCAGAACGCTAATGCTGAAGTAGCATCAAATCCTAGCAGAATAAAAGCTAATGATGTAGAAAGCAATATTTCTGTAGTGCCAAATATACAAGAAAGAAATATTACACCCGTGGGTCGTCCACCTATACCTAGTGGAAAATATGCATATCCAGAGGATCAGGGGGCTGGTTCTAAAGTAGCTTTAAGTTCTAGTAGACAAAGAGCTGATTCTATAGATCCTCTAAATGATCTTAAGAGGGAAGACTCTTATCATAACTCAATGGAAGTTGTGGTGATTAACAGTAATCCTCAGGCTAAGAAGAGCCATCGTTCTGAACAGCAGGATCAGCAAGGATTAGAGTATCAAAAAATAGTATGCGAACAACTATTGGAAAATAATGCATTCTTAGCAGACTGCTGCAACAAGGTTATTAAACGATTGGGCCGTAAGAAATTTGGGTTAAGTAATACCAAACAAAGCCAACAAAGTATTGAACGCTTGAGAATTTATCTTATAAAAATAGAGGATAGTACTCAGCAATTAAACAACAATCTCACAATCTTACAGACAAATAAGGCACCTGATACTAGTATTGGGACTGATAAAGCAATAAACAAAAGACAGAAGCATCAAGCAAAAGCACTAGCCATCATTTGTCGGAACGCCCAAGGGTATGAGTTAGGGTTTAGCAGAATCAAGCGATCGCTTATCGGTAGATTTATACTAGACGAGAACACTATCGAAAAATCTTTAGTTGTGGAAGGTGCAGGTAATGCCAGTTTAAGTAAGAAGAGTGCTGTACACAGGAAGAATCACACAAGGGTTATTGTAAGGGCAAGACGCTATACTGATGGCATTAAGGAACTATTTAAAAAAACACCTTCAATGTTTAAAAAAGACACCGAAATTGTAGATAATAAAAGTTACAAAGAGTGCTCCACTCATAATAACAAAGTACGATTTAGCGAGTCTACAAAGTTAGATCTATCAGTATCGAAGGAACTGCAGCAGATAAAAGAAACTGTTTCGGAGCAGAATCAGGGAGGAAAAATGACATTTGCACAGTTATTGAAGATAGTGTACAGGGCTTTATTGCAAAGTGGGAAGGAAAGCATAAAAGCTGCTATTCAAGCAGATCCAAAGGCCTTAGCAAGAAAAATAGAAAAAATGCTTCAGGGTGGGAATGATCATCATGCTTTCTTTAAAAAAGACCCATCGTTAGACGGCAAAAGCCATCATTATAATTCTTCCGCCGTGCGTGTCCCTCAAGCTCATAACAGGCTTAGTTTAACGCTTAAATAATATCAAGCTACAGCCACTACATTGAGTACACTGGCTGTTACAGCCTGAAGCCTTGTGTTGAATATTGTTACTGATGGGTTGTGTATTCTTATGCTCCCAACCCAAGTAACTATACATCCAGTTTCGGCAGGAACGGATTGTACTAGGAAATAAAAAATACAGTGTATATAGCGCACTGATGCCTACGATACCACTTATCATCATAGCTTGTAGAAGTTGATAAATTACCATAATCGAACAATCTGAAAAGTAATAAAAGATGCTAAATAAGCTAATCCAAATAAGTATCCCGCTGCTATAAACATATAGCGCCATGAATGCGTCTCTCGACGGATTACAGTTAAAGTCGATAAACACTGCGGTGCAAAAACGTACCACGCTAATAAAGAAAATGCCGTAGGTAACGACCACTGCTGGGAAATCAATGTGGTGAGTTGATGGGTCGATAAAGATTCATGGCCTGACATCATGTAGATGGTTGCCAATGCTGAAATCGCAACTTCTCGTGCAGCTAATCCTGGGATCAGAGCAATGACAATGTGCCAATCAAAACCAATGGGTTTAAAAAGGACGCTGAGTGTACGACCAATATAACCTGCAGCACTATAGTAAATAGCCGGTTGCCTCGCATGCGCAGGCGGTAGAGGAAATCTACATAAGAACCACAACAATACGGTGAGTGCTAAAATAATAGTGCCGACTCGACTTAAAAAACTGATCAGTTGATTCCATAGCTTTAAAAGAATGGAGCGCGCTTGAGGTAATTGATAGAGGGGCAACTCCATTAATAAAGAGGATTCTGTCTCATTACTTTTTAAATGTTTTATAACCCAAGCCACTACAAAAGCACTGCCAATGCCAAGACAATACAATGCAAATAAAACAAGTCCCTGTAGGTTAAATAAGCCACCTATGTTCATCGGCGGAATGAAAGCCGCAATGAGTAGGGTATAAATTGGTAACCTGGCTGAACAAGTAATCAAAGGTGCTACTAAAATGGTCACCAATCTATCGCGTGCATTAGGAATACTACGTGTTGCAATAATACTAGGAATGGTGCACGCAAAGCTTGACAACAGTGGGATAAAAGCTCTACCGGTTAATCCTACTTTCGCTAATGGATAATCAAATAAAAAAGCGGCTCTCGGCAAATAACCCGATTCTTCTAAAATAAAAATAAAAGCGAATAAGAATAAAATTTGAGGGAAAAAAGCACAAATCGTACCCAATCCTGCAAAAATACCATCATTAATAAGACTATATAATGCCGTATCAGGCGGTAATAGCTGCGTCGCCCACCATCCGAAGTTTGTGATGCTGATTTCAATGAGTGTTTTGATGGGTTCAGCCCAAGAAAAGATGGCTTGAAAGATAAAGAACATGAGGCTACCCAAAATAATAGGGCCTAACCATGGATGTAAAACCCATCGATCAATTTTATCTTCTAAGCTAGCAGTGGGTAACTGAGTTTGGCTTACGGTCTTTTGCAACAACTGTTTAAGAGGAGGGATCGTGTCACTCTGTTGCTGTTGATTTAAAACAACTTGATCCAGTTGATCCAGTAAATAACCAATACCTTTTTGGTGTCTAGCTTGAGTAGGTATAATAGGAATATTGAGTGCTGTTTGCAATAAATCGATATTGATGTGAATGCCTCGTTGCTGGGCAATATCCATACGATTTAACACAATTAGCATTGGCCGATTTAATTGTTTTACTTTTAAGCTAAACTGTAGATGAAGTTTAAGATTCGTTGCATCGAGTACACACAAAATAATATCAATAGCCTTTGATTGGGGATATTGCGGATCACAAAACTTGCACGTAATCATTTCATCAGGACTAATAGGCTTTAAACTATACGTACCTGGCAAATCCGTCAGGATTAGCTTGCGTCCTGAAGGTGTCTTCATTATGCCAGTTTTGCATTCAACGGTAACCCCACCATAATTAGCAATTTTTTGCTGATAGCCTGTTAAAGTATTAAATAAAGTAGTTTTCCCGGTATTCGAATGCCCAACTAAAGCAACATGCAGTATATTAGAAGTCATAAGGTTTCTTTAACTAAAATGCGAGCTGCTTCGCTTTGACGTAGTGCAAAACGCGCCATGCCAATCTTAATGACTAATGGACCTAATTTGAAAGGTGTCACTGCAGTAACGTGTACTAATTCGCCACTGACAAAGCCTAAGTCATTTAATCGTTGGGCAATCATATCATGAGTATTAATATGTTGAACGCTTTGTATTACTGCAGATTGCCCTGGTAACACTTGAGATAAAGGTATAGGGAGCATGAAATGTTGGTCAAATATTGAATTGAATATACTTGCGTAGCACAATGCAGTATGTCATTGCCTTTGATTACGATACAGCTATTGTGAAACTAATCATGATTTTTGTCAATCCAAGTCAATTACCTAAAAAACTTTTAAAATATACTTAAAAGAAAGCATTTATTAGCAGGTAACAGTCTGCGATTCCGTGCGTAACAGGCTAAATCGTGATCCTTTGTGTGTGAGATTAGACAAGCCTTGAAAATCAAATGATAGATACTATCCAACAATTAGCGTCCTCGACAAAATAGCTTATCCAATTCTTCCATAGTAATGAGATGCCAGGTAGGGCGCCCATGATTACAATGATTACTGCGTTCTGTGTTTTCCATAAGCCGCAAGAGGTGATTCATTTCACCGATACTGAGCTTGCGATTGGCATGAATCGCCTGACGACATGCTACAGTACCCAATAAGCGATTGATATGCGCTTCTACTTGGTGGCTATTTTCTTGTGTTGTTAAATCATTGAGCAAGGCGGGTATTAATTCGGTGAGTGCATTAAAGTTTAATAAATGGGGTACTGCATGGATAGTCAATGTTTCTGATATCGACAGATCATATTGAAAACCTAAAGATTGGATTAACTGCCCCTGCGTTTTGACAGCTTCATGTTCTTCAGCTGTGATTGAAAAAGTCACAGGCACTAACAAGGCTTGTGTCTGTAATTGATTGTTTTGGTACTCTGTTTTCAGTTGTTCATATAGTATGCGTTCGTGAGCTGCATGCGCATCTATAATGATAAGCCCAGCTTGGCTTTCAGTCAAAATATAGGTCTGGTGTAATTGTGCTAAAGCATAACCTAAAGTAGGTAGTTTCGGCATATGCTCAAGTGTAAGCTGATTGACCTGAGTTGGGGTATTTTCTATAGGCTGACTGAGCATTTGGCCAGTGGAACTTGTAGGTTCTCCAGGCGCGGTATTATGACCGCTTTGGATGACATGTATAGATTCGACTTCTAGAGACTGATTGTCTTGAACAGGGAACAATTGCCTTTGCTGAGGGATATTTTGAGGTAAAAGCGCTTTCATCGAAGGTGCTCGATGGTGGGCTAAAGCTTCTTCAAGTGCTTTATAGATAAAATTGTAAATAGCCCCTGGCCGATGAAAACGTACTTCAGCTTTCGTAGGATGTACATTTACATCGACATGAGCAGGATCAATTTCTAATAATAGTATAACTGTTGGTTGCCGATTTTGGTACGATACATCTTTATAAGCGTGTTTGATAGCTTGGTTAAAAATTTTATCTTTAATGAATCGACCGTTGACATAAAAATATTGTACACTGGTTTTGGTTTGCACAATATTAGGAGGACTGATCCAACCGGTTATATGTAAATCATGATGTATGCGCTCCAGTGCAATAGCCGTATTCCCAAACTGTTTTCCAAAGATACTGATGATCCTTTGAGAGCGGGTTTTTTCTGGTAGATATTGAGATTTCAAATCCCCATTATGATGCAATTGAAAAGCAATAGTATGATAATTCAGAATCAGACATTTGACTAAGGTATGAATATAAGCAAATTCTGTATTAGCTTGGCGTAGGAAGCGGCGCCTAGCGGGCATATTATGAAATAATTCAGAGATTTCGATGGTAGTACCTATAGGGTGGGCGACAGGTTTTGGTTCAATATGATTACTTTTTCCTGGTTCTGAAATGATTTGCCAACCGTGATCATCTTGTTCAGTGCGAGAGCACATTACCACTCTTGAAGCAGCACTAATACTGGCTAATGCCTCACCTCGAAAACCTAGAGTACGAATATTTTCAATATCTTCAATGTTCCAAATTTTGCTAGTTGTGTGACGCCTTAAAGCTAAGTCTAATTCTTCTTTTAGAATGCCTATCCCATTATCTTGTATTTTGATGCCTTCTATCCCACCTGCTTCAATATAAATATTAATTTGAGTGGCTTGAGCATCTAAGCTGTTGGCTATGAGTTCATTGACAATAGAAGCAGGTCGTTCGATGACTTCACCGGCTGCAATCTGATTAGCAACATAAGACGTGAGTGTTTTAATAGGGTATCGCATGACGAAATCGAAATCCTAAAATACAATTAATATTAATGATGCTTTCTCATAAGCATTTAAAATAATCTGCACCAATGAATGTCGAATAATATTTTTTTATGAAACTCTATAAATCTAATAACGAGGATAGTGAATAATAAAGGAAAATAATTGTTTAAGCCAGATTGACTGTCTCTAGATCAGTCGGTTTGAATAATAATTGCCATTCATCATGAGTTTGGATGACAAGCCAATGGGCGTTCAAAACATTTTCATTTGTTCGAGTAGCATATTTTGAGCTTTATCGTAGAGGACAAGAGCATGATTTAATGCTCTGCCTCGCATATAAGTTAAGCGCACAATTTCAGTAGTATGCTTTTCGATCAAACGCATCGTTTGTTTGAATTCTCTTTTTTGACCGGCTTCTACTGCGGGTTGCAAATAGTGAATCTGTTTTGAGGTGCACGGCTTTACTAGTTGATGAGGCATCGATAGTAAAAATTTATTTTTGTCGCTTTTAGAAGAGAAATGCATTTTTTCATACTGTGTTTTAAATATTGATACAATTGCTGTGTACTGAAAATACACTTTTCATCTTCTGATGATAGTAAAGCATAGCGTTTTCTTAATACCGACAAGTCAGTTCTTCTTGATCTATTAGATGAAAATGATGCCCTGGCTTGTTTAATTTAACTTGTACACTATTGTTCAAGACAAGTAAAATGGCTGTTATACGGGCCGCATAAATTAATTAAAGCAAACTTGTTTTCAGGACTTAATTTTATTTGAGTTTTGAGTGCTACTAATCAATAGAACATCCGAAAATAGACTAGATGGTTCTCAGTATAACTATTCTTCTTTCAGGCTGTATAGAGGGTCGCTAATCAGTTTATTACCTTGTTAGATATCACAACATTGTATGCGACTAGTCAGCTGATTCTTTTTGTGGTTAAATTATATGGATTGAAGGGATTAATTTGAACGATGGAGGAGATCTTATTACAACAAGACGCTAGGAACAAAAGGAGCGGTGATTGTGAATGTAAAAGAAAGTTTCAGATCACAATTTTTGTCAGATCTTCCATCTCTACATACATTAGGTTTTTTCCCTAAACAAAATAAGAAAATTCGTACTGCTTTGCAAGCCGTTATAGCCGCTCAGAGCAAGATAGAAGGCATCAAATATTTAGCTGAATATGCTGGCTATTCAGTACATG
>Ga0233335_1000131_pt1 | contig 16447 bp, 12 predicted proteins | sample GEONDECOMP222_FD_180695 | JGI IMG/M metagenome (GOLD analysis project Ga0233335, IMG submission 180695) | Leaf litter microbial communities from Shasta-Trinity National Forest, California, United States - GEON-DECOMP-222 | ecosystem: Environmental > Terrestrial > Plant litter > Unclassified... | reverse complement strand
CTTCTTCTAAATACTAAAGCTACATTCTTTGCGATATTACAAAGAATGTAGCTTTACTCGATAAGAAAAATAGCTGATCATAATACGTTCATTTTCTAAATAAAAAGATTTTGTACAAACGATTTACATCGAGCTTAGATGAGTTCCTTGAATTATGCGGTTGCACTTTGGGATGAAGACCTAGTTAAGCAATGGTTTACGATGGACACTGTTGTCTAATATCTTCCAGAAGAAAATACAAGCATTGCTGCAAAAGATAGTTGATAAAAATTTTAGTAAAAATGAACATTTTTTTATCTAATATAAAAAAGTCATGAATCTTTTTTATTGTATCTATATGTAGAATTCGTTATTATCTAGGCCATCTAGCCGCAATCCATACAACAGCTATGTCAGCAGAACTACGCGAATTATATAAATCACTCATTATTGATCATGGGCTTAACCCACGGCATTTTGGTGAATTGCCAAAAGCCAATCGGACAGCAGAAGGTTTTAACCCTTTCTGTGGTGATAAACTCACTGTCTATTTACAAGTGAATTTAGATACCGATATAATAGAATCGATTCGTTTCAAGGGCATTGCTTGTGCTATTTCTTTTGCTTCGGCTTCTTTAATGGCTGAGCAATTGCACAATAAAACACTTCAAGAAGCGCAAGCACTCTTTACAGCATTTCATCAGCATGTTACCAATCATCCACACGCTTTAGAAAATCAAACCAAATTAGGAAAATTAGCGGCCTTATTGGGCGTGCGTTCATTTCCAAGTCGTATTAAATGTGCAACACTTGCTTGGCATGCATTACACAGCGCGATCAATCAAGCCGATCCAATCATTAAAACTGAATAATCTATATGAAAAGTAAAACATTGTCTTATCCTTTCAATGAAAAGCTTATACAAGAAATAAAGGAAGCAGTCATCAAGGAATTGAAAACGATATATGATCCGGATATTAAAATTCCAATGAGTATTTATGATCTGCGTTTGATTTATAATGTTTCTGTAGAATCTTCTGGTATAGTTGCCATTGACATGACACTGACAACTCCAGGCTGCCCTCATGCTGAATACTTACTGAGTTCGGTTAAAAATAAGGTGGATGCAGTGGAAGGTGTAGTGGAAACACAGGTTAATTTAGTATGGACTCCGCCTTGGAGTATGCATAATCTGTCAGAAGCAGCTCGCTTGGAATTAGGTTTAATTTAAAAAATAACAATCAATATTATGACAAATCCTTGGATTGAAGTATTATCTGTTTCAAAAGTGTCTAGTGGAAGTTATTGTCCGGTCTTTGTGGCGTCTGAATCCATATTAATTGTTAATCAAAGCGGGCGTTATTTTGCAGTAGAAAATGTTTGCACGCATGATGGCAATGCATTGGAAGGCGGTGAGTTAGAAGGCGAAGAAATTATCTGCCCTCGTCATGGGGCGGGGTTTTGTCTTAAGACCGGTAAAGCCACAAGGTCCCCTGCTTACGAAGATATTAAAAGCTTTCCGCTTCGCATTGTGGAAGATAAAATTCAGATTCAATTAAAAACTGCAACACACTAATCTGCGTGCTGCAGTAATGTATGATCAACTTCAGCCTAGCAAGAGAAACTGGGCTGATACTATCTCATATTGATATTTAGTAGCTAATTATAAACTAGGGTTTAAAAAACTCTGAGAGTGAGTAGCAGGTATCCTAACTACCGTTCGAATGGCTGTTTTAAGTGTAGGATCTAACTCCTCTTCTGAATCACTGTCTCCAAACTCGCTGTTGGATTGGGTATCGTTATCATCATCTTCTAGTAAAATAGTACACGCTTCTTCGAAAGCCTGCTCAGAATGGTGGGAGTCGATTTTTTCTGATAGGAAAGCTAAGAGTGTTACACAGTCAAAATATAGAATATCCTGCTCCGATTTATACAGACTGTAAAAGCTTTCTTTAATACTTAATACTATTCTTTTGAAATTCACTTCTTCTTCTGTGATCAGGATGAGTATACTTTCCTTTTTTTGCGTATCAAAACGCAGATTTAATTGCTCCAAATGTTTAAGAATAGGCTGTAAGATTTCAAAATTTTCAAGAAGCGTTTGCTTGATAGAAGATTGATTTTGGAGAATCAAGCAATTGTTCTGTAAGAAACTATTGATAAGAAATTCTAGAGTAGAATCAGTTTGCGGAGAAGCACTGAAAAATGCATTATCGTTTTGTGAATTCATAAAATTATTGCTGATATAATAAAAAGCTTATTTAATAGCACAAATTCAATATTTAAACATTCGTAGAAAACACATCACTACTATCATTGGGTTTGCTATAAGCATTTACAAACCGACTAAAGAAGCGTTAATTCATTTATCAAAGCAAGAGAGTGCTTGTCCTATCAGAAGGGCGAGCTTGGGCTTGAAGGTAAGCCAAAGAACGTACAACAAACATCTGCTTCAATGAGAATAGAAGACTAGATAGCTATAAGGAAATTATATTGAGCTATTATCAAAAGTGTGAAGAGTATTATGGTCAGCAACGCGCCATGATACCAGGAGGCATAGTGGTGATTTTACCCTACTGTGCCTTCTAAACTGAGTCCTAATAGTTTTTGCGCTTCAACTGCAAATTCCATGGGTAATTCTTTGAAGATCGTTTTGCAAAATCCATTGACAATCATAGCTAAAGCATTTTCTAAATCAATGCCGCGTTGCTGGCAATAAAACAATTGGTTCTCATTGACTTTAGAGCTAGAAGCTTCGTGTTCAACTTGCGCTCGGGGATTTTTCACTTCAATCTTAGGGAAGGTATGGGCACCGCATTGAGAACCAATTAATAAGGAATCGCACTGTGTATAATTACGAGCGTTCTCAGCAGACTTTAATATTTTTACTAAGCCGCGGTAGCTATTTTGCCCTTTACCGGCTGAGATGCCTTTCGAGATAATAGTACTACGTGTATTTTTACCAATGTGAATCATTTTAGTCCCTGTATCAGCTTGTTGGTGATGATTAGTAAGGGCTACCGAGTAAAATTCACCAATAGAGTGATCCCCTTCTAGGATGACACTTGGATACTTCCAAGTAATGGCCGACCCAGTCTCGACTTGAGTCCACGAAATTTTAGAATGGTTTCCACGACAATGACCTCGTTTTGTAACGAAGTTATAAATACCACCCAGTCCGTTTTTATCTCCGGGATACCAATTTTGTACAGTAGAATATTTAATAGTTGCGTGATCCAATGCGATGAGTTCAACAACAGCAGCATGTAATTGATTTTCGTCTCGCATGGGTGCTGTACAACCTTCTAAATAACTGACATGACTTCCTGCTTCAGCAATAATTAACGTGCGTTCAAATTGGCCTGTATTGGCCGCATTGATACGGAAATAAGTAGAAAGTTCCATGGGACAGCGTACACCTTTTGGAATATAGCAAAAAGAGCCATCACTAAATACAGCAGCATTTAAACAAGCGAAAAAGTTATCAGTATAAGGTACGACAGAACCTAAGTAACGGGATATTAATTCTGGATGTTGCTGTACGGCTTCAGAGATAGGACAAAAAATAATACCAGCAGAAGCGAGCGTTGCTTTAAAGGTAGTGGCAACCGAAATGCTGTCAAATACCGCATCGATGGCAACTCCTGCTAAACGCTTTTGTTCATTTAAAGGGATACCTAACTTTTCATAAGTGCGCAATAGTTCAGGATCAATTTCAGACAAATCCTTGGGGCGCTTTTTGAATTTTGGTGAAGAATAGTAACTTAAGTTTTGATAATCAATAGGTTTGTATTGCGCATAATCTGCCCAATGGGGTTCTTTTAAAGTGACCCAATGCCGATAGGCTTTCAATCGCCACTCTAACATGAAATCAGGTTCATCTTTTTTTTGGGAAATCAAACGAATGGTATCTTCTGATAAGCCTATTGGAATAGTATCGGTTTCAATATCAGTCGTAAAACCGTGTTGGTAATCTTGTTTGATGAGGGTATCAAGTGCAGTCTGTGTAGCCATGAGGGTTAAATGTGTAATCGAGCAAGATTGAGCAAGGAGAGAAATGCTGGTTCAGACCTTAGGTAGCTACTATTTTATCATAGTGTTTCAGAATGATCTAGGATAGACTAGTTCTATTAGATAGTGGTTAGAAAGGCTATTTATAGACAGAAAAGCTACTCTACAAACCGTATAGCACTAATTAGGGTGCTTTAAACCTCACCGAACAACTGCCTGTAGATCGTGTTCATTTATAACGTGAATTTCAAAAACTTTATTGAGGAAGAGAGCCTATGAAATATCTTGAATAACCGATAGCAGAGAACAGTTGTTGGCGCCAGTAATATCATGCATGTGCCTTGATTTAGGAATATAGTATTGCTGCTTTAGCAATACCTAAGCAGGGTGGCTGCATCGGTAGCTAGCTACCTGCAAAAGCGGTCCTTTCTTATTGATGTACTCGGCATGGTCAGTGACTTTCATTAACATAGGACAGCCAAATACTCTATTATTGATACAATTCTCACGTAAAAGAAGGGTTTATCTTATACCTATACAATCATAATCTACAGCTTAAAACTCTGGAGTATGAGTCATTGTGTAAATATCATTTTCTTTTCGATTCTTAATCGAGTTTAGTTACTCAGCAATTTCTTTGATTTGAGGAGTAATTTCTTCTATAGTGCTTCCACCATTGGGCTTGACTGTTCGATCTGCTTCAAAAGATAGCAACATATCAGCTTTTGCCTGCTTATAAGAATTCTAAATAGCTTCAGTTCTTACAATAGTAATTAACAGTGTGAAAGAATCGACATTACAAGCAGGTATTTGACTATTTACGTCAGCGCTATAATTCAATAATAAACGAACACAGTCTACATATTCATTGAAGATAGCTACATATAAAACTAAAAATCCTCTACCATCTCTTAATCGATCTTAGCAGCTGATTGTAATAGCAACTTAAGTATCTCCGCATTATTATTACGTACTGCTGTAAAAATAGGTATTTGATGAAGATAGGGTGCTGATTTATTGATAAGATCTGGATGCTTGCTAAAGAAGCTATTAGCAGTCTGTGTATCAGAGAATAATCTACTATCATCCAGTATCCGGTCTAGTGCTTTTTCTTCATTTTCTATTTCTTCATTGATTAGAAAACACCTACTTTGATTTTAAATAGTAATTGCCGATACCAGTAGAATTTTCAAAAGTTATTGTCAATATCTTTTATAAAACTAATATTAGTCTTTGTATACTTCACCTACAATCCTTAAGCGATATTGATGAGGCGCCTTCTGTAACAACTACAATGGAATTAAATATTTCTGAAGTGCTATCCCTCACCTGACTATTTTGTAGTGCTTTTCTAATAGCAATGCCGACTCTCATATTCCCAAAAATCAGGAAATTTACCTCTCTCAAGAGTCAAGAAGGATGTTTAAATTTTATAGACGCCCTACAAATTTCGCTTTAAAATGAATCATTAAAATATTGAGATATATTTACAAATTCAGCGACAGATTTTCTTATCTCTTTCCTAGATCTTTAGTTTTTTAGCAACTTTGCAACATACTATTAGCATCATGTATGACTTGGGGTTGAAATAAAACTGTTATTTAGAAATGTAACTTCAAGCATGTATAAAAGATTGAATCAGCAATAATTTTTATGCATATTTAATTCTTAAGTTTTTCAGAATATAGTAGCAGCACAAAGCACGACCTCAAAGAACGGTTGCTTAAACTAACCCTTCTTTTAACCGGTTAATCTCCTCTTGCGATAAATTTGTCACTAAGGCAATAAATTGATCATCCGTCCCTTGTTGGAGCATTCTTTTCGCATTTTCTCGATTCGCTTGATCTATACCTTGTTGCATACCTTGCTGCATGCCTTCTTGTCTTAAATAGTCGCCTAATGTTTGCATAATAGTTTTATCACTGATTTGAGAGGTTGAGCGATTAAATTTTTCAAAAAATGCCTGATAATTATCTGAATGTCCTGCGGCTTCTAAATAATATACCACAGATTTAAATTGGTCTGTAGAAAGCGGTTGTCTCAGTTTAGGATCCGTTAAATAATTAATGAGATCGATCAAATCGCGTAAGGTAATATGTTTTTCTAACAGTTCCATCATTGCAATTTCTCCATGTGTCGCGAGTTCTTCATCAGGTATTACTGATAGATCTACGAGTACGTGAGGGGCTAATAGGGTTGCTCGTGCCAATTGGGGATTTGCAAAGCATTCGAAAGGATCACACGATTCAGGATAAGGGCTCTTTTGCCCTCTATAAAATAAAAGGGGTATCACCACGGGCGGTTTCTCATGTCCTTGTTTCATGGCTTGATGCATGGCCGCGATTTGGTAACGAAGAATTTGAAAAGCCGTCGTGGGTTTTGCGCGGGTTACATGCTCGAGGAGGCAATAGATATAACCGGTTTGGCCGGCCATGTGAACCGCATACAAGATATCACTTAAGTGTTGGCGTAAATTCGATTCAACAAAACTGCCCGGTTGCAACTGTAAGGTTGATAAATCACAAAGGGATTTAAAATGTTCGGGTAAGTGTAGTTCAAAAAATCGACGCGCCATCCTTAAATCAGTCATCAAAGCTTTGAAAAAGACATCATGCGGATTTGAAAGCGATACCTCGCTTACCATAGGGTTTACTTCTTCTGATATGCAGTCAGCTGGAGCGCTGACTAGAGAATTCGATTCTTCTTTCTCAGGTAAATCAAACCGTAGCTGCTTTAAGAGTCTATCATGTTCAGTAGTCATCGCAGCGTTTCTCTCTATAAATAGTACAATGAATAATATTCTAAAGGAAATTGATTATATATTTTATAAGCTAATACAGAAATTAACTGCAAATCATGTTAAACATTACTCAATTTGAATCGAAGCACATTTGAAAACACAAATGACCCATGCAACGCACAAAAACAGTTTAGCAGCAAGGAAACAATTAGACATCACTATTTACCTTGTTGCCACATCGATAACAAGATTCACCAATTAATGCTCGTTTCTCTTGATATTAGCTTTATACTATGGTGATATACTTTTTGTTAAAATGTATGCATTTGCTTGAAAGGAAAAGATAATATGTTACAATCCTCCCAACAAATTGTTCTGCGTAAACCCTACCAGTTTGTTTCACACCCTTCCATAAACTATAATAGCCGCAATAATAATAAAATTGAGTGCATAGTTTTACATTACACAGATGAAAATCGTGAAAAGTCTCTTAGTATTTTAGATGGTAGCTTAGGTATTGAAGTTAGTGCCCATATCTTAATATCAGATGAATATGTAGAGGGGCAGTCGATCGTTTATGATTTAGTCAACGCATTACAAAATGCATGGCATGCTGGCGTCAGCCAATGGCAAAAGAAAGCAAAACCGCATCTTAAAACAGGCAAGCTTACTTTAAACTACAATAGCTTTGGAATAGAAATTGTTAATGAAAACCAAGATATTCCAGAGAAAGAAGGGGGTGGCATTCATTTTGAGCCTTTTCAAGAACATCAGATAACAGCCATTATCGCAATATGCAAGGAGCTTATTGAAAAGTATAATATTGATCCTACTTGTTTCGTCGGTCATAGTGATATTGCGGAAGATCTCGGTAGAAAATCTGATCCAGGTCCTCTCTTTCCGTGGAGAAAATTAGCTGAAGCAGGCATTGGGGCATGGTACGATAAAGAAATGGTAGAAAAATGGCAAAGTTTGTTACCTCAAGAGCAAAATATCTCTCTGGTTCAAAAAGCATTAGAGACCTATGGGTATGGTATTTCAGATGATACAAAGCCTGCATCAGCCCCCACTCGTGCACTGCAAATGTTTCAAATGCATTTTAGACAAAGTGATTATAAGGGACAGCTTGATCGTGAAACGAATGCCATCTTATTTAACCTAGTATGTAAATATTTCCCACAGAGTCAGGTAGCACTTGATATCCAGCATTACTTAAAAGAAAGTTATAGCAGTAGTCATGCTAATAGTTTTTTCGCTGTGAAGACTACTCAAGCACTAGAAGAAGACCCGCGTTCTGCTGATAGCAGCTTTGGTTTTAAGAAGTAACATATTGCCGTTCACATGCCACTTTGGTTGTGAACGGCTTGGTACAACTATATCAAAGTAAATAGCTGGTTTTCTTAGAATGAAGGGTTACTGAGTTACGTTGAAGATTAGTGCTTACCTGGATACCTACTCACTGAAGTAAGTATTAGCGCTGTAAAGCATGCTAGATAGTATGTGCATAATCACTTTTCGAGCATTCTAGAAAATATTGAGAATTTTTTGAAAAAAATGTTTCAATTGCGCCGAGAACCTCAATATTTCTTGTAAATGCGAGGTTGTTTCATGCATAGCTTACAGATATCGGGGTGCATCTCAATGACCTTGAATCAACTGGATTACATTTTAAATATTCTTTCAAAAATCTGGGTCATTACTTTGTCGGCCAAAGAATCGATTGATGCCAAAACTAAAGCATCAGTTATTTTATTTGCATGTATGCTCATGAGCAAAGTGAGTGATTAAGAAATAGTAGTGCCTCTTTCTCAGGACTCAACTCTGTATTACACTAACTTTTGGTGCTTAAAAAACATAAGAAAAGTGCCTAGAGGCGCAGAAAAAAAGCATCCACTTTTAATGCTGTATTTTTTTTGTATATACCAAAGCATAAGAGATTCATATATTGTACAACTGTTAATAATATAAGTAACATGAGGGTCTAAAGCATTGTCGTTATTCTTTGATATCAGTTGCTTTTTGAATATAAAAATATACTAAGTAATACTCATATTCAGTTTATACAGTACATGATTCCTCATTTGTGCTGTATACCCTATTCTTCGTGTAGCCTGTCAAGTAATAAACTTATAAGGTGTAATGGTAGTTGCAAAAAATTACTTTAGCTTGCTTGATACTGCAGAAAAATTTTCTCATGCTGTCAATAAAGTACGTGCGATTCGTCTTAAATCATGAAATGCTATCTCTTTTATATATATCGCAATGTACGTCAATTTAATAACAACCTACCTTGACATATTTATACTTTTATACCTACTCAATATCTAAATGACAGTATAATGAGCTCAGGAAATTGACTCCTCTTGAGCGGTCGATATAGAATAGATGGATGTGCTTTTGCTAGTTTTTCCATGAAGCCTTTGCTGTCTTTATGATCTAAAACAACTTGTCTAAACTTAGCATCTTGTACAATAAAAAATGCAATTGATGCAGGGCCGGCAGAGAGTCTTATCATATATTGCAAGCGATTTTCATGTAAGAAAATTCTCTACAAGTGGCACATGATGGATCATGACATTAGCTTCTTGAGGATCTTGCAAAGCTGATTGCATCACGAAGATGACAGATTTTGGGTTGTTACCGATTAATTTTCCCAAATGTGTCACTTGTTGATAAAGACACTGTGGATATGCAATGATATTTTCTTGAGCAAATGCTAATATTTTTGGGGTTAAATAGGGTTTTCAAAATTGAACACAATTATCTAGAATGTTTTTACATGCCTGTGAAACAATGCGTAATTAAAACAGTGTCCTTAACTTTGCAGTGCCAACTTGCGCCTCTAATAGATGTAAAAAGATTTCTATTTTTAATTCAGGCGGTAAATCACAAAATTGTGCCATAATCATTGAGCTGTTATAGAAACTAAGTAAGCTATATAAGGAGTTATTTTTATATAATGCCTCCTATCACTCTACTGTAATATTATTTTATGTATTGCACAGCTTCTTTCTTACAAAGCATGTATTTTTATAGCTATAGTTTGTGTTAAGCTAAAGAGCTACAGGGGGCGACAAGGCTTAGACAGAGATCTGAAGTCTTACGGTGCATGTCGAGGACGCAACTGGGCCTCGTTAATCACGTTGCATTAATACTTGCAAACAATAGCAAGCTTGGCCAACGGGGATTAAAATTAGCTGCTTAAATTTATTTGAGCTGTTAGTTTAATCCTAGCTAGCTAAACCCTAGCATGGTCCTGCTCTTTATGTCTGCTTATAGGGATAAAGAGGAGTTATTTATATAAGCTCGTGATCTTACGCGACTATCGTATTGACCACTAGATTTTATAATAGTCTCATTGCAATTAATTTTGTCAATTGAATTAATTGTGATTAAAACTTCAATTGAACTAAACATGTAGTACCTGAGGTGGAAGATTTTTGGACGTGGGTTCGATTCCCACCGCCTCCACCAAATTTTTTGTTCCTACGATTGCGCGAGACTCACAGGCCTTTAAATGCAACCATATCGCTTAATCAATAGCATCGATTTTGCTTGATTTGTTATAGATACGCTTGTTTTTACTACTAGCATGCCTTGCATCTCTTTCAATATTCACGTAACGATCTGTAATTAAACTTGAACTGTGCCCAGCATCGTCACGCACATGCGTTGCAGGGCGGTGTTTAATATCATCTGAAATGCCCGTATGGCGCAACCAGTGTACTGTTGCAGTTCGTAATGATTCTGCTTCTGTTGTAAACTTATCTTGATCTAATCGCTTAATCGCTCGATTGAAACAAAATTGCACAATATCTCGTATACGACTTGTCGTTTTTATAGGACCTTTTCCGTGCTGCTTTGAAATTAAAGGTATTTTTTCATGGGGAGACGGTAATGGATTGAGGTTCAGTGAGATTCGATATCGTTTGAGCGCTTCTAATAAATCATCACTGACAGCAATCTGCCGTTCTTTATTATTTTTCCCAACTGTGGTAAACCACCATAAACCTTCACTATCTTGCGCGAAATCTCCCATGGTCGGTACCCAGCGAGGGATAGCACTTAATTCTGAGATACGTAAATATAAGCTATATAAAATACTGATGATGAATAAAGTGCGTTCATGTGCTTGTGATTGATCAGCTAATTGCTGAGCCGTTTCTAGTACATATTCCCATTGCCTTGTCGTTAAGCGTCTGATTTTAGCTTTAGATTGATGAATACGAAAATAATGACTTTTTTGTCGAATATGTAATACAGAGTTCGTATCAGTATATTCTTCTCGAATTAAAAACTGATATAGACTACTGGTAACCGTGAAAACTTCTCTTAACGATTTTCCCGATAGCAAATATTCTTTAGGATTTGGGCTATAACCTTTGTGATATTGAGCTTTTGGAATAGTTGCAATAAAAGGGCGCCATTCAAGGTTAGGTTTGCGCTGGCCGTCTTTTTTTAAAAATCGCGGCACTTTCTTGGTGCCAATCCAGTTAAGCGGAGGTTTTTGGCAAAAAGCAATATATGCTTCTATATCAATCCTTTTAAGTTTTAAAATAGACTTCTGATGGATATACCAAGCCCATTGTAATAAACGTTCCGTTTCTCTGCGATATGCTTTGAAAGTTGCATCATTATTACGGTAACTTAATAAGAATGCATGAGTTGATACAAAATCTCGTTCTCCAAAGTCCGGATATTGAGCTTGTTGGAAAGTTTGCTGTTTAATAAAGGGTAGATTATCAAAAATAGGCAAATAGTTTTGTGGCTTGGAAGATTTTTTCATGCTCGTAATAACTGAAGCACTCATGGGTTCCTAGTACCTCCATCGATATACACGCGACTTTATAACTCAGCCGGATGATATGTTATAGGTGTTCGAAAAGCAAAGCCTAATGCTTCATCAATCCATTGCACGGGCTGAATAGTCAAATCTGCTAATATATTTTTGGGTATCTCTTGAAGGTCTTTTTTATTGTCTTCAGGAATAATCACGATTTTAATACCACCGCGATGTGCCGCTAATAATTTTTCTTTCAAGCCCCCGATCGGCAATATCTTACCCGATAAAGTAATTTCACCTGTCATCGCAACATCGGCTCTTACCGGAAAGCGCGTTAGCGTTGATAACAAAGCAGTACACATGCCTATACCAGCACTCGGCCCGTCTTTAGGGGTAGCGCCTTCAGGGACATGAATATGTAAGTCAAGCTTTTCATACAAATCAGTCGGTATATTAAACTGTTTCCCTCGACTTTTCACTACAGTGAAAGCAGTTTGAATGGATTCTTGCATGATTTCTCCCAGATGACCGGTTTGATTGATCTTACCTTTACCTGGGGTAGCCACTGATTCAATGGTAAGCAGTTCGCCTCCTGCTGCAGTCCATGCAAGTCCTGTTACTTGTCCAATTTGATCTTTTTGATCTGCTAAACCATAGCGAAAACGTTGAATACCTAAATATTTTTCTAAATGATGTGGAGTCACTGCAATTTCTTTTGGACTACTTTTTTTAGATAAAGCAATCACAACTTTACGACATATTTTAGCAATTTCTCGCTCCAAATTTCGCACACCTGCTTCAACTGTGTAATAGCGTATTACGTTTAAGATGATGCTATCTTCAATCACTAATTCATTCTTTTTTAAGCCATGTTGCTTTTTTTGTTTAGGTATTAAGTATTTTCGCGCAATATGCATTTTTTCATCTTCTGTGTAACCTGAAAGACGAATGATTTCCATTCTATCGAGTAAAGGTTCAGGGATATTCAAAGTATTAGCAGTTGCAATAAATAATACTTGAGACAAATCAGTATTAACGTCTAAATAATGATCGTTAAAATTATGATTTTGCTCGGGATCTAGTACTTCTAATAAAGCAGAAGAAGGATCTCCACGAAAATCCATGAGCATTTTATCAATCTCATCGAGCATGAATAGGGGGTTTTTAACTTTGGACTTAATCATTTTTTGCATAATTTGGCCTGGCATTGCACCAATATAAGTTCGACGATGGCCTCTAATTTCAGCTTCATCACGAATACCCCCTAAAGCCATACGGACAAATTTTCGACCCATTGCCGATGCAATAGATTCGCCTAATGAAGTTTTACCAACGCCTGGAGGTCCTACAAAACATAAAATAGGACCTTTGAGCTTTTTAACTCTTTTTTGTACAGCAAGAAATTCAATAATACGCTCTTTGACTGTTTCTAAGCCATAATGATCTTTGTTTAAAGTAGTCCTAGCTTTTTTCAGATCACCATTCTCTTTTGTGCGTTGATGCCAAGGAACGCTAATTAATGTATCCAAATAATTATGACTGACAGTTGCTTCTGCTGTCGTGGGAGCAGTCATTTTAAGCTTATTTAATTCAGAGATAGCTTTTTCATATGCTTCTGGCGGCATTTTAGCGGCTTCAATTTTTTTTCTCAGCTGCTCATCTTCAGATTCGGTTTCTTGTGCCTCGTCTAGTTTCTTCCTGATTTGTCTGAGTAAATGTTCTTTATAGTTTTGCTCTAAAGATGCTTTTACTTCTTCCTGTGCTTGCTCATATAACTGTTTTTTAAGCTGTATAGAGGTTAATATTTTTTCTAAAAACAATGATAACTGTTTCAAGCGCGCTTTAACTGAAAACAGTGCTAACAATGTTTGTTTGTCTTCGACAGAAAGCTCTCGTATTTGCATAGCAATCATATCGGTCATATGATTAAGGTCTTCAAAATGACTAAGGATTTTAATAATCTCCCGGGGGCTTTTAGCTTCATGATGGTGCGTCAGTTGAAGGTATTGCTCAAATTGATCTAAAACGAGTTGTGCTCGTGCTCGTATCCAGTCCTGTTTTTCTGGTAATGACTCAAAAGAATCAGCCTCTGCATCCAAAGGAATAATTTCTGCTTCGCAATAACCGTCTTTATCTTCCAGTTGAATAATGGTGCAGCGCTGCAATACGATCAGCCCTACTTGAGCAGACTTCAAACCTTGGGGTAATATATTAGCAAGCGTACCGATTGGATAAATATTATCCATTGAGGGTTTATCATGCGTATGGGATTTATAAGTGCTCAGTACAATCAGTCTATTGTTATCTGAGGCATCCTTTTTTGTTGCTTCTAAAGCTTTTATATGTTCTTCATTGAGCGACAAACTCATTAATATATGAGGGAAAACGACAACATTTTTTAAAGGTAGAATAGGGACCTTTTTGATCATTTGATTTTGAATCAAGTTACTTGAATCGGACATAAAATATTACTCATTTGAAGCAACATTGCTATTGATAGATGAATCTGTATCTGTTTTGTATATTAATGTAGGAGACGCTTTTTCTAAGATACAAGCTTGTGTAATGATGACTTGAGCAATATTCGTTTCTGATGGGAGATTGTACATTAAATCTAATAGATGGCTTTCTAAAATCGCTCTTAATCCTCTAGCGCCTGTCTTTCGAGTTAATGCCTTCTTTGCAATAGCAAATAAAGCTTCTTGCTCGAAACTTAAATCAACCTGGTTGATTTTAAATAATTTAATATACTGGTTAATCAACGCATTTTTAGGTTTCGTCAAGACTTCTACGAGTTGCTCTTCCGTTAATTCCTCTAAATGCGTAATGATTGGCAGTCTGCCAATTAATTCTGGAATTAAGCCATATTTAACTAAATCTTCAGGTTCTAAACGAGCAATGAGCTTGTTTAAATTATTTGCATCAGAAGGTAATTGAATTTCAGCAGAAAAGCCTATGCCTGAGCGTTCTGTGCGTTCACGTATAATTTTTTCTAATCCTGCAAACGTACCACCACAAATAAATAAAATATTTTTAGTATCAATTAATACTGTTTCTTGATGCGGGTGTTTGCGACTGCCTTGTAATGGAACCGATGCAACAGTACCTTCTAATAACTTTAATAATGCTTGCTGGACACCTTCACCGGATACATCGCGAGTAATCGAAGGATTATCACTACGGCGGCTTAATTTATCAATTTCATCTAAATACACTACACCCATTTGAGCGGATGTAATATCCCCATTGGCCGCTTGTAATAAGCGTTGTAAGATATTCTCTACATCTTCACCTACATAACCTGCTTCAGTTAAGGTCGTGACATCTACGATTGTAAAAGGCAGACTGAGCTTATCGGCTAAGGCTTGAGCCAATAATGTCTTACCTGAACCTGTTGGACCTATGATCAGTAAGTTGCTCTTAAAAATTTCGGTTTCATCTGATATAGATTTTGAAGTTTCATCAGAGGGGTGAAGCTCTACCGTTTCTTCGTAAGAAGGAGGGATATCAAGTGTAGATTTTTTAAGTAATGCAATGCGTTTGTAATGATTGTATGCAGCTACAGCAAGTGTTTTTTTCGCTTGAGATTGTCCAATAACCCATTGGCTCAGAAAAGCATCAATTTCTTTTGGCGTCGGTATTGCTAAGGCTACTTGTGTATTTCCTTCTTTTGTTTGATGCAAGGCTTTATGTTGCGCAACTTCTTCAAAGACCTTAATTAATTCTTTTGCACATCCATTGCAAACAAAAGCATCATTAGTCGTTGAACATTCGGTACAAGTAAAAGCTTCACGCGCTTTTAGAAATTGATCAACTTCAGTTTTAGTTTTTTTGCAAAACGTGCATTTTGGTGCATTTGTATTATCGGAGTCTGAACGGCTCATGTATATTTCTCCTAAAATAGAAGCGAAAAACTTCTATTGCCCGAATATAAAATAATTATTACTGAAAGTTTATCATCTTTTCATATCATGGGGATGACAATGACTTTTTTAAATAGGCTCATTAGGTTTCTTTAAAATTTTCTCGTTTATCCAGTTTTGCATCAATTAAACCATATCGAATTGCTGCATCTGGATCCATAAAAGTATCACGATCTGTTTTTCTTGTAATTTCTTCTAAGCTTAATAGTGTATGTTTTTTCATAATGCCATTAATGCGATCTCTTATACTTAAGATTTCTTTCGCATGAATTTCAATATCAGAAGCCTGACCTTGATACCCACCTAAAGGTTGATGAATCATAATGCGAGCATTAGGCAAACTATATCTTTTGTTTGGAGTACCTGCAGCCAGTAACAATGCCGCTGCACTGGCAGCTTGTCCTACACAGATTGTGCTAACATCAGGCTTAATAAATTGCATGGTGTCATAAATCGCCAAACCTGCTGTTACCACACCGCCTGGAGAATTAATATAGAGAGAAATATCTTTTTCTGGATTGTCATATTCTAAAAAAAGCAGCTGTGCAATGATGGTATTGGCCATACTGTCTTCAATAGGACTGCCTATCATAATGATACGTTCTTTGAGTAAACGTGAGTAAATATCATAAGCACGCTCTCCTTGGCCACTTTTTTCTATCACCATAGGAATGGGTATGTAACTCATGATGCTGCCTCCTCTTGTTTGATTGTATCTTTCATTTTGGCAAATTTTTCAATTTCTTTAGCAAATGCTGATTTTAGAGTATCTTTTAGCCCAATTGCTTTAGAATAAGTAATTGCTTTTGGTTGAGATTGAGCAGATTGTATTAAATGTTCCACAATTTGCTCCTCTAATACCTCATTTAAAAGATTGTACATAAAACTCTTATTTTTAAGTATCCGATTTAAATCACTTTGAGAACTTTTACCTGCTTGCACTTCTTGTATCATTAGTTGGTTTAATAATTCTAATTTAGCTTTAAATTTATTTTGATCTAATTCAATGTT
>Ga0233335_1000130_pt1 | contig 16541 bp, 11 predicted proteins | sample GEONDECOMP222_FD_180695 | JGI IMG/M metagenome (GOLD analysis project Ga0233335, IMG submission 180695) | Leaf litter microbial communities from Shasta-Trinity National Forest, California, United States - GEON-DECOMP-222 | ecosystem: Environmental > Terrestrial > Plant litter > Unclassified... | reverse complement strand
GCGCCGCGCAGACGCGCTGGGCGGTGCGTACCGCCGTCTCGACCGCGCTGGACGCCCAGGCGCCGGGGCATACCGTGCTCGACATCACCTTGCTGCGTCAACGCGGACGGCCGTCGGGCGGACGCTGGCTGCTGGAGTGGCATCGTGAACAGGCGCGCTTCGGCCAAACCCTCGCATCCGCCGCGGCGGCATCTGGCGCTGTGGCTACCGCTGCTGAGCGCGGACCGGCGGGCGGCGCGGAGACGTTCCAGCGCACCGGATGAACATACGGCCGAACCGCCCCTCGCCTTCGTCGAGAAGCAGCGGGGCGCGATGCGGATCGTCGCGCTCGATGCCGCCGCCCTGGCGCAGGGGCTCGCGCCCGGCCTGACATTGGCGGACGCGCGTGCGCGCGTGCCCGAGCTCGCCGCGATCGATCATGACTCGCTGGCCGATCGCCTGTGGCTCGAACGCCTCGCCGACGGCTGCGACCGCTGGACGCCGATGGTGGCGCTCGATCCGCCCGACGGGATCACGCTCGATATCAGCGGCTGCGTCCATCTGTTCGGCGGCGAAGCGGCGCTGGCCGGGGATGTCGAGCGCCGCTTCGCGCTGGCCGGCATCCACGTCCGCCAGGCGATCGCGGGATCGCCCGAGGCCGCGCAGGCGCTCGCGCGCTTCCAGACGATGCCGGCCGCCGACGAAGCCGGTGCGATCCGCCGCCTGCCCGTCGCGGCGCTGCGGCTCGACGACGAGGATGTGCTCGCGCTGCGCCGGGCCGGTCTCAAGACGATCGGCGATCTCGTGTCGCGCCCCGCCGCACCGCTTGCCGCGCGCTTCGGCGAAGCCATGGTGGCGGCGCTCGACCGCCTGCTCGGCCGCGCCGACAGCCGCATCGTGCCGCGCCGCGCGCTACCTGCCCTGCTGTTCGAGCGGCGCTTCGCCGAGCCGATCGCGCGCACCGAAGACGCGCTCGTCATCCTCGACGAGCTGGCGCGCGAGGCGGCGCTCGAACTCGAGGCGCGGCACGGCGGCGGACGGCGTTTCTCCGCGCGGCTCTATCGCAGCGACGGCGCGGTACGCGATCTCGCGGTCGAGACCGGCCTGCCGACGCGCGATCCGGTCGTGCCCGCCCGCCTGTTCCGCGAGCGGATCGACACGCTCGCCGATCCGATCGATCCGGGCTTCGGTTTCGACATGATCCGGCTCGCCATCGCGACCGTCGAACCGCTGGCGGCGACGCAGCTCAAGCTCGAGGGTGGCCAGGTCACCGAAGAAGCGATGACGGCATTGGTCGATCGGCTCGGCACGCGGATCGGCCGATCGCGCCTCCGCCGCTTCCGCTCGGTCGATACGCATATTCCCGAACAGGTCGCCTTCGCGCTGCCCGCGATCGACATGCCCGACCCCCGACGCTGGGCGCCGCCGACGCCCGGCGAACCGCCGCTTCGCCCGCTGCATCTGTTCGATCCGCCGCAGCCGATCGAGGTGACGATGTCCGAAGTGCCCGACGGCCCGCCACATCGTTTCCGCTGGCGGCGCACGCTGCACGAGGTCGCGCGCTTCGAGGGCCCCGAGCGGATCGCGGGCGAATGGTGGCGGGTGCGCGTCGATCGCCTGCCCGATCCCGGCCCCTCGGCCGTCCGCCCCAGCCCCGGCCGCGACGCGATGGAGTGCGACGGCGAAGAACTGGTCACCGCGATGGACCGCAGGCCCGACAAGCCCGCTAAACCGCTGCTCACCCGCGACTATTTCCGTGTCGAGGATGTCCGCGGCCGCCGCTTCTGGCTGTTCCGCCACGGCCTCTATGCCAGCGAGACCGACCGCCCAGACTGGTATCTCCACGGCCTGTTCGCGTGAGCGACCATCCTGATTTCGTCGAACTGCTGGCGGCGACCAACTACAGCTTTCTGCGCGGCGCCTCACACCCGAGCGACATGGTCGGCCACGCGATCGCGCTCGGGCACAAGGGCATCGGCATCGCCGACCGCAACACGGTGGCGGGCGTCGTCCGCGCCTACAAGGCGCTCAAGGATGCGCGTGCCGTGGCGGCGGCGGAAGGATTGGGCGAGATCGACTTTCGGCTCGTCGTCGGCGCCCGCCTCGTCTTCGACGACGGTACGCCGGACATCGTCGCCTATCCCGTGGATCGCGCCGGCTGGGGGCGCCTCACCCGCCTGCTCACCTTGGGCAATCTGCGCACCGTCAAGGGTGAATGCGAACTCCATCTCGCCGATCTGATCGAGCATGCACAGGGCCTGCTGCTGATCGCGGTCGCCGACGAGACCCACGAATTCCTGCTCCGCCGCCTCGCCAGGATAGCGCCGCTCTGGCTCGCCGCGACGATGCCGCGCATGGGCGACGACCGGCGCCGCCTCGTCCGGCTCCAGCGGCTGTCGCAGGCGACCGGCATCCCGCTGCTCGCCACCTGCGACGCGCTCTATGCCATGCCCGAGCAGCGCCCGCTGCACGACGTCGTCACCTGCATCCGCGAGGGCACCACGGTCGCCGCGGCGGGCCAGCGCCTGCTCGCCAATGCCGAACGCCATCTCAAGGCCCCGCGCGAGATGGCGCGGCTGTTCCGCCAGGCGCCGCAGGCGGTGACGGCGTGGCAGGACATCCTCGCACGCATCCTCTTCACGCTCGACGATCTCAAATATGAATATCCCCACGAGCCGGTGCCGGCCGGGTGGGACCCGCAGGACTGGCTGGAACATGAGACATTGCGGCTGGCGGAAACGTGGAGATATCCGGGCGGCGTTCCCGACAAGGTGCGGGCGACGCTCCGCACCGAGTTCGAACTGATCCGGGGTCGCGATTACGCCTATTATTTCCTCACCGTCTACGAAGCGGTCAAGTTCGCGCGCTCGCTCGATCCGCCGATCCTCTGCCAGGGGCGCGGCTCGGCGGCCAATTCGGCGGTTTGCTATTGCCTTGGCATCACCTCGGTCGATCCTGCGCAGTTCAACCTCCTCTTCTCGCGCTTCGTCTCGGCCGAGCGCGACGAGCCGCCCGATATCGACGTCGATTTCGAGCACGAGCGTCGCGAGGAAGTTATCCAGCACATCTACGAACGCTACGGCCGCAGTCGGGCGGGGATCGCCGCCACCGTGATCCACTTCCGCCCGAGGAGCGCGGTGCGCGAGGTCGGCAAGGTGCTCGGCCTGTCCGAGGACGTCACCGCGCGGCTGACCAGCACGGTGTGGGGCAGCTTTGCCGACCGCATGGAGACGCGCCGCTTCACCGATGCCGGCTACGATCTGTCGAGCCCCGATCTCGAGCGGCTGCACTGGATCGTCAATCAGCTGCTCCACGTGCCGCGTCACCTCTCGCAGCATGTCGGCGGCTTCGTGCTCACGCAGGACCGGCTCGACGAGACCGTGCCGATCCACAACGCCGCGATGGACGACCGCACCTTCATCGAATGGGACAAGGACGATATCGACACGCTCGGGCTGATGAAGGTCGACATCCTCGCGCTCGGCATGCTGACCTGCATCCGCAAGGCGTTCGACCTGATGGCGCGTCACGGCCTAGGCACGATGACGCTTGCCACCGTCCCGCAGGAGCAGGAGGCGGTCTACGACATGCTGTGCAAGGGCGACAGCATCGGCGTGTTCCAGGTCGAAAGCCGCGCGCAGATCAACATGCTGCCGCGCCTGCGGCCGCGCACATTCTACGATCTTGCGGTGCAGGTCGCGATCGTACGGCCGGGGCCGATCGAAGGCGACATGGTCCATCCCTATCTGCGGCGCCGCGAAGCGTTTCGGCTGACCGGCGCACTCCCCGATTTTCCCAAACCCGGCCCCGGTCACGACCCCAACGAACTAAAGACGGTGCTCGGCGACACCTTCGGCGTGCCGCTGTTCCAGGAGCAAGCGATGAAGCTCGCGATCGTCGCCGCCAATTTCACGCCAGACCAAGCCAACCAGCTGCGTCGCGCGATGGCGACCTTCCGCAACGTCGGCACGATCGGCGAACTCGAGCAGAAGATGGTCGGCGGCATGGTCGCGCGCGGCTACGAAGCGGATTTCGCGCGGCGCTGCTATGCGCAGATCAAAGGCTTCGGCAGCTATGGCTTCCCCGAGAGCCACGCCATCTCCTTCGCCCTGCTCGTCTATGTCTCGTCGTGGATCAAATGCGTCCATCCGGCAGTGTTCGCCTGCGCGATCCTCAATGCGCAGCCGATGGGCTTCTACGCCCCCGCCCAGCTCGTCCGCGATGCGCGCGAACATGGTGTCGAGGTGCGCCCCGCCGACATCAACGCCAGCGACTGGGACAACAGCCTGGAGGCGCGCGACGACGGGTCGCTCGCACTCCGCATCGGCTTCCGCCAGATCGACGGCTTCCGCGAGGAATGGGGGCACAAGATCGTTGCCGCGCGCACGGCGGACGGCGCGTTCGACAGTATCGAGACGCTGGCTCGACACGCCGCCCTGCCCGCGCGCGCGCTGCGCCTGCTCGCCGATGCCGACGCCTGCAATTCGATCGGCAAGGGCCGGCGCGACGCGGCCTGGGCGGCGCGCAGAATGCCCGGCGGCGGCGAACTCCCGCTTTTCGCTGCGGCCAGCGCGCGCGAACTGGCGGCCGAGCCCGATGCTGCACTACCCGCGATGCCGCTCGCCGAGCAGGTCACCGCCGACTATCAGACCACGCGGCTGTCGCTCAAAGCCCATCCGATGCAGTTCCTGCGTGCGACCCTGCGCCGCGATCGCATCCTCAGCAGTGCCGAACTCGCGCTGGCGAAGAACGGATCGCGCGCGAAAGTGGCGGGGGTCGTGCTGGTCCGCCAGCGGCCGGGCAAGGGCAATGCGATCTTCGCCACGCTCGAGGACGAAACCGGCGTGGTCAACATCCTGCTCTGGGCCCGGCTGTTCGAGCGGTATCGTCGCCCGCTGATGGCCGCCCGGCTGATGGAGGCGCATGGCGAGGTGCAGCGCAGCCCCGAGGGCGTCATCCACCTGATGGCCAGCCGCATCGTCGACCGCACCGACCTGCTCGACCGGCTGAGCGAGGACGGCCAGGTGCCGATCCAGGTCTCGCGCGCCGACGTCTTCGTCCACCCGCAAATGGCACGGGGCGGCCATCCGCGCGACGTGCGCGTCATCCCCAAGTCGCGCGATTTCCATTGAGCACCGCCATCACTCGATCGGGAACGTGTTGGAAGCAGGGAAGTTTTTACTTGGAATTTCAGTGAGGAAGCCCGCCATGACCCAGCCCGTCCGCTTCGAACCCGGCATCGAGACGATCGAACCCGACGAACAGGAGACGATCAGGGCCCTCGAAGAGCAGTTCCGCACGATCCTCGAGACGACCTCGCAGGATTATGGCCACGCCGTCCGCGCGGTCCATGCCAAGGGCCACGGCATCGCCCGCGGCACGCTGACGATCGCCGCAGATCTGCCGCCCGAACTCGCCCAGGGCCTGTTCGCGACGCCGGGCATCCATGAGGCGATCCTGCGGCTGTCGACCAACGCCGGCGACATTCTCGACGATTCGATCGACCTGCCGCGCGGTCTGGCGCTCAAGATCCTCGGCGTCGCGGGCGAGCGCCTGCCCGGATCGGAAGGTGCCGACACGCAGGATTTCGTGATGGTCAACGGCCCCGCCTTCGCTGCCGCCAATCCCAAGGCGTTCCTCAAGAACCTCAAGCTGCTCAGCAAGACCACCGACAAGGGCGAAGGCGCCAAGAAGCTGCTGTCGGCGGTGTTCCGTGCCGCCGAGACCGTGGTCGAAGCGGTCGGCGGCCAGTCCGCAACGCTGACGACGCTGGGCGGCGCCAAGCCGGTGCATCCGCTGGGTGCGACCTATTATACCCAGACGCCCTATCGGTACGGCGACCATGTCGCGAAGCTGTCGCTCGCGCCGGTCTCGCCCTGGCTCAAGGCGTTGTCGGACGAGACCGTCCACGCGCATGGCCGCCCCGACGCGATCCGCGAGGTGGTCCGCGAATCGTTGATCGAGCAAGGCGGGATCTGGGCGCTGCGCGCCCAACTCTGCACTGATCTAGAGACGATGCCGATCGAGGATCCGACCGTCGTGTGGGATGAGACGTCAAGTCCGTTCGTCACCGTCGCGACGCTCGAGGTGCCGGTGCAGCTTTCATGGGAGCCCGTCGTCAGCGACCGCACCGAGGATGCGCTGTCGTTCAGCCCGTGGCACGGGCTGGCGGCGCATCGGCCGCTCGGCGGCGTCAACCGCGCGCGCAAGGATCCCTACAAGATGTCGGCGGACTTCCGCGGGACATTCAACGGCTGCCCGATCCACCAACCTAGCGCGCTGGCCGAACTCCCCGCCTGACGCGCCGCCGTCAATGCGCGATATGATCGATCAGCGAATCGAGATCGCGTCTCGCCTTCGCGGCATAGCCATGCGCGCTCGCCGCAGACGACGCCAAGCGACAGTCGGCCCTGGCCGGTCCGTCGAACGGATGATCCCATCCGCACCGCGCTGGCGGATCGAGGCGGAGATAATAGAGATGGAAGGCGACCGCGCCCAGCACGGCGGCGACAAGCACCAGGATCAGACTCCGCATCGTCGGCCCTCCCCGGCCCGTTCGCCCCTCAGTGTGTCGCTCCTACGTCGGTCGCGCGCAAAAGCGAAGCGACGCCACCAACCCTGCCCCGCTTGCGACGAATGTGACATTGATGTTGCTGACCCGCGGCTGCGGACCTGTTATCGGCGCTTATGACGTCGACGATTCCGGGCCGCTGGCTGGCCGCTTGCTTGTGCTTCAGCGTCCTGGCGACGAGCCTGATGCTGATCCACGCCCAACAGACGATCGCGCTCGGCGCGTCGGGTTTCGCGCTGATCGTCGGCGGCATCGCGCTCGCCGCGATCCGCTACCGGTTTCGCGCGCCCGCGACGCGCGGGCAGCGCGTGGCGCGCGACGCGGCCGAATATGTCGGCGCCTTCGCGCTCGTCTGCCTGCTGGGCGCGGTGGTGAGCTATCCCGAGGCGGCGGTGACGACCGGCTTCGTCGATCCCTCGCTCGAACGGATCGACCGCTTCTTCCACTTCGACTGGATCGCCTGGTACGAACTGGTCGCGACCCATCCGATCCTGCAGGTGCTGGGACGCGCCGCCTATGCCGGCATCTTCGTTTCGCCGACGATCCTGCTCGCCTATTTCGCCTGGGTCGATCGCAAGCCCGATGCACGCCGGCTGATCCTGTCCTTCTGGCTGGGTGCGTTGCTGACGCTGATCTGGTTCCCGCGCGTGCCCGCAGTCGGCCCGCTCGCTTACCTGTGGCATGGGGCGATCCCCTATATGCCGACGAGCGCGCTGTTCCAGGCGCAGTTGCTGCCCCAATTGCGCGACCATGTCGTCCATATCGTCGATATCGGCGCGCTTCACGGCATCGTGTGCACGCCGAGCTTCCACACCACCAGCGCGCTGCTCTACATCGCGGCGGCGTGGCGGGTGCGCGTGCTGCGGCTGCCGCTGGTCGTGCTCAATTGCGCGATGCTGCTGTCGACCCCGGTCGAGGGGACGCACTATCTGGCCGACATGCTCGGCGGGGCACTGGTCGCGGCGATCGCGCTGGTGCTGACGACGGTAACCGAGATCGTCGCCGCCGAGGTGCGCGGCGGCGTTCTGGCCCGGGTGCGTGCCTGAGCGACGCCGCGTCTAGATCGCGGATCAGATTACGATCTCGAAACAGGCCCCGCCCATCTCGCCGGGCACAAGTCCGATCGCGCCTTCGTGGAGCAGCACGACCTGCCGTGCGAAACTGAGGCCCACCCCCGTCCCGTCGCGCTTGGTCGTGAAGAAGGGGAGGAAGACGTCCTCGGCGAGGTTCGCCGCCACGCCCGGACCATTGTCCGACACAGCGATCCGGACGCGGCCCGCATGCAGCGGTGCGATCGACAGCCCGACACGCGGCGTATCGCCGTGCGCAGCGGCTGCCTCTGCGCCGTTCTTCATCAAGTTTAGCACGACCTGGGTGAGCAGATCGGCATCGCCGTCGATCAGGTCGAGATCGTCGGCGATCGCCAGATCGAGCGCGACGCCCGCCGCCCGCGGCGTCGCCGCGAACAGCCGCACCAACTGATCCGCCCAGCCCCGCGCCGCGAACGGCCGGCGCACCACCTCGGGCGCGCGGCTGAACGAGCGATAGGTCTCGACGAAGTGCATGATGCCCTCCGCGCGCCGCGCCAGCGTTTCGACCGCGAGCCGCGCGTCGCCGATCGCCTCGTTTCGACCGTCGTCGATCTCACCCATCAATTCGGCCGCGCTGGCGGCGAGCGAGGTCACCGGCGTCATCGAGTTCATGATCTCGTGGGTCAGCACGCGAACGAGATCGGTCTGCACCGCAATCTCGGCGGCGTTCAATTCGCGCTGGATGATCTGCACCGATACGATCCGCCACACCGTACCGCCGCGTTCGACCGTCGTCGCCGCCAGCATCGCGCGCTGCGAGAGACCGGCCACCAGCATCGGGCTGAGCCGCCGGCTGCCGGGCAGCACGCCCTGCAGAGCCTCGACGAACTCGGCGCCATAGGAGGCGAAATCCGACGCGCGGACGCCGTCGACGCGATCGAACAGCCGCCGCGCCGCCTTGTTGGAAAGCTCGATCCGCCCATCGCCGTCGATCGCCAGCAGCGGCGTCGGCGCACCGTCGACGAGCGCGCTGGCGAAGCGGTTCTCCGCCGCACTGGCCGCGCGCTCGTCGCGCAGGCGCCGCATCGCGCCGTCGAGCGCATCGCCAAGCTCGTCGAAGCCGCTGCCGCGACCGGCACGCGCGAAATTCTGCGCGAGGTCGCCGTGGTTGAGTGCGGAGACGAAGCGTTCGAGCTCGACATTGGTCGAGCGCACCAACGCCCACACCGCTGTTGCTGCCCAGACGATGATCGCGCCGGCCAATACCGACGTCGCCGGCAGCGTTGCGCGCGACGCCGTCCAGGCGAACACCGCGATCGCGACGGCGAGGACGGCCGAGCGGAAGGCGAGGCGGACGGCAAAGCGCCGCCTAAAGTCCATGCTTCTCCATCCGCCGATAGAGCGTGCCGCGCGTCAGCCCAAGTTCGGCGGCGGCGTTGGAGATGTTGAACGCGTGCTTGTGGAGCGCCGCCTCGATCAGCTGACGCTCGGCACGGTCGAGATTGAGATCCGAGGGTGCGGCACGTTCGACCACCGCCGGCGTGGCCGGCGCCGATGCCTGCGATACCGCACGCGACAGGGGAAAATCGCCGAGCGCAAAGCTCGTGCCGTCCGCCAGGATGACGGCGCGTTCGGCGGCGTGGCGCAGCGCGCGGACATTGCCCGGCCAGTCATAGGCGACCAGATCGGCCAGCACCGACGCCGGCAAGGCGCGCGCCGGCTTGCCATATTTGCGGCTGTACGAGGCGATGAAGGTGTCGAGCAGCAGCGGGATGTCCTCGCGGCGTTCGCGCAGCGGCGGCAGCTCGATCTCGACCGTGTTGAGCCGGAACAGCAGATCCTGCCGGAAGCGGCGCTCGTCGCCGAGCTGATCGACCGCGAGATTGGTCGCCGAGACGACGCGCACGTCGATCGGCACCGGACGGTTGGCGCCGACCGGCGTCACCTGGCGCTGCTCGAGCGCGGTGAGCAGCTTGGGTTGGAGATGCAGCGGCAGATTGCCCACCTCGTCGAGAAACAAGGTGCCCCCGTCGGCGGCCTGCAAGCGCCCGACGCGGTCGCCCCGCGCGTCGGTGAAGGCGCCCTTCACATGGCCGAACAATTCGGAATCGAACAGATTTTCCGCGATCGCACCGAGATCGACCGACAGCATCACCCCCGCATTGCGCGCCGACAGCCGATGCAGTTCGCGCGCGACCAATTCCTTGCCGGTGCCGTTTTCGCCGAGGATCAGCACATTGGCATCGGTCGGCGCCGCGCGCGCGATCAGCGACAGCACGCGCGCGATGCCGGGCGAATTACCGAGCAGCGGCGTGTCGCCATGCGCGCCCGCGATCGTCGCGACCTTACCCTTCTCGACCGTCGTCGCACGGCGCGAATTGCGCAGCGCGGCGGCGGTCCGCACCGTGGCGAGCAACCGCTCGTTGGCCCACGGCTTGGAGACGAAATCGGTCGCGCCGTGCTTCATCGCGGCGACCGCCGTCTGCACGCCGCCATGCGCCGTGATCAGCACGATCACCGCATCGGGATCGCGCTGGAGCATGCGGCCAAGCCAGCGGAACCCCTCCGCGCCGTCGGTGGCGCCACGCGCGAAATTGGCGTCGAGCAGGATCGCGTCGGGCGTCCGCGTCGCCATCAGGTCGAGCGCCTGCTGCGGCTGCTGCGTGGTGATCACCTCGGTGAAGAGCTGGCGCAGCAGCATCTTCGCGGCGAGCAATATGTCCTCGTCGTCGTCCACGACGATACAGAGCTCGAAAGGTTTGCCGGTCGCCATCGTGCGCTCATCCCATGCCAGACGCGCGTCCACAATCAAGATGCGTGCCAATGTCGGCGGGCGACCGGCAACCGTCCGTGTCGTCGGCCTGCGCCCGGACTTGGCACGCATCCTGCTTAGCCTGAACCGACCGACGACCGATCCAACGGACTCCGGCCGACCGAAAGGACCATGCCGTGCGCAACACCCTCGCCAACGCGCTGTTCGCAAGCCTCAGCCCCGCCATCGCGGCAGGCATCGTCGCATTCTCGAGCGCGCCCGTCACCTCCTGATGCGCCCTGTCCAAGCCGCTGTCCGCCGCCGGACACCCACTGTCCGGATCCGGACGGATACGGGCGGTAACCGCGCCTTGGACAAATACGCCCTCTTCTCCCCGCTCAGCAGGACTTTTGCCGCGTGACCACGCCGGACATCACCCCTTCCGCCCAGACCGGCGCCGCGATGGATCGCCGGATCGCCGCGCCGCGCGGCGCGAACAGGACGCGGCTGCGGCTAATCCTCGCAGCCGTCGCGGTGCTCGTCGTCCTACTGCTGGCATGGCGGCTGATCCCGTCGAGCGGATCGACCGACGTCGCCGCCGCCGACATCGAGACGGGCAGCGTCGTCGACGCGCCCTTTCGCGACTATCTCCCCGTCCGCGCGACCGTAGCACCTGCGATCACCACCTTCGTCGGTGTCGTATCGGGCGGCCAGGTCGACAAGCTGCTCGTCCAGGATGGCACGATGGTGAGCGCCAACCAGCCGCTCGCAACGCTCGACAATCCGACGCTGAAACTCGACATACTGACGCGCGAATCCGCGATTGCGAGCCAACTCGGCAGCGTGTCTGGCGACGACCTCGCGCTCCAGCGCAGCAAGCTCGATCGTGCGACGCAGACTGCGTCCGCCAGCTATGATCTGATCAAGGCGCGCCGCGATCTCTCGATCCGCCAGCAGCTCCACGATCAGGGTTTCGTCTCCGATGCCGGGGTCGCCAGCTACCAGGAAGAGAATGAATATCAGCAGAAGCGCCTCGCGCAGCTCGAGCGCGGCGAGAAGACCGAAGACGGCATCGCCGCCACGCAGGCCGCGCGGCTCGCCGATACGCGCGCGCGGCTGTCGGGCAATCTCGCCGCGGTCGAAGGGAGCCTCGATGCGCTGACCGTGCGCGCACCTGTCGCCGGGCGGCTGACCAATTTCGTCATCCAGCCGGGCCAGATGCTGAAGGCGGGCGACAGTGCGGGCCAAGTCGACAGCGAGGGCCGCTGGAAACTCGTCGCCGACGTCGACGAATATTATCTCGGCCGCGTCGCGGTCGGGCAGAGCGCGGACGGTGACGGCAACGTCCAGCTCGTCGTCACCAAGGTGTTGCCCGCGGTCACCGACGGCCGTTTCCGGATCGAACTTGGCTTCCGCGGGAGCCCACCCGCCGGGCTCAACCGCGGCCAGACGATCGACGTCCGCGTGACGCTCGGCAGCACGCGCGCCGCGCTGACCGCCCCGGTCGGCGGCTGGCTCGACAGCGGCGGCGGCAGCGCGGCCTTCGTGCTCGACGCCGACGGGCGCCATGCCCGGCGCCGCCCGGTCAAGGTCGGCCGCCGCAATCCCGAGCAGGCCGAAATCCTCTCGGGGCTCTCGGCGGGCGACCGCATCGTCACCTCCAACACCGCCGCCTACGACAAGGCCGGCATCCTCAACATCCGCTGACGCGACAGGACCAAAAGCCATGATCCGCCTCGAAAACATCCAGCGCCGCTATGCCTCCGACGAGGTCGAGACGACTGCGCTCGCCGACATCGATCTCCACGTCGCCGACGGCGAATTCCTCGCCATCATGGGGCCGTCGGGCTGCGGCAAGTCGACCTTGCTCAACATATTGGGCACCGTCGACCGGCCGAGCGCCGGCCGCTATATGTTCGGCGACCGCGACCTGGCGAAGCTCGACGAGGCGGCACTCGCCAAGCTGCGATCGGAGACGCTGGGCTTCGTCTTCCAGAGCTTCAACCTGATCGACGAACTCACCATCCAGGAGAATGTCGAGCTCGGCCTCGCCTATCGCAAGGACCGGACCGGCGACCGTCGCCAGCGCGTCGCCGCCGCGATGGACCGCGTCGGCATCTCGCACCGCGCCAGACATTATCCGCACCAGCTGTCGGGCGGCCAGCAGCAGCGCGCGGCGATCGCGCGTGCGATCGTCGGCAACCCTAGCCTGATCCTCGCCGACGAGCCGACCGGCAATCTCGATACCGAAAACGGCGCGCAGGTGATGAACATCCTCGCCAGCCTCAACGCCGAGGGTGCGACGATCATCATGGTGACCCACTCGCCGAGCCACGCCGATGCGGCACAGCGCCGCATCGACATGCTCGATGGTCGCATCGTCGCCTCCGTCTCGCGCGCGATCTGAGGACGACGCCATGAACCGCTTCGCGCTGCTCACCTTCTATCGCTCGCTGGTCCGCCACAAGCTCTATGCCGCGCTCAATATCGGCGGTCTGGCGGTAGGGATCGCGGTGTTCCTGATACTCACGCTCTACGTCCGCTTCGAGACCAGCTACGAGCATTGGCTACCGGGCTATCGCAACGTCTACCTGATCGAATCGCGAACCGCGGACGAGATTAGCGACAAATTCCGTCAGAACACGCCCGTAGCGCTCTGGACCGCCATCGAACGCGACCTTCCCGGCACGGCCGGCACGCGCGTAACCAGTCAGAACGCAACGGTCATCAAGGACGGCATCGGGATCAACGAAAATTTGGGTCTCGTCGATCCGGATTTTCCAAAGGTGCTCGACATGCCGGTCGCGCAGGGCGACCTGCACCATGCGTTCGACGATCCCTCCAACATCGTGCTGACGCAGCCCGCCGCGCAGAAATATTTCGGCGACGCCGATGCCGTCGGCAAACCCATGACGGTCGCGTTCGCCGGCAAGTCGCACATCTATCATGTCGCCGCCGTGCTGCGTGCGTTCCCCAAGAATACCGCGTTCGACTTCGACATGCTGGCACGCCTGACGATCTCGGAAGACAAGGCGTCGGCCGATTATAAATCGAACCATCAATGGAATTACGGCAATCCGAGCACCTATGTCCGTCTGGCGGACGCTGACGCGGCGCGGCGGTTTGCCGAGGAGATGCCCGCGCTGTCTGCCCGACATGCGCAGAACGAGACCCCTGACAATCCGGGCTTCAAGATGGAGCTCAAAGTGCAGCCGCTCGCGGACGTGCATGGCGAGGCGGCGGGCGAGACGCTTGCGGTCGCCACGCTCGGCATCGTCGGCGTGCTCACGCTGCTGATCGCGATCGTGAACTACATCAATCTCGCCACGGCGCGGGCAGGTCTGCGGGCACGCGAGGTGGCGATGCGCAAGGTGCTTGGCGCTGATCGCGGCACGCTCGCACGGCATTATGTGGGCGAGGCAGTGGCGACGGCGGCGATCGCCGCGTTCATCGGTCTCGTCGTCGCCGAACTCGGCCTGCCCTTGGTCAACGCGGCGAGCGGACTTGCGCTGTCGATGGACTATTTCGGTGCCGACGGCGTGCTGCTGCCGCTGGTCGGGCTGGTCCTGATCGTCGGCATAGTCGCCGGAATCTATCCGGCGACCGTGTTGGCCCGGATGCCGGCGGCGTCGGTGTTGGCCTCGGCCCGATCGCCCGGCGGCGGTCGTGCGGGCACCTATGTCCGCGAGGCGCTGGTGGTCTTCCAGTTCGCGATCGCGATCGCCTTCCTGATCGGCACTATGGTGCTCGTCAGCCAGACCCGGCACGTCCGCAACGCGGACGTCGGCTATAACCGGCAGGGGCTGATGCTGGTGACGTCGCTCGGCAGCCAGGGCCTCAACAACGCGCAACGCGACAGCATATTGCATCGGCTGGCGGGCGTGCCGGGCGTGACCGCAACGACCGTCGCCAACAACGTACCCGGGCCGGAGCCGTTCACGTCGGAATCGAACGTGCCCCTGCCCGGCGTGCTCGGCAACGGGCCATCGCTCCGCTCCTTCGACACGACGCCGGGCTTTTTCGACGTCATGGGTGCCAAGCTGCTCGCCGGGCGGCTGTTCGACGCCGCGCGTCCGGCCGATGTGAACCCCAACGCGCTGCCCGAGAACAAGAATAGTCCGATCAACTATCCCTATAACATGGTCGTCAATCGAACCGCGTTGGCCGCGCTTCACATCCCATCGCCACAAGCCGCGATCGGACGCACCTTCGCCGGGCCGAACACATCGACCCGCACGATCATCGGCGTGATCGACGACATGCGCTTCGACGATCCGCGCACGCCGATCCCGCCGACGATGTACGGTTTCGTGCAGCGTGACCCGGAACAGGCCATCGCGATCCTGCGCTTCTCGGGCGATCCGAAGGCGGTGCACGACGGCGCGCAAGCGGTCTGGCGGCAGGAAGCGCCCGAGGTGGCGTTCCAGGCAAAGACCGCCGTCCAGAACCTCCAGCATTATTACGATCATGACGACCACACCGCGAGTCTCTTCACGATCGGCGCGGTGCTGGCGGTGGCGATCGGCTGCGTCGGCCTGTGGGGCCTCGCCTCGTTCAACACCGCACGGCGGATCAAGGAGATCGGCATCCGCAAGACCCTGGGCGCCTCGTCGGCGGACGTCGTCAAGCTGCTGGTCGGACAATTCCTGCGCCCGGTGCTGATCGCCAATCTGTTCGCCTGGCCGCTCGCCTTCTTCGCGATGCGGACGTGGCTCGCCGGTTTCGACGATCGGATCGCGCTGTCGCCGCTGTTCTTCGTGGGCGCAACCGTGCTGGCACTGGCGATCGCGGTGCTGACCGTGCTCGCGCAATCGCTCCGCGCTGCGCGCTCGACCCCGGCCTGGGCGCTGCGCCATGAATAGACGCGCCCTCCTGTTCGCGGGCGCCGCGGTGTTGGCGGCGCTGCCCGCGCACGCCGAGACGCTGCGCGAGGCGGTCGCCGCCGCCTATGCGACCAACCCGACGCTCGCCTCGGCGCATGCCCGTCAGGACGCACTGTCGGAGGAGACCGAGCAGGCGCGCGCGGGCGGGCGGCTCACCGCCTCGGCGGATGCGGCCGGCGGCTATGACAGGTTCGATTATGGCAAGGGCGGCACCGCGACCGTGTCGGCCAACCTGCCGATCTGGACGGGGGGCCGTGTTCCCTCCGCCGTGCACGCCGCGCAGGCCGACGTCGCCGCGGGCGCGCAGAACGTCCGCGACAGCGAGGCGGCCCTGGTCACCGCCGTGGTCGGCGCCTATGCCGAATTGCTCTACGATCAACAGGCGGTCGACATCGCCAAGGCCGATATCGCCTTGCTCGATCGCCAGGTCGCCGAAGCCCAGGCCCGCTTCAAGCTCGGCCAGGCGACCAGGACCGACGTCGCCCAGCTCGTCGCGCAGCGCGCGTCCGCGGTCGCGACGCTCGCCGATGCACAGGCGACGCTCGACATGACCCAGGCCGGCTACCGCGCCACCGTCGGCCGCGATCCGGGCACGCTCGCGCCGCCGCCCGACGCTCTGCCGACGCTGCCAGGCACGCTCGATCAGGCGCACAGCCGTGCGCTCGCCGACAATCCGCAACTCAAGGCCAGCCTGCGCGCCGCCGATGCGTCGGCCGCGCGGATCGATGCGGCGCGCGCGAATGGCGCGCCCAGTCTCGGCGTCGGCGGAGCCTATGGCTATGACGAGAATCTCGGCAATTCGAATGTCGGCGGCTTCCCGCGCGCCACTGCGGTATCGCTGCAGCTGCATGTGCCGATCCTGACCGGCGGCCTGGTCTCGTCGCAGGTGCGCCAGGCCAATGCCGCCCACCGCGCCGACCTGTTCGACGCCGACGCCGCGGCCCGCGAAACGACGCGCCAGGTCGATTCGGCCTGGGCGGCACTCGCCAGCGCACGCGCGCAGACGCAGGCGGATTCGGGCCGCGTCGATGCGGCCGATCTCGCGCTCAAGGGCGTGCGCGCCGAATATGCCTTCGCCCTGCGCAGCACGCTCGAAATCCTCGAGGCGGACCAGAGCCTGCGCGCCGCCCAGCTCGCGCTTGCCCGCGAACGCAGCGACGCGCTGATCGCCGCCACCGCACTACTCCGCGCGACGGGGCGCCTCGATCACGAATCATTCGGAACCGACTGATTTTTCGGTGCTCTTTCTCGCGGGCCAACGGCCTCGGCGCAGTGACCGATTGCGAGATATTGGCGGAGACGGACTCCGCAAGTATAGCGAACAG
>Ga0233335_1000129_pt1 | contig 16795 bp, 15 predicted proteins | sample GEONDECOMP222_FD_180695 | JGI IMG/M metagenome (GOLD analysis project Ga0233335, IMG submission 180695) | Leaf litter microbial communities from Shasta-Trinity National Forest, California, United States - GEON-DECOMP-222 | ecosystem: Environmental > Terrestrial > Plant litter > Unclassified... | reverse complement strand
CCTGTTGGCCATGTGCCTGGTGTTTTTGCAGTACCCGGTGCTGGAACTGGTGGTCGCCGAGGAAGCGCAAGAGCCGGCCACCGACTTCATGATGGGGCTGCTGATCGTCTACCGCGGGATGTTCCACGATGATGACGAAGACGCAGCGGTGGCCTGGATCAGCGGCGACGCCTTCCAGGATGCCTACAACGAAGCGTCGACGATCCTGCAGAAGAAAAACGCTCACGCTCCCCGCGTCTGAACACGCTGCCGACGGCCGGGAACTGACCGCGGCGGCGCTATAAACCTGCCGCAAGGGTTCTTTATCGGGCACTTTTCCCCCATGATTGGGCGCTTGTCTCCTGCCCATTCCCGCCCGAGTCCCTCGATGACCTCCGACGTTACCGCTCTGACGCCCTTCAGCCGCTATCAGAAATTCGTGGTCGGCCTGCTCGCCACCCTGCAATTCGCGGTCATTATCGATTTCATGCTGATGGCCCCGCTGGGCGCGATGATCATGCCGGCGCTGAGCATGTCCCCCAGCCAGTTCAGCCTGGTGGTCAGCACCTACGCGTTCGCCGCCGGCCTGAGCGGCTTGATCACCGCAGGCTTCGCCGATCGCTTCGATCGCAAGAAACTGCTGCTGTTCTTCTACAGTGGGTTCGTCATCGGCACGCTCTGGTGCGGGCTGGCCGCCAGTTTCGAGACCTTGCTGCTGGCGCGCGTGGTCACCGGCATCTTCGCCGGGGTGATCGGCTCGATCGTGCTGGCCATCGCCGCCGACCTGTTCGCCCCGCAGTCTCGCGGCCGGGTCATGGGCGTGATTCAGACCGCCTTCGCCGCCAGCCAGGTCCTCGGCCTGCCCGTGGGCCTGTACCTGGCCAACCACTGGGGCTGGCACGCGCCCTTCCTGCTGCTGGCGGCCATGGGCGCTGCGGGCGGGCTGGTGATTCTGCTGGTGATGCGCCCGGTCGCCGATCACCTCAAAAATGCGCAGGAACACAGCGCCTTTCGCCACCTGTTCAATACCTTGGCGACGCCACGGCACTGGGCCGCCTTTGCCGCCACTGCGCTGCTGACCACCGGCGGCTACATGCTGATGCCGTTCAGCAGCGCCTACACCGTCAATAACCTGGGCATCGACATCACCAGCCTGCCCACCGTGTACCTGCTCACCGGTCTGTGCACCATCGTCACCGGCCCTCTGATCGGTCGTGCCAGCGACGCCTTCGGCAAGCTGCCGGTGTTCTACATCGGCAGCGCCTTGACCATCGTCATGGTGACCATCTACACGCACCTGTCCAACGTGCCGCTGCCTTGGGTGATCCTCGTCAACGCGGTGCTGTTCGTGGGCATATTCTCCCGGCTGATCCCCTTCCAGGCCATGGTCGCCGGCGTCCCGGCGCCCACCCATCGCGGCGCGTTCAACGCGGTCAGCTCGGCGATCCAGCAACTGTCAGGCGGCTTTGCTTCGCTGCTGGCCGGGCACATCGTGCTGATTGGCGCCGACGGCAAGCTGCAGCACTTTGACGTGGTGGGTTATTGCCTGGTCGCGACTACGGTGGTGGCGGCGTATCTGGTGCGGCGGGTGCAGCGTGGGTTGTTGGTAGCGAGGGCCTGAGAGTGGGCGAGCGTTGGGCTGGGCGCCGCGCGACGACAGCGATTCTCACAGCCCTGGCCGCGCAGGCCCCAGCGGCATCGGTAACGGCACCATCAATTTCATCTGCTCGCGGTATTGATCCGTCATCTGTCGCGCCTGACTGGTGCTGGACACCACACGCGGGGTAATCAGCACGATCAACTCCGTGCGCCCCTTGGAGCGAGCTGTGGCGCGGAACAACCACCCCAGCCCGGGAATGCGTCCCAGATACGGTACACGGCTGGCCGTGTCGACATCATCCTGGCGAATCAGCCCGCCCAGCAGCACCGTCTCGCCGCTTTGCACGGCTACCTGAGTGGCGATGGAGCGCGTGGAAATTCGCGGGTTGACCTGGGTACTGCTGGTGGCGCCGGCATCGCTGACCTGTTGCTTGATGTCCAGATACACCAGGCCTCCCGGATTGATGCGCGGCACCACATCGAGGATCACACCGGTCTGCAGATACTCCACGCTACTGAGGGTGGTGTCGCTGTTGAGGGTGTTGACGGTGGTCTGACTGATTGGAATGTTGTCGCCGACCTGGATCTGCGCCTGCTGGTTGTTCATCACCACCAGCGAGGGGGCCGACAGGACCTGGGTCTTGCCGGTGGCTTCCAGCGCACGCAGGGCAACCTGCAAGTTGTTGCCGACGAAGGAGTAGAACAAGGCATCACTCGCGCCTAGCCCCGCCCCACCCCCCCCCAATGCCCCTTGGCTACCTGAGACGTCCCCGATGCCTGCCGTGCCGGAGTTGCCGGCCAGACGGCCGAGGTACCACTGCACGCCCAGGTCGAGTTCGTCGGTGAGCGTCACTTCCAGGATGCGGGTTTCGATCTGCACTTGCATCGGCGGGTTGTCGAGTCGACGAATGGCGGACTCTATCTCGGTCCACTGCGCCGGTCGGGTTCGAATCAAGAGCTGGTTGCTGCTTTTCTGCGCGGTGATGCGCGTACCGTTGTCGGCCCGCTCACCGCTTGCGCCTGCGGTGGTGTCACCGCTGTCGGGACTGTCGACCGCAGGTTCTTCGGTGGTGTCCGTCTGGGCAGGCGCAGTGAAGCCCTGGCTTTGACTGCGAGACTGCGGTCCGGTCATGGTGACCCCGCTGCCAGTACCTGCACGGCTCAGGCTGTCCATCGAGCCGCCCAGCCCCCCGCCTCCGCCGATCGGCGAGGACAACACGGCGGTATTCATCCCCGGCGCGACTTCGCCGCCGGTTTCTTCGCGAATCGCTCCGTTGCCGTAGATTTGCCGCAAGTAACGCGCCAGGTCGGTGGCCTTCATGTTGCGTACGTCATAGACGTAGAGTTGTGGCTCGTTGCCGCCGCCCTCATCGATGGTGCGAATCCACAGGCCGACTTCCTGGAGATATTGCGGTTGCGACGAAATCACCACCACCGAGTTGGTGCGTTCGATCGGCAGGAACCTCAACATGCCCGCCAATGGCGTCTTGCTGTCGGGGCCGAAGGTACGCTGCAGCTCTGGCAAAAGTTGTGCGACGTTGGCGCGCTGCAGCCCGAACACGGCGACCGACATGCCCTTGAGCCAGTCGACGTCGAAAGTCTGGATGGTGCTCTGATAGTTGGCCAGCTCCTCCCCGGTGCCGGCCATACCCAGCACATTGCGCGCCGGATCCACCAGCACGAAGGCGTTGTCGCGGGCGAAAGGCTTGAGGAGTTTTTGCATCTCGTCGGCGGCGATGAAGCTCAGCGGGAACAACCGTACCGACATGCCCCGCGGAGGTTGCCCCATGCCGATGGAGGGGACCAGCTGACCAGCTACGGCCTGGCTGGCGGGTAGGATCAGGTAGCGATCGCCTTGGCGGATCATGGCGTTGTTGGTCCAGCCCAGCAGGTTTTCCAGCACCCCCATGGCCTGGGCCTTGGCGATAGGCTGAGACGTGGAGAAGGACACTTCGCCCGCTACCCCTTGAGCAATGCTGTAGTTCTCCTGCAACAGGTCGCCCATGATGGTGTTGACGATGGCCACGATCGGCTGATTGGTGAAGTTGAGCATCACCCCATCGGTGCCTGCGGCCAGCTTGCCGCGCGGGCTCGCCAATGGCACGGCCGCTTGGACGAAGCGCTGGTTGCCGCGGATCAGCTGCTGGCGGGCCGGCATTTCGGGCGAGCCGCTGGCTTGCGTCAGCGGCACGGTTGCCGCCGAGGGACGTCGATCGCTGCCGGTGCCTCGCAAGGCTTCGTCGAGCAGGCCAGGGTCGCTGTCTGGCACTCTGGACGTTGAGCAGCTGGCGAGCGCGAGCAGCAGCATGAGCGCTGACCAACAGGGCGCCGCTGCAGATAGATTGCGGGCGTTGACGCGGGTTCGATTGACCATGGGTTCAGGGCTTCCCGGACGGGGGGTGAGGTGCAGCCAGCGGCAAACGAGGGGTGAGCAGCTGTAGCACTTGGCGCGTGCCCTGGCGGGACAGCTCGACCTGGCGAGCGGTGATCTGCGACACCACCCAGTCACTGCCCATGCCCGCGCCCTCGCGCGCGACCACGGCACGACCATCGGGCAGTTTGAAGAAGGCGAAACGCTGCTCGCCGTCGACGACTACACCTGTCAACAGGACGCCGCTGAAGTCTGCACCTGATTGCGTTGCTGCCGGTGCGCGATCGGCAGTGCGGTCGGGGCTGAACAATGGCCGTTGCCAGGCCGAGGCCAGACTGTCCAAGGAGACCGCCGGCGAGGTCTGCGTCGGCGCCGTTGCCAAGGCCTCTTGCCCGGAGGGGACAGGCGCCAGCTCAGGCGGCTCGTGCCCCGCGCCATCGAGCAAGCTGATTATCCACCCGCCGAGCAGTAGCGCGGCCAGCAGCAATAATGGATTCAGCCCTATGAGGCGGGTCATTGAGCATCCCCCTCATCAGTGCTCTGTGCGTCGGCATCATCGGTATCGTCTGGCGGCGACGCTTTGGGCATCACGCGCTGCCCCGAGGCTGTTCCTGCTGATTCAGCCCGCGTCCCTGGGGCAGACACGGCAGCGGCAGCCGCTATGTATCCGGTGACCAGCAAATGAACGGTCAAGCGTCCCCCCGCAACCTGCTCCTGCCCCGACCGTGAACGCGAGATATCGAGCTGATCGACCAGCAGCACGGGGCGTGCGTATTCCAATCCGTGCAGCAAGCGGGTCAAAGGTTCGATCGCGCACTCCAGGCCAAGGCTGAGCTTCACGGCGCGGTAAGGGCTGCCGACCACGGGCTCGCCAATAATGGGCATGCGCTGAATCACAACGCAGCCGGGGCCGACGTTTTCCAGACGTTTTACCTGTTCGCCAACCCGCTGCATCAAGTCCGCGGCCGCCGCGCTGCTGTCGCTGCCCGGCAGCAAGCTGGCAGCATCGTCCTCACTGTCGCGCGGTCGCTGTGCCCGTTGGTGCAAGGCGTCGCGTTGCCCCAGCAGGGCGGCGTAACGCTGCTGCTGCTCTGCCAGTGAGTCGAGCCGCTCGTTCAACATCATCAACGGGCCGGTAAACCAGCTGTGCACCAGCAACCCGTACGCCGCCACCAGCAGCAGCACCAGCAACCCCAGCGCGGCGACACGTTGCTCACGGGGTGAGAGGGTCGGCACCATGCTCGCCTCCCTTGGCTACCTGAGCGCGCAGGTAGAAACGGTCCTTGGCGCTGCCAGGATCGGGCTGGATGATCCCTTGATACTGGACGTCCACGAAGTGAGGACAGCGACGCATCTGCAGGATCAAGCCGCTGGCATTACTGCTCAGGCCGGCCAGATCGACCTGGCCTTGCGGGTTGATCTGCAGACTTTGCAACCAGCTGTCGGTCGGCAGACAGCTGCTGAGCTCGGCCAGCAGCAGGGCACGGGCGGGTTGTGCTTGCTTGAGATCCGTCAGGTAGCGCGCCGAGTCGGCTGAGCGCTGCAGTTCGCCACGCAAGGCCTGCAGCTCGGCCACTTCGGCACGTTGCTGCTGCACCTGCGCAGCACGCGCGGCCACCGCCAGTTGTCGGTTATGCAGCGTCAGCACCATCGCCGTGAACGTCAGCAGCAGGCACAACGCTGCCAACCCGAGGCTGAGCCTGCGACCTTGACCCAGCGTCCCCCGACCGGCATCGGGCAACAGGTTGATACCTATACGTTGCCCCCGCTCATCCACCGCATCGATGATCGCCAATTCGATGCCATGCTGCCGGTAAGCCGCCAGCCAGGCCTGCAGGTGTTCACGGCGCACGCACACCAGCGTCAGGTGCAGGTGCGCGGCGATGACAGCGTCGCGGCGTGCGGCGTAGCAGGCCTGATCGGCGCGCAGTGGTGTGAAACGATCCAGTTCGAAGGCCAGCAGACTGGGAAGATCGCGACCGGCGGCAGCGGGCAGCCTGAGCGTGCGCTGCAATACCTGGTCAGGTTGCAACAGCAGCACAGCGCGGCGAGTGGTGCTCAAGGGCGTCGGCGTGGCGACCAGCGGCCAATGGTAGATGTGCTCGAGGGGCTGCTGACTCCACCGCCGCGGCAGGCAAACGACCAGCTGTGCAATCCACCAAAGCCACGCGCGCTGTACCCGACTGCCCCGCCAATACGGGGTGATCAGCCGAAGCCAGATCAACGGCAACTGTGCACGCATGGTGGGCCGACGCCTCATTCGCTGTAACGCAGGACCCTGTAGGGTCTTGTGCCTTGCTCAATAGACAGTAGCACCGTGGTGTCGACCACGGCAGAAATCCCGCCGGGGCTAAGGGCGATGGTCTCGATGCTCAGGATAGGCCCGGGGTCGGCGGCTTGAGGATTGACCGCCGCCAGTCCCAAGGCCTGACGCAGTTCGGGGCTGGCGAACGCCGGCTCCGGATGGGCAAGCCCGCTCCATACCGTCAAATGCGGCGCCAGGTGCAGGTACAGCGGCTCGCTCATGCCGGGCCAAGCGCGGATCTCTTCGGGCAGGCGCAGCGGCGGCGCAGCCTCGAGCCGCCGCGTCGCAAGGCTTGCCGCCAGCGCCTGCGCCTGAATGGCACTGGCGCCCAGACGCAGCGCCAAGCGCGCCAAATCGTCGCTTGCGGCAAGATTCAGATCCAGCTTGCCCCGCTCGCTGTGAACCCTGACCTGCAAGGCCACCCCCTCGAAGCTGAGTAACTGCAGGCGGCCGTCCGCGATCCAGCGCCGCTCCGGACGAGGGTCGAGCAGAGCCCTTACGGCCAGCGCCACACCCGCCTGTGCGGCCCATACCGCGTGCGTATGCTCGCGTTGCCAGTGACTTAGCTGCAGCTCCTGCCGCACCACGGCCACTAGGCTGCCCAACGTCAGACTGAGCACCGCCAGCAACCAAATGACCAGCAACAAGGCGACGCCACTCGAGCGGCCGCTCACGGAGCCCCCGCCGGGCTACTCAGCTCGAGCCGCAAGGCGATGGTCTGCGGTGTCCAGGCGACCGGGCCGACGACCTCGGCGGCGATGCGCACTTGGCGGGGCAGCCGGCGCGGCCATGGCCACTGCGTCAGCCAGTCAGTCTGGCGGCCGGTGGAATCCGTCCCCCGGTAACTCATCTGCACGGCTCGCACGCCACGCAGCAACCATTGCGGGTCACCCCAGGATTGGCCGGGCCGGCTTTCGAAACGCACGCGCAGTGCCGGTCCGGAGGGGGTATCCAGCCACTCGACGGTATGCCATTCAATACCCCCGCCCAACCCAGCGGGCAGTCGGGCAGCGAAGCGCAGCCGTTGTGAGCGCCCCTCGAAAACATCATCCAGGCCGTCGTCGCCATATTGCAACGGCAGTGTCTGCTGCAGCGCCTGACGCAGGAAATCTTGCGCTGCACGCACCTCGTCCAGACGTTGCGCGTAGTGATCGGCCTGCGCGAGGGCACGCTGACCGAGCAATACGGTGCTGGCGACCAGCGTCAACAGCACCCCCATCAGCACCAGGGAGAACAACACCTCCAGCAACGTGAAGCCACGGCTACGGCGCCTCATGGGCTCACGCGCGGCGTTTGCACGATCAGGCTGCTCAAGCGCCAGCTCGACGCAGCGGGGCCTTGCAGCTGCAGATCAATGCGCAAAATCGGCAACTGGCCCGGCTCGCCCGGTAGCTGGCTGATGCGTTGTACCCAGAAAATATTGCCGGCTATCTCGCCGCGGGTCTCGCCGGGCTGCAACCTGTAATCGCTCAACCCATCCAGCAGGCTGCGCGCCACCTGGCTGAGCCGATCGGTGTCACGCACCTGCACAAGGCTACGATTGGCCTGCCCGAACGCCACCAGCATGACCGTCACCAGCACCGCCAAAAGCGCCAGCGACGCGATCATCTCTAGCAGCGTGAAACCCGCAATGCGTACCTTCATGGCACTACCTGCCAGCGCACTCCACCGGTCAACCAGGCCACATCGATGCGCCAGCGCCGGTCGCCGCGCGCCAGTACCACATGCCCGCCGCTGGACCCGCCATCCGGAAAGAATGCGAATGCACTCCCCCACTGCTGCGCCACACTGAGCTGCACCCCCATGGTTGCCGACAATGGCTGTCGCACGTGCCCTGGCGCCTGATACCAGCGCTCGGCCATATCGAAGCGCAGCAGCGCAGGTGCGCCGCTGAGTACCGCATGGGTGCGGGTCTGACGTAGCGCGATCACCAGATCCCGTACCGCCTGCCGCTCACGCGCGGCCTGCAAGCCCTGACCGATCCCGAGCCCGAGCAGCCCCATCGCCACCGCCATCAATGCGATGACCACCAGCAGCTCCAGCAAAGTGAAACCTGCATGCCGCGCGCTCATGATTATTCCCAGTTGCCCAGATCGGCGTTGTACCCCTCGCCGCCCGGCTGGCCATCCTGACCGTAGAAAATCAGATCGAAGCTGCCATGCTGGCCCGGGTAGCGATAGCCGAACTCGTGTCCGAACGGATCCTTGAGATCCGAGGGTTTGGCGTAGGGCCCGTTCCAGCCAGCGCCGCCGGCCGGCTTGGCAAGCAGCTGCGCCAGACTCTTGGGCGGCGCGCCGAGGTCCAGTCCATAGCTTTCGATTTTCATGCCCAGGCTGGCCAGCTGCGCCTTGCCGGCGCCGTACTTGCCCTTGTCGACATTGCCGCCCACTTGGCGCACGACAATGGTTGCCACAATGCCCAGCAGCACAATGACCGCGAGCATTTCCAGAAGCGTGAACGCCGACTGATGACGGAATGGACGACGGTGCATGGTCGCAACCTCATATATTGCTGGTCAGACTCATCAGCGGCAGCATGATGGCCAACATAATGACGCCCACCAGCACAGCCATCACCAGCGTCAGCGTCGGCACCAGTGCCGCGAGCAAAGCGGCGATGCTGCGCCGTGCCTGTTGGTCGAACACGTCCGCTACCTTGAGCAGCATGTGGTCCAGCTGTCCGGCCTGCTCGCCCACGGCGATCATCTGCAGGGCCAGCGACGGCAGCAGCCTGTCGTCGTCCAGGGCACTGGCGAGCGAACTGCCGCCGCCCACCTGTTCCAGTGCCAGCTCCAGTCGCTGCGCCACGGCGCGGTTCGCGCATACCTGAGCGGCCATGGCCAAGGCACTGAGCATGGGGACACCATTGCGCAACAGGGTGCCAAGCGTGCGCGCCAGGCGGGCCGCTTCGAGGCGCTGCCAGAGCACCCCGACCACCGGCAGCCCCAGCAGGCGTCGGTCCAGGCGCAAGCGTCGCTCTGGCTGACGCCAGTAAGTCGAACCGCTCAACAGCAACAGTGCACCAGCACCTGCGAGCCAAAACCAATTGCCGGCGAGGAACATCCCGCATGCCAGGATCACTTCAGTGACAAGGGGCAACGGTATGCCCAGGTCCTGAAAGATCGGTACGAACTGCGGCACTACGTAGCCCATCAGCAGCAACAAGGCACCTAGCACTCCCGCCAACAAGAACGCAGGGTAGATCAATGCATTGGTGATTTCACCTCGCAGCACCTGGCCTCGTTCCAGATAATCCGCCAATTGGTGCAACGTCTGTTGCAGCGCACCACTGGCCTCTCCCGCCCGCACCAGGCTCAGGTACAAAGGCGAAAACTGGCCGTGCTCCTCGGCCATGGCGCTGGACAACGCGTGTCCCTCCTTGACCCGTTCGCGGACCCGCTCGATCAGCGCCCGGGCGCGCTGGCCATCGCTGCCGGGCTGGCTGAGCAATACACCCAGGGCCTGCTCGAGGGATTGCCCGGCGCCCAGCAAGGTGGCCAGCTGCTGAGTGAAATTGAACAGCGTGTCGGGCTTGAGAACCTGACGCCGGCGCAGGCTTAGTCTGCTCGTCACGCCGGCCTCGACCTGCATCACCAGCAACCCACGCTGGTGCAGGCTCCGGGCAGCGGCCTCGCTGTCGGCAGCGTCCAGATCGCCACGCAGTTCTGTACCGTCAGTGGCTAGGGCGCGGTAGTGAAACAGTGCCATCGATGCCTCCTGCTCAGTCACCGCGAGTCACGCGCAGCACCTCTTCGAGGCTGGTAATACCGGCCACCGCCTGGCGCAAACCTTCTTCATGCAGGGTGCGCAGGCCCGCCTTGCGTGCCGCTCGTTCAAGGGTCGAAGCATCGGTGCGGGCCATCAGCAAGCTGCGCAACTCATCGTTCATGACCAACAACTCAGTGATCGCACTACGGCCGCGATAACCACCGTTCGGTGCATCGTCCCGCGGCCGGTAAAGCAGCACCGGACGCTGCTCGGTGAAGCGCTGCAGATCGTACTCCGCGACTACTGAGGCCGGCGCGATAAAGGTCTCGCAATGTTCCGGGGCCAGGCGCCGCACCAGCCGCTGAGCCAGGATCCCCGTGACCGTGGAAGCAATCAGATAGCTTTCCACGCCCATGTCCAACAGCCGTGTGATGCTTGCTGCAGCGCTGTTGGTGTGCAGGGTTGAAAGCACCAGATGGCCGGTGAGGGCCGATTGGATGGCGATGCGGCAGGTTTCCAGATCGCGCATCTCGCCAATCATGATGACGTCCGGGTCCTGACGCACGATCGAGCGTAGCGTGGCGGCAAAATCCAGGCCGATCGCCGGTTTCACCTGAATCTGGTTGATGCCTTCGATCTGGTATTCCACCGGGTCTTCGACGGTGATGATCTTGCGTTCGGGGCTGTTGAGTTGTACCAGCGCCGTGTACAGCGTGGTGGTCTTGCCCGAGCCGGTGGGGCCGGTGACCAGCACGATTCCATGGGGCAGGCCGAGCAGATCGAGCAGGCGCTGCAAGCGCTCGCCATCGAACCCCAGGCTTGGCAGATCGAAGGCTACCGTCTCGCGATCGAGCAGGCGCATGACTACCGATTCACCGAAGCGCGTCGGCACCGTAGACACCCGCAGGTCGAGCTCGCGACCCTGGGCGCGCAGCATGATGCGCCCGTCCTGGGGCAAGCGTCGCTCGGCGATATCCAACTGGGCCATGATCTTGATCCGTGAAATAACGGCCGCCGCAGAAGATACGGGTGGTGCTTCGGCATCTTGCAACACGCCGTCGACCCGATAACGCACCTTGAAGCTGTGCTCGAACGGCTCGACATGAATGTCCGAGGCGCGCAGTTCTACAGCGCGTTGCAGCAACAGGCTTACCAGGCGGATGACCGGCGCTTCGGAGGCAAGATCCTTGAGCCGTTCGACGTCATCGTCCCGACTCGGGCCCTGACCATCCAGGTGCGCAATCAGCGTGCCCATGGCCGAGCGACCTTTGCCGTAGAAGCGTTCGATCAACGCGTCGACTTCCTCCCCGGTCGCTACCAGCGGCTGCACATTCACCCCGCAGGCATAGGCCACGGCGACGGCGGGATATGGATCACCTGGATCGGCTTGGGCCAGTTGCAACGTCTGGTTATTCCAACTCACCGGCACTACCCGGTGATGACGTAGAAATCGCTCGCTCAGTGCCGGCACTGGTTCCAGTTCGCCGACCAGCGCTGCAGGGCTTACCAAGGGTGCAGACAGCAAGGCGGACCAGGCCCGGGCCAGTTCACGCTCCGAGACCATACCCAAACGGGTCAGCAGCATCGGCAGCGACTGTTCGGCGTCGGCCAGGCGCCGGGCCCGCTGCAGCTCATCAGGCTTGAGTCCGGCGTTGGCCAATAGCCAGGCGCAAATGTCATCAGCCCCTGGAGGGCGAATCGCTCCCGACGGTGTAGGAGGAAGCCCTGTGGTCATGGCCATGAGACGTCAAGGCGTCGCTTTAGCAGGCGTGACAGTGGCAGGCCGTTTAGCTTTCAGGGGCGTGAGTGGCTTGTTTTGCATCGCCGCTTTTGGGTTGACGGTCTGAGTCATGAGAGTGACATCAGGGGCCGCCGCCGTATTACTCGAAGGCTTGCTCTCGGCGGCCAAGGCGATTGCAGGCGCTAGCACTGTGGCCAGGATGATGCAATGCAGAGTGGGGATATGCATTTGTCTACTCCCTTTCGTTAGGAAGACAATTATTTATTTAGTGCAGTTGCAATAGAGCATTACCATAAAAATTAAACTTAGTCCGATAATGCCCGGTTAGCAACCCATATAATCCTCAGATTTAAACGTGCGCAATATGCTCAGCCTTAGCTGAATAAACAATAAGCGCGCAATAACTGCGACTTGACTTATTGCCACCATAGATGTCCTATCAGCAGTGGTTACAAAAAGCGAAGGTAGACGATATCAATAGGACATGACGCGCGGCTGAAAAACAAAGAAAGCGCCTTTTCTCCTCGTCTAAGGCCAGGAGCAGAGCAATGCCTCACGAGCGCTGTTTAATAAGTTAAACTTGCTTTTCCCGCTGCGTGCCACATTTGGGCTAGTGCTTGGATCGAGCACTAAAAGCGCGGGACGATAATAATGAAAACTCCATTTGCACGGCGTCATCCCAGGCTCGTGTCGTTACTGGCACTTGCGGTAACCCAAGCCTTTTTACCCTCGGTCGGCGCAGCGATGCGCACCGACGCGGAGGCCGACCAGCTAGCACGCCAAACGGTCAATCAGATGACCCTGCTGGAAAAACTCGACTACATCGGCGGCGCCCCCGATTGGGATATCAAACCCTTGGCCCGCTTCGGTATTCCTCAGATCCACGGCGCCGACGGCGGCCTGGGGCTACGCTACACCAATCAGGGCAATGATCAGGGCGTCGGCTACCCCGGCGGTCCCAACCTGGCTGCTACCTTCAACCCCTACCGCGCAATGGATTTCGGCCGAGCGCTGGGCTACGACACGGCCAGCGGCGGGTATCACTACATCACCGGCCCGGGCATGAACATGTATCGGATGCCCTTTGGCGGCCGTAATTTCGAATACATCTCCGGCGAAGACCCCTATCTGGGTGCGAGCCTGGCACCGGCAGTGATCAATGGCATCCAGTCTCGGGGCGTATGGGCCGACGCCAAGCACTACGCCGCCAACGATCAGGAAACCAACCGCTTTACCTTGAACGAAACCATCCGCGAGCGCGTACTGCGCGAAATCACCTTGCCGCCATTCGAGTCATCGGTCAAAAACGGCATGGTGGCCTTGATGATGTGTTCTTTTCAAAAAGTAAATGGCGAGTACGCTTGCGAAAACAGTCACCTGATCAGGCAAATCCTTAAACGCGAGTGGAATTATCGTGGCATCGTGCAAACTGATTACAACGCCATTGTCAATGGACTTAAAGCAGCTCAGGCCGGCACGGATCTGGACATGCTTGCGGGCAGTCAGATGAATGCCGCCAATTTAACGCCAGCCATTGAAAGCGGCGAACTTAAAGTAGCGACTATCGACGACAAAGTGGTGCGCATATTAAGGCAGATCTACCGATTTGGCTTTGATACCTATGTTCCGCCGACGACCCATGATACCAACAGCGTGGCCAGTAATATCGCCGCACTGAGTGTTGCCCGTGAAGGCATCGTATTGTTGAAAAACAAGGATCAACTGCTACCACTCGCTCGCGGTACAGCCAGGAAGATCGCGGTTATCGGCGTACTGGCCAAGTACGCACCGCCAACCGGTTTCGGAAGTGCCTACATCTCCCCGGCCAACTACATCAGTGAGGTCAGCGGCCTGCAGCAAGTCAGCGCAGCGGCCCAGGTAGACTTCCTCGACGGTCTGTCGCTAGACCCCGCTGCCGCCCAGTGGAAGCATACCAACAGCCCTGGCGCGACCACGGCAGGCATGACTGCGGAGTACTTCACTAACGCCACGTTCAGCGGCACGCCGGCGACCACCCGTGTCGAGAACCGGGTCAATCTGGACTGGGACGCAGATACCAATCTTCCCACCAATGGCGATACTGCCAGCACCTCGATCCGCTGGAGCGGCCAGGTGACCCCCTCCGTGTCGGGCGAGCAGGTGTTCAAAGTGCGCGCCGATGGCGCCATACGCCTGACAGTCAATGGCACCGAACTATTGAACAACGGCGATGGCGAGCCGCTGCCCAACAACTCCATACCGCCGACCATCCCGCTGTTTGCGAAGATCCGCCTTGAGGCAGGTCAAACCTACGATGTGAAGCTGGAGTACTCGCGGCGCCCCGGCTATATCGCTGCCTTGGGCGGCTATACCGGTGTACAGCTGAGCTGGGCTTCGCTGGTAGCGCCTGCCGACCTTGCAAGCTATGACGCGGTAGTGGTGGCGGCTGGCAACAGCAACGAATATGAAGGCGAAGGCTGGGACCATATGTGGGAACTGCCCGAGTTCCAGGGGCAATTGATCCAGAGCGTCAGCAAGGTCAATCCGAAAACGATCGTAGTGATGCACGGTGGCACCGGTCTGAAGATGAGCGACTGGGCGGATCAGGTAGGCGGCATCATCTATGCCTTCTATCCCGGCCAGAATGGTGGACAGGCACTGGCGGAAATCCTCTTCGGCCGCGCCAATCCTTCGGGCAAATTACCTATCAGCCTGGAGCGTGAGCTGGCGGATAACCCGGTGTACAGCACCTTTGCGCAGTTCGACAACTTCGGCAATATCACTGAAACCCGCTATGCCAACGATCTGTTCCTGGGCTATCGCGGCTATGATCGCCAGCCCACCAAAGCGCTCTACCCGTTCGGTTTCGGGCTGTCGTACACCACGTTCGCCTACTCCAATCTCACGGTGACCCCGGGCGTCGTCGCAGGTACCGCGCCCATCAAGGTATCGTTCGACGTCACCAATACCGGCCAGCGCCCTGGCGCGGAGGTGTCGCAAGTCTATGTCGGACCAAAGAACCCGCCGGTCAGCCGCCCCATCAAGGAGCTCAAGGGCTACACCAAGGTCATGATCCAACCGGGGCAGACCCGTCGCGTGACCGTCGAACTGAACGGCCGTTCGCTGGCCTATTACGAGCCGGCTGACCGAGCCTGGGTCGTGGATGACGATATCTTTACCGTGTCGGTCGGCGCATCGTCACAGGACATCAAGCTGACAGCGCCGCTGGTGAGTTCATTCCGTCAGCTGTTGCCCATTACCTCTAGCAACCCGCTGTCGGCGACTGCATTGAAGCCCACCGTGGTCACCGACCAACTACCGCCCACCGGCTACCTGTATGACCAGGAAACCAACCCGGCGCCGCCTGGCGACGGAGGGGGCGCGTATTGACGGGAATTAGCGGTTCATGAGCCGGGGGCATTCCTGCCCTCGGCATACGCTGGGAGTGGCAACGAGCCCCCTGCTCTCAATTGACCCGCGGTGGTGCCTGGACCAACTTCTCGGTGGAACGCGACTCGGAGTAGAACTTGTTACCCTCGAACAACGCCATCACGCGCAGCTCGGACGTGCCAGCGGGCACCTGCTCCTGATAATCGAAGGTACCGCCCGGCTTGAGGTCGGCACTGACCCAGCGCGCACCCAGGCCGGTGTAGGCCAGGCGAATACGCACCTTGCCGACGATATTACCCGGCGCCACATGCCCTTTGACTTGCACCACACCGGCGAAATCCCAGCTGGCGGAGAGGTCGGTGCGGCTGAGTTTGCGTGGCCGTACCTGATATTCCACGCCGCCCCAGGGCAGTGAGGCATCCTGGTCGACCCGCCATACGTTGATGCGAAAGTCGTGATCACCCAGGCAACTGGTGTCGATCACCTGATCATCCAGTTGCAGGCTGCAGCGGAAGATCGCGGTTTCGCCCGCCGCAATCCGTCGGCGCTTGGGCATCACGGTCAACTGCATGCCGAAGGGCAACCCTTCGGGCTCCAGATACGCCACCTCGGGCCACTCGCCGCTGTTGTTGACGCTGAACTCGAAGGGCACCGGCTCGAATGGGCTTTCATGGGCCGGGCCAATATTGTCGACGTTCTTTTGTGCGCGGTTGTTGGCCTGGGTCACATCGTCGGAGGCCAGGGCGGCACCGGTTTCATCGAGCGGCACTTTGAGGTCAGCGATTTCAACCATGATGCAGGTGTGCCCGGCGAAGCCCGCAGGGATTGGCCACTTGGATTTGACGAAGATCGGGTTATCGCGCCCGGTGGGCTGAACCGAGTCGAGGAGCACCGTGTCGCGCACCTTGAAGTTGCCGCGGTCGCCAGCACCCGGGGGTTCACACACGGAGAAGTCGACCTTGACCTGATCGGCCCGGGTATTACCGATATTGCGCAGACGGGCAACCATCCAATGCAGCTCAGTGCCCCTTTTAGGCACCATTATCTGCTCTCCTTGATCTTTTGGTTGATCGAGCGGGTAGATATGCACATCGTCGGCGCTGTCGCTGGATTTGCCACCGGCGCCGTTGTTACCTGCCCAGTCAACCCACAAGTCCGGGTTCTTGTAGTAAGGGTTGCCGGTACTGAAAAACAGGTCGATGAAATTATTGCTGTTCTGGCGTACTACCTGCACCCGCGAGACTTCTATACCGCCCACAGTCTTGCGGTCCAGCAACGTGACTACGATGCCTTTGGCGGGCAGCTCCTGACCTAGCGCCAGGTCGAACGAGGCGCCAATCTTGGCCAGTTGGTCGGGGCCGTGCAACGGATGCACCGACGCTCGGTAGCGATGCTCGAAGGCATAGCGGTTGGGGTCCCAGAATACGATGCAGTTAGTCACCAGCAGCGCTGGTTGGGCGGGCAGGCGCTGGCTGAACGTCACGCCCTTCTGACGCGCCTCGATCAAGCCGAACACATCGGCGTCGCCGCCCAACTCCAGCTCGATCAATTGCACCACCTCGGCGGCGGGCAGGCCGAAGGCATCCCGAGCGGCGCCGATGATCGAGTCATCGCCGGGCCAGTATTCGACCGGAACCAGCAGCACTTCGTAGCTCACCGGTGTGGTGTCGGCTGGGCGTGGCAGCGTTTTGACGCGGCTGTCATCAATCCAGCCGGCTTCCCAT
>Ga0233335_1000128_pt1 | contig 17048 bp, 34 predicted proteins | sample GEONDECOMP222_FD_180695 | JGI IMG/M metagenome (GOLD analysis project Ga0233335, IMG submission 180695) | Leaf litter microbial communities from Shasta-Trinity National Forest, California, United States - GEON-DECOMP-222 | ecosystem: Environmental > Terrestrial > Plant litter > Unclassified... | reverse complement strand
GACTACCTAGTGCGAAGCAGACTTGAGGTAACCGGTGAAGGTGTTGAGATCCATCCAGTCCGGAATGACCTCGGCCCGCAGCAGGTAGTCATAGACGACCTCGACCGGGATCACGCCATCGAGATACATCGACTGGATGGCGCGGAACTCGCGGGCCCCGGTGTTGTCGAACACGAAGCTCTTGTTGGTCTCATACCCCAGCGCCGCAACCTCGGCATCCGTGCAGCCCATCCACCATGCCATCCAGCGCAGCAGCTGCGTCATGCCCTGGTCATGGACCAGAGCGAGCGCCAGCAGCACCGACGTCTCGTTGGCAGCTTCCGACTGGACGACCTTGTCCGACTGACCTGTCTTGCCGCCGCTATCCATCAGCTTGCCGCCGATGCTCTCGATCTGGCGTTCCTTTTCCGACAGCGCCCGCTCGAGCGTCATGAGCCCCTGACCGTGGAACTCCAGGATGCCGGGCTTCTGACCAGGTGCGACCTGCCAGACGACGGACGGGCCGATCTCATACTCGCCCTTCTCGTCGCCTTCGCCAGTCGGCACGTAGTAGATCGGCAGCGCGGTGTAGTTCCGCCCGTGCTCGAGATGCGCGTAGGTCCGGTAGTGGCTGAAGTTCAGCTTGGCGATGTCGTAGAGCGGAGAGCTCTCGACGGAGGGCTGATTGCTCAGCGCGCCGAAGAACACGAACGGGATGAAACTGAACGGCACACCGTTGCGCGTCGGCACGATGGTCTCGGTCGGCTCCGCGGTGATGGTGCCGGATGCGTCTGCCGTGTCGTAGACATACTGGGTGTAGAACCAGGAGTCGTCGGACGGATCCTGCACCAGCTTCAGCCGGCGATACTGGGCCCGGTATGTGCGAACCTGCCAGTCGTCGTTGCGATCCTCGCGGATCTCGCGCAGCACCACGTCGGACAGGACCACACGACCCTCCACGACCTGATACGCCCAGTCCATGATGTTCTCGGCGATGTAGGTGCTGATGTAGGGCGCCTTGATGCCTGCAGGATCCATGTCCAGCAACGCGCCGACGCGCCCCATCAGGACCTGCTCCTGGGCGACGAGGCGCCCATACTGAACGAGGTCGATGCCTTCCCTGGTGATCGCGGTGACAGGCAGGCGAGCCGGGAGTGCGGTCAGCTTGGCTGGGCGCCGGAACAACGACCCGATGAACTTCGACGTCGTCGGTTTGATCATGTTGAAGAACACGGCCCGCTCAAGGTAGGCCTTGTATTCCTTGCGCGTCATGCCCTCGAGCTTGCGGAGGTAGAGGTCGTTCTTGCGCTTGACCTCGATCTCGCCCTGGAAGCCGTCGCGGATCTGGATCCACTCCCACTGCCAGTAGACGCGCTCAGGGTGTGCCCATGCAGGTAGCGAGCCGAGGCGGACCGCCAGTTCTACGCTCTTGTCGTTTGGCTGTAGTCCGAAGGACATAAGGGCTCGCTCAGGCTATGACCACCGATGTGGTCTGTGAGGCCTGAGGGAAAGGGAGACTACCCGATAGCGTCAACCAAAGTGACGCAATGGCTCATTTAGACCTTTGATTCATAACACATAGGCAGATTCTGATTCTGATGTAGGGAGGGGGTACCCCCCCGTCAGGGATAAAGCCGGCGACGTGACTTTTATTGCGTCAGCCTCACACATACTGTGCCCGCCGATGGGGGCCAGGGTGACCCCCGCCAAGGGTCCCTTGCCCTAGGCTCTCCAACCGGTCGGGCTCTCCACCATGGCGGAGGCTACAGCCGGTCTAAACGAAAGCCGCTACCAACCCCGCGGCACGTGCCAGGCAGGCTCTCAGCGTGCCTCCAGCTCGCGCCATGTGAGGCTATCGACACAGTCGACGTCCTGTCCAAAGCATACCGACACGTAGCGCTTGACTGTCTCGGTCGCGCCATCGATCACGATGCGACCACGGCCGATGTAGCGTCCGAACGTGGTGCGCTGCTCCATCGCGGTCATCTTGCCAGCCCAGTGACCGCAGGTGCTGCCAGCCTTGTCCAGAAGGAAGAATGCGAGGTTGGCGGCGATATCTACGGTCATCTTGTTCGGTCCTTCTGGGCACCATCGCCCGTAGATAGAACCTAGGGCATTATGCCCTAGGGTGTCAACATCTATTTACGCGCTCCGCCTTCTTTCTTCGGCGTCCTGCCAGCCTTTCACGAAAGCCCGCGCGCCTTCGTAATCACGGCACCGGCACACAACGCGACCAAGGCGCATGACGACCACGCGCTCGATGCGCGGGCGATACTCGATGGTAAGCTTGGCGGTTCTCACGTTCATCGGTCTAGATCCTTCCGGGCACCATCGCCCGACAAGTGAAGACTAGGGCACGGTGCCCTAGGCTGTCAACAGCTATTTAAGCGAACGATCCGAAATTATCTTGAATGCTGCCCTTGTGGTTCCGTGCTGCCTTACGGTCGCGTTGCGCGCGCTTCTTTGCAGCCTGCCTGTTGTAGTGCGCCATGCGGCGATCCACGGTCGCATCCGACATCTCGCCGATGGTCGCGACGATGGCGACGAACGAGGCAAGCGCCGCTGCACTGTTGCCGAGGATCATTGCGGCGTGAGGAGAGGCAAGGAAGGTTGAAAGCATGGTTTAGGCTCCTTGGTAGCTGGGCACCATCGCCCGGCTTCTACGTGCACCGTAGAAGGAGGCAGGACCGTTGTCCTGGCTCCCTATGCGGTGCGCCTCCTTAGCGGCGTGTGCGGCGTGCACGATAGGTGCGGATGACCTTCCTGTCGCGATTCTGGATTTGCGTGTCCTGCATGATCATGACGAACGCCGCCAGGATCATGAACACAAACAGAGCGATCCAGGCCACGATAACCGCGTGTAGTATGTCAATGCCGTGGAACATGGTCTAGATCCTCGCGGGCACCGTCGCCCGATGAATTGAACCTAGGGCATCATGCCCTAGGTGTCAACAGGTATTTACGATTTGATTCGCATCCTATCCACAAGGATACTGGCAAGAAGTTTCTCTTGCTCTTCATGCTTTGCGTTCTCTGCTACGGCAGCAAGCGCACCAAGGTTCAAGAGCATGGCTAGATCCTGCGCCATGTTTTCGCTCGATGCCGTGGCGACCGTGTCGCCCCTGCTGTTGACGATACGCGCGTTGTTGGTGCGCACTGGCATGTGTGTATGGCAGAGCGGATTATAATGAGACATGGTCTAGATCCTTCCGGGCACCATCGCCCGACAAGTGAAGACTAGGGCATTGTGCCCTAGCCTGTCAACGTCTATTTCAGGAAATAACGGTGCAGCCAGCCTTGCGAACGAGAATCTGCTTCGCGCCGGTTTTTGAGACATACGCACCCTTGACTCGCTTTACTGCGATTCCGAACCACACGTGCGCCAGGTTTTCGTTATCAGTGTCCCGGACGAAAAAGAGCGAGCCAGCTGAGTCGCGTACGATGGTTGCCATGGTCTAGTTCCTCGCGGGCACCGTCGCCCGATGAATTGAACCTAGGGCATCATGCCCTAGGTGTCAACAGCTTATTTCACATATCCATGCAATTATAAGCATCCTGCCGAACGGCATAGGCTCCGTCTGATACGTGATGCCCTAGGTCGACGTATGCGCGAATTATCTTGAATGCGCTACGCATATCCTCACGAGGGGAAATATCGCCCAGATGCGCGTTAGGCCAATATTCCACGGCCAGACTCACGGCGGATCGGATCGACTCACGGGTTTCGCTAGACAGGTTGCTGATACGCTTGGCCATGATCTAAATTCCTTCCGGGCACCGTCGCCCGATGAATTGAACCTAGGGCATCATGCCCTAGGTGTCAACAGGTATTTACACCGATTCGAAAGTCATTTCCCTATAGCTGACGGTGTATCCTCGGCGCGTGTCATGCTCCGTCATGGGCTGGCCTACGCGCCGAATCCTGCCCATGCTCTCCAGTGCTAGCGCGGCATTGAACGCACGCGCTCCGGTGTTGATTTTGCCGCCCTTCTGGCCCTGCCCAGAGGCGCGCACAAGGGAAACGCGCCGATGGGTGGCAAGGAGCGCCATGATGGCTTCCTGCCCTACTGTCAGCCTTGTCATGCTATGCACTCCGCCGGAGCATCTCAGCCCGAACCATGCCAGCGAAGATTGCGGCGCGAATGGCGCAAGGCTTGTCGGGGAATAGTTCCAGGACTGCCCGATGGACTCCCAGTTCCATGACTAGCATCTTGCCACCCATGGCGTTGAAGCCGGAACGCATGCGGCGCATCTCAGCGGCTCCTATGGCCGGTTGCAGCCTTGATGCGGATCCGAACGCGTTCGCCGTGCACGGCTTCGATCATAAGCCCAGCTCCGGACAGCATGACGGCAAAGTATGAAAGGTCTAGAAGTGATAGCATCTTGTTTAGTCCTTCTGGGCACCATCGCCCGGTAGACACAACCTAGGGCGTGGTGCCCTAGGTGTCAACAGATTATTTCACGTCGACAAGGAAGTAAGTGACGTCGCCAACGTCAACCCTAGCACCCGACAGGACGGCATCCGCCTCTTGTGCGGTCAATTGATGCGAGTCACCTAGTAGTGCAATCCCGGCATCTTCCTCACTTGCAAAGGATGAAACCATGACACTGTCCATACGTAAGCACTCGCTCCGGATATTGACCGGACCAAGGACGTCAAACAAGGAGCGGCAAACCTCTCCGTTGCCGCTACCATCCTCGTCTCGCCATTCATGGTCAAAGATTTGGAGCGGCTCATCTTCCGAATCGCTGTTGCCATCGTTGCCATACGCGCAAACGCTACGGCAACCCTCAGCGAAAACCGCATAATATTCCGGATACTCGCCTCCGGTGCCGGTTTCGACGATGGTCATAACATCGCCAGCCGAGAAGAATCCGACATTGAAGACTTCTGTCGTCTCATGAATGACGATTCGCGTTCCGACTGCCAGGTTTTTGGACAACATGATTCTAGATCCTTCTGGGCACCATCGCCCGACAAGTGAAGACTAGGGCAGGATGCCCTAGCCTGTCAACATCTATCAGTCCATAAAGCCAAGCTTTTTGAAGGCTTCTAAGCCTGTCTCATAGATATCAGGAAGCATGGCGAGTCCGTATGACATGTCGGAGTCATAGACTTCTGCCTCTTCCGCACTGAAAGATGGCGAACCATCTTCGACGATGTAATCCGCTCCACGCGTATCAGGATGGAATCCCATGCCGATTCGTTCTGCCCAGTAGAACACGCGAGCCGCTGCTATTCCGGGCCCGGTTTGCTCCGCCTCCTTGATGCTCTCCAAATAGGCTAGGATCGGTTGCCAGTCCTCGGAAAAGATTAGGCTAGGTCTATTGGTGTCGGTATCGTGCGGAGGTAGCACGTTGTACCGTGGCCATTCCGGAATCTCTCTATCGTCCGGATTCTGGCATTCGATGTAAACTTCGACTCCGTTTCCTTCCGTGCTGGTCGACCATGACGGACATGTATCATTATGCCAGTGCACTGGATGCAGCCAGTCCGGAATGGCTGGCAACGTGGAGACGTCATACTCTGGAAACTCATAGGCCAGTTGCCCATAGGGTGGCGCGTCAACCATGGTCTAGATCCTTCTGGGCACCATCGCCCGACAAGTGAAGACTAGGGCAACCTGCCCTAGCCTGTCAACATGTTTCAGCCGACTCTTTCAGCGGTGGCGAGATGGCATGGGCGGAGTCTGATCAGCATGGCATGCTCTCCAGTTTCGTGGAGTGCAGAGAACACTAAACCCTTGCCAGCCCATGACTCGGATCGTTTGAACGTCTGAAAAGACTTGGAACCGAATGACAACGGCGCTGCAGTGCGGATGACGTCACCGGCTTTCAGTGCGTCCGACATCTTGCGCGCGGTGGCTTTTGCCTTCCTGCCTTCTACGCATGCCGTGCGCCATTTCTGGGCCCATGCACGCGCCTCTGGATGGGATGGCAGGTCGTCAACAGGTGATAGCTTGGCTAGCAGCCTGTCGGGTGCGCTTGCCTCGCATGGGCCCATGGTTTCGGACATATCCTTGTATCCGAATCCGTCCTTCTGGCTATTCTTAAACAGGATAACATAAGCGGTGGTGTATGCCGTGTCCGTCGCTTTGTCCGTTACCTTGGCTGCAAGGTAAACCGTACCGCCAACCTTGGCAGAGTCGACAATCTCGACTCTCATGTGATCGGTTTCGCCCGACACTTCCTTGATGAGGTAAGGGACAATCTCGCTTGACTGCAGCGGCTTATACTGAAAGAGCCAGCCCATGATTTTATTCCTTCCGGGCACCGTCGCCCGATGAATTGAACCTAGGGCATCATGCCCTAGGTGTCAACGCTAAACGTACCATAGAATCCATATTATCGCGATTGAGGCGGATAGATTTAGGAGTTTGTCCAATTATTGCGACCTCCTTTCGTGCTAGTGTCGGCTCGGCTCTTGCCCTGCCCAGACTCCGCGCGCGCATCATACGCCGCAATCTCGAAACCGTGGCGCGCCTCTTTGTTGCGGCGTGCGTTGCGACGGTCGAATTTTACCAGATTGTTTGACATGGTCTAAATCCTCGTTTTCAGGTTTGAGATTATGCGGCGCGTGCGACGGTTGCCGCTTTGCGCTTGTATGTTCCATGGGCTGGGAAACCCACAATCACCTTCCGGTTCTGGACTGCGCATAGACCGCAGGACTGGCAGGACACGTCGTCTAGATAGGTCGCTGGGCAGGTGGCAACCTTCCTGCCTTGTGGCGTCAACACGTCATGCCGTTCGCCTTCTGCCACGTCCAGAACCACCACCACTGGCAAGCCCGTGTCGGAATAGGAGTCGGCTTCCTCTAGCGTATTTGCTGAGAGATTGATCGTGAATCCCGCCTCGTTCGCCGCACGGATGAAAACCAGGTTTTCTGGACTCGTAGGCTTGTGCGTATAGGTAAATCCGCGGCGGCCAGAATTTGCGACTACTAGTTCCGACAGTGCAGCGGAGTCGATGGTGTCGCCAATTCCAGGCAGGTCGCCAGCCTGATTGTGCCGCCACAAGGTGCCCATGGGCAGGCTGGCGATTGCCTCGCAAAAGGAGTTCCAAGCCATGCCAGCCAGCCCGTTGGTAACGTTGCGCCAATGGATGGCCAGCGGTCCGCCCTTGGCGTAGCAGGCTGCAAACATGGCGCAAGAAGGAGGGCAGGACTCCGCCGTTGTTGTGGATACCGGCATCGGTCCGGTTTTCACGTTGCGGCTTTTGATGGTCAGATGAACGCGCATGAGTAAGTCTCGCTTACCTGGATGGACACTATTGCCCGGCCCGATAGATAGAACCTAGGGCATGATGCCCTAGGGTGTCAACAAGTTATTATCTAATGTAGTAGGTGACACCGTCGAATTCGACAGATGTATAATCCATTTGCAATTCGCGAGCCGCTTGATCCCAGTCAATGCAGGTGTTTGGCCACGTTGCATTCGCCTGGATCATTCCGCAATCCTCAGCCAGTTCCTGAGCATAATCCTTGAAGTAGGATTCCCGGATCAGCGTCGCGCCATGATGCCAATCATCCGAATAATCTTCCGCCTGAGCCTGCAGCTTGCAGAGCGTGTCCAGTTCCTCAGAACGACCATCTGTCTCAAACGCGACCATGTCGGCAGGCTTGTCCAGTTCCGACAGGCCTTCCCATTCGCCCATCGCGTTAGCCTGCTCTTCTTCAAGAGCTTCGATGCGAGCGATAACATCGCGGCTATCGATCACGTCGTCATGGTTGCTAATATCTGCCATGGTCATTCTGCCTTGCTAGCAGGGCACCCTTGCCCGTTGCTGTGATCCAATGTCTAGAGGCAGGAACTCAGCACGTCAAGCAATAAAATACGCCTCATGACGTTTTTTCTTACTTGACGGATGAATCAGCGTCAGCCTATCTTACATCCAAGGAACGGGGCGATGGTGCCCAGTCCTACAGAGGTTTTCCGTCATGAGTGCATTTATTGTTAGCAACGAAACCATGCAAACGGTCGTCTATGCCGTCATGAATGCCAACGCGTCGGACGTTGTCGGACCGCTCGCCAAGCTTAGAGCAGAAGGCCCGGAAGCCGTCGGCAATGCGCTTCTGAGGATGAACACAAGGGCAGTGAATTCCCGCTATTGTGAGAGGACGCGCGCACCTACGTATGAGCATGGCTCAGAATGGTTCTCTCTTATTGATGGTCAGCGGTTTCCCGCTCCTTCTGAGGCGCAGCAATTCAAATCCATTGCTTGCCTGTCATACCAGTGCAGTGAGGGCAAGGTTCCGAATTCCGCACTCTTCAAGGCCTTGCACGTCCTAAAGGCTGAGATTGCTATTGCTGTCGCGCATGCGTCACCAGCGGTAAAATCATCCGTTTGGGGCTGATTATTATTGTTGACAGGCTAGGGCACATTGCCCTAGTCTCTGACTCGTCGGGCGATGGTGCCCAGTAGGACATAAGATGAAAACGATCCGTTTCGATATCATAGACGGTCATACGGGTGCAGTGGTCGCGTCATGCTCCACACATAAAGGTGCGATCCGTTCGGTCGACCGTCGCGACAATGATTATGGCGCATACCGATATCGGTATAGCCGGATCTACGAAACCAATCCGGCGGAGGACTGAGACATGGCGCTCCGCACCTACTCCTTGCGCTTTGTCGGGCTGGACAAGCCCGACAGGACCAAGCCCGGCACCCTAGCGGCGTTTAGAGGTGCTGCGATGGTCCTGAGCAAGATTTACGATTGCCCGGTTGCTGTCATTCGGCCCGACGGTTCGGAGGCGCTGAGGCAGGACTATTGGGGGAAATTGCGCGCGTATTGTCGCAAGGTTCGGCTGATTTAGCCGAGAACCTTTCGAGTCTCGAGCGGTGGTGTAAAACCTGGCGAGTCTCGCCGCATGAGGAATGCCAGGCCTGAGCCGCCGCGGTTTTCTTTTGAGATTCACAAGAATCCTGTTGTAAGCCTAGGGCACATTGCCCTAGTCTTCACTTGTCGGGCGATGGTGCCCAGAAGGACTCTAGACCATGGCGACTCTCGGTTCTCTCTCAGTTGGTGACTTCTTCCGGTTCGCTGGCTCGCGTCGCGTCTATAGCAGGACGGCGCAAGGATATGAGGCAGAAGGGCGGATTCTGGCGGCGTGGAGCGGCACCAAAATAATCCGCATGTGAGGGCAATTACTTGTTGACACCTAGGGCATTTTGCCCTAGGTTATCACTTGTCGGGCGATGGCGCCCATGTGGAGGCTTTTATGACTGCCAGTGACGTGCGAGACATTGCCAGCGAGTCCGGTCTAGACCATGCAGAATTCTGCATTGGCCAGGAAGAGTCCCAAATAGGAAAAGAGGCAGCGGCTCCACTATGGGAAGAGCTGGCCAAGCTTCAGAAAGAATCTGCATAAGAAACGATTTGGCTGTTGACACCTAGGGCATAGTGCCCTAGGTTCTATCTATGGACGGCGAGGCAGCACGGGGGAGTTCCTCGAGCTCCCAGGGGAAAAACCTGGCGCCACCACGTGAAGCGGCCCGAAAGGGCGACAAAGCACGGCGCGGGGAGAGTGGGGGTGGGCGGTCGAATCCGTGCCAAAACCGACCGCCGGCGCGCCCGCGGCGCTAGGCCGAATCCCGCGCCAGGCCCGGAATCCCGTGAGACGGCCTTTGTGTCTATATGCAAAAATGGGTGTGAGACTTTCCCAGCAAAAATGAGAGTCGGACTTTCCGAGGGCAAAAATGGATGTGAGACTTTCCAGGCAAAAATGAGAGTCTGACTTTCCTTTAAGAGTTCTGGCTGGAGGCAATCCAGTAGTCTGGAAAGGTCAATAACTTATCTCAAAGAGATCAGATTCGCTTCTAAATGGCCTCTGATTACTTATTCTTCGCTCTTCGTGAGGATTTAGGGCCTTAGTTGCCCTCCTAACGCCACGTAATTGCTCAAATCTCAGGCGAACGACCTCGAAATCCTCCTCTGACGTGCTATGGAGCATCGAGTTGCTATGGAGACGGGTGTGGTCAGACGAGTTGTAGGAAAGCGCGATGCCGCTACAGGTGCGCCTGTAGCGCCTATGACAGCTAGCGATCTCAGGGCTAACCTAGCGAGCATCTTCGGTGACCATGGCTGGCAAGTAGCCTTCTGTCGCGGGACTGGCCTCAGCACGAGCACGATGCAGCGCTACCTCACTGAGGTTTACCCAATTCCGCGTTATATCGAGGTGATTGTCTCGATGCTGGCGACGATTAGGAACCACGAGCTGCCGGTTCCGGAGCAATTTAGCGTCGCCATGATCGACGGAGGAGGGCTAAAGCGCTCCACAGCTAGCGCCAAGCCTTCTCAAGCGGATCCAGGACCAAAGCAGCCTCCTCCAGTCCGTAAGGCGCCCAGGCGTCATCCTAAGCCGGCTTCGGTCGGGCGAGGCAAACGAACCACCAAGGCGACCCGATCCTCTACTAAGACTTACTGACGTTTCCCTTTTTTACTGGGCATGTTTCCCAGGCCCTAGTCGTGCCTTTCCAGGCCTTAGGCATGCTTTCCAGGGGCGTTTTCCAGGGCTCGAAATCGGTTTCCAGGCCTCGTTTCCAGGGTCTGGTCCCTCTTTCCAGGGCCCGGATTACGTCTGATTTGGGCAAAGTAAGGAAATGCTTCGATCCTTAATAGGCCTCAAACTTGGCAAAGATGTAGATATATACTCGACCTTGTCGGGGCTACTTCTTTTCTTACATGGGTAAGTATTTTCTTACATTGCCGTTGACGGGTAGGGCAAGGCGGCCTATACCTTGTTCATCGGCGGGCGATGGTGCCTGGCGACGGAGATCCCACCATGAACAACGTGACCTACGAGCGAGCCAGCTCCAGACTGGTGAAGGTCAAGATCGACGGAGCGTTCGCCGGCTGGCTCGAGCAGCAAGCTCGCCGCACTACCGGGCTGCACTCGGAGCGCTACACCTACTGGGCGGGGATCGTCGCTGGTAAGGATTACACTGCGACGACATTGACTGGGTTGAAGGCGAAGATCGCTGCATAATAACTGTTGACAAGATAGGGCACCAAGCCCTATGTTCTGGATGTCGGCGGGCGATGGTGCCCATCAAGACGGAGATCCTACGATGACTCACTTCACCCGCGGCGCTTACGGTTCCGTCTCCTTCGTCCAGACCGGCTGCACGGTCACTGCCTTCGAGTCCACGAACGAATGGAAGGATGGTCCAAAGGATTGGTGCCTGCGCATCGGCTCCAGCGTCTACAGCGGGTTCGCAACGCGCCGCGAGGCGGTCGAGAACGTGGGCAGGTTCATCTGATGGCTGCTCACAAGGCTAAGCGCATCGACAGCGACACCGTCGAGTATCGTGGCACCAGGATCAAGCGCCACACGGAGACGCCCACCGGATACTACGGGCGCTACAGCATCGGGGGCTACCGTAACGGACAGGGCTTCTCTACCTTGCGAGGAGCTAAGGAATGGGTAGACGCCAAGCGAGATAGCAACAAGGCCGAATAATAACTGTTGACGAGTAGGACACTACGCCCTATGTTCTGGATATAGGCACGGCGATGTGCTCATCAAACAAGGAGATGATTATGGCTACACTAGAAGCGCACGCGATGGCAGGAACGGTACTCGAGATCCGCATCACGGAGATCAGTAGTTCTCATTGGCGTTGGCTTCTGTGTGCCGTCGAGCCTGAAGGTGTGAAGCCTCCGCACCGTGCGTCGTGGGGTGGTATTGAAACGACAGCTAATGCGGCGTTTGCGCATGCTATGCGTAGGCGCACTGAGATGGCCCGTGAGATGGAGGCTGCATGAGCTACGCCACGGATGGCAAGTGCCACAACGCGAACGTCGGCACCTACGGGCACGAGTGTGGCAAGCCGGCGGTCTGGATCGGCACCGACAGGAAGGGCTGGAGGTCTGGCTACTGCGTCGGCTGCCGGGCGACCGGGGACGAGGCGCGCATCTGCGTGAAGTGGGAGCCGGTGGCATGAGGGATCCTGGATTCTACTGGATTCGCTTTCTTATGGAAGATCGGGGATCGCGGGATGATGTGGTCGAGGTAGCTGAGTGGTCAGATGCCAATTTGTGGGGACCCGCAGGGTGGCGTCTGGCGGGGTGGGATCCTGTCGTGGAGAACGACGCCGTCGATGTCCTCAGCGAGCGCCTGGAACCTCCACAGCAAAAATGAGGCTGAGACTTTCCTCTGCAAAAACGGATCTCGGACTTTCCTCAGCAAAAATGACCCTAGGACTTTCCTAGGGCTTTTTGCGTTCAGTTCTGCCCGGTCATCTTCCTCGTGCCCCTCTTGGCGCTGCTGCCTCGAGCCCAGGCGAGATACTGCGACACGCTGTCGACCTGATCGTCGTGCTTCCCGTTAGGGAACGCCAGTAGCTCCGCCTCGAAGTCTGCCAGCCAGCCTATCTTGGTTGGGATGTAGACGCGTCCTCCCTGGATCATCGGGCTGACGCCATCGAAGCGGAACTGCTTCGACTGAATCCCCACATTGACCGCAATGACCGGTGCTGGTGCCAATCCGCGCCGCGTCTGGATGTATTGCGTGCCGGCGCCCTTGTCCTCGACCAGGATGGCGTCGGCCTTGTGCCTTTTGGCGGTATTCTCAATCATGAGAACCAGGTCATTGAATTGTACCCGGCGCCGCACCACGTCGATCAGGTGATGCTGGTGATCAAGGGTTTCCTTCCAAACCGTAACGACGCTCCAATCGGATCGCTTGGTGTCCTTGTTGGCACAGTCGACCGATATCGTCGTTCTTTTGACATTTTTCTTGATAATCAGCCCATTTGGGGCAATTTCGTCACAAATTGGGACGTCATAGCGCTGAAACCAGCTCTTTTTGACGATTCCGCCCTCCTCATCGACCGGCTTGCCCATGTAGAGCGAGTTCCAGTCGCGTGACGGCAAGGAGTCACGAAGATTCAGAAGGTGTTCTGTAGTATAGAAATCAGGCCAAAGTGGTGCGCCGGTTTCTCTTCCCATCGGATCGTCTTCATCTTCAGCAAGAGCTGGCAGGTTTATTACCTCGTAAGGCATGCCTTTCCCGGCTTTACTCTGCTCTTCTAGTCGTCCGCAGAGATCGTCTGGATGCCACCGCGTTGCTACTACGAACAGAGGACTATTCGGCAGGAGTCGGGTGGTGAAATCTGCCATGAACCAGTCATAGACCTTGGTCCGGATCGTCGCACTCTCGGCATCCTCGCGCTTGGCGAACGGATCGTCGACTGCTCCGATGTTCCCACGATAGCCTGAGATGCCCTGCCCGACGCCCTTGGTCAGGTAGGCCCCTGAATGGTTGGCGAGAGCCCAGGCGCCTGCTGCCTTGCTCTCCTGAGATAGGCCTATGCCTGGAAAGACGTCGCGGTAACGCTCCTTCTCCACGATGCCGCGGACCTTCTTGCCGAACTGGTTTTCGCAGAAATCCTGGCTGTGTCCCGCTTGGATGTATTTGTGGTTCGGATTACGTCCAAGATACCATGCTGGGAAGTATTGTGAAGCATATGTGCTCTTGGCATGACCTGGGGGCAGCGATAGAAGCAGCCTCATCAAGTAACGCTTCTCCATATCCATGAGACGATCGCCCATGAATACATGATGAGGAGCTGGCGGTTCATCCGGGTTCAGGTATTCATAGAACGCGAGGAAGTCATCACGCGCTGCGTCTTTCAGCTTGCCATGATACTCCTTCTCCGTCGTATGGATCATGGACACGAGCGCCTCGTGCTGGCGCGGGATGTCCTTGGTATCCGTCAACGCCTCAAGGAACGTGACAAGGTTCGCCGGCAAGGGTGCTCCATGCAGAAGTGCACCCTTGGTGAGGTCGAGGGCCTTGTTCAGGCGACTGAGGGCCCCACGATATTCTGCCCGCTTGTCTGCAGCGAAGTAGGTCATAGGAACGGCACGCTGGACAGGTCGACGAATGACACAGGAGAAGCATCCTCGGCTTCGGCCTGCATGATGTCGTCGACAGTCTCTGCTGCAGTGACCTCGACCAGATCGTCCTCGATGTCAGGCAGGAGCACCGGCATCTCGAATGAGGGATCGGTCGGATCCAGGCCAAGCTTCAGCAGCAGCGCACTCATCACCTTGATGGGCAGGGCTGCAGTCGGCTGGGCAGCATGCGGATTCTTGTCGTTGCTGAGCGGGCTGTCACGGAACATGCCCATTTCCTTGCCGAGCAGCTCGAGTGCTTTGTTCGATGCCTGGAACGATGCAGCCTCTCGCGCTAGCTTGACGTTCTCCATCAGCTCGTGGAGCACCCAGTACTTGGTGAGACCGAGTTCCTCATGACTATCGGCAACGATCTCTCGAGCGCGGCTAGGGCTGACTGCCTCGACCATCTTCGCCCGGTTGTCGTCCATCAGCTCCGATACGCGGATCTTGATGCCTTCCTTGCGCGCCAGGACAGATGCGTTGCCGTTGTTCCGCGGAAACCCTGCGGCCTCATACGCATCGATCTGCGTCATGCCTCGCGACAGGTTCCGCGCGAACAGCTCATGCCGCGCATTGTTGAGTTGACCAGGCATGTTACTCGTCTTCCATTTCGTCGGAGGAGTCTTGTTCCTCCTCGATCTCTTCGCCCTGGTCGGATGATCCGTCCTCGAGCATGATGGGGTGCAGTCCGTAGCAGTAGGCGTCGCGATCGAACTCCGGATCGAACATCTCGTCGTTTCCGAATCCCACCGGATTTGGTGGTGCGTAGAAGCGGAAGATCGGGAAACCGTCAGCTGCTATGATGCCGGTGAATTCTGGCATACGCTGCGCCGGTACGAATGCTGCTCTGCCTACGCTTGACCCAGGTCCTGAGCCCATGCTGTAGAAGCTGTATTCGTCGTCGCCATAATCGTCATCATCGTCGTCACTACGAGTCCGACGTCTGTTCATCTGGGCAGCGCGTAGACGGAGCGTGCGCGGGTTGACGTAACCAAACCTGTTCGACATCTAGTCCTCCAGCAGCTGGACAGATGCCGTTAGTCTGTGACCCAGACTCAGCGCACCGTAGAGAGCAATCATTGCGGCTTCGGCACGACCATCCTTGAGTCCGCCGCGGGGACCGTTGAAGAGGGCAGCGCATGCCGGGAACAGTTCCTTGGCTCGAGCAACCGACTGCTTCTTGTCGGCTGGCGCGCGCATCGACTTCTTCCAAACATTGGGCGCGACCTTGTCGCGTGGAATCTTCTTGCCAGCGAGAACACCGAGCACGGTCCCGTATCGCTGACCGAAGTTGAAGGCGGATACAGCACCATCATCTGGACGAGCGTGGACGTCTTCGATGAAGGCGTGTGCCAGCGGATAGGACTCGATCAGCAGCGTGACATCGCTGTCCTCGACAAAGCGCCGGGTCTTCGTCTTCGTGGTCTCATACATCGGCATGTCGAACACGACGAGACGAGCCCGTGCAGGCCACAGGAACGCGAACGCTCCTAAGGCGCCGGGATCGATCCCCAGGATGGCGAAGTCATCGGTCACGCGTTGGCAGCGATCAGCAGCTGGAAGCCGACGGTGTTGCGAACCGGGTCGGCCTTGATCGGCATCGGTGCATCGAGACCGGTGAGGATCTGAATCACGTCCTCGGCAGCAGCCGACAGGTAGTCCATCTTCTTCTCGTCACCGACGGCGACGATTGCCCGGGCTTCACCGAACACGATGCTGTCGACGCATCCGTTGCAGTTCAGCTTGTGACCCGGAGTCATGAAGCGAATGTTCTGACCGACCTTCGCTGGGAAGCGCACGCCGTTCTCCATCACCCAGGCGACGACGGCGTTGGTGTGATGCTCGATCCAGAGCGGACGCAGATTGACCAGCGCCTCCACGACCGACATATCAACATCGAAGCCGAGCTTGGCTAGGCAGCAGGCCTGGTCGTACTCATCAGCATATTCGAACGCACGCACGAGCGCCGGGACAGAGATGCCACCCAGTGCCATGAAGTCTTTCGAGACAGACGTGGCTACGCTCTGGGCAATCGCCTTGTCTCTCTTGGTAGGGCGCGGGGACAGGATCACTTGAGACCACTCCGGTTGATGATCCAGAGAAGCGCCGCCCGCTTACGCTGGTCAATCTGACTTACGGAACGGCTCAGCAAACCACCTTGATAGAGAGCGCGAGGACCGCGCCGAGTCTTGATGCTTCAGATCACCTCAAATGGGTCGATTTTGGCCTATCTAAGATAGCGTAGCAATTTCAATCATTTAGCAATTAGTAACCAATTTACTACCCTGACTCTTCTATAAAGAAGAAATAAGGTAATAAATACAACGATGTTACTATGTAACCAAAATACAAGGACTAAATCGCTGGCAAAAAAGGGACTATATTTGAAAGTGGGTATGCAACGCTGCGTCACATATGTTCGACGCGTTGCAACACACACTGAAAATATATACCCTCTGCTGTGGTCGGAATGAGTTGCTTGTATCTTGGTTACACATTACCATTTCGGGTAAACACCGTTATCACATCTATATGTATCTGTAACCGGTCTGACGCAAAAACCACTATGTTCGTGTATTTCGGTTACACATTTGGCCTCAAACAGCCCTAAAACCTACCCTCACTCACCTCAAACCTAAAAACACAGATCGATAGCAGAACGACCCTTCAGAGCGTTCGTTGCAAACGATAATTTCAGCACCGATGACCCGTTGGATCTGTAGCGTCACGTTGCATGTCATGTGTCACTTTTACCTCTTGCGTCCCTAGCGTAAGTCAGGCTATCGTTTGTCATCGATTATGGAGTAAGAAACATGCCCACGGGCACACAATTGGAACGCACACCTATGTCCTCGACCCTGCGCTCACGGGCCTACCGGGAGCGCGTGGCGTCCGGAGCAGGGAGCCTGCAGAAGGAGATAGACCGCCTCACTCTCCTGCTAAACAGCGACGCTGCGGCTGCGCGGATCTCGGCTCTGCTGGAGCTGGTTCACCGGCTTCGGGCCGAAAAGGATGCCCTGGAGATGGAGGTGATCGACCTGAAGTCAAGCATCGCATCGCGTGCTCCTGCTCCAGCCGAGGACCCTGACGTCGAGGAAGCACAAGCTATCGCGTTCGGTACGGAGGCACTCCTACGTGCCCACATTACATCCATCAAAGGCATCGC
>Ga0233335_1000127_pt1 | contig 17261 bp, 15 predicted proteins | sample GEONDECOMP222_FD_180695 | JGI IMG/M metagenome (GOLD analysis project Ga0233335, IMG submission 180695) | Leaf litter microbial communities from Shasta-Trinity National Forest, California, United States - GEON-DECOMP-222 | ecosystem: Environmental > Terrestrial > Plant litter > Unclassified... | reverse complement strand
GGATCTTGGGCGGCATCCCGACTTTTGCAAACGTCTCGCACAGCAAAATCTCGGAGGAGCCTATGTTTGTCACTACCCATTCGGCTGAGGCGATTTGCTCGAGTGAGACGTCGCGTATTCCCGCGAGCGGATGGTCAGCGCTACAATAGACGCTGCTTGGATAATGGCCGAGCAACCGCATATTGATGTCGGACGGTGCGACGAAGCCATCGTTCATAAGCGTTAGCGCAAGATCCCATTCCGCGCTCTGGATATTGCGGAGTACGAGATCGCTGTTGAAGGTGAAGGTGAACGCCTCGATATCAACGCCCGTGCTGGCGGTGAGAAACCGGCCGATCACCTTAGGCACGAAATGGGGAATGAAGACTGATAGTGCGCCGATCGCGAGTTTGCCAGCGCCAGCGCCGCGCATCGCCGTCACTTCGTTCTTGGCCTTCTCGGTCTCGCGTAGGATGTTCTGCGCATAGCGTTCGAACACGACCCCGATCGCCGTGGGGCGAATGCCGCCGCCACTTCTCAGCAGCAGTTCGGCACCGACCGAACGTTCGAGCGCTTTTATGCTGTGTGAGAGCGACGGTTGGGTGACGTTGAGAGTCGCCGCCGCCCGGTTGATGCTGCCGCATTTCAGCACTGCAAGAAAATGGCGGAGCTGCCGTAATTCCATTATTTTTCTCCCGCTCGAGGGCGGCCTTATGAACATCCGTGCAGCGGTAATTCGCGCAGGGGCGAAGGTTTGATGGCAGCGACCGCTCTGCGGGTGGTGCACATAGACGGCGTGCGAACGCTTTATAGCATGGCTCTATATCCTAGAGAGGACAGGCCGCTAGCAACCAACGCGCGCCCGCCAAATAGTGTGGGCCGAGGCAGTAGCCGGTTGTGCTGTGTATAGATTCGAAATCACAGTTACTGCCTAAGAAATGGGCAAATATCAAAAAATGCCTTTTAAATGTGCTGTTGACTATCAGCGACGGAAGAGCCGAGCGTAAATCGGTCCGCCGTCCGAATGAACAAAAGGGGCCGCCATGTCTAGAAGAATGCCTTCGCATCGTAATTTCGCTTGTCTTGGGTCCGGTCTGACACTTGCTTCACTGCTTTTGTCAGGTTCGGCTGCCGCACAAACTGCGCCGGCGCTTGCCGATGTAAGTGTCGAGCGGCTCGATGACATCACCGTGACGGCGCGCAAGCGCGACGAAAAACTGCTCGACGTGCCGCTTGCGGTCAGCGCCTTTTCAAGCGCGCGGATCGAAACGCTTGGCCTGCGCAACCTGGCTGACCTGTCTTCTTTCAGTCCCGGTTTTTATCTGACACCGCTAGCCACCGATCGGGCAGATCGATCGGTGGTCGCGCTGCGCTTCCGCGGCATGAGCACCGAATCCGGCGCGCCGCTTGCGACGCTATTCCTTGACGGGGTGACGGTTGCTTCGGGCCAGACGCCGGGCCTCGACGACGTCGAGCGGGTCGAGGTGATAAAAGGGCCGCAGAGCGCCTATTTCGGTCGAGCCACCTTCTCCGGCGCGGTCAATGTCATCACCAAAACGCCAGGCAACGAGTGGGGCGGTCACGCCAAGGCGGAGGTTGGCAGCTATGGCCTGCACGATGTCTCGCTGTCGCTCGAAGGACCGCTGATCAAGGACAAATTGTCGATCCGAGTCACAGGGCGCGATTTCTCGACCGACGGTCAATATAAGAACGGCAGCAGCCTTACCAGCACCGCTGCCGGCACCACCTACAGCGACCGGCTGGGCGCGCAGAGTACGCGCTCGCTCGCGGTATCGATATATGCGACCCCGATCGACGGCCTGCGAATCCGTGGTCGCTTCGATACATGGCGTGACAAGGACGGCGCACCCGCCAGCGTCCAACTCGATCAGACCAAATTCAACTGCTCGTTCGGGCAGAAATACAATTATTACTGCGGCGAGGTGACGCTGCAGTCGCTCGGTAAGATCGGCTATGACACAGCGATCTCGCCAACCGTGCGCGCCGGACTGCTTAACAACGGGCAGAAGTTCCTGACCCCATTCAACACCTCGGAGACCGACAAGTTCGGCCTCGAGCGCCACGCCTATGCCGCCAGTTTGTCGGCCGATTACGATGTGACCGACGCGATCACTTTCAGCGCGATCGGCGCTTATCACCAGTCCAAATATACAGCGATCACTGGCACTGGCCGCGATCCTGCCGATTACCCCGCTAATCCGTATTTTGGCATCATTCCCGGCGCGCCCCAGCAACAGATCTGGGATATTCGGATCGACAATCTGAATCGCGACTATAGCTTCGAGGCACGGCTCGCCTCGACCGGCACGAGCCCCTTTCACTGGTTGCTAGGATCGAGCTATTTGAACGAGCGCAGCGTCGGCGCACTGTCCTATTTCTCTTCCTACGGCTTCACCCAATTTGCTGATGGTACGCCTACCGTCACCAATCCGCAGACGATCGGCATGTTCGGATCGCTGGGCTACGATATCTTCCACAACCTCACGGTCAGCGTCGAGGGCCGCTATCAGTGGACCCTGGCGAGGACGACGCCGACGCTGACAACCGGTGCGCTCGGGAAAACGCTCGAGGCAACCTACAAGAAATTTCTCCCGCGCGTGATTATAAACTATAAACCGGTCGATACGATCAACCTCTACGCCAATTACGCCAAGGGCAACCGGCCCGCAGCGTTCAACGCTTCCATTTCCGCACTGACTGCGGCTCAACAACAGGAAGTCTTACGGCAGACCGGTGCGCAGGTAGCAATCCCTGAGGAAACGCTAACCGACTTTGAGGGCGGAGTGAAGGCTGAGTTGTTCGGCGGCCGTGCGCAGTTCAGTCTGGGCGCCTATAAGATGATCTGGCGCAACCAGAATTCCAGCGCTACCGCGGTGTTGCAGACGCCCGGAACCACCGCCGGCATCACCCAGGTCCAGGTCACCACTTCGGTCGGCAAGAGTGATCTTTGGGGGATCGAGTTCGAGGGATCGATGCGGGTCGCGCGAGGGCTGACTTTCTCGGGTACCTTCGATTTGGCGAATAGCGAGATAAAATCGTTTAACTGCGTCTATTGCGTGTCGATCATCGGCACCAACAATGTTGACGGCAATCGTATTCCGCGTACGCCAAAATACTCGGGATCGTTCTCGGCCGATTATACCACCCCGGCGTTTGAAGATTACGACATGTTCCTGCATGGTGATTTTACCTACCAGGGAAAGAAGTATGAATCCGAATTGAATCTCGCCTATACCGGCGTAGTGACCAAGGTTAACCTGCGTGCGGGAATTCAGAACAAGAAGATCCGCATCGAAGCTTATGTGAAAAATCTGCTGAATAATGAAGCGATCGAAAACATCAATCGTTACGCGGCTGACCTGCTCGATCTGAGCAATAATTTCGGTCACTCGACGATCGCAGTCGCCTTACCCGAGAAACGAACGATTGGCCTGCGCGCTGGCTACACCTTCTGATTTAACCCGAAAAACCCGCTGGCACCCCCTGCTGGCGGGTTTTCGTTTTTCCGTGGGAGCGACGGCAAGATGGTTAGCCTGCTCGATCGAACGGCATTGCTGGTGACTGACGTCGTCTCCTCCGGTCGCTTTCACAGCGACGTGCTCGGCACGGGCCTTCGCTATACCGAAGCCGACACCACGGCCGAGATCCTGCCGCCGTTGGTGCGGCTGCCTGCAGAAAACGTGATGCGGTTCCGTTTCTATCGATCGATGGAGACCGGAGGCAGGCTTCGTTGCGTTGATCGAGATGGCCTCGGTGCCGCCATCGCTGCCGATCGCGGCGCCCGAGTGGATGAGCGTCGGCGAGTCGTGCCTCCGCTTTTCTACCCCGACCCGGACAGGCTGATGGCATCGCTAGTCGCGGACGGCCGTCGCGTAGTCGAGCCGGTCGAGATCCTCGCTACGCCTCTTGGGACGCAGCGCGAAGCGATCGTGCGCAACCGCGACAGCACCTTGTTCAATTTCATCGAGCGGCCGCGCGCCTGATTCGCGCGGCTGATTTTGCCGCTATTTAATGCGCGGCCGGGCCATGCCGCCGAGCACCCGCCAACTGCCGTTCTCGCGCACCCAGCTGTGGGTGACGTCATAGCGCAGGTCGACCAGCGCGCCGTCGGCAGCCACGGTCATGTGGGTCGAGTAATAGATCACTGCGGTATCGCCCGACAGCGCCATCGCACGGTAGGTCATCTCGAGCTTCTCGTGCGATGGCTTAGGCTTGCCGTCGCGCGCCGACATCAACTTTGCGTGATCGATCGGCGCGTCGAAGCTTGGCGGCCACGACACGTAGGCGTCGGAACTGTTGTTGAGATAGGCGCTGATATCTCCGCGGCCGCGGCCCTCGTAAATCGCGCGTTCCTTGGCCCAAAGCGCGTCACGGATCGCGGCATACGACGCAGTGGGCGCGGGCGGCGCGGCGTGAAGAGGGCATGCCAATACAAGGACGGCGCCTGCGATCCACTCACGACAGCGCATGGGCGCTTTCGAACGTCTCGGTGGCGTCGGCCGGGGCCTCGGCCATCCCGGCGATCTCGTCGTGCAGGCTTTTCATCACCCGTGCTAGATATGCATCGCGCCGCTCGCTTCGGAGGCGATGCTGGTCCTCGGACAGGGCGTAGTGATCGACTTCATCAGAAGTCAGCACCCCCTTGCCGGCGGCGAGTTGCTCGACCGTGTCTAGCCGGTCGCGCAAAACCGAGACCTCGCCGACCAGAGCAACCACCATCGACAGCAATTTATCAGTGACGTCGTCGAAATACACGGGCTTCTTGCCCTTGGCGGTGCGCAGCAATTTGGGTGAGGCGGAGGTCATGAGCGGCCTTTTCTATCGTTCAGGAGGGCTTGTGCGCGACCAGCAGCGGCACATCGCCGAAGCCGGTCATATACCCTTTGGTGCCGCGCTCGGTCAGCGGCGCGAAGGCGACAAACGGCGTCTTGCGCATCGCGACCCCATCAGCAGGGAAGCCGGCCTCGATCGCCTGCTCGATCCAGTCGAGCCGATGCACGGTCTTCAGGAAATATTCGTTGTTATTGTAGATTTCCCATTCGCTGAAGAAGGCGCGGATCGGTTCGATCGGATCGGTGCGGAAGCCGTCAAAATGGATCATCACGCCGCCGGGCTTGAGCACGCGATACGCCTCGCGCAGGATGTTGGGGACTGCGCTGCGCGACGTTTCGTGGAATAGCAGGGCCGAACAGACCACGTCGAAGCTGTCATCCGCAAAGTCGAGACTTTCAACGTTCTGCTGGCTGAAATGCGCGGGGACGCCCAGGGCATTGGCGCGGATATGTCCGTAGCGTAGGCACGCCGGGCCGACATCAACACCGTGGACCTCGGCGTCGGGATAGGTCTGTGCCCAGGGCAGCGTCGAGTTGCCGATCGCGCAGCCGAGATCCAGAATTCGCTCTGGGCGCGCCTCGGGCCAGGCGGTCTCGAAGAAATTGACCAGCGTCTGCCCGGTCGAATTATTCTCCGGACCCATCATGCCCATTGCATAAATCGGCACGCCGAGATCGTAGATAGCGCCTGCCGCGACATCATCGCTGCCGCTGTCCTGGTGATAGCCGCCGGGTTGGAGATGAATATCGTACACGCTGTGATAGCGTGGGATCTCCAGCGTCTCCGAAAGCCGTAGCGAGCCCAGCGGACCAAGGGTCTTTGCCTGCTCGCGCAGCTCCGGCAGGGTTCTTTCGATCGTGTCGATGGCCGAATCCCACACCATCTCCTGGCTCTGCCGCTGCATCGCGCTCCACATCTGGTAGAGCGGATCACGCAACATGCCGCGGCGGACCTCGTCTGCGTCCTTGGGTTTGCGGCCGAGTTCGCGCTCCAGCTCGGGCTCGACACGGTTCTGATAGGCGGCATAGGCGCCCGGCGCGATCTGACGCGAGAGATGGCGGCGGAAGGAGACGACGAAATCCTGCCGCGCATTCTCATCGTGGAGCGGGCGGGGAAGGGCGATGTGTTCGCTCTGGCGGTGGTTCATGGCTGGGCTCCGGGCGGGCCGATCCTCGGCGGGCTGGTAAGATGCTAGGGCGACCGGCGGCGCTGTCAAAGCCGCTGATCTCTATAGCTTATAGGAGATGCGCGGCAGCGGCGCGGGCGAAGGCGGGAGCGGTATCTCGCGCCTTCATGCGATCGACCACGCGCTGTTGAAGACGGGCTGGATCGAGCGCCGCCAGATCGGCGTTCTGAAGAGCTTGGTCGCGAAGGTCGCCCCAGGCGCGCATCAAATGCAGTCCTCCTGCCTCCAGCGGGTACTCTGGATAAGGCGCGGTACACAGCCTGTCGACAGTCAGGGCGTGCACCAGATCCGGCCGGGCGGAAGCAAGCGCTGTCGCTACCGCGCCACCCGCTCCGTGGCCTATTAGGTCGACGCTTGTGATTTCGAGGCGATCGAGCGCGGCGCCGACAAGTGCCGCGATCGCCTCGGGATGGACCGTGCCGGCAAAGCCGTCGGATTCGCCGTGGCCAGGCAAATCGAAGGCAAACCACGACCGGCCGGAGTCCACCATCGCCGCAATCGCATCGGTGGACGAACCGCCGGCATCGTGGAAGATCACGAGCGGCACGTCGTCGCCGGCGATGTTGAACCGCAGGAACAGATCGCCGCCGTCGACGGCGACGAAATGGCCGCGCGCGCCGTTTCCGAGAGGAAGGTCGGTCGAGGCCGGTGCTGGCAGACTAGCGGCAGCCGCGCCGCGGGCCAGCGCTGCATCCAGCAATGCCATTGCCTCCGCAAAGCTTTCGGGAATGGCGACGGCCACCGCTGGTGAAGGCGCAGGCATATTCGCGAGATGCGGCAGCAGCGGCCAATCGGGTCGCATCGTCATAATTAATGTGGTCGTGTGGATTTCGCTGGCGGCGCTCGTCAGATCCATTGTGAAGGCGGCGCGATAGGGCGCGCGATAGCTGTCGCCGGCGCGCATCAAGTCCATGACGTCCTCGTGAATCCGCTCCGGGGTCGGATCGGGCATCGCGATCCGCGCAGCCGCATTTTTTCGGTACCAAGGGTAGAAGATATATTGTTCGCGCATCCGCGCCCAGGCCCAAACGAGGTGACTACCACTCCACTCTGGCACGAACGGGGTAAAGTAATGCGCTTCCAGATCGGCACGCTCGTCGGTGCAGGGGTGGACATAGCCGTTGATGATCGCGCCGGCGACGCGTTCGGGGTGCCGCCAAGCGATCGCGAAGGCGCACATCGCGCCGGTGTGGAAGCCATAGACCAACGCGCGTTCGACCCCCACTGCGGTGAGGAATTCGGCCAAAGCGTCGCCGAAGTCGGTCATCCCAATACCTTCGCCCGGCAATGGATCGGACATGCCGTTGCCGGGCGTGTCGGGTGCAAAGACCGTATAGCGGTCGGAGAGCCGGGTCATCAGCGGCACCATTTCTAGCGACGAGCGCGGCGACTGGTGGAGCACTACCAGCGCCGGGCCGCTGCCCGCACGGCGATAATGCACCTGCCGGGTGCCGATTGTGGCGACGTGACGGCGGATCATTTGCCAAACCCCAGCGCGCCGGGGTTCATCAGCCCGTGCGGATCGACCGACCGCTTGAACTGGTCGAGGAAGGAGAGATTGGCGGGCCCGCGCGATTCCCGAAACGGGTAATGCTTGCCGATCTGGAAGCTTACCGCGCCCGCGGCACGGAACAGTTCGGTTATCTCGCCGCGCATCCGTGCGACCAGCGCCTCGCCTTTCGGATTGGGCTCGATCCCCGCCAGTGCCGCTGGATCCTTGCCGAACAGGCGCGGGTGGGAGGTCAGGAAGGGTCCGCTCCAGTGCCAGGTCGGTTCGATCAGGATCATCGAATTGCCCACCGGCACAGTGAAAACCCCGGTTTTCACCTTTACCCGCGCTGCTTCGTCTTGGTAGCGTTCGAACAGCGCCAGCACCTGAGCATAGACTCCGGGCGCCAGCGAATGCGGCAGGATGCCATGGACCGGCACGAACCGAAGCGACGACAGCATCGTGTCCGGCATCGGAAAGGGATTGGCGGAAAGCGCGCGGGCGATCGTCGGCTCGATCGGCCAGCCGGTGTGGGTGGCGGCGATCACTTCGATTGCGCGCCGCTTGCGGGCGATCTCTGCAGTCGACGGACCCTCCAACGTCAGATGTGCGCTGGCGGCTACGCCGCGCAGGAACCGCTGCCCGGCCCCCGCCATCCGCAGCGCGGCACGCAGTCCATCGCGCTTGAGCACAGCCATGAATGTCGATGCCATTTGGCCCAGTGGAATCTTTGCTTGAGTGACGCGGACATCGGCCTGACCCTGGTCGAAAATCGCGCCCTCGGCGATCAACCCGCGCCGCGCCATTTCCGACACCGCCGCGAGCAATGTGAACGGATCGGCAAAGCCGAAGGATGCCACCCCTTGTGCGGCGGGCACGTCGACCAGCGGCAACGTCGCGACCACCTTCAGCCCCATCGCGCCGCAATCGCCAGTGAACAGTCCCGTGAGTTCGGGGCCGTAGTGCCGATAGAAAGCGGGCGCGCCGTCCACGCCACCGCGCGCGCCGGTCGATAGCAGGCTGCCGTCGGCGAGTACCACGTCGAGCCCGAGCACGTTCTCGGCCGCCGTGCCATGCGCCACCGCGCCCCAGAAGGCGGAGTTCTGACTGAGCGCGCCGCCGACTGTCGCATGGGCACCCGATACAGGGCCCCAATAGGGCGTCCGCAGACCGTGTTCGGCAAGTGCCGCGCGCAGGACCTTCCAACTGCAGCCCGCCTCGACCGTCACTATCATATCATCGGGCCGGATCTCGAGAATCCGGTCCAGCTTGTGCAGGTCGATGCTGATGCTCGCGGCGCGCACCGGCAGATAGCCGCCGGTGTATGACATGCCGCCGCCGCGCGGGACGATAGCGATACCCTGTGCTGCGCAGAGCCGGACCACGGTCTGGACTTCGACGACACTAGCTGGTTGAACCACTGCGAGTGGCACGACGCCGGATTGATAGACATCCTCGGAAAAGAAGCGGCGCTCGCCGTCGTCGACAAGCACCGAGGCGTTGCCGATCGCATCGCACAGCAGGGCGACGAGGTCGGTTTCGGTCGGCGAGGTCGCGGAGATCATGGTCATGCGGTTTCCAGAAGCAAAGGTAATGCAGGATGGTCAGAACGCTTGGCCTAGTTCAGGCGCGGGCGGCATCGTCGCTGCGACCGGCTCGTCGGCGACGGACGGCAGCGCCGAAACGTGCTTGATGGTTTTCTCGTCCAGTCCATAGAATAGCATCAGCATGGCGCCGATCAGGATCGTGACGCCGGGGCCGACACCGAAGGCCAGGAACACCCCGTACAGCGCCTCCGGGGTCTGCTTTACCGCGTCGCCATGAGACTGGGCATAGCCGCTCAGCGACAAGATCAGCCCGACGATCGCGATGCCGGCCGCTGACGAGCCCTTCTCGACCGTCGTCCAGAAACCCGCGTACAGTCCCTCGCGACGCAGGCCGGTGCGGCGACGATCATATTCGATTGTGTCGGGCAGCATTGCATAACCCAGCACGATCATCGAGGCGGAGCCGAAGCTGATCGCCGCGTTGCGCAGCATGAAGATCGCGTACGGTTCGTCGAGGGTCGCCCAATACCAGGAGAAGCTGGCGGCACTGAGCACGAGCGACCCGACTATGAAGGCATCGCGCTTTCCGAGCTTCTTGCCGAGCCACAGGCAGGCCGGCAGCGACAGGAACATCATCACGTTTAGGTAGAGAAAGAAGCTACCGAGCCAGGCGTCGCCTGCGCCCAGGACGCGGCGGACGTAGAACACCGCCGAGCCGTTCATCATCATCACCCCGACCATTCCGAACAAATGGGCGACCAGCAGCACGAAAAAATGCCGATTGGCGAGCATAGAGCCGATCTGGGCGCGGAACGGCGGGCGTCGGGTGGAGACGTTCTCGACATTAGGCTGGCGGCCGATCATCACGATCCCGACCAACGCGAAGGCGAGCACCACCCCACCGAGAATCCAGGACATACCGGCATGGCCCATGCGGCCACCACCGAAATGCGTGATGAGCCGTGGCGCGAGGAAGCCGCCGGCCGAAGTGCCGAGCGTCGAGAATACCGACCGTGCCGACATCATCAGGGTACGGGTATGATAATCGTCGGTCAGCTCCGATGGCATCGCATTATAAGGGACACCGAACATGCCGTAGCCGGTCGAGAAGACGACCAGCCCGAATGCAACATAGGCGACGATGCTGGTGCCGGTCAGCCGGGCGGGGACGTTGAACATCAACACCCAAGCGAGGGCGAGCAACAGCGCGCCGAAAAACATGAACGGGATCCGCCGCCCCCAGCGCGACCGGGTGCGATCGCTGGCCGCGCCAATTACGGGATCCGCCACCGCGTCGTAGATGTTCGACATCGCGACGATCAGCGCGGCCACTCCGGCGGCGACTCCGACATAATCGACCAGATAGCCCAGTACGAGCACCTTGGCGAAGTTGGTCGCTCCCATGGTCGTCGAGCCAAGCCCCCAGCCAACGATGATCCGCCACGGCAATGCGCTTTTGATCCCGAGCTTCATGCTATCCCTTTGCTCGTACAGGACAGGCCGGCAGCCTGTCCCAGTTTCGCGCCTGCCGTTCTCGTCTGGAGGCGTCGGCCATGCCGCTCGCCAGGCGTGATCCGCCTTCGTCCAGAGGGGCATAATAGCGCTGCCTTCGCCAACCCCAATCGGCGTGGTGCCAATAGCCTAGAGGGTGCGTCTATACGTAGGAACGTCGACGCCCGAAAATCCATGCGGGCATAGCCTTAATCTCATAGCTTATAGAGCCGGCAGCGGGTCCGGTGCGGCCACCGATCCTGCAAGATCGCCGTGTTCGCCCCCCACTCGAGATTTCAGAGGCCTCATGAACGCTATCCTTGCCCCGTTTAGCGGGCTGTCCGAAGCGACCCGTGCCTTTTTGGCGATCGATCGGCCGGTGCTAATCGGCGGGGCGTGGGTCGTACCGGCAATCACCGACCGGATTCCTGTCGTCGATCCGGCCAGCGGACGCACGATGGGTTTCGCCTTGGCCGGCTCGGCCGCCGATGCAGATAAAGCGGTGGCTGCTGCCCGGCACGCGTTCGATCACGGTGGCTGGCCGCAAATGTCCGCAACCGGGCGCCGCGCCATTCTGCTGAAGATTGCTGACCTACTGGAAGCCGATGCGGAGCGCCTCGCGGAGATCGAGGTGATCGACAACGGCATGCCGATCGCTATGGCACGCGGCATGGCCGCGGGCGCGGCCGAGCTATTTCGCTATTACGCCGGCTGGTGCGGCAAAATCGCTGGCGAGCAACTCAGCATCGACAGCTGGGATCCGACCGCTGAGGTCACCGCTTTCACCCGCCGCGAGCCGATCGGGGTCGCGGCACTGATTCTGCCATGGAATTTCCCACTGGTAATCGCGGCGATGAAGCTCGCACCCGCACTCGCGGCCGGCTGCACGGTCGTGCTCAAGCCTGCCGAGCAAACGCCGCTGTCGGCGCTGATCCTCGGCGAGATTGCGCAGGCGGCGGGCCTGCCGGACGGGGTGTTGAACATCATCAATGGCTATGGCGAGACGGTCGGCGCGCGGCTCTCGGCGCATCCACAGGTCGACAAGATCTCGTTCACCGGATCGACCGAGGTTGGTCGCGCGATCGTGGCGTCGGCAGCTGGTAATATGAAGAAGGTATCGCTCGAGCTCGGCGGGAAGTCACCGTTCTTGGTTATGCCTGACGCCGATCTCGAGCGCACCGCTCAGGCGCTGGTGCGCGCGGCTTACAGTAATCAGGGCCAGAATTGCACTTGCGCCAGCCGCGTCCTGGTGCATCTTTCGGTTGCCGAATCGTTGGTCGCGCGGATCGTCGCGTTGATCGGTAAGATGAGCGTCGGTCCCGGCATGGAAGCGGGGCACGATCTCGGGCCGCTGATCCATGCCGAGCATCTGGAAAAGGTGCTCTCCTATGTCGCGATCGGCGTCGCCGAGGGAGCGACGCTAGCGGCAGGTGGCGAGCGGATTGGGAGTGTCGGCAATTTTATGGCTCCGACCCTGCTGACCGATACCACCGCGGACATGCGAGTGATGCGCGAGGAGATTTTCGGTCCGGTGACCTGCGTCCAGACCTTCGACACCGAGGATGTCGATGCAATCGCAGATCTCGCCAATGCCACCGACTTCGGGTTGGTGGCCAGCGTCTGGACGCGGGACCTGAGCCTTGCCCACAAACTGACGGCACGGATCAAGGCCGGCACCGTCAGTGTCAACAGCCATGGCCATCCGGGCATCAACGCACCGTTTGGCGGCTACAAGCAGTCGGGCTGGGGGCGCGAGTTCGGCAAGGCTGCGGTCGAAGGATATCTCGAGACCAAGACTGTCGCGATTCACGCCTGAGTCTTGGCGTGGCGGGCCCGTCATCACCCGGCGGCTCGATAGGTTATATATCGACCCCGCCTTTCGGGGGCTTGGTCACCTCCGCATAGTTCTGGAAACAAGGCAGCATAGGAACCACCATGAACCGTCGTCCGCTCCGTCCGATCAGCCAAGAAGATATCGACACCTACAAGCGCGATGGTGCGGTGTGTCTGCGGCAGGTGTTCGACCAAGACTGGATCAACATGCTTCTGCCGATCATGAAGCGTATGGTTATTGATAAGGAGGATTTCGGCCTATTGCCGCATCGTCCATCCAACTTCATGAGCCGGACGATCCCGGAGTTTCGCGAACTCGCGTTTAACTCGCCGCTCGGTGAGGCATGCGGCCGCACAATGGAGTCGAAAGAGGTGCGCTTCTTGTTCGACCAAATTTTCGCAAAGGCGCCGCAGAGCGACGCCAAGACCGTCTGGCACAACGATCGCGCCGGCTGGCCGGTGACCGGTGCGATGATCCCGTCCTTCTGGATGCCGCTAACCCCGATTGTGAAGGCTAATTGCCTGGAGGTAATCGCCGGTACGCAGAATCAAGACGTGATGTATTGGAACTCTACCGCCAATTCGCGACAGATGATTAAACGGCCGGACACGATGAACGTGCCGGACGGTGAGGCGGTCCGCAACAATCCAGACTATACTTTCCTATCGTGGGATATGGAGCCGGGCGATGTTCTGCTGGTCCACCCGTGGGTGCTGCATTATTCCTCGGGCAATCCGACCGACGATTGGCGGATCGCGGTCTCGATCCGCCCACTGGGCGATGATATACGCTGGGACCCGCGCCCGGAATGCGTCAACATGGCCGGGATCAGCTTCGACGAGATGCTGCCCGGCCAGAAGCCGCGCGGCCGGATGGTGCCGCTGATATGGTCCGAGGACGGGCGCAAGGACGACACCTCCGATTATCAGCGCGGGTTCGCGACCAGTTGGACCGAAGAAGCCAACGCGCTGCGCAACGCGAAATTCCCGAGCTACGACGAGTTTATCGCCAAGCTTGGCGGCCCGACGAGCCTTACGCCGCCCCAGATCGCATGAGCGCGCGGATTTATCCACGGGCTGGCGATATAGATCCGAAAATTATCGCCCGATTCCGGGGGGTGCTGCTTGACGTAGTCTGCCGGCTGCTCGACAATGACCGCATCGCCGACCCCGCGATAAAGCCGCTCGGCGCGGGGAGGCCGTCTATCATCGGACCGGCGGTAACGGTGGCGGCAGCGCCCGGCGATTTTACCAGCGCGATCGTTGCAACCGCAGTGGCGAAACGTGGGGACGTGATTCTAGTATCGGGCGGGGGCAGCGACAGCTTTCCGTGCTGGGGCGGAGGACTGACCTTCGCCGCTGATGCACTTGGATGCGAGGGGGTTGCGATAGACGGTACGGTCGTCGATTCCCGCTTCATTCTCGATTGCGCGACCCCGGTATTCTGCCGTGGATCAAGCCTGCGCCATACGACGATGCGGCCAGCCGGATCGGTCAATGTACCGATCGTTTGGGGGGGTGTCGCCGCCGAGGCTGGTGATCTGGTGCTGGGCGACCGCGACGGAATTTGCATCCTACCGCGCAGTCGCATGCTGGAAATTCTGGTCCAAGCGGAGGAAACCTCCGGGCGGATCCGCGAGAGCCTGGCGCACATGCGCGTTACCGGCGATAGCCTGTTCGACCTGTACGGCGGGCGCGGCTTCACGGACGCTGCTGAGATGACCTGGGTCGAATAAGGAACGTGGAACGTGAACAAGGACGTACTCGGCTATCGGCTCAAGCTCGGCGTGATCGGCCCGGCCACAAACACCATCGTCCAGCCCGACTATGACGCGATGCGCCCACTCGGCGTGACCAACCACTACAGCCGGATTGCGGTCGAGGACGCCAGCGTCACCGATGACAGCTTCATCGCGGCGACCAACCTGATCGGCGACAACACGCTGGATGCGGTGCGCGGGGTGATGCCGTGCCGGCCCGATCATATGGTAATGGGGATGTCGGCGGTGACCTTCTACGGCGGCATTGCCGGCGCGCAGGCATTCACCGACGATATCGCGCGCACCGCCGGCGTCGGCGCGACGGTCGGTTCGACGGCGCTGGCGGCGGCGCTGGCCGCCTTCCCCGGGGTGCGCCGCGTCGCATTCCTGTCCCCTTATTTTCCAAGTGCTAACCGCGCGGTCGCCGCTTTCCTCGACGAGTGTGGCTATATAATCGTGCGAGATGTGCCCTTGCAATGCGAGCGCTGGACCGCAATCGCCGAGGTCCCGGAAGCGCGGCTAGTCGAGACGATCCGCGCGCTCGATAGCCCCGATGTCGATGCGATCGTCCAGGTCGGCACCAACTTGTCGATGGTGCGCCTGGCGGCGGAGGCAGAGCGCTGGCTCTCCAAGCCGGTGATCGCGATCAATACCGCAACCTATTGGCATGCGCTGCGCAGTTGCGGAATTGAAGATCGCTTCAATGGTTTCGGCAACCTGTTCGCGGAGCGCTGATAAGGCGGTAGCCTATGATCGATCCCAATTTTAGATCCCTCAGCTCTTCAATAGGAGGGCGCCAGTTGGAGATATTTGCATGCGCCTCGTCGACGCCCGCAAAATTCTGGATGCTACGTTAACGAGGGCGCGCTCTGCGAACTCCAAGCCGGTCGTAGTGGTAATAACCGATGCCGGAGGATTGGTGGTTGCCTCTGCCCGCGAGGACAATGCGGGCACCGCGCGGCACGACCTGTCGGTCAGCAAGGCGCGCTCCGCGTTGGCGCTCGGTATGTCGACCCGGATGCTGGGCAACTTCTTCACCGCGAATACCCACCTGCACGGGGTGCTCCGCAGCGCGACTGGCAGCGACCTATTGCCGATTGTTGGCGGCGTACTGGTACGCGACTCCGAAGGTCAAACCATTGGGGCCGCCGGCATCTCCGGTGGTTCCTTGGCAGAGGAGGAGAACTTTCTCATCCAAGGAATCACCGATTCCGGCCTTTACACCGACCCGTAATCTGCCGAAAATAGATGGCGGGTTATGTTATGGGCGCCATAAAACCGTGAATAGGCTGGTTAGGCCGTGATATCATCGCGATACCGACGTCGTCACCCGATCCCGCACACGCTCGACTCTGTCTTTCATCGATTGCCATTTGCGCTGCGGGAGCTTCGAAAGAAATTAGCTTTCCCGTGCGACCTGGAAACCAGCAAAGGACTGACTGACCGGCATGATCTCCAACCGGTTAATATTGAGATGGGCAGGCAGTCCGGCAATCCACACCATGGTCTCGGCGATGTCTTGCCCGCTCATCGGATGCGCGCCCTTATAGAGCGTATCCGACGCTGCCTGATCCCCGCCGGTGCGGATGACGGTAAACTCGGTCTCGACCATGCCGGGCTCGATCGCGGTGACCCGCACGCCGGTGCCGTGGAGATCGGACCGGAGGCCGAGCGAGAATTGCTCTACGAACGCCTTGGTCCCGCCATAGACGTTGCCTCCGGAATAGGGGTAGATGGCCGCCACAGAGGAGAGGTTGATGATCGCTCCCTTGTGCTCGATTAGGGTCGGCAGCAGCTTATGCGTGAGCGAGACCAGCGCGGTAACGTTTGTGTCGATCATCGTCTTCCACTGCGCCACGTTCGCGCGCTGCGCGGGTTCGGTGCCCAGTGCCAGCCCTGCATTGTTGATGAGCAGGTCGATCGCGCGAAAATCTTCCGGAAGACCGTCCAGAGCGGTATCCCGGGCAGCTTCGTCGCGGACGTCGAAAACGGCAGCGACGACATTCTCCGCGCCGACCGAGCCGATCAGGGCGTCGAGCCGATCCTTGCGCCGACCGGTCGCGACCACCTTCCACCCCGCGTGAACGAAGGCCCGAACTGCGGCCTCGCCGATTCCTGAAGTAGCACCGGTTATGAGCGCCGTATTTTTCATGTCGATCTCCTGGCGAGCTCCGCTCGTAATGGGAAGGCAGTATGATGAAATCTCGGACTGCGGTAGTTCGGCGTCGGCGTCACTGATGCGCACCGTCGATATCGCCGTCGAAATTCCTATCTTTCAAACTGACGAAGCCGCATTGGTTAGACATCACAATCCTGGCAAGCGGTGTTGCGTCGAGCCGGGCGTTTGGCGGCACGATAGGATCGACTGATAGCAGATAGGCGATCAGTCCGTAGGAGGCGATGGTGGAGAATCCCCCGCGGCGACGTGGGTCTTCGTCGCTTGTCTCGTCAATCCCCAAGCAAGGGCAGCTGTGGTCCTGGGCGTCAGGATCGCCGCGGTGGCCGCCGTGCACTTCATTGAGGATATACCAGAATCCCAACGGATTCGTCATCTGTCAGTCTCGCCTACAGAATGGAGGTCGGGAAGTGGCGTGGTGGAAAAGCGCCTTGCTCACCATGCCGGAGGAAAGCTCGCTACCGTAACGGATCGCCGCGTTGATCAGACTGAACTGCAGCGATCCCCGGCGCATCAAACGCATGAAATCGCAGATCGATCGCGGGTAGCGCCTTGCGCAGTGCGGCGAGACGCGGCATCAGTCAAAGGCTAAGCAAGGTGGCGCTTGGACGACTGTCGCACGGCCCGAATCTGCTTCAGAGCACCTAGGCCGGTCGCGTGATCGTGCGCAGATCGGAGTGTGCGTCTTCCACCCTTTTGGAAACTTCTTGCGGAAACCCTGGTTGGATACCGAGGGAAGGAGGATGACACCGCCGCCGCGTTCCCAATTAGCCGGCGTGGCCACCTTGCGGCGATCACTCAGCTGCAGGCTGTCGTTCCGCAGGGATTCATCCGCTCGGCAAGATCAAAGGCATCCTGGATGAACCGAACAGCGACCTGCCCGAACTGATGCGCGAGGAGTGCGGCGATCTGATGAAGCAGATTGCCGAGAAGACGGTCCGCATCA
>Ga0233335_1000126_pt1 | contig 17585 bp, 15 predicted proteins | sample GEONDECOMP222_FD_180695 | JGI IMG/M metagenome (GOLD analysis project Ga0233335, IMG submission 180695) | Leaf litter microbial communities from Shasta-Trinity National Forest, California, United States - GEON-DECOMP-222 | ecosystem: Environmental > Terrestrial > Plant litter > Unclassified... | reverse complement strand
CGGCTTCCCATCGGAATGCCGGCCGAGTTCACATCGGTACGCTGGCCGGCTTCACCCCGGAACGGTGGCCGGCTTCCCGTCGGAATTCGTGGCCGGCTTCAATCGGAATTCGCACTCGCGTGCCTGGCGGTGCCAATATTGGAGAAAGCCCATACTTACGCCGTTCCGACGAGCGACCGCCGATACTGTCAGTTCTTCCTCGAAACTCTCGGCCGTAATCCGAAGCCGTTCATCGCTAGGCCAGCGTTCGTCCCGCCGCCGGGCTGCGGCCAGCCTTCCGGCCCTGCAAAACAAGACGCCGCACTATGCGACGTATAGATCAAATCTTGTTTTGCAGGCGCCGCAAACTTGTCGTCCGTCATCGTCTATCCTCCGTCTCGTCGCGAAGACCAGACTCTCGCGGATTTCACGCGGCCCGACGACGTGGAGCTCTGGCAGCGCTTACCATTTAGGTCGGTCCGAACAGCGGACGATGCTTCGGAACGATGGGCTGCAATCAGCATTCGGTCTCCAGAGTTGGTTTTAGCGGGAGCAATCTGGCAGAGTGCCGTTCGCTGTTCACCCCCTCATGGCGTCTCAACAACGCTGCCTAAAACCCAAACCGACGGTTTTGCAAACCGACTCCTACCACCGATCATCGACCTCATACTCTCTTAGACGCCAAAGCATGAAAAGTAGTATCAAGGGTTTTTACAGCTTTATCATGACGAAACAGCGCAAGAGCTGCTACCAACGCATCAACGATCGACAGTTGAGCGATACGACTTGTCATAGCTTCAGTTCTGAATTTGGTTTCGACAGCCATCGTTTGAAGCGCAATATCCGCATATTTATGAAGGGGCGACCGCCTGTAACCGGTAATAACCACCACCTTGGCCCCAGCTTCTTTTGCCAGGCGTGTTGCCGTTAGCGTGTCGATGGTACTTCCAGAATGGCTGATCGTGAGTACGGCAGTATCCGGCGTTGCCAAGGAGGCCGTGGCGACCTGCATATGACTATCGACCGTTACTCGGGTTTCCATACCTATTCGCATGAGTCGGTAATGCGCGTCCTCGGCAATGGGTGCCGCCGATCCGATCCCATAGATTTCAATCTTCTTCGCAGATTTCAGAATTTCAACGGCCCTCTGGAGTAAATCGGGCCTCAGAACTGCTTCAGTATCGATCAACGCCTGCACGTTCGCTCCGAATATTTTTTTTATTATATTTTCACAACCGTCTCCTTTCACAAGAGCGTCATGAATAATATGCGTTGGAGAGACAACATACTGAGAGAGAGACAATTTTAGGGACTGAAAACCACTCAATTTAATATTCTTCAGAATTTTTATAATGAGGCTATCGCTGACCTGTACGGTATCCGCGAATTCGGTAAGCGTCATGGAAATAACATCGGTCGGACGGTCAAGAATCATGTCTATGACGCGTAAACTACCTTTCCCAGCAGTTTTTGCACGCAAGGCCTGGAGGGCGACGCGCGGATTTACCGGCGGTGCGATAGGCTCGCCCGACGGGGTAAAAGCTTCTTCTTTTGACTTCCGTCCCATTTCGTTCCTTATCGATATTCCGCACTCACCATTCGCCATTCTTTGGGTGGCGCATCGACTTTCTAGCCGTTTTTTTCGGGCAAAACCCGTACCGTCGTCCAAAGTAAGCAATCAGGAATCGAGTGGCCGATTTGCCTTACAGCCATGCCAGTTTTGGTATGCTATATGAACGTGAACACCGAGCGGCGGCACCGCCGAGCGAAGCACACAAGCGATGAGAATCACGTTCGTCATTTGTTTCTGATGCGTCGCACGGCACGTGCATGCGATCGCGACGCGCTACTCTGGCTGGCAATCGCCCTTGCCTTTGTGGTCGCAGGCGGCGTGGCGGCAAGCCTGGCTCCTCTCGCTTTAAAAAATCTAGTCGATCACATTACGGTAACTGGCTCGGCAGGCTCGCTACCCCACAAACTTGAATATCTGGTAGCACTATACGTAGGCGCACTCCTGTTCCAGAGGGTTTGCGAGCAAATTCAGGCTTATGCTTACGTGCGGGGCGAGCAACGACTCATCCGGCGTTTCGGGACCGAAAGCTATGCTCATATGCTCGCACTGCCTCTCGCTGTCCATTTCGAGAAACGTTCCGGTGCTCTTACCCAATCCCTGTCGCAAGGCGTGCTAGGCCTACGGTTGATCCTAACCCATATGACTCTGACAGTGGCACCCATTGTCGTGCAGTTCGTTGTCGCCGGAGCAGTCCTTTCCGGCCTCCTGGGCACCACTTTGGGCTTGCTGCTCCTGTGTGGCCTGATCGCCTACTCTGCGGTCTTTGCGTTCGGAATCGCGCGACTGCGAGGCCCTCTCAAGAGGCTCTCGGCCTTTCAAGTTGATGCCGGCGGGATAGCCTCGGATGGCCTGATGAACGTCGAAGCGATCAAAGCATATACCGCAGAAGGTCGGTTCTCGATGCGCTACGACGAACTGCTCGGCGCAACCGAACAATCCTGGAAGCAGTTCGCACGGCGACGGCTCGATAATGGCTTCGCGGTTTCACTTGTCTTCGGTGGATTATTGACTGTCACTCTCGTCGTTGCGGGTCAGGATACGGCTAGCGGGCACCTATCGGTCGGTAGCTTCGTCCTTATCAACGCTTATATATTGCAGCTCGTGCGACCAATCGAGCTGCTGGGTTTCGCCATTCGGGACATCGGCCAAGGCGCCGCGTATCTTAAGGACATCGGCGTGCTGCTCGCCACAGCGGCTGAGTTCAACGAAGTGCCCCCCCCCACGTTGCCCCCTCACAGTCACCCAGCCGAGCTTAGCTTCGAGCACGTTCGGTTCGGATTCGGACAACGCGCTACAGTCGATGACGTTTCCTTCACCGCAGCACCGGGAAGGATGATCGGTATCGTCGGTCCATCTGGCGCGGGAAAATCATCTCTGTTGCGCCTAATACTACGCTTCTACGAGCCGTGGTCCGGCCGGATCTTATTAGACGGCGTGCCGCTCGGAGATCTTCCGCTCAATGCGCTGCGCGGGCAGATCGCCCTCGTCAGCCAGGACACGATCCTGTTCAACGACACGATCGACGCCAATATTCGGTTCGGAGCAGATCAAGCGGAGGAGAACGAGGTCATCGCGGCTGCGGCAAGTGCAAATCTGACAGCATTACTCGCTGATTTACCCGAGGGCCTCAATACGCTGGTAGGTGAACGCGGCCTCAAACTGTCGGGCGGTGAAAAGCAGCGGGTGTCGATCGCCCGCGCGGCCTTGAAACGGGCCCGTCTCGTGATCTTCGATGAGGCAACCGCCGCGCTGGACCCCGCGACCGAGCGGGCGGTGTGGAAGGCCATGCACGGCCTCGCTCAGGGGGTGACAACGCTAGTGGTCACGCATCGACTGACGACAGTGAGCGGCGCCGACCAAATCCTGGTGCTCGATCACGGTAAAGTGGTCGAGCGCGGAACCCATACGGAGTTGCTCGCGCAAAAAGCCCTGTATTGCCTCCTGTGGCAGGCTCAGGAAAAGGCTCCCCAGAACGACGATTGAGGCAAACTTCGCCTACGCTGCGCCAGCTTCGAGGTCAGGGAAATTTCACCTCCGACGCGATAAAATTGGCTTCTCGAACGAGGAGCGGCATGCGTTCGCCTCGGCGACCGAACACCGCCCGAACCACCCCTACCGCACGTTCCGAGTCCTTGGCGGCCATCGCGACGCCGACCGTCCGCAGGTCGTCGATCGTTTCCCGCGCCGCAGACTCTATCTGCAGGTCAAGGATGCGCATGCGATGGCTACGTTCCACCATGATACGGAAAGTGTCGTAAAGCACGTCATTACCAGCCGCACGGGTGATCTCGAGGTATATCTGCTTGACGCGAGCAGCAAGCGGCGCGCCATTGGCCGGATCCACCGGCACCGCTTCCAGTTCGGCACAGGCTCTCAGCAAATGTTCCGGTATGTTCCCTTCAGCAGCCCGCAGCCCTTGGGCAAGAAGAAGCTCACACATATCGAGGATTTGCCGCTGCTCTTCGACCCGAAATTCTTTGGAGTAGAAGCCGTGCCGGTTCTCGTGATCGAGAAATCCTTCAACTGCCAGCCGGACCATTGCGTCGCGTAACGGCGTAACGCTGATACCCAGATGTTCGGCAATATCCTGCGCGATAAGATGCCGGCCTGGCCGGATCTGGCCGCTGATCGCGAGTTCCTTGAGCTTTTCATAAGCGGTTTCGCTTTTCCTGGCGGGAGAGTCGTCTCGGGAAATTGCTAGCACGGCACTGGTCCTTCGCAATACATGTCGATGGGAATGCAGTCGCAGCCACCCATGTCGCATAACATATATCAACTTGCGAGCGAGAGCACATAGACAATCGTTCCCATTTTGGGAGAAGTTGTGGAAATCACACCAAATTCTCCTATTCCGATCAAAAATTCAAACCAAAATTTACCATGACTCCTCAGTTGGTCTACCGCAGCGAACGTCTGGTCGAATTATCGATAAGGCCCGTCCCGTGAAATTTTTGCTAGGCTCGCAGGCAAGCTGGCATGTCGATACAAAAAACAGCACAACCGGCCTATGATCGCACACAAGACACTCAGCGCGGCCAATCCCCTGACGGCCCCGGAAGGCAACCGCGCTCTACATGGCAAGATAGGTTTTGGGGAGAATCCATACAAATCTCTGGAAGAGTTAGCTTATTTGGCTTATAATACCTATGCGCTTGCCGAGGGACGGCAACGCGTTCCTTGTCTGCGGACAGACCGCTAGACAATGACTGAGCGGACCGAATCTGAGAACATGCGCAACGACATTCTTCATCTTCCCCTGGCAAAGCAGCGCGAACTGGACCGCGTGGTCGAGATGCTGTTTCAGGGTTTCCGCGAAGCGACCGAAAACGCGACAGGGCGCCGGAAGTCCGGGCGTATTCTCAAGATAATTTTATTCGGCTCGTACGCTCGGGGCGACTGGGTCGACGCGCCGCTCGATGCCAATCAGTATAAGTCGGATTACGATATACTGATCATCGTCAATCAGAAGGAGCTGTCGGACCGGACCGACTATTGGGAGGATACCGAGCAACGGTTGATCGACGCGTATCTCTTCGAGAAAACTCTACGAACGCCCGTGAATTTCATCGTGCATTCCCTCCAGGATGTAAACGATGCCCTTACCCACGGGCGGCTCATATTCTTTGAGATCGTCAAAGATGGAGCCATACTCTACGAGTCGAATGATCGAGCCTTAAAAACGCCCAAACCAAAGACCCCAGAGCAAACCTATCAAACCACAAAAGATTATTTTGACGAATATTTTTCAAATTCCCAGGAGTTCTACGAAGCATTCCAAGACGCGATACGACGCGGCCGCCTAAAAAACGCAGCTTTCCAACTTCACCAAACTACAGAGCCACTATATCAATGCGCCTTGCTTGTCCGCACTCTCTATACCCCTTTCGACCACAACATCGAGTTTCTGCGGTCGCTTGCTGAGGGACAGGAGCCCAGCCTGTTCGACGTGTGGCCGCGTGGGACCCGCGTCGAACGCGCGATGTTTCAGAAGCTGAAGGATGCATATCGCAAGGCACGCTACTCGAAACATTACAAAATTTCGAGGGAGGAACTCGAGTGGCTGGGAGCGCGGGTTGAGGAACTGGGTCGCCGTGTATTCGACATCAGCACAGCCCGGCTGGCGGAGCTTGAGAAAAAGCTGATCTGAGCGAACCTCTATCGACTGACGCCTGCGACTCGCCCCCTTTCCGATTTAACGTCCGTTACCGCCCGTCCCAGGGTCGCGCGATTCGCGCCACCAGATCGAACGCCTCCCCTGGAAATGTCTGTTCGACATGGGTGATGCGCTCGTCCCCACGCCAGGTTCGGCGATCTATCACCAAGCACGCGTCGCCCTCCGCAAGGGCCAGGGCTTTGGCGCTACGACCATCAGCGTTCACCGCGCTGATTCGGTGTTCGACCTTGGTCCAGGGCACATGCTCCAGCAGCCAGGTCCCGGGCGATTGTACCGCAAAATCAATGTCCGCCGCCTCCGGGACTGCGGCCAAGCTGATCAGTCGCCGCTCCAGCGCAAAAGGCTGCCCATTGGCAATATGCAGACAGCGCAACGCCAACAGCGATCCACCGGCAGCCAGTTCGACCTCGTCTTTCCGACGCACACTGGGCAAACGTGCTCGCCGGGACAGCAGCTGCAAGCCGTAGCTCTTACCGCGCGCCAGAATGTCGGCACGGATATCGGGAATATTGAGAATGGCCGACTCGACCCGCGGCTCGGCAACGACGGACCCGGCGCCCCGCCTCCGCACGATCAGCCCCGATTCAGCTAGGCTTGCGACCGCCTTGTTTACCGTCATGCGGGCGCAGCCATATTGCGCGGTCAGCTCGTGTTCGAACGGAATGCGATGGCCGGGCGGCCACGCCCCGCTGCGGATACGATCCTCCAGGTCGGAGCGAATGCGGACGTAGAGCGGCATCGCCTCAACGGCACCCTCGGCCCCGCTCACGCCAGCAACCGGGTGATAGCGCTACGGTAGCCCCGGGTGATCTCGTCCCGACGCACGTGCACGCCGTTCGCGACCACCTTGCGACCGGCCCGCCAGACACAGTCGATAAGATCCTTGCGCCCGCCGAAGATCAGGCCGTCCAGAAACTGGTCTCCGGCTCTCGACAGCAAGGAGGGGTGGTCCGCCTTGAGCGACACGATGTCGGCGGACAGACCCGTCCGGAGCCCCGCCAGACTGCCCAGCGCCCGGCCGCCGCCGGCGACCGCTTCGGCGAACATAAGCGAGCCGGTCGAACTCCCATTGCCCGCCGCCATCCTGTTGCGCCTGCGCTCGGTGAGACGCTGCCCATATTCCAGCAACCGCAATTCCTCGGCCATGTCGATCAACACGTTAGAGTCTGAGCCGATGCCCCAGACTCCACCGCCCAGGCGATAGCTGCTGGCCGGGAAAACGCCATCCCCAAGATTCGCTTCGGTAATCGGGCAGAGCCCCGCGACGGCGCCGGTCGACGCCAGACGATTACGCTCCCGGGGCGTCACGTGCGTCGCATGCACTAGGCACCAGGACGCATCGACCGCGACCTGATCCATCAGCCACGCAACGGGACGGCGCCCGCACCACGCAACGCACTCGGTCACCTCCCGGATCTGCTCCGCGATATGGATGTGCAGTGGCCCGCCTTCGGCAAGCGGCACAATCGCCTGTAACTCGTCAGGGGTGACAGCGCGCAAACTGTGGGGCGCCACCCCGACCACGGTGTCGGTCATGGTGGCAGCGACCGCTCGGCACCCATCAACAAGACGCGCATAGCCGGCGATGTCCGTGACGAAACGCCGCTGGCCGGATCCTGTCGGAACGCCGCCAAAGCCGCCATGGGCGTAGAAGACCGGAAGCAACGTCAGCCCGATTCCGGACTGCGACGCTGCCGCCCCGATCCGCCCGGCAGTTTCGGCGACATCGGCGTAGGGCCGGCCGTCGACATCGTGGTGGAGATAATGGAATTCGCCGACGCGGGTGAAGCCGGATTCGAGCATCTCGACATAGGCAAAGGCCGCAATCGCCTCGATATCGTCCGGCGTCATCGCCGCGACAAACCGATACATGATCTCCCGCCACGTCCAGAAGCTGTCATCGGCCGGCCCCTGCCGCTCGGCAAGGCCGGCCATGCCCCGCTGGAAGGCATGACTGTGCAGATTGGGCATGCCGGGGAGCGCGATCGCCACCAACTCGTCAGTCGGCCGAGGTGGCACTCCCTCGTCGATCGCGGCGATCCGCCCACCGGAGATTTCCAGCCGGACATCCCGCGCCCAACCGTGATCGAGAAATGCCGAACCGATATGCAATGCCGACATCTGCACCACCGCGTTCCAGCCCCCGCCCGCTCGCCTCTACCGTCCGCCGACCTATCACAGGTGGCATATATGTCTAGACAAATAGAATATATGTATAGACATTACTCGCCACTCGAGAGGGAGGGGTTCGTGAGAAAGGCAAATCCAGGCGTCCGCTTCGATCGGCTATGGCACGACGCGCAGCTTCTCACGCTGGCGGCGCCGCATGCCTGGGCGATCGGTCGGTCCAAAGGGGCGGTCGGATGTCGGGACGGGCGCATTACCTTTGTCGGCGCTATGGAGGCCCTGCCGAGCGACGCGACGGCCGGCGAGTATATCGACTGCCAGGGCCGCTGGATCACACCGGGTCTGATCGACTGCCACACCCACCTCGTCTACGGCGGAAACCGGGCCGGCGAATTCGAGGTACGCCTCGCCGGCGCCGGCTATGAAGAAATTGCGCGCACCGGCGGCGGCATCGTCTCGACGATGCACGCCACGCGCGCCGCAAGCGAGACCGAGTTGATACGCCAGTCCCTGCCCCGGCTGGATGCCTTGCTCAGCGAGGGGGTGACAACGGTCGAGATCAAGTCCGGTTACGGCCTGACACTGGCAGATGAGCGCAAGCAACTGCGTGTCGCCCGATCGCTCGCCGAACATCGGAAGGTCCGTGTCGCGACGACCTTCCTTGGAGCGCATGCGCTGCCGCCCGAATATAGCAACGACTCGGACGGCTATATCGAATGCATCTGCCGAGACATGTTGCCCGAGATCGCGCGCGAAGGTCTCGCCGATGCGGTCGACGCATTTTGCGAAGGGATAGGCTTTTCCGCGGCGCAGGTGGAACGTGTCTTTTGCGCGGCCCGGGCGCTGGGCCTGCCGGTCAAACTTCATGCCGAGCAACTGTCCAACCTGCATGGCGCCGCACTAGCCGCGGACCACGACGCTCTGTCCGCAGATCACCTCGAACATATCGACGAAACCGGAATTACGGCGATGGCGCGCGCCGGCACCGTCGCCGTTCTCCTGCCGGGCGCCTATTATTTCACGCGCGAGACCCGGCTGCCGCCGATCGCCGCGTTCCGGGCAGCCGGTGTACCGATGGCGCTCGCCACCGACTGCAACCCAGGCACGTCCCCCCTCACCTCCCCACTCCTTGCCATGAATATGGCGGCAACGCTGTTCCGCATGAAGGTGGAGGAGTGCCTCGCTGGCATGACGCGCGAGGCGGCGCGTGCGCTCGGGCTCGGCGACCAGACCGGTACGCTCGAGGTCGGCAAGGCCTGTGACCTGGCGATCTGGGACATCGGGGAACCGGCAGAGCTTGTCTACGGCATGGGGCACAAACCGCTCCACGCCCGTATCTTTGGGGGAAAATCAGTATGATCATTCTCAACGCCGGTGCGGTGGACCTGGCGCAGTGGCGGACCATCTACGAAGGCGGCACCCTGATGCTGAACGGCGACAGCCTGCAGCGGGTCGAAGCCGCCGCGGCCTCCGTCGCGCGGATCCTGACCCGGCACGAGCCGGTCTACGGCATCAATACGGGATTTGGGAAACTCGCCGGCATCCGCATCGACGACGACGACCTGAAAATGCTCCAGCGCAACATCGTGCTTTCTCACGCGGCCGGAATCGGCGAGCCGATGCCCGTTCCGGTGGCGCGGCTGATGATGGCGCTGAAGCTCGCCAGTCTGGCACAAGGGGCGTCGGGCGTGTCCGCACAAACCGTCCTGATGATCGAGCAGTGCCTGGGTCGTGGGCTGACCCCGGTCATTCCGGCGCAAGGCTCGGTTGGCGCGAGCGGCGATCTGGCGCCCCTGGCCCATATGGCCGCCGCGTTCATCGGTGTGGGCGACATGATCGTCGATGGGCAACAGATGCCGGCTAAGGCGGCATTGGAGCAGGCCGGCCTTACCCCACTGACTCTGGGACCCAAGGAGGGACTGGCGCTCCTCAATGGCACCCAATTCTCCTGCGCCTATGCGCTAGCGGCCTTGTTCGAGACCGAGACACTCTTCCAGACCGCGCTGCTGACCGGCGCGCTTTCGACGGAGGCCGCCAAGGGATCGGACGCCCCATTCGACCCACGCATCCACGCCGTACGCCGCCATGCCGGGCAGATCGAAACCGCAGCGGCGCTGCGCGGCCTGATGGCGGGTTCGGCGATCCGGGCTTCGCACCTCACCGGCGACGCCCGCGTGCAGGATCCGTATTGCCTGCGATGTCAGCCGCAAGTGATGGGCGCGGTCCTGGACATCCTGCGCCATGCGGCGACCACGCTCGAAATCGAAGCCAACGCCGTCTCCGACAATCCGCTGATCTTTGCCGATACCGACGAGGCGCTTTCCGGGGGCAATTTCCACGCCGAGCCGGTGGCCTTCGCCGCCGATATTCTGGCGCTTGCGATCTGTGAGATCGGATCGATCGCCGAGCGCCGGATCGCCATGCTTGTGGATCCCGCGCTCTCCGGTCTTCCGGCATTTCTCACGCCTCGCCCCGGCCTCAATTCCGGCTTCATGATCCCCCAGGTGACTGCGGCGGCACTGGTCTCGGAGAACAAACAGCGGGCGCATCCCGCCAGCGTCGACTCAATTCCCACGTCTGCCAATCAGGAAGATCATGTGTCGATGGCAGCGCATGGTGCGCGACGCCTGCTCGGCATGACCGACAATTTGCGAGGGATACTCGCAATCGAACTGCTGGCCGCGGCGCAAGGCTGCGACTTCCACCTCGGCCTTCCGTCCAGCCCTGCCCTGGAAGCGGTCAGAACCACCTTGCGCGCAATTGTCCCGCCGCTGGAAGAGGACCGCTATTTTCATCCGGAGATGACGCGCGCGATCGACCTGATCCGGGCAGGAATTCTGGTGAAGATACCCTCGTCTGCACTGCCCGGAGTATCGCCGAGATGACGCCCTGGCTGGAGATACGCCGCGGGAACGCTCCGCTGCTCGTAAGTTTTCCGCATAGCGGGACCGAGATCGTGCGCCGCCTCGAGGGCCGGTTCGTATCGCCGTGGCTGGCGCGAAAAGATACGGACTGGTGGATCGATCGGCTGTACGGCTTTGCCGGCGACCTCGGCGCCACCACTGTTCGTACCAGCGTCTCGCGTAGCGTTATCGACGTCAATCGCGATCCGTCCGGTGCCTCCCTCTACCCTGGGATGGCCACTACAGAATTATGCCCGACGACCACCTTCGATGGTGAGCCACTCTACCGGCCAGATGACATGCCCGGGGGAGAAGAGATCACGTCACGGCGCAGCACCTGGTTCGATCCGTACCATAACACCCTTGCGGAGGAGGTGGCGCGCCTCCGCCGCGTTCATCCGATCGTCGTGCTCTACGACGCCCATTCAATCCGATCGACGATTCCACGGCTGTTCGACGGGGAACTTCCCCATTTCAATATCGGCACGAACAGCGGCGCGTCCTGCAGCAACGCCCTTGCCGAGGCAGTGCGGAATGTTTGCTGCACGGGCAGCGCCTCGACGGCTCTTAATGGTCGCTTCAAAGGTGGTTGGACCACCCGCCGATATGGGCGACCCGAAGCGGGGGTTCACGCGATCCAGATGGAGCTGTCATGCCGCGCCTATCTCCGGGAGCCCACGGTCGTGACGCCGCGGAGCTGGCCGGTTCCTTTCGACGCCACCTATGCGGCTCCCGCCAGCAAGGTGCTCGGGCGTGCACTGCGCGCCTGCCTTGCCTTTGCCCAGGATTTGAACGGAGCGAACCGATGACCCGACTGGACAACACCCGCACCATCGGCGCCGCCACCGGGGCCGCGCTCACCGCCAAGAGCTGGCTGACCGAAGCGCCGCTCCGCATGCTCATGAACAATCTACATCCCGATGTCGCGGAGCGGCCCGAAGAGCTCGTCGTTTATGGTGGAATTGGTCGGGCGGCGCGCGACTGGGAAAGCTATGACCGCATTGTTGCGGCACTGACCCGCCTCGAAGACGATCAGACGCTGCTTGTGCAATCGGGCAAACCGGTCGGCATATTCCTAACCCATGTTGACGCCCCGCGCGTGCTGATCGCCAACTCCAATCTCGTACCCCATTGGGCGACCTGGGAGCATTTCAACGAGCTCGATCGCAAGGGGCTGGCGATGTACGGGCAGATGACCGCCGGCTCGTGGATCTACATCGGCACCCAGGGAATCGTGCAGGGCACCTATGAGACGTTCGTCGAGATGGGCCGTCAGCATTATAACGGCGATCTTTCCGGACGCTGGCTGCTGACGGCGGGGCTTGGCGGTATGGGCGGCGCGCAGCCGCTTGCCGCAGTGATGGCGGGCGCCAGTTGTATCGCGATCGAATGTCAGCCCTCGCGGATCGAGATGCGGCTGCGTACGGGCTATCTCGACAGGGCCGTGAATACCATCGACGAGGCACTCGCCCTGATCGAGCAGGCAAAGGTGGACAAGATCCCAGTGTCGGTAGGGTTGTTGGGCAATGCCGCCGCCATCTTGCCGGAAATGTTCCGGCGCGGGATCCGGCCCGACCTGTTGACCGATCAGACTTCGGCGCATGACCCGATCAATGGATACCTGCCCAGGGGATGGACGCTGAGCGATTGGCAACGCGGGCGTAAATACCAACCGGCGGCCGTTTCGCGTGCAGCGAAGGCATCTATGGCGACGCATGTCAGGGCCATGCTGAATTTCCAGGCAGCTGGAGTGCCAACGGTCGATTACGGCAACAACATCCGCCAAATGGCCAAGGATGAAGGCGTCGCGAACGCATTCGATATTCCTGGTTTTGTCCCCGCTTATATTCGACCTTTGTTCTGTCGGGGCATCGGACCGTTCCGATGGGTGGCGCTATCCGGCGACCCCGAGGACATTTATAAGACCGACGCCAAGGTCAAAGAGCTGCTGCCCGACAACGAGCCGCTTCATCGCTGGCTCGATATGGCGCGGGAGAAAATCAGGTTTCAGGGTCTGCCGGCACGGATTTGTTGGGTCGGCCTGGGGGATCGCCATCGGCTGGGTCTGGCATTCAATGAGATGGTGGCCAGCGGCGAACTGAGCGCCCCTATCGTGATTGGCCGGGATCATCTCGACTCCGGGTCGGTCGCATCGCCCAATCGAGAAACCGAGGCAATGCTGGATGGCTCCGATGCGGTTTCTGATTGGCCGCTGCTCAATGCGCTTCTCAACACCGCGAGCGGCGCGACCTGGGTGTCGCTTCACCACGGCGGCGGGGTAGGTATGGGATATTCGCAGCATTCCGGCATGGTGATCGTGGCCGACGGGACCGACACCGCAGCAAAGCGGATCGAGCGGGTGCTCTGGAATGATCCCGGCACCGGCGTGATGCGCCACGCAGACGCGGGCTATTCGACCGCAATCGACTGCGCGCGCGATCTCGGTCTCGACCTTCCGAGCGCGCTTCTATAGGTATAAGTCCTTCAAGTCGGGAATCTGGTTTGGACGCCATCGAGGGACGGCGGCAGCCTCACGTCAGAAATCGGTGCGGCACGTTTTCCGAATTTTCCCGCGTCGATCGGCATCTCACAGTGATCGACGGAACCATGGCTTTAGTTGTCGCGGGTTCCGCTAGCCAGACCACCGACACTAAAATTCCGGGGCGAAACCTACGGTTGTGAGGTAAGCGCTTCGAGCACCCCACGTCGTCGGACTGCATGAAATCCGCGAGAGTGTGATCTTCCCGACAGGATGGAGGATCGAGGATGATGGACGACAAGTTTGCAGAGCCCGCAAAACTGGATTTGACCTGTACGTCGCATAGTGCGGCGCCGCCTTTTGCAGGCCCCGAGGGCGGGATCGTTGCCCGGCGGCGGCACGAACGCTGGCCGAGCGATGAGCGGCTTCGGATTACGGCGGAGAGTTTCGAGGAAGGGATGACCGTATCGGCGGTCGCTCGTCGGAACGGGGTAATTCTGGGCCTGCTCCAATATTGGCGCCGCCAAGCGCGCGAGTCCGGTCGTGTCGAGGAAATGCGGTTCGTGCCGATCACTGTCGCAGCGGAACCCGCCCAGCCGGCATCAGGTTCGATCGAGATCCAACTGGCGGACGCCAGGATATGCGTGTCCGGCGTCGTCGATCTCGCGACGTTACGCACAGTGCTCGCGGCGGTGCGAGCGTGATCGCTCAGCGGCCCGACGTCCGCGTCCTGGTTGCGACCCAGCCGATTGATTTTCGCGCTGGAATGAACCGCCTCGTATCGTTGGTGACGCAGGCGCTTGGTTCTGACGCTTACTGCGGCGATCTGTTCGTCTTCAGGTCCCGAAGATCCGACCGACTGAAGATGATCCACTTTGACGGCACTGGCATGGTGCTGACGACGAAATGGATCGAAAACCGCTTTTTTTGGCCGCCGGTGGAAGGCGGCGCGGTGACGCTGAGCGGTGCGCAATACGCGGCTCTGTTGTCCGGACTCGACTGGAGAAAGCTGGAGGTGAAACCGATGCGGCGACCGACACTTTCTGGCTGAAAACCTTCGGTTTTTCTGGATTTTGTGAAGGGTGGCGCTATACTTTTTTTATGCCGCTTCGCCCCGAAGATCTTCCGCGCGACATCGATTATCTGATCGCGCTCGTGGTGAAAATCAGTGCCCAGAATGACCAGCTGCGTGGCTTGGTGAAGTCTGCGAACAACCTTGTCTTCGGCGCCCGCTCGGAACGCGGTGCTGTGATCCTTGCGGGTCAAGGCATCCTCGATCTCGGCGATCTCCGGACCGATGTCGTCGAGACCGCCAATGACGACGAGCCCTCAGAGGACACGACACCGGTGCGAAAGCGCCCAAGTCGTAATATCGGCGCGCTGCCAAGACATCTCGAGCGGATCGAACGGACTATCGAGCCCGTCAGTACGGACTGCCCCTGCTGTGCCGGCGCGCTTCACCGGATCGGCGAAGACGCCAGCGAAGTGTTCGACTGGGTGCCCGCAATCCTGCGCGTGATCCGCACCGTCCGGCCCAGATACGCCTGTCGCCAATGTCAGAGTGCTATCGTTCAGGCGCCGGCGCCCAAGCGGATCATCGAGGGCGGTATGACCACCACCTCGACCATCGCATGGATCGCGACAGCCCGTTTTGCATGGTCGATCCCGCTCAATCGGCAGGCGCAGATGTTGGCCGGGCAAGGACTCGTTCTCGACCGCTCGCTCTTCAGCGGCTGGATGAGGCGGGCCGCTTGGTGGCTCTCAGGGCTTTACGAATTACAGCTTCGCATCATCCACGCTCAGCCGCGGATCTTCGTGGACGAGACTCAAATGCCCGTGCTGGAAAAGGGGCGAAGGACGGTTCGGATATCACAGTTCTGGGCGCACGCCTGTGACGACCGCCCCTGGAACGGCCCGGCGCCGCCCGCGGTCTGCTACGTCTTTGCCAGAGGCCGGGGATATCTGGAGATCAAAGAGCAACTCGCTCGGTTCGAGGGGTTGCTGCAGGTCGATGGCTATGGCGCCTACAAAACGCTGGAGAAAGCGCGTGGACGTGTACGTCCGATCAAACTCGCTTTCTGTCTCGCGCATGCGCGGCGGAAATTTACCGATGTCTACAAGGCCACCAAGTCGCCGGTGAGCGCGCAGATCATTGCTCTCATCGCGGAGATCTACGCCGTCGAGGCACGCGTGCGTGGTACCAGCGCCGAGGAGCGCTACGTCGCCCGCCAGGCCGAGAGCGCACCCATCGTAGCGAAGATCAAGGCTGTGCTGGAGACAACGTTGCCGCAGCTCTCCACGAAATCCTCTCTCGCCAAAGCGATCCGCTACATGCCCGGTCATTGGCGGGGGCTGGTGCGCTTCCTCGACGACGGACGCCTTGAGGTGGATAGCAATACCGTTGAGCGGACCATGCGCAGTGTGGCTCAGGGAAGACGTTCGAGCCTGTTCGCCGGTAGCGAAGTAGGTGCCCAGACATGGGCGGTACTCGCATCGCTTCTCCAGACCTGTCGCCTTAACGGGCTCGACCTTTATACCTGGCTCAACGACGTGCTCGAGCGCATCGTGTCGGGGGCGGTGAAGAACAACGAGCTCGAAACGCTTTTGGCCGGGAACTGGAAACCTGCCGAACCTATGCGGCTGGCTGCATGAGCAGCTCTCGACCAAAAGGTCCCGCCAGACCGAAAAAGGTCCTCACGCTGACGCCCGATCAGCTCCAGGACTGGCTCGCCAGCTTTGATCGACCGGCGCCCTGTATCTCGATGCTCGACGGTTATCTCTCGGCGCTCGCCGTCTCTCCGCAGTTTATCCCCCCGGATGACTGGCTCCAACCGATCGTGGGCGCCGCAGCGATGTGGGCCCCCGAAGGGGGTGTCGAGGACGCCGCGACGAAAGCGATCTTCCGCCGTTACAACGAGATCGGCTCCACCTTGTCAGGTGGTCCTCGGCGCTATGCGCCGATCTACCGGCGCACGGACGAGGGTGAGGTGTTACTCGAGCAATTTGCAAACGGGTTTTACACCGGCATGCAACTGAGCATCGACGACTGGAAGCCAATCCTCTCCGATCGGGAACTCGGGATGGCGCTGACCACCATCCTTGGCCACTGCACGATGATCACCAGCGAAGATGAGCGCGTGGCTGTCATCGGAGCGCAGGGCGCACAGATGCTTGCGCAATCCTGGCCCATCGTTCGAGAGGTCGTCGAAATGCTGCACGTCAGGATAGCGGGCGCTCGCAACATCGAGAACCGTTAACGACGACACTACTACGTCGCGCCTCCGGCAGTGGGGTGCTCGAAGCGCTTACCGACGTAGATCGCTTCACGATTTCCGTTGCCGTCCTCGACCCTCGCGATTGCAGATTCGCGTTCCAGTCGCTCGGTGGCCTCGCGCTCGGCGCGCTCTACCGCCGAGCACCTCATATGCCCTTTCGCTCGTGAACGCATTCTGGACAGCAAGTGCGTCGCCAATCGTCCGCGGCCCGGTGGAAAGACGGTAAGCGATACGAGCGCCACACCGGTAGCCAAGTGATCGGAGCTGCGATAATAATTATATTATAATAGAAATTTAAATATATTACTATATAAACAACGTGAATAGTTTGAAAGATATATAAAATATCTTGTTTCCTTCATTGCATAATCGATTAAACTTGCACCGTCGCAAATCTCTGCGACTTGCAAAAAAGGACGTGTCATGCATAGCATCGAACAAGCTCGCAAAGACGAAGTTATCGATAACGCAATTATCGATCTCGGCGAAGTTACGGAAATTACAAAAGGCGGAACAAGTGGATCACTAGATGATCTCGGCAGCATGCAGGACTAGAATTTAATTGCCGAATAATTAGCCAGATGGGTGCGTATTGAAACGGGTACGCACCCACCTGTGCAAGGGAATTCGTGTATGATAAAAATAAAAGATAATCTTTTTTGGTGCCGCGTCAACGACCGCACTATTTTTCTCGATATCGACCGAAATCGCTATTTTTGCTTAAACAACTCTACCGATCGGGCGTTCAAATCGTATACCCGCGGTGACAACGAGGTCACACCTAAAGATCTCTCGCTACTTATTAAACATGGAGTATTTGTTGTCAAAAACAAAAATCCCGCTCCGCAGCCGATGATAATTCCAGACAACGCTTCAAGTGATATATTTACCATCGGCCTTCCATCGCCCAGCGCATCACAGGTCGCGCTAGCTATTTCTGCACGTATCCGTGCATCGCTAGCGATCAGATACCGCTCGCTCTCAGCCATCAAACACAGCATAGAGTATCGGAAGTGCATTACAATGGCGAAGAGCCCGGCGACTGTGGCGAAGTATCGAGATCTAATCGCAGCAG
>Ga0233335_1000125_pt1 | contig 17670 bp, 15 predicted proteins | sample GEONDECOMP222_FD_180695 | JGI IMG/M metagenome (GOLD analysis project Ga0233335, IMG submission 180695) | Leaf litter microbial communities from Shasta-Trinity National Forest, California, United States - GEON-DECOMP-222 | ecosystem: Environmental > Terrestrial > Plant litter > Unclassified... | reverse complement strand
CAGGGCGCCGAAGGGTTCCAGCCCGGCGAGGAACGACACCGCCAGCCCTTCGAAACCGAGCCCGGACGAAAAGCCATCGATCAGCCGGTATTGCACACCGAGCACTTCGAAGGCGCCTGCGAGGCCGCCGATGGCCCCGGACAGCGCCATGCTCGACAGAATCATCTGCCCGGCCGATTGCCCCTGCAGACGCACGAAGCCGGGGCTCTGACCGCTGGCCCGCAGCTTGAGGCCGAAGGCGGTGTGTTGCAGCAGCACCCACAGGCCGACGGCGATGAGCACCGCGAGGATCACCCCGAGGTGCAAGCGGGTCCCGGCGATCAATGGCAAAAACACTCCGTCGGTGGGCAGTTGCGCCGACATGTTGAAGGTCGAGCCCGCCGGGCGCATCGGCCCCTGCACCAGGTACTTCACCCAGTAGATGGCGATGAAATTCATCAGCAGTGTGACGATGATCTCGTCGGCGCCGCGCCACAGTTTCAGCACGGCCGGGATCACCCCCCAGAGAGCCCCGCACAGCGCGCCGCCGAGAATCGACAGCGGCAGCAGCGCCGGGCCGATATCGCCGAACGCCAGGTAGGGCAACATGGCGCCCATCGCGCCCATTTGCAGCTGGCCCTCGCCACCGAGGTTGAACATGCCGCCGCGGATCGCCACCAGCGCGCCGAGGGCGACCAGCAACCGTGGGGTCATGAACACCAGGGTGTCGGCGATGGCCCGGGCGTCGCCGAACGAGCCCTCGACCGCGACCTTGATCGACGCCAGCAGCGGGAAGCCCAGGCAAGCGATCAAGCCCAGCCCCAGCAGCAACGAGCCGATAAAGGCGCTCAGGGTGACCCGCAGCGACAGCGGCACGCTGAGCCGGGTCAATAACTGGCGCAGCGCCAGGATCGGATTTTTTGGCTCAGGCATCGACAGGCTCCGGAACGCTTGAATGAGTGGGGCGGCTCTGGGTCATCAACGGCCCGATGGCCTTGACCGACATCGCCGAACCTGTGACTTCACCGGTGATACGCCCGCCGTTGACCACCAGAATGCGGTCCGCGACGCGGATCAATTCATCGATGTTCGACGAGATGACCACCACGCAAGTCCCGCCATCGGCAGCCGCTGCCAGGCGCGTCAATACCGCTTCGGCGGCGGCCACATCGAGGCCGCGCGTGGGTTGGTAGACGACGATGATCGAGGCGTGCTGGTCCATGGCGCGGGCCACCACGATCTTCTGCTGGTTGCCCCCGGACAACGAGCGCGCGGGGCTTGAGTGCGAGTGCGTGCGAATGTCCGACGCGGCGATCATGGCTTTCGCCTGCTCGCCGATAGCCCGATGGTCGAGCAGCCCGAAGCGCCGATATTGGCCCGCCATGATGCGTGGATAGAGCAGGTTCTGCGCCACCGACAAGTCCAGCGACAAGCCCTCGTGATGACGGTCCTGGGGCACCAGCGCGACGCTGATTTCAGGGCCGCTGCGTTGCACTTGACCGGTCTCGGGCAGGCGTTGCCCGGCAAGCAATTCGAACAGCTCGGTCTGACCATTGCCCTCGACACCTGCGACGCCGACCACTTCACCGGCACGCAGGGTCAGGTCGATGGCATGCAAGCCCGGCGAGCCGCTGCTCGGGCGCAACGTGGCGGCGCTCAACCGCATGCGTTCGGCGCCGCCTTGGCGCTGGCGGCCGATCCGCGCATCGTTGGCCACGGCATGGCCGACGATCCGCTCGACCAGTTCCGCTGCCGTGGTGTCGGTGATCAAGCCGCTGCCATTGGTGCGCCCGCGCTTGAGCACGGTGTAGCGATCGACGTTGGCCAGCACCTCGTCGACGTTGTGCGTGACCACCGCCACCGCCGTGCCGCGCGAAGCGATGCGGCGCAGGGTGACGTAGAGATTGTCGATTTCTACCGGGGTCAGAATGGTCGACGGCTCATCGAGCAACAGCACGCGGCTGTCATTCACCAGCGCCTTGAGAATCTCCACCCGTTGCTGCAGCGCCAGCGGCAATTGCCCGACGATTGCAGCCGGATCGAGATCCACCCCATAACGTTCCATGAAGGCCCGCACGTCGCTGTGACGGCGGAACATTTTTTGCTGCGCGCCCTTGGCCACCAGCGCCAGGTTGTCGGTCACGCTGAAGGGCATCACCAGTTTGAAATGCTGATGCACCATGCCGATGCCATTGGCGATGGCGTCGGCCGGGCGGCGATGGACCACCTGCCGCCCCTGCATCAGCACGCCGCCCTCGCTGGGCTCATGCACGCCGTACAGAATATTCATCAGCGTCGACTTGCCCGCGCCGTTCTCGCCCAGCAAGGCGTGGATCTCGCCGGCCTGGAAGGCCAACGACACCTGGTCCAGGGCGAGAAAGCCGTTGGGATAGCGTTTCGATACGTGATCGAGGGCGATGATCGGGGCGGCCATGGCAATCAACCTTCGATCTTGATCTTGCCGGCCTTGAGATCATCCATGACCTTCTGCACCTTGGCCTGCACGCTGGCATCGACGTGGGCGAAGGGCATCATCAGCGACCAGCCGTTGGAGGCCAGGTTTTCGGTAACGATGCGGTTGCCCAGCTTGCCTGCCGCGTACGCCTTGCCGATGTCGGCGTAGGACTTGCCGAAGTTCATGATCGTGGAGGTCATCACCGAGTTCGGGTACGCCTTGGACTCGTCGCCGTAGGAGCCGATGGTCAGCACGCCTTCTTCATCGGCGGCTTGCTGGATGCCGGCGTCGGCGGTGTCGGCGGCCGGGATCACGAAGTCGGCGCCGCGAGCGATCACCCCGGTGGCAATCTCTTTGGCGCGGGCCACGTCAACGAACGAACCGACGTAAGCGCTATCGACCTGCACCTTGGGATTGACGAACGCCGCGCCTTTCTTGATGAACTGCACGGTGCGCTCGGCGGACGGGATCGGCTCGCCGCTGATCACCGCGATGTGCCCGGTCTTGCTGGCCGCTGCCGCGAGGGCGCCGAGCACGAAGCCGTATTCGTCCCAGTCCACCGACCAGGCTGAATAGTTGGGCAGGTTGCCGGTCGAGCCTTCATAGGAATAGAGCACGAACTGGGTGTTGGGGAACGAAGGCGCGACTTCCTTGATCGCCGCCGAGTAGCCCGACGAATGCGCGATGATCAGTTTGACGCCGTCCGAGGCCAGTTGGCGCAACGCCGCTGGCGCCGCCTCGTAGGAGGTGTGCTCCAGGTAGCTGGACTTCAGCCCTTGCTGGTCGGCCATGGCCTTGAAGCCCGCATAGCCGGCGGCGTCCCAGGTGCCCTGAGTGACGGTCTGGGTGAACAGCGCTGCGGCGCGTGGGGCGTCCGCCGCCTGCGCGAGGGTGCCGTAGCCGAGGGTTGCAGTCGCCGCGATTGCCAACATCGTTTGAACGTTCATGTCGAAATTCCTGATAGAGACGCAAGGAAGGCTTGAGAGGTGTGTTCAGTCCAGCGGCAGGATCAAGGTCACGTCGATCTCGGCCAGCAGGTCCGGATCAGCCAGCCCGGCCACCACCACGAAGGTGCTGGCGGGCAGGTCATGCCCGGCGAAAAACGCTTCGCGGGCTCTGTGCAGTGCAGGAATGGTTTCGCGGGACAGGGCATAGGTATTGAGCTTGACCACCGCTTCGGGGCCTACCCCCAGGCCCGCCAGAGCGAGGCCGATGTTTTCCCAGATCTTGCGCGCCTGGGTATCGATATCGCCTGCGCCGACCACGTTGCCCTCGGCATCCCAGGCTACCTGGCCGGTCAGAAACACCGGCTGACCGGTGCGCAATACGCCGTGGTTGTAGTAGGTCTGTTGTTTCACGCCAGTGGGGTTGAACGGACCTTGTTTCATCAGCGAGTCGCCTTTTGGTGAGCGCGTGCGTTGGTCTGCACGCCGTGGTGTTCGAGCACTTCCAGCACCTCGGTGCCGACGGTGCGCAGGTCATCGATAAAGTCCGGGACGATCACCGTGACGCCGTCGAGCTGGGCGCCTTTGACGATTTGCGCCAGCTTGATGCCGATGGTTTCCGGCGAACCGACCAGGGCGGCGCGGGTCATCGAATTGCGCTGCTCGCCCTGGGACACGAAGCGCTGCGCCATGGTGTTCTGTTTGAAGCTCTTGTCGCCCGAGTACTCGCGGGTCTGGTTGTCGAGGGCGATGGTGTCGACGCCTGCGTCATACAGCGCCACCCGCTCGCGGGCCTCGGCATCGGTGGCGCCGGGGACGATGGTGAACAGGCCGTAGGTCTTGAAGTCCGGCTTGCCCTGCTGCACGGCCAGCTCTTTGGCACGCAGGCCGGTCTTGATGAAGTCGTCGTGGTCGGAGCCGAGCATGAAGCTGCCCGTGCAGTGCTGCATGGTGAACAGAAAACCGCGGTCCGAGGCGCCGGCGCAGATGATCGGCGGTGGGGTGACGGGCTTGGGGTTGGACATGCAGTCCGTGAGCTCGTAGTGCTTGCCCTTGTGGTCGACACGGTCTTCGGTCCACAGGCGCTTGAGCACGGTCAGCCACTCTTCGGCCAGTTCATAGCGCTCGGTGTGGTCGAGGTCGACCCACAGGCCCATTTGTCCCTGATCGGTAGGGTTGGAGCCGGACACGATATTCAGGCCAAACCGCCCTTTGGAAATCTGGTCGAGCACTGCCGACATCTTCGCCACCACCGCCGGGTGGAAGACCATGGTGTGCACCGTGCCCCATACGCCAATGCGGCGGGTGGCCTCGGCGATGCCGGCCATGGTGGTCAGGCTTTCGAGGGTCACGTCCCAATGCTGCGATGGGCCGCCGTAGCCGCGCCACTTGGCCATCGACAGGGCAAAATCGAAGCCCAGGTCTTCAGCCAGGATGGCCACCTGCTTGTTGTAATCGTAGGTGGCCGGCAGTTGCGGGCTGGTGGTGGAGGTGATCCAGCCGCCGTTGCCGACCGGCAGGAAAACCCCGAACTCGACGTTTGTATTGTCGTTGCTAGGCATGATCGACCCCTTGCTTTAAATGACGGACGGCTCGATGGCGGCGAGGCGGGTGCTGGCCAGAAAATCGAGGACGATACGATTGAAGATCTCGGATTCGGTCTCCGAAAAACTGTGCCCGCCGCGGGCCACGACCTTGAGTTCGGCACCGCTGATCGCTTCGGCCAGCAGCCGCGATTGGTAAGGCGGGGTGAGGATGTCGTCCGTGGCGCAGAGCACCAGGGTCGGGATCCGGATCTTGTCCAACTGGGCGCTGGCGTCATGGGCCATGATCGCGTCGATGCGCCGCAAGATGGTCTGCCGCGCCGGGAACCTGGCCACCGAGGCCAGCAGCGCGGGTGACAGCGCTGCGGCGTGATCACGGACATGCTCTGGCGGATAGAGGAACAGCGCGCTGCCGTGGACGTATTCTTCCAGCGGGCTGCCTTCGAGCAGGGCGCGGCGCATGCGAAAGCACCAGTTGAAATGCGCGTCGGACTTGGACCAGCTGGCGTACTGCACCATGCCCGCCAGCAACTCCGGCTCGCGGGCGGCGAGCACCTGGCCGATGGCGCCACCGGTGGAGTGGCCGATCAGCAGCGGTCGCTGCAGTTGCAGGCCGTCGATCAGCGCGTGCAGGTCATCGGCCAGTTGCGCGATGCTGTAGGGCTCGTCCGGATGATCCGAGGCGCCGGCACCGCGCTGGTCATAGGTGACCACGGTGAAATGCGCGGCGAACGCTTCGATCTGCGGTGCCCAATAGGCGCCGGTGCCACCCAGCCCGGAAACCAGCAGCAGGGCTGGGCCACTTCCGTAAATCTCGTAATGGGTGTTGATCCCATTGGTGACGATGCTCGGCATCTCGCTTCCTCTGTTCGGTGTCGGCCTGCATGTCAGCGGGGTGACATGTGCGGATGCCCTATTAATGCATGGGGCATCGGCCGGCCTGTAACCGCAATTGCTGCATGCCGTGTTGACCAGAATGCAACACCCTCAACGGGCCGCGCCGATCGGGAAACGGCTCTTGAGAAACTTCACGAAGGCGTTGGCGGCGTAGCTGGGCACCCGCTCCTGATGCACGCATACCGCCGAGCGCACGCTGTTGAACGACTCCTGATCGATAGGGATGGCGATCAACAGCCCGGCGTCGATTTCACGCCGCGCAGAGATCTCCGGGCCGATGGTTACGCAGGTCCCCAGTACTGCCGTGGCGCGCAGTATGTCGAGGTTGTTGGCCTCGACCACGATGCGCGGCTTGTACAGGCGCGCCTCGGCGGTGCGATCGAACAGCTGGCGCAAACCGAAGCTCTGGCGGGGCAGGGCCAGGGGCTTTTTGCACAACTGCTGCATGGTCACCACCGGCTCGCGGGCCAGTTCATCGTGCGGGCAGACCAGGCACACCACCGGCTCCTTGCGCTCGGCCACCACCTCTATTTCAAAGCGCAGTTCGGGGTTGTAGATGATGCCGATGTCGGTTTCATCGCGGATCAAGGCCTCGACGATCAGGTCGCTGGAGCAGGTGGTGACCTGAAAATCGATGCGCGGGTGCTGGGCCAGAAAGGCCGAGATCATCTCTGGCAGGAGGTTCGACAGCACACCTTCCATGGCGTGGATCTTGACCTCGCCCTGGTCCAGCGAGCGAAACGCGGCGATGCCTTCGCGGACCCGCTCCAGGTCCCTGAACAGCGTGCGGGTGTAGCGCTCCAGCATGACGCCCGCCGCCGTCAGCTCGACGCCACTATTGGTGCGTTCCAGCAGCGGTGCACCGAGTTGATGCTCGAGCATGGCGATTTGCCGGCTGACGGCGGAAGGGGTGACATGCAGTCGGTCTGCGGCGCGGCGGATCGCCTTGGATTGCGCGACTTCGTTGAAGTAACGGAAGGCGGTGAAGTTCAATGGAGCCTCCAAAAGCGCCGGGGCTGTTGCGCTATGAGCAACGGCTCGGGCATGGCAAGGCCATAGGCGTGGGCTGTGTTCAGCCGAGGCGATGGTGATGAACGGGCTGGCGAGCGGGGGATGTTCGTCCCGCTGCCCATAAATACGGATCTCCCTTAGGGGTGGTCATGCACAAGTTGTGCCTTGGGTTGTTCATGAGCCTGTCCAGCCAACGTCTGCAGTTGTTGCGACCGTTCATACAATTCATTGCAAGCCTGCAACGTCGCTTCCAGGTTGGCGACATTCAGTTACCATCTGCTCGTCATGTGCGGCCGGTGGCTGCCCAGTGAGATCAGGAATCTGCAAATGCTCTTCATCGTCATGCTCGGCGGCAAACACCCCAGAGCCAAAATCGAAGTCCACGATGTTGCCTTCGTCGTCGCCGACACCCTTGAAGCCGCCTACCCGCAACTGCGTGAAAGCTGGTTCGGCAGTCCCAAAGGCGTGCACATCGATTCATGGATGAAAGTCGACGGCGTGGAGCACTGGAAAGTCGAACTCAGCCCCCTGGCGCCATTACCCGATTCTCCACGGCTGTATTTCATCAACCTCGGCGGCTACGAAGCCCGCGCCTTTGGCGAAGCCCATCATTACTTGCTGGTAGTGGCGCGCAACAAAGCCGAAGCCAAGGCCAAAGGCAAACGCCAGATGCCGCACCACTGGAGCCAGGCGCATACCGATGCGCTGTTCGATGTCGATGATTGCCTGCCGATCGATGAAGCCAGCGGCCGTTATATTCACCTGGTCGAGGGTGAACATGACGGCGTGGTGCAGGGTAATGATTACGTTGTGCTTTAAATCCGCCATGCGCTTTTAAAAACGCCTTCCGACGGTTGTCCGTCCCAGCGATAATCCCCGCCCGCCAGCCCTGCAGCGCACCAAGATGCAGCGCAAGGCTGGCCGGCATTTTACAACCCCTGCCCAATGGAGGCCCCTTGTACAAAGGTGTCGTTTTATCGGTGGCTTCGTCCTGCCTGTTTGCCTCGCTGTATTTCTACACCACGCTGCTCGGGCCATTGGGCGGCGATGCGATTTTCGGCTGGCGCATGGTGCTGATGCTGCCGCTGGTGAGCCTGTTCATGCTGGCCTGCGGCGAGTGGCATCAGGTGCTGACTATCTGCGCGCGCATCCGCCAGACCCCGCGCCTGCTCGGCTTGCTGTGCCTGAGCAGCGCCTTGCTCGGCGTGCAGCAATGGCTGTTCATGTGGGCGCCGCTCAACGGCCACGGGCTGGATGTGTCGCTGGGGTATTTTCTGCTGCCGCTGACGATGCTGCTGGTCGGCCGGTTGCTGTATGGCGATCGCCTCACCTCGTTGAAAAAGCTCGCGGCACTGTGCGCGGCCGTCGGGGTGGCGAACGAGCTGTATCAGGTGGGACGAATTTCATGGGCGACGCTGCTGGTCGCGGGTGGCCTGCCGCTGTATTTCATCCTGCGGCGCAAGCTGGCGACCGCGCATTTGGGAGGGCTGTGGTTCGATACGCTGTTGACGCTGCCGGTGGCCGCCTGGTTTGCCCTGGGACAGGGCGTCGAGCCGTTCCGCCAGGCGCCGCATCTGTATGCCTTGGTGCTGGGGCTCGGAGTCATCAGCGCGGCGGCGTTCATGTCTTATATCGTCGCCGGCCGGCTGTTGCCCTTCAGCCTGTTCGGCCTGCTGGGTTATGTCGAACCGGTACTGCTGGTCGGTGTGGCTGTGGCGCTGGGCGAGCAGATCAAGCCTGAGCAGTGGCTGACCTACCTGCCCATCTGGGTGGCGGTGGCGGTGCTGATCGCCGATGGCGGCCGCTATCTGCTACGCAGCAAATCCAATCTGTAGGTCGGGGGCTATTTTTCGGTCGACGGCAACAGCACCGTCAATATCCCGAGCAGCGGCAGATAGGAGCACAGCGTATACACGTACTCGATGCCATGAATATCCGCCAGGTGCCCAAGCAGCGCAGCGCCAATCCCGCTGAAGCCGAACATCAAACCAAAGAACACCCCGGCGATCATGCCGACGTTGCCGGGCACCAGCTCCTGAGCAAAGACTACGATCGCCGAGAACGCCGACGCCAGCACGAAGCCGATGACTATGCTCAGCACGCCGGTCCAGAACAGATCGACGTAGGGCAGGGCCAAGGTGAAGGGCGCCACGCCGAGGATCGAAAACCAGATCACCTTCTTGCGCCCGATACGGTCACCGATCGGGCCGCCAAAGAAGGTGCCCAGCGCTACCGAGCCAAGGAACAGGAACAGGTACAGCTGTGAACTGGTCACCGAGAGGTTGAACTTCTCGATCAAGTAGAAGGTGAAGTAGCTGGTGAAACTGGCCATGTAGAAATACTTGGAGAACACCAGCAGGGCCAGCACCACCAGGGTCGCGGTGACGCGGTTTTTCGACAGTCCGTGAGTGGCCTTGGCGCCTTGCTTGAGCTTGAACAGGTTCAGGTGCTGGCGGTACCAGCGGCTCAGCCCATAGAGCACCACAATGGCGAACGCCGCGAACAGCCCGAACCAGGCGACGTGACCTTGGCCGTAAGGAATGATGATCGCCGCGGCCAGCAATGGGCCGAAGGCGCTGCCGGCGTTACCGCCGACCTGAAAGCTCGACTGCGCGAGACCATAGCGACCGCCCGAGGCCAGGCGCGCAACGCGGGACGTCTCGGGGTGGAAGGTCGAAGAACCCACCCCCACCAGCGCCGCCGCGACCAGGATCGCCGGGAAGGTGCCGACGCACGCCAGCATCACGATGCCGATCAGGGTGCAGACCATCCCCGCCGGCAGTAGCCATGGCTTGGGGTGGCGATCGGTGTGATAGCCGATCCAGGGTTGCAGCAGCGAGGCGGTGAGCTGGAAGGTCAGGGTGATCATGCCGACCTGGGTAAAACTCAGGCCGTAGTTGGCCTTGAGCATCGGGTAGATCGACGGCAGCACCGATTGGATCAGGTCGTTGATCAGGTGCGCCAGCGCGCAGGCGCCGATCACGCGCATCACTAACGGGCTGGCTTGGCTGGCAACCGAGGCGCTGGCCGAAGGGGCAGTTGAGGTGGACATTTGCAGAGCATCCGGGCAGTGGAAGAGAGGGCTGACCCATGGAACATCTGTCGGATCCTTGGGCTTGGCGCTATCCTAAAGACCGAAAAAACGCCTGTCTCGCGTCATTCGGGCACGGGCTATCGCAAAAAGGGCATCATGATCAGAACATTGGAAGCGTTTCTGCAGCACATCAACCAGGTCGCCTCGACGGTCACCAGCAGCGCCACCGATTACCCGGAAAACTGGTTCATCGAGCCCCATTGCCATGCCAAGCATCAGCTGATCTATGCCATCGAAGGGGTCATGGTGGTGCGTTCCGACCAGGGCCAGTGGACCGTGCCGCCCAGCCGTGGCATCTGGATGCCCTGCGGCCAGGTGCATTCGGTGCGTTGCATTGGCCTGGTGAAGATGCGCAGCGTGTTCGTGCGTCCCGATCACCTGCCGGATTTGCCGACGCAAACCCGCGCGGTGAGCATTTCGCCGCTGCTGAGCGAGCTGATCAAAACGTCTACCGGCATCCAGGCACCCTGCGAGCCGGACTCGCGCGAGGGCCGGGTGCTGCGTTTGATCCTCGATGAACTGGCGATCTTGCCGACCCTGCCGCTGCATCTGCCGCAGCCCCGCGACGCGCGGCTGAAGACCATCTGTGCGGCGCTGCAAAGCGATCCGGGTGACAGCTCGACCCTGGCGCAGTGGAGCGAGCGACTGTCGCTGGATGAAAAGACCATTCAGCGGCTTTTCAACAAAGACACTGGCATGACCTTCGGCCAGTGGCGCCAGCAATCCCGGTTGCTGCTGGCGCTGGAACGCATCGCGGTCGGCGAGAAGATCATCGATGTGGCGGGCATGCTTGGCTACGACAGCCCCAGTGCGTTCACGACCATGTTCAAGAAACAGTTCGGCAAGACGCCGAGTCATTTTTTCAAATGATGCTTTGGGCGCTTGCCCGGCAATGCATCGACGTCGACTGCGTAGCGTCTGGAAGTTCTACGCCTACACTGTAACCATTCACTTATTGCAGGATGCAGCATGCTCATTGTTTTCAGCGGTCTTCCCGGCACAGGCAAGACCACCATCGCACGGGGCCTCGTCTCCCGAACACAGGCGGTCTATCTACGTATCGATACCATCGAGCAAGCGATGCGCAATAGCGCAGTGCTCGCTGACGATATAGGCAGCAGGGGTTACCAGGTCGCCAACGAACTCGCGCTGAGTAATCTGGATGTGGGCAATCGGGTCATCGTCGACTGCGTCAATCCAGTACGCGATAGCCGCGAAGCATGGAGCGATATTGCCAGGCGGGCCAGTGTGCAACTCGTCAATGTCCAGGTGATCTGCTCGGACACGCTAGAACACCAACAACGGGTAACCACTAGAACGAGCGATGTTGCCGGGCTTGTACCGCCCACTTGGCAATCAGTCGCCAATCACGAGTATGAAGCCTGGGATCACCCGCCATTTACCTTGGATACTGCGCAAGTATCTGCCCACGAGGCGGTAAGAATGATCATCGAGCAGTTCTTTTATAACGCTATTAGAAGTTAGCGACTCATCCATTTGCCTCTTGCGCGGGACCCACACTCAAAGCGATGCTCTGCGTTCCCCGCCGACAAGGAGCCGTCAATGCCTTCCGTACCACCGAGTCCATTCGAGCTAGCCCGCGATGAAGCGTTCTGGAGCGACATCGCTGCCCGCTACGAGCGCGACGACGGCCCGATCAATCTCGATAACGGCTATTTCGGGCGCATGAGCCATAACGTGGTCAATGCCTACGAGCAGGCGATTCGCCTGATCAACCGCAGCAACGCGGTGCATGTGCGGCAGGAGTTCGATCGCCATCAGGGCCTGGAGATCCGTCAGCATCTGGCCGATCTGATGGGCCTGCCGGCTGAAGAACTGGCGTTCGCCCGCAGCGCTTCGGAAGCCCTCTATTCACTGATCCGCAACTACAACCGCTTGCAACCCGGCGATCAGGTGCTGATCAGCGACCTGGATTACGGCTCGGTGCAGGGCGCTTTCCGCTGGCTGTGCAAGGCGCGTGGCGTCGAGCTCATCGAGCTGATGCACGTGCATCCCGCCACCTATGACGGCTTGCTGCGCACCTACACCGAGGCCTTCGCAGCCAACCCCCGGCTCAAGCTGATGGCCCTGACCCACGTCACCCACCGCACCGGGCTGGTGATGCCGGTCAAGGCCATCGCCCAGGCGGCGAAGGACCATGGCATCGACGTGATACTCGACGGCGCCCATTCCCTCGGTCAGCTGGAAGTGGACCTGGCCGACCTGGGCATCGAACTGGCCGGCTTCAATTTGCAGAAATGGATTGGCGCGCCTCTGAGCCTCGGGGTGATCCACGTTCGCCGCGAGCGCCTCAAGGACTTCGACCCGGACATGGGCAACGCTAGCTATCCGGCCGACGACATCCGTTGCCTGTCACCCTACGGCACGCCGAACGTGCCGGCGCTGATGACCCTGCCTGCCGTGTTTGCCGAGCACCAGGCGCTTGGCGGCTGGGCGGTGAAGGGCGCACGCCTGAGCTACCTGCGTGACCTGTGGGTGAGCGAGGCGCGCAAACTCCCGGGCATCGAAGTGCTGACCCCGGATGACCCCCGGTTGTACTGCGGCCTGACATCGCTGCGCTTTCGTGATGCAGCGGATCAACAGGCGATGGCGCAACGGCTGTTGAGTGAATTCAATATTTTCACCGTTGCGCGGGAGGGCTCTGGGTGCGGGCCGTGTATCCGAGTGACGCCGGGGTTGAATACCAGCGTCGCGGATATCGAGGCGCTGGTGGCGGCGTTGAAAGCGCTAGCGGCAGGTAACTAAGGTCACGCTGTATCAAGGAATGAGTACGGTTTTTCTCATTATTTTTCTGCCGTGTACAAGCCGATAGGCAGTGGGCGAGTATCGCAATGCTTACAATCCGCGCGACCGATGTTCGCTCGAATCCGCTTATAATCCCCGACCCTTGGTTGCGCTGATCAAACCCCTGCGCCAGCGCCGGCAAGGGGTGAAACTTGCACGAGGTGCCGAGGTCATTCCCTAAGGCTCCTCAGCCGTGCCTCAAGCCTGCCCGCAGCGTTTGAGCACAGAGGCAAGGCGCCAACTGCACAGAGTGCAATGCGCGAACAATCGGTCCTTCGGAACAGTGGTGTATTAGTGGAACGCCCTCTGCAAAACCTTACCCGCGAACAGCTCGAAGCCGAGGTCCTGCGCCTGCGCGACCAACTCGCGGACGCTGGGGCCGATGCGCAATTGCAGGCCAGCCGAGCAGGCCTGGCCCTCAAGGAAACCCAGGAACGTTATCGGCTGGCGGTCAAGGCCACCAACGATGCGGTGTGGGACTGGGACGTGACCGCCAACCACGTGCGCTGGAACGAAGCGCTGCAAGAGGCGTACGGCTACCCACTGGCCAGTGTCGACGCCACCAGCGAATGGTGGATGGCGCAGATTCATCCGGATGATCGCGCGCGCACCGCCGCATCGATCCACGCAATCATCGACGGCCAGGCCGACAGCTGGACTGGCGAATATCGGTTCCGCCGCCTGGATGGCAGCTACGCCGAGGTGTTCGACCGCGGCCAAGTCATCCGCAATCACCAAGGGCAGGCAGTGCGCATGATCGGCGCCATGCTTGACCTGACCCGCATGCGGACCGCTGAAACCGCCCTGCGCCAGAGCGAAGAGCGCTTTCGCACCATCCTCGAAACGGTCGAGTCGGCGTTCGCTATCGTCCAGGTCAAGTTCGATGCCGAGGACCGGCCCATCGACTATCGCTTCGTCGAGGCCAACCCGGCCTTCGAGCGCCAGGCGGGGGTCAATCTGCGCGGCAAGTGGGTCACCGAATTCGCGCCGGATCTGGAACAGTTCTGGTTCGACACCTACGGCCATGTCGCCAAGACCGGCGAGCCGGCCACCTTTGAAAACTATGCCGAGGCCTTCAAGCGCTGGTTCGATGTGCGCGCCGTGAGCGTCGGCAATCGCGACGACCGGCAGATCGCGATCATCTTCAGCGATGTCACCGAACGGCGCATCGCCCAGGAACGCCTGCTGATCAGCGAGGCCGTCGCCCGCGAGAACGTCGACCGGGTCAAGCTCGCCCTCGCCGCAGGCGCCATCATCGGCACCTGGCATTGGGATCTGCCGACTGATCGTTTTACCGTCGACGAGGCCTTTGCGCGCGCCTTTGGCCTCGATCCGGCGATTGGCTACCAAGGGCTCAGCCTGGCACAGGTAGTGGCGACGGTTCACCCCGAGGACCGCGACGGCCTTAGCGCCGCGATCAATCAGGCCATCGCCAAGGGGGGCGCCTACGCCCATCAATATCGGGTCCGCCGCAGCGACGGCAATTACTACTGGATCGAAGCCAACGGGCGCGTCGACCGCAGCGAAGACGGCACGCCGCTGAGCTTCCCCGGGGTGATCATCGACGTCGAGGAACGCCGCTCGGTCGAAGCCGAACGCGACCGCGCCACCGCCGCCTTGCGCGCCTTGAACGACACCCTCGAGCAACGCGTCAACGCGCGCACGGCCGAGCTGATGCAGGCCGAAGAAAAGCTCCGCCAGTCACAGAAGATGGAGGCCGTCGGCCAGTTGACCGGCGGCCTGGCGCATGACTTCAACAACCTGCTGGCCGGTATTTCCGGTGCCCTGGAACTGATGGGCGTGCGGATCGAGCAGGGCCGCTGGAAGGACGTCGACAAGTACATCGTCACCGCCCAGGGCGCCGCCAAGCGTGCCGCGGCACTGACCCACCGGCTGCTGGCCTTCTCCCGACGGCAGACCCTCGACCCCCGGCCGACCGACGTCAACGCACTCATGGACGGCATGAGTGAACTGATCCAGCGCACCGTGGGCCCGAGCATCCTGGTCGAAACGGTCGGGGCCAGCGGCCTGTGGCCGACATTGGTGGACACCAGCCAGCTCGAAAACGCCTTGCTCAATCTGTGCATCAACGCCCGCGACGCGATGCCCGACGGCGGCCGCATCACCATCGAAACCGCCAATCGCTGGATGGACCGCGAGGCCGCCCGTGCCCACGACATCCCGGAGGGCCAATACCTGTCCCTGTCGGTCAGCGACACCGGCATGGGCATGCCCGCCGATGTCATCGCCAAGGCCTTCGACCCGTTCTTCACCACCAAGCCGATCGGCCAGGGCACCGGGCTTGGCCTGTCGATGATCTATGGATTTACTCAGCAGTCGGGCGGCCAGGTGCGTATCTATTCGCAAGTGGGGCAGGGCAGTACCTTGTGTATCTACCTGCCGCGTTATTACGGCAGCGCCACTGCGGACGAGGGCGCCGCACTGGGGACACCGGCGACACAGGTGCAGACCGGCGAGACCATCCTCATCGTCGACGACGAGCCCACCGTGCGCATGCTGCTCACTGAAGTGCTGGGCGACCTCGGCTACACCTTGATCGAGGCAGCCGACAGCCTGGCCGGGCTCAAGGTGCTGCGCTCCGATGTGCATATCGATCTGCTGATCACCGATGTGGGCCTGCCCGGCGGCATGAATGGCCGGCAGATGGCCGATGCCGGACGTGAAGTGCGGCCGGGGCTCAAGACCCTGTTCATCACCGGTTACGCCGAGACCGCGGTGCTCGGCAACGGCCACCTGGCGCCCGGAATGCAAGTGCTGACCAAGCCGTTCGCGATCGATACGCTGGCGTCACGGGTGCAGGAATTGATGAAGGCCTGAGGCGCGACTTTACCCTCAGGCGGACGCCGCAAAGCGCACTTGAAACTCAGCGCCTGGGGTCAGGTTGCGCGTCGTCAGATGCGCCTCCAGATCAGCCACCAGCGACTGGATCAACTTCGCCCCCAGACGGTTCTTGTTGGGGACCAGTTGACCGTCCGGCAGACCTTTGCCGTTGTCCCGAACGGCAAATACCACCCCACCGCTGTCGCGCTGCAGCGAAACGCTGATCGCGCCATCCACCTGACCGTCCTCGAAGGCATGCTTGATGGCATTGAGCACCAGCTCGACGGTCAGCAAGCCCAGCGATGTGCATTGCGCCACACCCAGGACGATGATCGGGTCGCAGGACAGTTGCAGCGCCAGGTTCCTGTCCATGGCGAAGGCCTTGGCCAGGTCCTTCACCAGGTCGTCCAGAAAGCTTGAGGCGTCCAGATCGCTCTGGCTGTGCTGGGTCAGGGCGAAGAGCTTGTGATGCACCAGCGACATCGCCCGGATCCGTTCCAGCGCTTCAGCCGTGGCCGCCTTGGCATCGGAATCGCTCATCGAGCGAATCTTGATGGCCAGCACGCCTTCGAGCACCTGGAAGGTGTTCATGACCCGATGGCTGATCTCGCGGGTCGCCATTTCGCTGCGTTTGAGGGCGTCGACCGTCTGTTGCAAGGTGGCATCGGCGACCGAACGTTCGACCAGCATCGCTGCCGTATGCGCCAGCAAGGCGATGGCTTCGAGCTCGTGGCGGGTAGGGATGCGCGGGTCCTCGTGATAGATCGCGAAGGTGCCGATGATGATGCCGTTGGCATCCTTGAGCGGTTTGGACCAGCACGCGGCGATACCGTGGCGCTGCGCCAAGGCAAGGAATGGCGCCCACAGCTGATCGCTGGCGACATCGCCGACCACGACCATGTCGCCGGTATAGGCCGCCGTGCCGCAGGAGGGCGAGTGGGGGCCGATCTCGAAGCCGTTGATGGCCTCGATATAGTCCGCCTCAAGCCCCGATGAGGCGCCATAGCGCAGGGTCTTCCTGCTTTCGTCAACCAGGAAGACCGCCGAACGCCCGCCCAGGTGCTCGCTGGCGGTGCCGGCCAGAAACCCGAGCATGGTGCCGAGGTCTTTACGCGCGAAAGCCATTTCCAGTACGCGCCGTTGTGCCGACAAGAGTTTTTGCCAGTGCGAGGAGTGATCGTGGGGAGTGAGGGTGTGGTCGATGGCAGAGTCCTCAAGCGCACATCCGGCGTACAGGCAGGCTATATAGCGCCTGGTGGCCGGTACCGGCCTGACTGGGTGACTGGCCTTGTGCAGCGAGCCGCTGGCCATTTGCCCAGATTATCGCTATGGATCACGAGGATAGCTAGCCCCAGCCGACGGCCAGTTGCCAGCGTTGTGGCGACAGGTACACATCGCATGGCTCACTCCCCCAGCAGCAACAGCGTCTTGGCATCCGCGTCGCCACCGAACAACCGCTCGATAGCTGCCTGGAAAATCAGCTCCTGCGGGGCAACCGCGGCAAACAGCGTCAAGCACGAGCGCAGCTTCAGATCGTCGGGGTGACCGAGGATGTCCAGGGCGCTTTTGTCGCTGTGCCGTTGCAAGGTCGTCAGGCTTTCCACCAGTCGCGGCCCCAGCACCGGGTGCTGCAGATAGGCGTGCGCTTCGGCGGCGCCCGACAGCCCGAAGCGTTCGGCCATGTCGCTGCGGCCCAGCCCGCGCAACTGCGGGAAGATGAACCAGATCCAGTGGGTGGTCTTGCGCCCGGCCTGCAGCTCTTGCAGGGCGCGGTCGTACACGGGCCGTTGGGCTTCGACGAAACGATGCAGATCAAAGATATCGCTCATGGATTCACTCCGTTGGCGGGTCCCGGGCGTGGGCTTCTTGGAACTTGAACAGTTTCGACCGGGCAGGGTACGCCGCAGTTTCATCGGCGTGCTGCGTCTTGTGCGCCGTCACAGCAACGGCAACGCCGCACGAATGTGCGCCTCTAGCGCGCTCACCAGTGCCGAGGGCTTGCGGTGGTCGAGTTGCAGGGCGATGGCCACTTTCGGCAGCGCGGGCAGGCCGCTGTCAGCGGGCAGTATCTGCAGGTCGGTCGGCACTGCGGTCTGGGTC
>Ga0233335_1000124_pt1 | contig 17707 bp, 13 predicted proteins | sample GEONDECOMP222_FD_180695 | JGI IMG/M metagenome (GOLD analysis project Ga0233335, IMG submission 180695) | Leaf litter microbial communities from Shasta-Trinity National Forest, California, United States - GEON-DECOMP-222 | ecosystem: Environmental > Terrestrial > Plant litter > Unclassified... | reverse complement strand
AGCCGGTTCCCGGACGTGCCAACCGCGAGCTGGAGCGAACCGAGACGACCGGGCAGCGATGACCCGGCTGCTTCTTGAACGCACAGAACGTCGGGGTCGTGAGTGTCGACGAGGTGGCGGAGTTCCCGTTGTGCCCGCCCCTGCCACAGGTTGTAACTCAGCAGCGTGATCGGATGGCTGGTGCCGGTGGGAGTCACGCGCCGGAGACGTCCTCGGTGGAAGGCGCGATCTCGGTTGGCGGTGGTGTGTGTGCGGCGGCCTTCCGTGCGGCCGGTTTCTTGACCTCGCGGGTTGTTAGGCCGAGGCGATCGGCGACCTCGTTACGAGGAACACCAAGGTCAAGCATGGAGGCGATGACGGTTTGCGCCTTGGCGCGCGCCTCCTCCGTGAGCTTCTCGCCGCGCTTACGCACGGCATGGATCTCCTTGTCGATGCTGGCTTGGATGTCGGCGATCGAGTCGGCGGAGATGAAGTAGTCCGTGGCGAGCTGCTCGAGCTTGTCCTGCTTCTCCCGGAACTCGGCCGCTTTCTCGCGTGCCCGCTGCCTAGCGGCGGTCTGCTTGCCGGACTTTCTGACCTCGGCCATGTGAACCCCTGATCGATTCGAACCACCATTATGCGCGCCCACCCGAAGAACGGACGGCGGCCTGAGGATGGAGCCCAGGAGCACGATCATTGCCATGAACCTAGAGCTGGCTCGGCTGTCGCTGATCGACCGACGTTCACTCCCGCGAGCCTCGTTCCTCGTCACGCTCCCTTTCACTTCCCGGTCTCCCACCACAGCCGCAGTCTCTCCGATCCTGGCCGACCTCCATCCTCATTCTTCGTCGGTCAATCCGTCACACCTCTGGCATCAATTGATCAACGAGGTAAAGTGCCCTTGTGATGACCATGCATATCCTCTCCGCAGGAGATGGGTATGCGTACTACACCAGCGAGACAGCGACCGGCGACGTCAAGCGTGAGCAGGACCGCGAGCTGGGCGATTACTACACCGCGGACGGCAACCCTCCCGGCGTGTGGGTCGGCTCCGGCCTCGATGCTCTCGGAGTCAAGGGCACCGTCACCGAGGAGCAGATGAAGGCCCTCTTCGGTGAGGGCCTGCACCCGAACGCCGACCAGATCATCCGCGAGGCGCAGGCGAACGGGAAGACCGCCGAGCAGGCGCAGAATGCCGCTCGGCTCGGCCGTGGCTACTACAACTACGAGCAAGGATCGACCGGACTCCGCGCCGCCATTGACGAGGGCTACGCCCGGTTCGAGCGCACCGAGCACCGCGAACCGGACGCCGAGGAGCGCCGCGCCATCCGTGTCCGTGAAGGCGCACAGGCGTTCCGCGAGGCGAAAGGCCGGCCCCCGGCCGACAAGGAAGAGCTGGGCCGCTACATCACCGCGGCGTCCCGCCCGACGCAGCAGGCCGTGGCCGGTTTTGACCTGGTGTTCTCGCCCGCCAAGAGCGTGTCGACGCTCTGGGGCTTAGGAGACAACGACACCCGGAAGGTGATCGAGGACGCCCACGAGCAGGCCATTGAAGACACCGTAAAGTATCTCGAAGACGAGGCTATTGCGACCCGCGCCGGCCGGAACGGCGTCGCTCAGATAGACGTCGAAGGCGGACTGATCGCGACCCGGTTCCGGCACTACGACTCCCGCAGCGGTGACCCGCAGCTCCACGATCACCTGGTGGTGGCGAACAAGGTCAAAGGGGCTGATGGGAAGTGGCGCACCATCGACTCCAAGCTTCTCCACCGCCAGGGTGTCGCCGCGTCGGAGTTCTACAACCAGCGCGTCATGGACCGCGTGACCGAAGGGCTCGGCGTCACCACGGAACTGCGCGAGGTCACCCGCGGCAAGCGACCCGTCGTGGAAATCGCCGGCGTGGACGACCGCCTCACCAAGGGCTTCTCCACCCGGTCGGCCGGCATCAAAGACGCCATGAAGAAGCTCGAACAGGACTACCGCCGAGACCACGGCCGCGCCCCCGACCTGAAAGCCCGGATCGCTCTGGCGCAGCAGGCAACCCTCGACACCCGGCCCAAGAAGGAGACCGCACGCTCCCTCGCGGACCTCCGCAACGTCTGGCGCGAGCGTGCCACTGAGACTGTCGGTGCCCGTGTGGTCGACGGGATTCTCCGCGACGCACGAGCCGTGGCGTCGAACGGTAAGAACGGCAGCAGCACCGCCGAGCGGATCACGATTGAGCAGGCATCCGCCCGGATTGTCGAGACCGTCTCGGAGCATCACGCGGTCTGGGGTCCACACATGATCGAAGCCGAAACGCGCCGCTTCATCCAGGCCGAACAGACCAAGGGCAACACGGTCGAGGGCACCGTGACACAGATCACCAAACACGCCCTGGTTACCGATTCGGTCAGCGTCACCCCGCCCGCCCCGCACGGCGCTTTCCAGCCCCTCACCCGAAAAGACGGGGTGAGTATCTACGAGCACAAAGGAACGCAGCTCCTCACGTCGAAGGGTGTTCTCGCCGCCGAAGACACCCTCCTGGACGCGGCCCGGGACCGGACCGTGCGGCCCGTCACCCGGGAGACGTTCGACCGGATCGCGGCCGAGCAGGGCCAGCACTTGGACTCCGGGCAGCTCGCCCTCGCAGGCGAGTTCGCGACGTCCAGCAGCCGCCTGCTCGTCGGTACCGGCCCTGCCGGCACCGGCAAGACCACCGCACTGCAAGTCGCCGCCCGCGCCATTGAGGCCGAGGGTGGCCGGATGATTGGCCTGGCCCCATCCGCCGCAGCGGCCGACGTCATGCGCGACGCTATCGGCATCGACGCGGGCACCATCCACTCCTTCACCCACGGCCACGGCAGCCTCTCCGAGCTGCAAGCCGGCGAAGGTCCCATCGACGGGGTGGACCTCAAGCCGGGGGATGTGATCGTGGTCGATGAGGCCGGCATGGCCGGAACAACCAACCTCGCCAAGGTGACCCGGATCGCAGAGCGCCACGGGGCACACGTCCGCCTGATCGGGGACGACCGTCAGCTCTCCGCGGTCGAAGCAGGCGGCGCGCTACGACTCCTCGAACACGAGGCCGGATCGGTCAAGCTCGAACAGCTGCACCGGTTCAACAACCGGGAAGAAGCCGAGGCCACCAAGCTCCTCCGCGACCCGGCGAAGACCGGCGACCCGTTCGCCTGGTACGTCAACAACAACCGAGTCACGGGCGGCAGTATCGACCGGATGACCGCCGACGTCTTCTCGGCCTGGGAGCACGACACCGACGCCGGCTTGCACTCGGTCATGGTCGCCAAGACCAACGCCACCGTGTCGGAGCTCAACGCCCGCGCTCAGGCCCTCCGCATGTCCCAGGGAGTCGTGAAGGGCCGCGAGTCGGCACCGGTACACGACGGCCTATCGGCCTACCGGGGTGACAGGATCGTCACTCGGCAGAACGACTCCCAGTTGAAGACGGACGGGGGCCGGGACCGGGTGAAGAACAACGACGTCTGGACCGTCCAGCGCGCCTACCAGGACGGGTCCCTGTCGGTAGAGAACGTCAAGACCGGGGCGAAGATCACCCTCCCCAAGGATTACGTAGAGAAGAACGTCGAGCTGGGCTACGCGTCGACGCTGCACCGCACGCAGGGCATGACGGCCGACACCGCCCACATCCTGGCGGATGCGTCGACGTCCCGGGAGCTGGCCTACGTCGGCCTGACCCGTGGCAAGCAGGAGAACCACCTTTACGTCGAGACCGAGGACGCCCAACCCGTCTCCGACGTGTTGGCGTCGATCGCGCGGACCAGTGACGCCACCCTGTCGGCCACCGAGACGATCCGCAACGAGCAGGCGCGCGTGGATGACCTCGTGACCCTCATCGACCAGTACGGCGACGTCGCAGAGCGCGCCGACACTCTCCGCTTCGAGAAGGTCGCGGATCAGGCCCTTGGCCACGACACAGCCTCGACCCTTCGCGAGCACGGAAGCTGGGGAGCTGTCGAGGCGTCCCTGCGTCACGCCGAGACGCAGGGCCTTGACCCGGCTGACGTCCTCTATCGGTCCTGGACCGAACGGGACATGGACGGAGCCGACGACCGCCCCGCGGTCCTGTCGGCCCGAATCACGGCCAACACGGCCGAGTACGTCGCCGCGCTGCCCTATGACCGCGAGCAGCCGGTCCCGGCCGTGCCGGCGTGGATAGCCGATCCGCGGGCGCTCGACTCCGAGCACACCGCACCCGAGTGGCGCGAGCACCTGGCCGAACGGTACGACTACCTCGGAACCCGCCTCGAGGAGAGGGGCACGACGATCGCCGCCGAGAGGCCCGAGTGGGCGGCCGAGCTGGGTGACGTCCCCGCCGAGGCGGACAAGCGCAAGCAGTGGACCGAGCTGGCCGCGGAGGTGTCCGTGTTCCGGGAGAAGTACCGGGTGGATGAGTCCGCGCCTCGGGCGGTCCCGGCCGAGTACCGAGAGCGCGCCGTGGGCGCGGATCTCGCCGCCCGCGTCACCGCCCTCCACAAGTCGTCGGTCCTCAGCACCCAGCCGACCGCCACCGACGCTGAACGGCAGACGGCCGCCGCGGCGGCGACCACCGCCGCACAGCGGGCACGGGAGGCTGTCACGCCGGGACAGGGCGAGACCCGCCCGGCGCCGTCGCAGACGGCCGTTGAGGCGGTCATCCAGGCTCAGCGGGAGAGGGCCGCCGAGGCGCAACGTGCACGCCAGGCGGCGTCGACGGGCGACGGAGCAAAGCCGGCGCAGAAGACGGCCGCGCAGGCTGTCATCGAGGCGCAGAAGCGCCGCGCAGCGCAGCGGGCCGAGGAGCTTCGTCAGCAGGGCTTCAACGCCAAGGTGCAGAAGGAGTCCGACCGGAAGGACCAGCCGTATCAACCGGACCAGGACCGGTCTCGCGACCAGGACCGGGAACGGTAACCAGGCACGCAGAAGGGGCACCCGCCGAGCGGGTGCCCCTTCTGTATCTCACGCGGCCGAGTGTTCCTATGCCTCCGGGGGCAAGCCGGTTTTAGGTGGCGTCCATTCGTCCGGGGGCAGAGTGACCGGGACCGCTTTGCGGTCTTTCTCCCGCATCCGGTTAGCCAGGTGGCCACGGGTGGTGTCGCATTCCCGGAAGGGGCCGGTCTGGCCGTCGAAGAGGATCGCCCGATGCCGGTCCCAGTGGTTCAACCACCAATCGGATAGTGCTGCCACGGACTCGCTGGCCTCGACATTGATCCACGCTAGATACAGCGCCCAGAGACGGGCAACCACTTCCGGGTGCAGCCACCACTCCGGGCACCACGGCGCACGCTCTCGATCGCCCGAGACCTCCACCGTGTTGAAGTGTTCGTCGAACCAGTCAAGGAACGCCGCACGGTAGTCGAGCCTCTCGGCGGCCTCCTCTTGGTCGTCGTCGCCGGGCTCGCCGCGGATCGGGTTAATTTCACCGTCTGGGCCGACTGCATAGTCTTCGTCAGCGGTCGGTTCGTCCTCGTAGGTCGGTTCGTCGCTCATGATCAGGCCGCCACCGGCACACGTGCCGGCGTCCCCTCGATCTGAGCTTTGAGGTTCTTGTCCCGGAACCACGGGACGGAGCGAAGCATCACGGGCCGGCACTTGGAGTTGAACATGACGACTTGCCATTCCGGGAGGTTGGCGAGCTTGTCGACGTCGAGGGTGTTCACCTGACGCGTCGACGTGGACGACGACATTTGGCCGTCGCGGCCGGTGGATGTGCCGTAGGTGGTCTGGTCGTACTTGCCGATCAGCTCCACCAGGTCACCCAGGAAATCGGGGTCCGCGACGCCGCCGCCGTAGACCCGGTTCGCCGCCGCATCCCAGAGGGCTTGCCAGCCGCCACGGCCGAAGGCCTCGACACCCTGTGCCTTGGACTGGAAGTAGGCGTTGAGGATGATCCCCATGGAGCCGTAGAACGAGTACAGCGACGGCAGCTCAGGCCACCGCACGATGTTGGCGCACTCGTCCAACTCCATCACCAACGGGACGGCAAGCCGCCCTCCATTCCGCTGCGCGGCGCGCTCGGCTTTCTTGCCGATGGCCCGCACCAGCGCGGTCAAGATCGCCCCGCCTGAGCCGGCACCGTCTTTGGACAGCAGCACCAACGTGTCTTTGCTCTTAACGAATTCGGCCGGATCGAATCGACGCACGCCGGATTCGTCCTCGCTCACGCTCGTGTCGGTCCAGGCCACCAGGCGGTCGTTTTTCAGCGCTGACGCCATGCGGCGTGCGGTGCTGAATGTCGACTGCTTCGTCTTCTCGGCGGCGTTCAGCACACCGCCGATCGTCAGCGAGACGCCCTCTAGGCCGTGCTCGTCCAAGATCGCCTGAGCGTCTTTGCCGTAGTTCCCGGCCAGCCACCGGTAGACGATCGACAGGCCGAGGCCCTCAACCGCGGCCGCGAGCAGGAACGCCGACAAAAGGTCTCGGCCATCCGTGTCGAATTGGGCGTCGCCGCCCTTGTCGGCCTCTCCTCGCGTGGAAGCCTCAAAGATCATGGCCAGTTCGGCCGCGTCTTCCAGCGTCTCAATGTCCGTCAGGGGGTTGTAAATGAAATCGGGGGTCAGTTCGTCGCGGTAGATGCGGTTCGGGTCGAATAGGTACACCTTGCCGCGGCCCTTCCTACCGGCAATGACCTCTCGCACCCCGTCGACCTTGTTCGACGTCATGATGCAGGCCCCAGGCGCTTTCAGGCAGTGCCGGATCACGAACGCGCTCGTCTTGCCTCGCCCGGTCCCGAACACGTAGACACCCGTCTCACGCCACCCCTGGTAAACCCAGCGGGCACCGCGGGCCAGCATCCGTCCGATTTCCTGCCCGCAGACCATGGCGACTCCGGGGTGCAGCCGCACTGTCTCGGCGCCTCGTTCTTTCTCGCGGAGCACCCTGGTTTGGGCTTTCGTGGCCATGTGCGCCAGGGCGACGTTGCCACGCTTGTTCGCGGCACGCCTGGCCTGCCAGGACAGCAGGACCGTGAATAGCGCCACGGCGACGACGAGAAAGACGATCATGAACACCGGCGCCGACTTCGGCAGGGGTGTTCCGCGCAGCAGCATGTCACCGAGCAGTTGCACGGGATTCCAGGGGTAGTCGCCCGTCGAGTGGGAGAAGACCGCTCCCGCGTGGATCGCGAGGTAGACGGCACCCAGCAGCAGCGCGAAGAGGAAGCCGACGAGGACGTTGGTTCTGGCGCTGTTCATACTGTGATCCGTTCGTTGATAGTGCTCATCTGGTGCAGGAGTCGACGCGCGATTCGGGCCTCCTGGTCGCCTCCCGCGAAACGTTCCGCAATTTGCAGGTCGACGCCAAGCATCAGGGCCATTTCGGACGGCACGACGCCCGTGGCCGAGAGCTGTTCGAGGAGGGCGTAGCGTTCCGGCCGTGTGGTGACGTCGTACGTTTTCGCGAGCCGATAGGCCTCGTGCAGCCACTCCATGGCTTCCCGGACGTGCTGCACGCTGCCGTCGATGTCTCGGCCCCCGATGCGGTACTTCACGAACGGTTCGGACGAGCTGTGTCGACGCAGCTCTTCTCGGTGAGCGGTGAGGGTTTCCCCGAGCCACAACCCGCAGGTCGTGATGTCGGGGAAGTCCGTCGACGTGATGACCCATTCGTGACCGACAAGGTTCGCGATCGACGTCAGTCGTTCAGAACTGGCCGCGCTCACGAGCTGGCCTGGTTGACGTTGAATTTCATTGGCTCGTTTCCCATCGGGTCAACCTCGATGTGGACGTGGTTGCAAGAGTCGGCAAACTGGCGGCTGATGTTGGTGAGCTTCACCGAGTCGCCGTGGGCGGCACGGCAGTCGGCCTGCCCGGTGCCGGAGTCGGCGGCCATGATCGGGTCGAGGGTCTTGAGCAGCTTGATCGCGTTCGCATCCCAGCCGTTGGTGACGACGCCGCCGAGGCTGTAGAAGTCGACGGCGTGCCCGCCGCCGTTGACGTAGTGGGCTGATGCGGTGCCAGCACCGGCAATCTGCCCGGTGCACTTGCGGTTGATATCGGAGATCCCGATCTTCCCGAACGTCTGATAGGCCACGGTGATGACCTGCAAAATGCGGGTGTCAATGCCGCAGTTTGGGACGGTCTGCCCCTGGGCAATCCAGCGAATCTCTTTCAGGTGATCCGGGACTAGGCCCGTGATCGTGCCGTTGTCGATGCCCTTGACGAGGTTCGTCGCGAGGGCCTGCGCGTCGCCCGACACCGAAACCGTCGACGCACACGCCGCCTGCCCGCCCGTGAGCGCCGTCACGACGGCCTGAGCCGCCGCGAAATACGTCGTGTAGTGGTTCGGGTCCGCGTTGATCTGCACCGCGTGAGCGGCCAACGACGGGGCCATGCTCTGCCAGTTCGGCACCTTCAACAGCCGCTGGAAGAAGAACGTCGCCGCGGTTGTCGGGTCCATCCTCTGCGCGAGCGTGCCCCAGGTGTCCCGTTGCTGGAAAAGGCCCCGAGAGTCAGGGCCGGCCTTATCGCCGTAGGTGATGTTTTCCAGCGTCGACTCGCCCATAGCCGTCATCACGCCGATCTCTTGCCCTTGCGTGTCGACGCCGAGGGCAGCTCCGGCGTTCATGATCGCCGTAGCGTTCACGAGCTGGTCACCCGAGTAACCGTCGATCGCCGTGTGGGCAGAGGCGGTCTGAACGTTGACCGCCGTGGCCGCGCACGCCGCTGAGGTTTGCGGGCCGCCGCCGCCGATCAGCGCCGCACCCGTGAACAGGAATACGAGAAGCAGCACCACGAGGGTGCCGCCAATCCACTTGTTCATCGTCTCGCCCCTGCTTCCCGGCGCGCCTACGCGGTGGCCGCGCCGGCTTCCATGGCCTCGTCCGTGTCCGTCACTTCCGCCTCCCACCGCGAGCGAATGTGCTGCATGTGCGTCTCCGGGTTGGACCCGAATTTGAAGACGCAGTTGCCGGGACGGAGGTTCATCAGAACCTCTTGAGTGTCGGGGGCGAAGTTGAACGTCTGGGTCACCCAGCGGGCGTCCTCGTCGCGGTCCTGCCGGTAGGCGTAGATCGTCTGCGCCTCCTGCACCACCGTGTAGCCGGGGCTGTCCGGGGGGATATCGGTGCCCTTGTGCATCACGAACACGTTCGAGATCCCCAGGGACCGGGAGAGCTTCTGGTTGCTTTTGACCAGGCGGGAAGACGGACCGCCGATCATGTGCCAGCCCTCCTCGTAGACCACGTTCGTGATGAACCCGCGCTCCTGACGGAGCCGCCCCATCAGCCACATGTTCCCGATCGCCATCACCGTCGGAACGGCGGGCCCGTCGTCGGGGAGCTGGGAGACGTCGAACGTCGTGAGCTTCTGGCTCAGGTCGACGTCTTTCGAGGTCTCGCCGTCGAAGGTGCCGGCAAAGTCCTCGAGAAGGTCATCCAGGGCGTACTGGATCGTGAGACCGGCCTGGTGGAACCGGTCGGCGGCCTTCTTCGACAGCTCCTTGTCCTGAGGCACGCGGCCGAGGAACGGCAGCAGATCTGAAGGCGTCGGCACGCGGCCGTCCTCGAACGACTGGAACGCCAGTTGCAGGGCGTACCTGGTCGCTTTCCGCTCCCAGACGCTCGATGGGGTGTCGTCGCGGACGATGCGTGCCACGGCGTTCACGAGCGCTCCCTGACCCCGGAGGCCCGTCCCGCGAACAATCTCGGGGTCGAGGAGGTTCAGGCGGGTGCCGGAGCCGTCCGGGTTGAAGAGCAGGTGCGTACCGCCCATGCGCTGGACGACGCCGGTGTATTCACCGACGCCGCCTTGGTCCTTCTTGTCGAAGACGACCGCTCGGTGCTTGTTCAGCAGCAGCGGGCGGATGACGCAGACGGTTTTCGTGAACGAGGACTTGCCGGCCCCGACAGTGCCGAGGATCAGCACGTTCGGGCTCGTGAGCTCGCGGGGCTGCTGGTTGTAGGCGGTCGGGGCGTCGTGGCTGATCGACGTTGAGGAGAGGTTGTCTCGGCCGTTGACGACGCCGCGGAACGACGTCGGAGCGCCGATGATGCCCGTGTTCAGGATCTCGGCCTGACGAGTCGTCGTCGGAGCGCCCGAAATCGTCGGCGCATACCAACCCCGCGATGCTGAACCGGCCGAGACGCGGAGCCGCGACCCTGGCAGCTCGAACGGGGACACGTCTGCCGCTCGTGCGAGCGGTACGGCCGCGAGGGCGGGAACGTCGCCCGCGGGCGTGCTCTCCTCTCCCGTGATCGCGGGGGCCAGAGCCTCCGGGGGCACAAAGATGCGCAGCAGCGGGACGCTCGCCAGGCGAGGCTTCCGCTTGGCCTGCACCGCCGTTCGGACACCGCGGCGCGTTCCCTCGACCGGCGTCTCCGGGGTGGTGTCGTCTTGCTCGGCGGGGATGAGGGGGACGTGCTTGCTCATGAAAGTGCTTCCTTCTCGCTACGACCGGCGAGACGGCCGATCGCGCGTGTTGCCAGAGACGGGGTGTCGGGGCGCACGCCCCGCCCGATGGGCCAGGTGGTGCCGGAGGAGGCGGCCTGAAAAGAGTCCTGCCAGTCGAGGAAGTCGATCCCGAGACCGGTCGCGCAGGACTCTTCGAGCTGACGAGACGCCTGCGCGAGGTCTTCCCTCGTGGGCGCCGAAATGGTGATGTAACCGACCCAGGAAGCCCCGTGGTGGTGCGAGCCCGCTTCGAGGTCCTTCGCGCGCCGCTGGGCGGCGGACATGCGGGTGGTCGAGTCGTCGGAGACGAGGCGGCCTTTTTGCCGGTCGGCGACGACGCCGGCCATGTCCCTGACTACGTCGGCCCGGGCGGCGGCTTTCGCCTGCCCGGCTGGGATGAGGTGCATGTGGAACGAGACCGAGCGGACGAACGTCAGCTCACGTCCCACGAGCAGGTCGAGGACCCATAGCGGAGATCGTCCTGCGACGGCGAGGTTCTCGCCGTGGATTGCCGCGGTGCGGTGCCACCAGGTGACACCGGGAGCGTTTCGAATCGGGTCGGAGCGGCGCAGGATCGTCGGGTCGTATGAGTCCACGATGTGCGCCGAGAACTCGTCGTGCGACGCCAGACCGACGTCCCGGAGCGGGTTCACGGGACCGGCGAGGTCGATCGGCATGTTTGGGTTCTGCTGGTGACGGATCACCGCGACGGTCTGCTTCGCCGTTAGAGGCCGAACGGACCCCATGCGAGCGTCGACCAGCCCGCGGACGGTCGCCGCAATCTGGTCCGCCATAAGTGCTCGCCAAGCGTCCCGTCCGGCACCGAACTTCGCCGCCGCGTCGGTGAACTTTTGAGTAAGTGGCCACGACACCACGACGTAGTGCCGCTGCACCATGGCGTCTTCCGAAGTCTTTTGGATGACCTCGCTGTAGGACCGCTTCTGCGCCTCATAGGAGGCCAGACGGATCGCGTGCAATGCACGCTCCTCGTCGGTCGGGTTGCCACCGAGGACGGGCGCAGATTCCATGCGCTCCAAGACCCAGCGGTCCTGCATGGCCGTGTCGGGCGGGAGCACGCGGGTGAGCGTCTGCACGTCGCTGATCAGCGACGCCGGTGACGCCCGCCGCGCGAGGAACCGGCCCCACCCGGCCGCCGCCCTGGTGAGAGCCCCGGCCGTCTCCATACCCCGAATCTGCCCCGAGACGGCGAACGCGACCGACAGGTAGGGCTGCTGCCCCGCAGGCGCGTGCCAGGCGATGCCGGGCGTTTTCGAGCTGTACTGCAACCAGCCCATGCCGTCCGACCCATCCGGGTTGGCCCGCATTTGCCCCAGGAGGCGAGCGGTTTCGGCCTGCTCCTTCTTCGTGGCGGTCGCCGCCTGCCTCTGCAGGCGGTCCCACTCGGCGTCATCGAACGGTACGAACGTGTCGGTGCCGAGGCGCTGCCTCGACTTCCAGCGTGCTCGCTTGGTGCGGCGCTGCAAGATCGTCCCGCGGTGCGTGGTGGCCGTGACGAGCATCGTCACACCAACCCCCGCCGCCGCAATGAACAGCACAGGCAGGCCGCCGCCGAAAGCAACGCCGATCATGCCGCCGCCAATGAAGACCGTCAGCGCAATGATTCGCGGCCGTGAGGCCGTACCGCCGAAGAACGAGCGGTGTCCCGCCTCCCCGCCCAGGTACCGGACGTAGGGCGGTTCTTTGGTCTCGGTGTCACTCACGTGTGATCCTTCCCGTATTGCTCTTCGTGGTCCTCAACGGGGTCCACGGCGGCGGCCCCAACGGAGTCGCCAATCTTCTTGGACGTGTCGAAGCCGGCCTTCGTGCCGGCCGCGATCATGGTCGGGATGCCGATAGCGGCCCCCGCGCCTGTAGCGCTCTCCGCGGCCCCAGCGGCCATAGCGCCGCCCTCTGCCGCACCGGCACCCGCGGCACCGGCGCCAGCACCGACCTTCGCGCCCTCAGCGGCCGTCTCAGCACCATTAGAGGCCGAAGCTGCCTTACTGCCCACAGAGGGTGAGTCGGCCGCCGAACCGCCGTCGTCAGACGTCGCGCTGGACGCGGACGCCTTCGAGCCCGCCGAGGCACCCCCGCCGCCACCGGAACCCGAGCCGGAGCCGGAGCCGGAACCGGAGCCGGAGCCGGAATCGATCTTGGCGTCGGCCTCTTGCATCGAGTTCGACCCGATCTGGGGCCCAGCCGGAGCGCCGCCGCCTCCACCCATGGGCAGGACCGGCGCGAACCTGGTCAAGATGACCGGCGAAAGCCCGGCGACGATCAGCGACAGGATCGACACCACGAGCGTGACGGTCCGTTCCAGGGTCGGGGTCTTGGAGAAGACGTCGACGCTGGACGAGACCATGCTGTACGCGATTGCGAGCATGAAGAACAGCAGTGGGTGAGACGCCAAGATGCCGAACCAGAGGTAGGCGATTTTGGAGCCGAACTTCCGCTTGGATTTATCGATAATCCACACGAAACCCAGCGGGAAGAGGATCCCGGAGAAGTACAGGCTGATGAGCTGCACGATCAAGATCAGGACGACGATCAGGAGGCCGATGATCATGAAGAACATCAGCAGCGCCCCGACGATCGCTCCCCCAGCAAGCCCCTTGCCGTTATCCGTTGCAGAAAGCATCTTCGAGAACTTGTCCACGATCGTTTGCGACGACGAGTTGATCCCCCACGAAATGAGAGAGTCCGAGAGGGCTCCGAAGAACTTCACCAGGAACGAGCCCAGCAGTGGGCCGAAGGCTGCCCCGATCAGGAACAGGGGCGCGTAGAGCCCGAGCGATTCGCCCAAGTCTCGGCCGGACTGCTGACCGCGCGCGGTCCGAACGACCTGGGGAATGATCAGCGCCACCATCACGAAGATGGCCAGGGCAAACGACACCTTGTAGGCATTGATGAACCAGGTGGCCGTCAGGTCCGGCAGGGTCGCTTTGGTGATAGCCGGCATCACCGTGTCCGAGAGGCTTTTCGCACCGTTCTGCAACATGTTGAAGGTGTTCCCGGCCGGGTCCGACCAAAAATTCGCGATGCCTTGAGCCGTGTTCACGGCGTCACCGACCCCGTTCGCGACGCCGGTTGCAGTCTTCCCGATCGCCTCACCGCCCTTAACGACGGCGCAGCCGAAGGCGCTGACCGCGCACACCCCGTTTTCGACGGCAGACATCAGCAACCCCCTGTGTAGCGAGTGCCACCGTTGGCAAGGATCGTCTGATTCGGCACGAGGCTCTTCTCGATGCGCCAGGCCCCGTTTTCCCAATCCATGATGAAGCCGCTCACCGTCGTCTGCGTGGGGCTCAGGGCTCCATTGATGACGTAACCCATCGCGAACTCCACGTAGACGCGGTTAGGAGTCGACTGCTGAGTGACCATCCAAACTCCGTTGGTAGTCGACACAAAGAATGGCGTTCCCGCGGGCACGACACCCTTAGCTGGCTCGTTGCCTGCTTTGGCGTAAGCACCCGAGAGGTCTCGGTACCCGACCGGACTAGAGCTGGCCATGATGTTCTTCGACACCGTGTCGGAGTCCGTAACGCTGGGGTACGGGTACTGCCAGAGCCACCGGTAGAACGAGGTGGCAACCTCGACCGCCCCGTAGCTGCTGTGTCCGGCACTCTTCTGCGCGGCGAGCACCATGGCGGCCGTCCGGTCCTGCCCGCCAAGACACCCCGTTGGGGCTTCGGCGTTCTCGTCGTCGCCCGCCCCCGATGTACCGCCCGTCGTGATGGGCGCGGGAGTCGAGGACGCCGAGCTGGTCGTACGGGTAGCGGTTGGTGTCGTGTCTCCACGGTTGGTCGCGTAAACGATGCCGCCACCCACGGCGACCACGACGACGGCGGCCCCGATGACGATGGGCCACCGGGAACGGCCGGATGCTGAGTACATGCGCATGGTGCTTCTCCCCTGAGAAGGTCGGTGTTCGGTGGGTTAGCTGGCGAACGTGAGGATCGCGCCGACGACGAGCGCGAGAGCAGCGAGGACGCCGAGCGAGACACCGGCCCACAGGGCCTTCTTTCGGCCCACGGCGTGCGCCTGAGGGTTCGGGTTGACCTCGCCTGATGCTCCGGCCATGCCGACGATTCCGATCACGAGGTAGACGATCGAAATCAGGATGCCGATACCCCAGATCGCGGTGATGGCTTTCTGCCAGAGCTGGGTGAACTTCGTTCCACCGAACGAGAAGTCGGGCACGAGCCCGTCGAGGGGGTTGCTCACCGCGGCGGCGAGCTGGTGAGTGTGGAGGGCGGTTGTTGCGAGCAGATCAAGCATGGGTGAGTCCTTTTCAGCGGGCGGTGGAGACGATGGTTTGGAGCGAGCGAACGACGCCCGCGGCCGCAGCGGCCAGAGCGTCCCGCGTGGCCGGCGTGAGCTTGCCCACCGTGAGCTGGCCGCGCTCGGCAATGTGGGCGTCGTAGGGGACCTCGTGGAGCTGGGTCACTCCGGCGTCGTGAAGGAGGCGCGCGACCTCCTCGGCCACGGCGGGGCTCTCCGGACGGCCGTCTTTCAGGCGGACGGCAATCGCATTGGCCGCGAGGGCTCGCGCGTGCTCGCTCCCGTTCCGCAGCTCTTCCAGGACCTCGATCGCTTGCAGCACCGAGTCCCCGGAGTTCATGACGGGGATGACCAAAATGTCAGCGACCGAGACGGCCCCCTGAAACGCGGGCGACGTCGGCACGTTGCCCGAGTCCATGACCTCGATGCCGTAGAACTCCCCGATCTTGTCGGAGACCTTCACGACGTCCTCACCCGCCAGGGCAGCCCGGGAGCCGACCGTGCCGAAGACGGTCGCGAACGAGGTTTGCGGAACGCCGTAACCGGCAAGCTGGCCGGCACTCGTGATCGTGTCGACGTCGCGCACCAACTCCCCCAGACCCAGAGACGGGTTCCCCTCCGCACGGAAGTTCAGGGCTCCGGGGTCGTCGGAGACTTCCCAGACCGCGACCGAGCCGCCCTTAATCGCGGCGATGACCCCGCCGAGAAGGATCGACAGTGGCGTCTTGCCCGTGCCGCCCTTCTTATTCGCCAGGAGGATGCGGACGTGACGCGTCCACGTGGCCTGACGAATGATCGTCTCGTTCGCCAGCCAGCGAGCCTTGTGCTCGTGCTCAGCCAGCTCAGCCGGGCTCGGAGCGAGACGCAGCAGGCCACGTAGGCCCTTGGCTGACCTGGTGGGTGTTGTCGATGTCGTCAGGGACCCCGATATTGCGCCGCCGAATAGGACCGTGAGGCTTTCATCGTGTGTGCGGGGTTGTGACGTCGGTTCCCTGGTGGCCGAAGGCGGCGTCGGAGGAGCCTCGGTACGGGTTGGCTGTCCGGCCGTCCCGGAGTCTGTGGGCCGCTCACGGGAGGGACGGGTCGGCACGACGTTCGCGTCTTCCTCGTGACTGCGTTCTCCGTAGTCCTGGGCGCGATTAGCGGCCCGGAAGGCGGGGACTTCGTCGGCGTGGTCGTCATTCATCGTCGTACCTTTCGAAGAGGGGGTCAGGTTTTGGTGCTGAGTGGGTGGTTTTGTGTGCGGGCGCGACAAATAGCGCCCCGGGCAGGTGGCTTGAAGCGGATCTCCGGCTCGGCGCCCGGTCAGGCGGGGCTATTCAGAAGGTGGCGGTTCTGGGCGGTGCACTGTTCGCGAGGAATGGGCTAGTAGGCGATGGCGTGGAATCCGCCATCGGCATGGATGATCTCTCCTGTGGTGGCGGGTAACCAGTCGGAAAGAACGGCGACGAGAGTTTTCGCGACGGGTTCGCTGGTGGAGCGGTCCCAGGTCAGGGGGGCGCGCGTTTCCCACATCCCGTTGATGGTGTCGATCCCCTCGATAGTTTTCATCGTGTACGAATCGATCGGTCCGGCTGCGACGAGGTTGCAGCGAATGTTCCGCGGGGCAAGGTGCAATGCGAGGTATTGGTTGACGGATTCGTAGGCGGCTTTGGCAACGCCGGCCCATCCGTAGACGGGCCATGCGACGGATGCGTCGAGGGTGCAGCCGACCACACTCGACCCGGCAGCAAGGAGGGTATCGCAGCCCTGGACAAGAGATTGGAAGGAGTACGCGGATACCTGGAACGAGTGCGACACGTCTTCCCAGGTGGCGGTGGGGAAGTGGTCACCGACGACATTGGGGTAGCTGGCGGAAATGCAGTGGACCAGTCCGTCTATGTGGTCGCAGAGAGGTGTCAGCTGGTCGTGGAGGGCTTTGACGTCGTCCTGAATGGTTGCATCGAAGTCGACGACCGGCGCGGTGACAGGTAGTCGTTTGGCGATCGCTTCCGTGAGGCGCTTACGTCGCCCAAAACCGGTCAGGATGACGTCGGCGCCTTGCTGCTGGGCGAGGGCGGCAGTCGTGAAGGCGATGGAGGATTCGTTGAAGACGCCGGAAACAAGGACCGTCTTGCCCTCAAGGATCCCCATCAGGCGTTCTCCACCGAGGCGATGAGGTACCGGCTGCGGACGGGGTCGCGGTCAACGCGAGAGAACCGGATCCGGACCTTCTTGTGATCGCCGTCCCGTGTCTTCAGCCGCGCCACCAGAGGGTCTCGGGTGGCGGTGTCTCCGTCCCGGGCGGCGAGGATGGATGCTTCTACGCTGGCGCGTTCCCCGGTGGGGGAGAGGGTTGCGAGGTCGCCTTCGAAGTCGGGGTGGAATCCCAGGCGCTCCCAACTGGGGGAGGTCATGAAGACGTAGGACTGGATGCAGTCGATGGCGACGAACGCTGTTTCGGAAGCGAGCTCAAAGTAGGCGCGGGTGAAGTCGGCTACGTTCACCACCTCCAGTCCTGACGTGATGACGCGGGTGGGGGTGGGAACTTCCCGGGTAAACCCGTAGGCATGGAAAACACCCGGGGAATCAGTGGCGGGTTCCGAGGTTCCCGTGAGTGCTAGTTGCTTCCGTCCTGGGTTTTCCGTGCCGAGGCGTGTGATGGCGCCGAAGGTGAGCAATTGGTGAATGCCGTTCGCGGCAGAGAGGCCGGCGTCGACGACGGTCTTGACTTGGGCGCGGTCCTCGTTGGGGAGAAGCTTCGTCAACCAGTCGCCGACTGGCCCCTTCGTGCTGGAGACGGCATCGGGGGTGTATTCGTGCAGCTCATAGAGGTTGTCATCCCAGAGGGAAGACACTTCACCGACGTTGTTCCCAGCCCGGTCGACAGCCCATGGCCATGCGCCGATCAGCGGCTCGGGAGGAGTGCGAGCGCCGGTGGGGGAGTAGATGCCGTACGCGCCGATGACCCGTGTCTTGTCCGGGGTGAAGATCGGTGTGGCGACGACTTCCAGTTGCGCGCTGCCGTGGTCGAGCGTGACCCGCAGGGTTCGCTGTTCATCCATTGCGGCAGTCAAAGCCGG
>Ga0233335_1000123_pt1 | contig 18336 bp, 19 predicted proteins | sample GEONDECOMP222_FD_180695 | JGI IMG/M metagenome (GOLD analysis project Ga0233335, IMG submission 180695) | Leaf litter microbial communities from Shasta-Trinity National Forest, California, United States - GEON-DECOMP-222 | ecosystem: Environmental > Terrestrial > Plant litter > Unclassified... | reverse complement strand
GGTCTGGCGCACCCGTCAGCTCGGTAGATTGGCGCAAATTATCAAGCCAGCGGATACTTTCCTTCTGCTCGATTGGAATTCGGGTCAGATTGATCCTGCGCTTGAGCTCGGCTGTTCCCTTGAATTTAGAGCGTGACCAGAACTTTGCCGCTGTAAGCCCCAAAGGCAGCCCCTTTGGTGTGATCGCAAGGCTGGCATGCATCAACAGACCGCAGATCGAATGTTTCAATGTTTCTGAAACCGGCCATCCTTCAACTTGCGTCCGGTTGAGACCTTCGTAAATCCAATTTTTCCGGGATGCGCGCGCTTGAAGTTGAATTCAGTCGTATGCTGCAAAATCAGGATTGGCCCCTCCGTTGCTTGAATACGCGAGGCGGATGCCGAAAAATGACCCTCAAAAATCTTACCTTCGCTAACATTTTTATTGCAAAATAAGCGATAGGCTGCCTTGGCATTTTTCATTCCTGAAATTTCGTGGTCAAGTATCGCCCTGGACGCTCTTCAAACACCTCAAGCATCGCTTCAAGTCGTCGGTTCAGCCGCGCATCACCAAAATTAGATTCCGCCGTTTCTTTTTTCACCCAGCTCTGTTCCATCCCGCATCTCACTGCTTGAAGATGCCAGAGAATGAATCACGAACGATTTCAGGCAGCCAACAGGCGAGCGACGAACGGAATCACGCACGCGACCACTTGTGGTAAGAACAAGCGCTATCGGATGCGTACCGAGCAACCAGCCGTCGCTCAGGCCGCCTAACTCACCGCCAGGCCAGCTCAGCTCCTGAGCGTACGCCTGGCCATACTCCTGTGAGATCATACCACAGGGAAATGCCGCACGCCTGCGGCCTTCAGCGGATGCGTACAATGATTCGCCAGTCACAAACTGAAGGTGACCAGCGGCAGCCCCTTCGCAGGTATTGGCAGCCCCCTACCCGCTCTCTCGAAACGGGATTTACTGACTGAGGAGACGCCTCTCCAACAATGCCTGCATGTTGCGTCGCCCGTCTGCGATCACCATGATAAACACCGTTGAATCAATCACGCGGTAGATGACACGATAGGGCTGCAGGAGAGTCTGTCGAAACTCGCGAATACCGAGCGCGTCCAGCTCCTTCGGTATATTACCTCTTTCTGAAAACCGCTCGAGCGTTTCGATTTTCTCCAGCATGGCATCAAGCAAAGCATCGGCAGCGTCGGTCGAGCGATGCTCCGAGAGATAAGCGTGGATGGCCTCGAGATCGTCCTCCGCACCCTGCGTAAGTTCGACCTCGAAAATATCATCCGCCATCAGGGCTTGGAAGCCTTCGTTCTAAGGCGCGCGATAACCCCGCGAGCCGGCTTGGAGCGTCCGGCTTCAATGTCGTTGCTGCCGAGGGCGAGCAGTTTCAGTAGCGCGAGCGTCTCCTGAGTCTCCTCGAATGAGGCGACATCCTGAAGGACCGCCTTGGCCTCACCGTTTTGGGTGATGACCATTGGCTCCCGTCTGTCGGCGAGGTCAAGAAGTACTTCGGCGGAATGCGCCTTTAAGAAACTGATCGGTTTGACCTGAACAGAATATCGCATGACCGTTGCCTCAGCCTAAATTCGAACCGAATATGGTCTATCAGAGGTCGCGAAGCAAGTCTCAATCACCCTATATCGCGACCCTCGATCTCGCCCCTCTGCGAGCAGCATGCTAGCAAGAGGAAGCGGTCGACATCCGCTATATTGATGGCGAATGCACGACGAGCGACCGGACGATCATGCCGCTCGCGCTGTTTTACGCCGAGACGTGCGTGATTGCGCTCAACTGGTGTTGCCTAGGCGGGATTTCCGGATGTTCCGGACCGATCGAATGGTAGAGATCCGCCCGAACGGTGCCAGCTTTCGTCCGCGCCGAGTACCGCTCCTTCGTGATCATCTAACGGAACTGCAGATGCGGCGCGGGACACAAGGCAATTCCGGCCAAGTAATACGCCCGACACCGGCGATCTGACTCTATAATAAGTCGGTCCCTGCCGAAATCCTATATACGGATATGTAAATAGAACATCCGGAAAGTCACAATATATGTTGGAGACACCCAAAAAACCTGATTATCTTATACCACTCGGTGAAACGTCATCAGCGTGTTTTCAATATATTAGGTATATTTATGCCTTCAGCAGACGATGCTAACTTTGGTATTATATTATAGTAGTTAATATTTGAACACAAATTTAGTTAATTTATTATAAACAATTTTAAATAAATTACCGTCAATCAGAGTTCCTTAGTTTAATATCAAGTACGCCCTCCACTTTTTACATATTATCATAAATATTACCCCCTCTGGGGAGCGATCTCCCTGCTGTAATAACACCATGCAATATATTCGACGCGCTGCGATCTAGTGACATGACAAGCGACGTTCTGAACCGCTGTTCTCAGTTTCTGACGGTCATTTCGTCAATAGAGCCGCAGAGCAATTCCGAGCAAGCTAGGCACACTAAGGGGCTTTCGGGCGCCAACTCAGGGAATCGATCCTTCTAATCGCCATTGCCCGGTCAAGTACTAATTGCATGGCCCATCGTTGGCAGAACCGTCGGCCTGCTTGGATTTCTACTTGTAACGGTTTCGTCTTCGTTTGCGCCATGATTATACGTATGCCGGGAGCAGGGTCGTCTACGCGGTCGAGGAAACTCGCCGCAGGATGGGAATTAGCGGGTGGGATCTTCCAATGTCTTGCACGCAATTCGCCGGTTTCCCGACAGTCGCGACGACGAAATCGGAATGATCCTATCCACGTCCCCGGCAGGGAGTCACGGCGCGTCCGAAGATCGGACGCTAACTGATCGGCGCTGGGCTCAGCGCCTGAAACTCTTTTGCGAGCGGGTCTTCAAGCAGCGACCTCGATTGATCGTTTGAAGAGTTCGCCCGTCTTCAGCATGCTGCGCATCATGACCGCGAGCTTGCGCGCGAAGACAAGCGGTGTGACTTCGCGGCACTGCGCCGGACGGTTTGCACGGCAGCCAATTTCATCTAGATCGCATTGATCACCTTTGCCGGCCACCCCGAGTTTACTCAAGGGTGACGGTGCAAGGTTAATGCCCTGGATCACACCTTACATCGGCGGAGTAAGACCGTCCTTGCCGATCGCGACCGACTTCGCGCCCGTAGCGTCGGGCGTCGAAACAGCGAACAGCTTCTGACCCTTTGTCAGCACCGAGCGGGTGGTCGGCTCGAACCGGACGATCGGCGTGCCTACGGGCACGGCCACCTGGGCCTTGCCGCCTTTGTACGAAATCGTCAGCTTGGTTTCGCTGGCCTTGCCGGCTCCCGCGGTCACCGTGCCGTCGGTCATCGCGCTTTGCTGCTGGACGGTACCGTTGGTCATCGCGCTCTGCGAATCGACGGTGCCATTGGTCATCGCGCTCGAACCATTCGCGTCCCCGCCCATCGAGGCGATAGCGCCCGGCACGTCCCAGGGATAATGTCCTTCGCCGCTGCCGCGCATCGCCTCGGGGAAGATCACGAGCTCGACCGCGCGCAGCGCATCGTCCGGCCCGGTCGTCGCGGTGCCGACGAAATCGCCATCCTTGAGCGTCGACAGGCTCGAACCGACGACCCAAGCGAAGTTCGTCTTCGCGTCGATCGGCACGCTAACCGACTTCCCGTCATACGTCTGGATCGTCAACGCGGTAGCGCCGATGTCCTGCAACACGCCGCGAACGCGGGTGACTGCCGGCGTGGTGCTCGCCCTGGCACTAGGTTTGGCATCGACCGATTGCTTGCCGCTGCAGCCGCTCATTACCGCCATCGCGCCGCCCAGCAGGGCCAGCTTCATCATCGTCGTCATCACTTCAAATCCTCAGATTATCGCCGTGGGACGTACCGGGACGGCTCAGGAAATTGCCTTCGCCATCGCCCACGGCAGCACAGTCTGCATTATAACGCTGAACTGAGACAGGTGGACCCGTCGTGCCGAGCAATAGCGACCGGTAACCTGTCCCGCACCCGTCCGGTCATTGCAGAAACTCATCCATTGTGCCGCGAAGTGGCGATCGCAATCCACAATGATTTTGTTCGATCGCGGCCAATCAGAAGTTCAATGCATTCGAACGATAGCTGTCAGACCGGGTGCGGCCTTCGATAGGTTATCGTCGCTTCTGGTGACGGGGGTGCACACTCTGCCTTGGCATTCCCCATAAGTAGCACCAGCGCCGAGCGGAGCGCTTGACGTGCTGCCCGATGACCAAGCCGATCGAGGACGGGGACGGTTTGGCCCGTCGCCTGAGCCAGGCGATAGCCAACATAATAACCAAAACGGTCGGGCAACCCAGGCGGTGGCTTGCCACCGCCTTTCAGCGCCTGACCAGTCACGACGTCGCTCGTGTCGTCGAAGTGCACTGCTACGAAACACAGGGCGTCGGCCCAGCGCGCATCGGTCAGTTCACGGATGGCACTGGGCTGGTCAAGCAAGAGCTGATGGTCGGTAGCGCCTGGAGTCATTGCCCCGGCGGCAGCGACCGCCAAGCCTTCTTGCCATAGTCCACACCAGAACTGGTCGCAGTCAGAGAAGACGCGCGCATGCTCCAGATGAAACAGTTCGTGATCCAAGAACGGCTCGAGCGAGCTATCATCGTGCAGCCTAACGATCATGTCCGCGCCGAAGAGCATGATATGGCGGTGCCCCGGCTCCAGATAGTCGGTACCGCCGTCGCGCACGCCGAGCGAATGATAAAGATAGATCGGAAACGGGGGCGAGAATCGTGGAAAGATGGTCCGAAAACGAGCGACCGCACTCGCCAGATTCGCTGGGAATGCGCGCACGACGCGATCATATCCTTCCTGCTGAGTTAAAAACCCGGCAAGTGCCTTAGCAATGTGTCGGTCCGTTCCGGCATCTGCGGGATAGATGCCAGGCAATAGCGGCTCGAGCGTGCGTCGCACTGCCGCAATCCGTTCCACTTCAGCTTGGTTGGCGGTGCCAATGGCGACGCGCTCGAACGGTGTGGCAAGATCTCCGAATGTGGCAGGGCGCGTCGCGCCCAAGGACAGCGTCCCGACGGAAAGAACCGCCATTAATCGCGTTGCGATCCTTATGCCATTCATCATCCACAAACTCCCCACCGGCACCTCAACAAAACAATTCAGCGCCCACCGCCCGCAATGACGCATAGCAGAAACAGGTTGGTTCCGAGCAACATTCTCACGAATGGCATTCTTACGATGCTCTGTCCCGAAGAACGGGCACTATTCCGAATATTTTGTCCAGTCATTTGTCATAGTCGACGGCTAAAAAAATATTGAACCGATGCCTCTACTCCGCGTAGTACCTACAACCAAAAATTATTATAAATCATCCAATCAATGCGGGCCTGCACACCGTTTTTGATTGATATCGCGGAGTGTTGCCATACATTCCGGGAGCGCTCTGCCCTCCGCCTGTTCCCGCAGGATCGCCAGCATCAGTCCGACCGATCTTCGCAACTCGTCAGCAAGGTCGCCGAGCCAGAACGTCGATTTGCGCGATACATTATGCCCGCGATGCCGATCGTCTGAACAATTTTTACGCGCTCAGAATGAGCCGTTAAATGAGTTAGAGTCGCTTCATTGCGTTGCTCTAATCCGTCCACCTCGACTATGAGGCTACCCGAACCGAGCCCGGGGAAGCCTAATTGCGCGCATTGTACGAACCGATTGCCCCGTATCAGACCGGCACGATCGACGTAGGTAACGGCCATTCCATTTATTTCGAGCGCGCCGGAATGCCCGGTGGCAAACCCGCCGTCTTCCTGCACGGCGGCCCCGGAGGGGGCGTTTCCGCCAAACATCGCCAACTGTTCGATCCGGCCAGATACGACGTGCTCCTGTTCGATCAGCGCGGGTGCGGTAACTCTACCCCGCATGCGGGTCTCGACACCAACACGACCTGGGATCTCGTGGCGGACATGGAGTTGCTGCGGCAGATGATCGGTGTCGAACAGTGGCTCGTGTTCGGCGGATCGTGGGGCTCGACGCTCGCGCTGGCCTATTCGCAGAGTCATCCTGACAGGGTCAGCGAACTCGTACTTCGCGGTATTTTCACCTTACGGGAGTCGGAACTCGACTGGTATTATCAGTTCGGAGCATCCGAGGTATTTCCCGACAAATGGGAAGCGTTCCAAGCGCCGATCCCGATCGAGGAACGGGCAGATATGCGCGGCGCGTACCACAAGCGGCTCACCGGAAACGATCCGGCAGCGCAGATCGAGGCGGCGAAGGCTTGGGCGCTTTGGGAAGGCGAGACGATTACGCTGCTGCCAGATGCATCGACCAGTTCGGGGTTCAAGGACGCGCACTTTGCGCTCGCCTTCGCAAGAATCGAGAACCATTATTTCGTGAACAATGGCTGGCTCGAGGAGGGTCAGCTGATCCGGGATGCCGGCCGGCTTGCCGGGATTCCAGGCACGATCGTACAAGGCCGCTACGACATGGTTTGTCCGGCAAGGACCGCCCACGACCTCCACCGCGCATGGCCAGGAGCGGATTTCCATTTGATTGAGGGCGCCGGACACGCTTGGAGCGAGCCGGGCATTCTGGATGCGCTCATAAACGCTACCGATCGATATGCGGAACGCTAGGCTAAAGCTTTTGCAAATCGGCGGGGAATTGTTTCGTCGGTTCGCCCCGCTTCCGAAATGGCTTCAGCCATCAGGTAATGCATAGGGGCGCGGGCACAGGCGGGATCCGTCGCGGTCGCATCGCCGACGAGCGCGAGAGCCTGGCAACGGCACCCGCCCCAATCGATTTCTCGACGATCGCACGTATGGCATGGCGACGGCATCCAGGCGGTGCCACGGAAGCGGGCAAACGCCTCTGCACCGTTCCAGAGATCGGCAAGCGACCAGTTGCGGACCGACGGGAAGATCATGTCGGGTATCGTCTCTGCTGCGTGGCAGGGTAGCGCCTTGCCAGACGGCGAGATGTTAATGAAGCGCTGGCCCCACCCCCCCATGCATGCCTTGGGCCGCTCCGCATAATAGTCGGGCACGACATAATCGATCGCGATCCGGCCGCTCAATCGCACCCGAGCCGCCCCGACGATCGCGGTCGTACGCTGCAGCTGCTCGATCGAGGGAAGCAGGGCCGAACGATTGCGCAGCGCCCATCCGTAATATTGGACGTGCGCGATCTCCATCCGCTCCGAGCCCAGCGTCTCGCCAAGGGCGAGCATTTCCTCGACGCGGTCGATATTCTGGCGGTGGACGACGAAGTTCGTTGTCAGGGGAAGGCCCGAATTCCGGATTAGCGCGGCGGCGGCGAGCTTTCTGGCATGTCCGCCGCGGTAGCCGCCGGAGGCGTCTGCAGGCAGCGCTTCGCTGTCCTGGAAACTGAGCTGGACATGATCGATGCCGGCCTCGATCAGGGCTGCCATCCGGCTGCCATCGAGCAACACGCCGGAGGTGATGATGTTCGTATAGAGGCCCCCTGCACTGGCATGGGCCACAAGGCGTTCCAGATCCCGCCTCGCCATCGGCTCACCGCCAGAGAAATGGACCTGTAGGACGCCGAGCGCGGCGGCCTCGTCGAGCACGCGGCACCACTCGTCGGTTTCCAGTTCGCTGGCCGGCGGGTCCATCTGCAGAGGGTTCGAACAGTAAGCGCACTGCAGGGGGCAGCGGTGGGTGAGCTCTATGATGAGCCCCATCGGCGGCGGTGTCATAATTGGATCGCTCCTCGGAGGGACAGATCGTCGAGCGCCGCCACCACGTCAGTCGCGATAATACCCCGCGGCGCGTCGAAGCGCAGGGCGAGGTCATCGATGATCGCGCTGGTTGACCGTACGCCATCGATGAGCTGCAGGATGTGGACTCCGATTTCGTCCGGCACGAACAATTTTTCCGGCGCAAGCAGGATCCAGGCCTCGCGAACCGCATCGAAGCGGAACTTCACCCCGCGCTTGAAGCGGGGAATAGCCTCCTCGCTGCTCACCGCGTCGCATCCGGGGGAACGAAAGCACCAGGCGAAATCAGCCCGGGCGCGAGATAGGCGAGGTATAAACCGTCGAGCTGCGACCAAAGCACGTCACACTTGAACCGCAATGCGGCCAACACCGCCTGCTGCTTCTCGACGGTGTCCGCATGCTCTTTCACATAGGCGAGTGCGAAATCGCTATCCTGTGGGGCCTGGGTCATTCGCGGCGTGAAGTAGGACAGCGTATCCTCGGTAATGAAGTCGTAATGCGCGAGCATGCCGGAGACCCGCTCCGCGATGATGGTCGGCGAGAACAATTCCGTCAGCGACGAGGCGACCGCCTCCAACAGCGTGCGGTCCCGGACGAAATGGACATAGGCATCCACCGCGAAACGCGTGGCGGGCAGGATGGCATCCGTACTCTCGACGAGGGCCCGGTCCAGCCCAACACCTTCGGCCAGTTTGACCCAGCGCTCCATGCCCCCGGCCTTCACCCCATCGCCATCATGATCCTCGATCCGCCGTCGCCATTCGCGCCGCAGTTCGGAAGTCGGCAGGCGCGCAAGAAGATAGGCGTCCTTCACCGGGATCTGGTTCTGATAATAATAGCGGTTGAGCGCCCAGGCCTGCACCTGCCCCTTGGTAAGCTTGCCGTCGTGCAGCAGACGGTGGAACGGGTGGTGGATATGGTATCGTTCCGCGCCGATCGCGCGAAGCGCGCCTTCGAGCGCGTCGGAACTGAGGAATTCGTTCATATCGTAAACCGCATGCCGTCTTCCGCGATGATCCATCCCGCCTGCTCGGCCTGAGCCCGCTCGGGACTGTCGGCGAGCAGCACGGGATTGGAATTGTTGATGTGGATCGCGACCCGGCGCGGGATCGCGAGATCGTTCAGCGACGCCATCGTGCCGTCTGCGCCACTCATGCTCATATGCCCCATACGGCGCCCCGTCTTGCTGCCGAGGCCGACGCGGATCATTTCTTCATCGTCCCACAGCGTGCCGTCGAAAAACACCAGGTCGGCCCCGTCGAGCCGGCTGCGCAGGTCATTTGTCATCATCGCACAGCCAGGGATGAAGATCATGCGGCATCCGCCACCGCGGACTTCGGCACCGACGGTGGTGCCGTCGCTCAGGATGGCCTGCATCCGATCGCCGTCCTCCATGTAGAGCGGTACCTTGCCCGGCACCGCGAACAGTGTCGCTTCGAGCGTGTCGTCGAGTGCGAACGGCTGGTCTAGGACGATAGTGCGGCGATCCACTATGCCGGGAGCAAGGACGTTGAAAATAGGATTGGCGCTCAGGATGGCGTGGACGGCGGACGTCGCGTGCAGCGCGAAAACCTGCCGCTCGCGAAGGGTGAGTAATCCGGCGATCACATCGACATCGCCGCCCGTCAGAACGACGCTCGAAATCGGGGACGAGCGGAGTCCCTCGCGGGGATGGAGAGCGGACGCCATTTGAATTTGCTGACGCAGATCGGGCGACGCATTGAACACATGCCAATGCCGCCCATCGCCGCTGACCGCGATGCTGGCTTGAGTCCGTGGCTGCGCGGCGGGATCGCCCGATCTGGCGCGACGCGAGGCGGATGAATTGCAATTCCACTGGGGGAAGCCGCCGCCGGCGCCCGCCCCCAACACGATAATGTCCACCTTGATCAGGCGGTGAGTTCTGCACAGGCATAGCAGTTGATTTCCGCGCCGAGTGCGATCTCGACGATCCGCGGTTTTTTCCAAGCCATGGGGCATTCTCCTGCGCGCGAAAATCCGCGCGTCTCCTATCTAGGATCTACCCGCGCAGGTTAAATAGCCCGAAGGGATGTCGTCGCACCTTTCGGTCAACCTGGCGCGGCGCTGGCTCGCACACGGCATGGGGACGCCCCATGGCGCTGGTAGATCGTCTGCAAATTCGCCCCGCGCCTCGGTCAGGCAGCGGGTAGTCGAACGACTTCCAAGCCGAGCCAAACCGCCATTCGCCGCAGTTCGATCTCCAGCCGCTCCATCGTCTCAGGCGGTGCGCCTGGCTCCAGTGTAATGCGTTGCGCGAGGAGAATAGACTTTTGCCGGTCCGCTTTGAGATCGACGCGCGCCACCAGTCGCTCGTCGAGCAGGAAAGGCAGCACGTAATAGCCGTGCACACGTTGCTCGGCGGGAACATAGATTTCTATGCGATACCGGAAGTCGAATAGCCGTTCGGTCCGCGAGCGTTCCCACACCAATGGGTCGAACGGCGCAAGCAAGGCCGCCGCCTCGATACGGCGCGGACGTCGAACGTCCCGGTGGAGAAAGGCCTTGTTGCGCCAGCCGGCGATCGAAACCGGAAGCAGCGTGCCGTCCTCGACCAAGCTTGTTATCGCCAGGATAGCATCCTGGGGCTTGAGCCGAAAATAGTCGCGCAGGTCGGCCGCAGTCGCAACTCCCAAGGACCGGGCGGAACGTTCGACGAGCGCCCGATGGGCGTCGGCCTCGGTCGGGCTCGGAAGCGCAAGAACAGCTGCCGGGATGACGCGTTCGGTCAGATCGTAGACGCGCTCGAAGCTCTTGCGCCGCGTGGCGGTGGTGATGTGACCGGCCCAAAACAGCCACTCCAGCGCTTTCTTAGTGTCGCCCCAGGCCCACCACCCTGAGGTGCTCTTGCCCTCTTCAAAATCGGACGCGGCGAGCGGTCCCTCCGTACGGATCCGAGCGAGGATCGCTTCCGCCTCGGCACGCCCCTCGGTGGCGAAACGGCGCATCGACAGCCACCCAGCTTCGCCGCGATCCGCGGATGCCATGCGCCAGCGCAGCAAGGGATGAAGGTCGAGGGGCAGCAACGAAGCTTCGTGCGCCCAATATTCGAAAAGCTGGCGTTCGGTTTTACGGCCCCAGGCGGCGCTCTCCAGCGAGCCGCGATCGTAGCTCCCGAGCCGCGAGAAAGCGGGGAGATAATGCGCCCGGACCACGACGTTCACGCTGTCGATCTGGTGTAGACCGAGCCGTTCAATCGTGCGGCGCAGATGCGCCTTGGTCGGCCGAGGCGGATACGGCATGCCGAATCCCTGCGCCGCCAGCACGATCCGCCGCACCTGGACGATTGAAAGATGATCCGTCATGAGATCGCCGGGCCGCGGCCTTGGCCGCCGAGACGTCCCCACGCGCCGCGAGGGTCAGGAGAAGACCACACCCGACTAAGTCCGAGCGAAAGATTGTGGAGGATAGCGCGGACCATCCCGCCGGAGTGCCGCGTTCTACGCTCAGCCGCAAGACAGGCGATCGGCCTGACCGACCGCCAGCGCTCAGATGACATCGTGCCGTTCCTATGATGGTTATCGCCATCCCAAAGCAGGCGCGGCATCAAGTTTGCGCCGAGCACACGGGCATAGCTGATGCCAAGTTGGTTCGGGACAACGAGCAACAACCTGTTCGCCTAAAGCGATCGCCTCATTTTGTTGTAATTCTATGATCAATTTCTCGCGTTAGATCATATGGAAATGACCGAACCCCGCGCGCATATTGTCGATGCCCCCAATTAGTTGCTGCGCTCGCCACGCCCGTAATAGGCGCAGTGCTGATCGTTCATCAGCGAAGATCGGGCATGACACCAACGCGCGTGGTTTCCAGCCTTACCCCGTAGCCTTCAGGCTCCGCAGCAACCCCGGATTTGCTTCGCTTGCGGGATATTCGGCGGCTCGCCGCTCTCGTCCGCCTTCAAGATCGAGTTCTGCATGTTCATGCCCGCTGCGCCGACCAGACCGCGGTAGCGTTCGACGATTAGCCCCATCAGATGCGGTCGCACATTCCGACCGAATAATACCCGACCCGCAGCAATCCCGCGGACTCGAGAGCATCGGCCGCGGACCGAGCTCTGCAAAACCTTCGCTTCACAGATCGCGAAACACTTCAACATGACGACATCCCATATCCGTTTTGCTCTCCTCTTTAGCCGGTGCGTCGCCGAGATGATGCTAGCCCACGATCATCTGCTCGGGCGAGCCGCAACCGATCCTGAGTGCAGACGGCAGCCCGCTGATTAGATCGATCGATCCGGACCGCGCCGCCTGCGGACATATAGAGCGATTTTGACGATGTCGGCGCGTTAGCTGAGGTCGCGGATCTCAAGCTAAGCTCATTCCTATTATTCGCCCCCATCAGCCCACGCGACCGGGTAAGCTAAGGACTGCGGAAAGGCCGCCAAGGTCGCTTCTGCCCAACGCGAGCATGCCGCCATGCAGCTCGGCCAATTCACGAACGATCGCGATTCCGAAGCCGTTACCGGTGGCCTGCTCGTCGAGGCGTCGCCGCATGTTCAGATCGACGATGCGATCGGACGACAATCCGGGACCGTCATCGTCGATACTGATATCGACCATCCGACCAGCGATCCGTGCCCTTATCCTGACCATCGCTCGCGCATGCTGCCAAGCATTGTCGAGGAGGTTGCCCAAGATTTCGTCGAGATCCTGGGGGTCGCAATATGCCTCGACCCTCGCATCAACATCCAACTGTTGCTCGATCGGGCGATCGGCATAAATCCGCGTCAGCGCCGCACTCAGATCATTGATTCTTGGGATGAGCGACAGCCGCATCACCGCACCGCCGGCTTCGGCGGCACGTGCTCGGCCGAGATGATGGCGGATCTGCCCTTCCATTCGTTCGACCTGCGCCTTCAGCGTGCCGTCGATATCGCCCTTCCTTTGAGCGAGATCGAGCTTGAGGGTGGCGAGCGGCGTCTTCAAGCCATGTGCGAGATTAGCAACGTGTCCCCGCGCACGCGTGAGCGCCCGCTCATTGGCGTCGATGAGCGCGTTGAGCTCATCAACCAACGGTAACAACTCGGTCGGCTCCTCGACATGGATATGACGAATGCGCCCAGCGCGAACGTCAGCCACCCGCTGGCGCAGCGCCGACAACGGGCGCAGACCGATCCGAAGCTGGACGACCAGCGCCAGAGCGAGGAAGCCGGCGAGCAGAAATACAGACGCCAGCAACGGCAACATTGCCGCGCGAAGCGGTCGGTCCACAATCGCGCGCGGGCCTCCCGCCAACACGATCGCATCGCCGCGCAGCGTCGACAGGGCGACGAACCGATAATGAATTACGCGACCTTGCGCGTCGCGCCCCTCGAGTCGGCGCGGCCGTTCATGGGTTCGCGAATCGCCATCGTCGTCACGGTCGAATTGCCGCCCACGGCCCCGCGGCAGCGCGAGATCGACGCCCTCCAGGGAAACCGAGCGGAGCCGCGACACAGGACCGATCACCTCCCAGGCCCAGCCGGAGCCCGGCTGGTCAAACGGCGGCAGATCGATCGCCTTCGATACATCGAGCGTGCCATCCGCCCCGACGGCTCGCGAGACGATGGCGATCTGCGCGTCGAGCCGCTCATCGAGACCGTTCATGACAAAGTGTTCGAGAACATGACCGATCGCGAATGCCGCCAGCACCAGAGCCACGACAGTCGTCATCGCAGCGGTCGCCAGCAGCCGTCCCGACAGGGATTTCGGTAGCACCCGCATCACGCGCCCGCGGTCAGACGGTAGCCCAGGCCGCGTACCGTCTCGATCAACGATGCGCCGACCTTGCGCCGCAGCCGGCCGATGATCACCTCGAGCGAGTTGGAATCGACATCTGCATCGCCCTCATAAACCCGTTCGAGCAGATCGAGCCGCTCGACCACCGCATCCTTTCGTAGCATTAAAGCCGACAGCACTCGCCACTCGAAGGCAGTAAGCTTAAGCGGCAGGCCGTCGATCTGAAATTGGCCGGTTGCTGCGTCGAAGGCAAGCGGACCGCAGCTTATCACGCTGGCCGCGTGGCCGGCAGCGCGACGCACCAACGCGCGTAACCGCATGACTAGTTCCTCGACGCGGAACGGTTTGACCAGATAGTCGTCAGCGCCCGCCTTGAAGCCGAGCACCTTGTCCGACCAGCCGTCGCGCGCCGTCAGAATGAGGACGGGCAATGTGCGTCCGCCAATGCGCCAGTCGGCCAGTACCGAGAGGCCATCGCGCTTGGGCAGGCCAAGATCGAGCACCGCGACGTCATAAATTTCGGTCGCGCCGAGGTGGCCGCCATCCTCGCCATTGTCAGCGACGTCGACAGCAAACGCCTCAGCGCGCAGCGCTCGCGCAATCGCATCCGCCAGCGCAGCATCATCTTCGACCAGTAAAACGCGCATCGACTTCCTCCTCCCCTGCCCCGCTAGGCCTACTCGCTAAACCGAAACTGAACGGGGTGGTTCAGGGAGCATCGGCAGTCACGCGCTAAAAGCCCCACAGCAACCTTTGAAAGGAACTGAAATGACTACTGCAACCTCCCCCCATCGTCTCAAGCTTGGTGCCGCGGCGATAGTTCTGCTGGCGATCGGCGGGGGTGCGGGCAGTTTCGCCAGCCATGCTTTTCGTCCCCCGATCACGATGGCGCCGGTACATGCGACTGCGATCAAGGCTCTAACCGAAAGCACCGGCATCGTCATGGTCAAGGGTCGTGTCGCCGAGCGCTATGGCAGCCAGTTCATTCTCGAGGACGGCACGGGTAAAACGTTGATCGATGCCGGGCGGGCGGGCGAAGACGCATCCTTCGCGCCAAAGGGTTCGGTCGTCAGCGTACAGGGTAGATTCGACGGCGGTGCATTGCGGCCATCGTTTCTGGTTGATCCCTTAGGTAAGGTAATTGCACTCGGTCATGGCGGTCCGCGCAGCCATGGCCGCGGACATGGCCCACGCGACTTCGAAGACGATGAAAGAGGAAGCCGGGGCAGCGTCTAACCGAGCGGGCCCCGGTTCGCCCCCCTCACACCAAGCAATTCAACACTAAATCGACTTCAGTGGCGTGGTGTCCGCACCACGATAAAAAGCGTACCAGGGCCATAGGCTGGTGCGCGTATGCACCGTCGTTGTATAAACGATGATATCCCCGACACGCACATCGCGCACGTTGCCAATCACTTTGAGAGTGCCGCTAACGACACTATAAATGAGGCGGCTTCGCGCTCGAGGACGCGGAACCGAGTGTTACGCGTGAGACGGATGACCTTGCCGCCGCTGGTCAGGTGGACGAAGTTCACCCCGACGCCTCCAAAGCTGGGATTATAGGTGACGGAGATCTGAGCGGTCGCTTCCACGGCTACCGGCCAGAGTGGCCGGGATCACCTCTCCTATCTACGGGAGCCCCCCCTATCCGGAAGACACGCTACCTGATTCCATTTACCCAGACTGTTACGGTGCTGTCGTGGACGCGACGAAGGCGCTGAGCAACCGGCGGTCTGCGCCGGATCACAAGCGGCCCTCCATGCGGGATCCGCTTGAGGATCCGATCTGCGCGCAGAGCAGTATCGAGCACCGCCTGACCTAACCGCACCATCTCCAGATCCAGGGTCGGGCCTCCCGTATGGTCCAGAACATTCGGGAGACGCCGGTCAGATCCGTCCAATACCCTCTATCGCCCGACCCTCGTTGCAAGCGCTATCGCACGGCTTGCTTAGCGGAGCCCACACCCGGCGCGGCTGCATCGACATTTTCCCAGCCGCCGCCAAGCGCTAGGAAGACATTGACCTGGCGGTCGAGCAGCTCGGCGCGGGAAGTGGCCAGCTTCGTTTCCGCTTGGGCGAGCCGCTCCTGCGAGGTCAGCAGGCTGAGGACGTCGCTGCGTCCGAAACGAAACAGCCGGTCCGCATCCACCGTCGCCTTGTCGGCGGCCTGCGTGGCCTCCTCCAACGCAGCATCGCGACGCGCCTCTTGCACATAAGCGAAGAGCGCGGTTTCGGTCTGGCGCAGGGCTTCGATCACTGTCCCATCGAAGTCCGCCTCGGCGGCCTGCGCAGCGTCGCCAGCGGCCGCGATCCGCGCGTGCAACAACTTGCGATTGGGAAATGCCCAGGAGACCATCGGCCCGGCAAAGCCGCCGAAGCTATCAGGCGACGTGAAGGCAGAGATCGCATTGGCAAACCCCAAGGAGCCCGATAGCGCGACCTGCGGATAGAGCTGCGCGGTCTCGACGCCGATATTCGCCGTAGCGGCGGCAAGTTGCCGCTCCGACGCGCGCACATCGGGCCGCCGCTTCAACAGCATCGTTCCGTCGCCGACCGGTAGTGGGCTGGTCAATTTCGGCGCGACGGCACAGCTTGCCATGTCCTGGGGATAGTCGGCCGGGGCACGTCCCATCAGCGCTGCCAGCTCGAACAGCGCGGCCTGTCGGCGGACGAGGATCGGCGGAATCGACGCAGCACTATCGGCCGCCGCCGCTTTCGCCCGAATCACGTCGAACGTCGTTCCACGGCCAGCCTTGAACAGCCGCTGCATCGACCCGAGCGTTTTGCGCTCGAGGTCAAGCACATGCTGCTGCGCCGCAAGCGTGACGTTGGCCGAGCAAATCGCCGCATAATTGCGCGCAACCGTGGCGGCGACGGTGACCCGGACCTGGTCGCGCGCGGCCTGCGTAGCTTCGGCGCTGTCCCGCGCCGCTTCGATCCCGCGCCGCACCCCACCGGCCAGATCAAGCGGATAGGAAACCTGGGCGCTCATCACATAACTGTAGGGAACGGACAACGGCATGGTCAGCGTATAACCTCCGACCCGCGCGCCATAGGTCGCGGCGTTCAGCGACGTCTGCACCTGCCGGCCCGCCTCTGCCTCGCGCACGATCTCGCTGGCTTGGCGCAGATGCGCGTCAGCTGCGCGCAGGTCGGTGTTCGCCGCGAGCGCCTCGCGGACATAGCCGTCAAGCCGCGGGTCATCATAGAGCCGCCACCATTGAGCAGGCAGGTCGGTCTGCGCGAGCAGCGGGGATGCGCTGCTCGCGAAGGGCGCCTTGGCGGCGGGCGCATTGATCATCGCATGCTCGGGCACATGATAGTCCGGACCTGCCGTGCACCCCGCCACCATCGTGAGCGCGAATAGCGCCGAAAAAGGCCGGTTCATTGTACGTCTCCATGGGTCGGCAGGATCGTCACCGTTGCGGTACGACCGAAGATAAGCTTGGTGCGCTGTGGCACCCTGTCGATGTGGATGTGGACAGGGATACGCTGCGCGACGCGCACCCAGGCGGACGGCGGCTGGACCGTCGGGAGCACATTCGCACCGTCGCGACGCTGATCGTCCGATATGCCGGCCGCAATATTATCGACATGGCCGAGGAAATCATGATCGTCACTCATCGGGGCCGACGCAAACTAGAGATCGACCCTGCACAGGAACTGCGCCGTCACCGATCGCGGCAGGATCACCCAGTGCACAAAACTGGCCGAAGCGATAGCGAGTGGGATCTCTTGGATGCGCACGATCGCGACCGACATGATGTTTCGGGGATCGACCACCGCGGGGAAACCGATAATGCTCGCCATGTGACCCACCGACAGAAAGACATAGCCGCGTGGGGTGCGGTCCTGCAGCGCCATAAAAAGGCAAAAGCCAAGCCACAGACCGAGCGCCATCATCAGCACCGGCAGCAAATTGACAAAGGTCGGGCCAGGACAATGGCGGCCGTACCGCCAAATATCGCGCCCGAGAAAGGGGGCGCCAAGATATATGAGGCAAGCAGCGCCAATAAGTCGGTATTGCAGCGATGAAGTACTTCAACGAATAGAATACTTCCCCGCTATCGAGTGGGAGCTTCTTCACGCTGTGGTTCGCGGCGGATAACGCCCCATGGCCGGCTCCTGCGTGTCGAGCAATCACCGTAACAATCCTATAGCGCCGATGGCCTCAGACGCTGCGCCCCTGCCTCCGGCTGGTTGACGGGGGCGAAAAGATAATTGGTCAAGCCCGATCGGCGCGTCGCTACGCCCGACAGCCGATCGCGTCTAATAGCTGTTTGATAGATCTTCGATTAGATTGAGATATGGCCGACCTACGCAAGGCATCCGACATATGCGCGTCCCGGCCTCAAGGAGCATTTCACCGCGAGCTTCAACGCGGGTATATGATGAAAAGCGCGGGATCGTCGCTCGTGCCCAACTATACCAATCTGGACCTGGCCTTACGCGCGCGACGAAATGTTCGACTGACGAGATCAGTTTTCTGTCGACCGGCACTAACCGTCCCTTCACAGCCTGTCGGAAGCAGTCGCAAGTCGCCACGGGATCGCTAATCAGCTACAATTTTGGTCGCGAAACCAAGGTTAAAGACCAACGTCTATACGCATCTTTACGACGGACTTGGGAAACGACTCTAGCTCAGTACCACGATCCCACTGTGGACACCGCGAACTCCTCCACCCGAACCGGTCGCGGTGCGAGCGTGGCCACCAAAGTCAAGCGGACGCCCAAACTTCCTCTTTCCAGGGGTGAACCGGGACGGATCGAACCGTCCCGGTTCACTTCACTTGTGGAACATGTATGTCTTGGTGTTGGTGAACTCGGCCAGACCTTCGGGCCCGTTCTCGACACCCATGCCCGACTGCTTGTGACCGCCAAACGGGATGTCGATGCCGTGGATGTGGATCTCG
>Ga0233335_1000121_pt1 | contig 18709 bp, 13 predicted proteins | sample GEONDECOMP222_FD_180695 | JGI IMG/M metagenome (GOLD analysis project Ga0233335, IMG submission 180695) | Leaf litter microbial communities from Shasta-Trinity National Forest, California, United States - GEON-DECOMP-222 | ecosystem: Environmental > Terrestrial > Plant litter > Unclassified... | reverse complement strand
CGCCGGCGACAGCGTCGGCACCAGCACCGTCGAAGAGGTGGTTGTCCTCCCCGAACTCACTACTGCATAATCAAACCGAACCGACCGCACGGTGTCGAGAAACTCCACCACACAGCGGGACGTGACCCTATTTTCCCGGCAGGTTCGCCTGCGACAAATACGCTGCCGCGCGCCGCAACACCTCGTTCTCCTGCTCGAGCAGCCGGATCCGCTTCCGCGCCTCCCGCAGCTCCGACTGATCGGCTGCGGTGACGCCAGGCCGGTTGCCGTCCTCGACGTCAGCTTTTTGCATCCAGCCATGCAGAGAGCCTTCGGAGATCCCGAAGTCCTTCGCGATCTGCTTTAACGGTGACTGGCCCTTCCGGGCCACGGCCACGACATCGTCACGGAACTCTCTCGGGTATGCCTTCGCCATGATTGACATCCTTCCAGCGAGAACGAATCCTCACAGGTCAGGTGACAACCAAACCCTGGGCAGACCCGCTGGCGCAACTACCTGATGCACTCCTCGCAAAGTTTTGAAAGCGGCGTCCTGTGGTTGTGGTACATCCCAATCGGCGGTCAGGGCAGCACGGCTTTGTTCTTCCAGCTTCAGATCGAAGATGCTCGCAGGCTCGCGGATAGCTGGAGGAATTTGGCTACAGAGGCTCATCTGCTCCTGCATCGCGGGGGAGACCAGTAGACAGGACGAGGGCAGAGGATCCTCATCGGTAAGAAACGCCTTTTAGTCGGCTGGAACGATTGCTTCACTGGCGTGCCCGAAATCCCGGACCTTGAAACCGATACGGCCGCGGGGCGCTGCCAGACGGGGAATTGCGAGGGAAAAGAGCGTCGCGATGTCGGCCGTCGCCGGGGTACCGGAAAGCCGTGATGGGTCGCGATCTCCCTCAGCCGGGTCGAACGCAAAGGTGAGGAGCATTGCGCCACGAGTAGGTGTGTGCAGGGCCGAAGCATTGGAGCCACCGTCTACGCCTAGGGCGCCAGCGATGTGTTCAATCGCGTCTCGCTGGCGGAATGAGCTTCCGGAGAAGCCGCCACGAGTTCCGTCTCGGCGGGCCCTCCGAAGAATGGGTAGGTCCGCATGACCGTCGATGGCTCGCAGCGTAGCGCGACTTAGGTAGGGAACGAGGACGGCCCAGTCCACCAGTTTCTCTTCCGCAGCCGCCCTTTCGAGCATCGACAACGTCGGGGAAAAGGAAAAGCCGTCTACCCATGAGAAACGCCGTAGGACCTCCACCATTTCGGCAGCGGTCACGATGACCGTGCGTGCATCGAATGAGCCGCGACGTTGGCTGGCGGGGTCGAGATACTCGAACTCTTGAGTGGCCGTGGTAAGTCGCGGGAGCCACCCAGAGATGGCCGCGAAGTGCTGTTCATTGATGCTGCCTGCACGGTCGCGTGCTGGCTGCCGGGGAAAGTCCTTTAGTTGACCTCCCTCCCCGACAAAGTCGAGCTCGGCGTTGTACATCTTGTTTCTAGCGGTCGGCTTCAGCCAAGGTAATTGCTGAAAGACGAGCGGCGGCACTTGGCTCGGCCGGATCATGGGTTCGCCATTGTCGTCGAGTTCGGCGAACTTCAGTAGCTGAGCTCGGAAGTCTTCTTCATCTTGAACGATGGCCTCGAATGCCTCGTAAAGGTCGTAGGTCTTGTTGCGAGGCCCAGATGCGTTGCGGGAAATGAAGAGCCGGACGAGATCTTGGTAGCCACGCCGATATCCAAACCAACGCCCCATCTGCATGAGACTGTCGGCCTGGAGCGCGCGGCGACGGTAATAGGTGACGGTTAGGCCCTCGACGGTAAATCCGCGGCTGAGTTTCGTACCTCCGACGAGGATTCGCCAGACGTCACCCGTCTGAAAATCGACCTGTTCATAGTCTCGGTCCTTGTCGCCATTCACGATGATGACTGGGTCTCCGGTGGTCATAATCCGGTCTGTCGCAGAGCCGATGTGGGGCGCGAGTTCGTCGAAGTCGTCTGGCATGGGTGCGTCCCAGTCCCGGGATGCGGATACCACGCGGTAGTCGCGTTCAAACAGTTCTCTGAGTCGTGCCTTCGAAGCAGGGGACGTGTGTGCGGCTCGTGCCCAGATGCTTCGAATTCGGTCTGCGAGCTCTTTGTGATCGACGGTCCGGACGGATTCGTGGACGAGCATCGTGTGATGCCGGAAGGCTACCGCCGGGTTTTGTGCCGCTCGCCAGAGCTTGATTGCACCTGAGAGGACAAACGCGTCAAGGGCCGAGCGCAATTCTTCATCCGTGGCGTCATCGTCAGCGCGGAGATCGCGGACGAAGGCGGCCTCGTTGGACACGGCAGGGTTTCCCACATCCTGGTCGGCGAGACCGTCGAGATCGTGGAACGCGCGACCTCCCATGTAGGCGTCGGGAGGGGTCAAGCTGATGATGAAGTCTTTTGGAAAAATGTCTTCTGAGTCCTCAGGGGACACGAACACGTTCGCAAACGGTGTCGCTGTATAGCCGATGTATTGTGCCCGTTTGAGTTCGCCGAGCAGTTGCGCGATGAGTGCGTTGATCGCGGTCCGTTCGGTGTCTTCAGACGTCTGTTTTGTCGGGTTGACGGTATTCACTGACGCTTGATCTGCCTCATCGTCGATAATGAGGACGGGGATTTCGTCTAGCCGCGCATGGACATTGCGAAGGTCTTGTACCAGCTTGGTCAAGACGGCCTTGTTCTTCTTCACAACGGCGATGCGGACGTTCGCGTTGTAGAGGTTCTCAGGGTGCCATACGGGCTTGCGGGGGTTCCGGAGCTCGTTGCCGCTTCGGAAGTCGAGCGCGTCAAGGCCAGCAGCGAGACGCTTGTAGTCCACGGCCTTGCCTGTGAGCCGTCGGATGGCGGGGACTCCTTCTGTAAGCCCGAAGTCGATGTCATGCCGAAGGAATTTGTTGGCGGCCCAGTCGAGGTCGCCATCGCCTGCGTAGTCGACCTCTGCGATGGCGTTGGGGTCGTTGCGGTCGTGGCCGCCGAGGATGTTTTCCTCGCCGAGCAGTTCCATGTCCAGGCGACGCTGTGTTTGCGCGCGGAGCAGTTCGACGGTGCCAGTGAGAACAATCACTAGGCGGTAGCCAGCATCGATGGCCTTGGCGACGACACCGGTGAAGTTGGCTGTCTTGCCACTCTGCACGTGTCCAACGACCAGACCTTTTGCCTGGTAGGGCTCTTCAGCAGCGGGGTCGGCCAGTCGAGACACAATGTTCGTGGTGATCGCATCGAGGGACCCGATCGCGTCCGGGTCCAGGGATCGCTCGAGAACGCGGCGGTATGCGGACCAGTAGAAGCGGTGATCTCGGCGCCGGTCAGGGGTGTACCAAGGGTCCCAGTCGGGGTCGAGAATGCTGATGTCGGTGACGAGGTACGGCGGGTGGGCCTGGTCGATGCGTTCCGCGGCTGTCCGCCCAAAGCCGAGAAGCTGCAATACGTGGTCTCTGCGGGGGCGGGTCGAGGGTGAAGTGTCGCCAGCCCATTCGGCACCAGGTTCGGCATCCCAGCGGGACAGGGCGATATGAAAGCTGGTCAGTTCGGCAGCGTTGACGGCACCAGAGGTGAGAAGGCCGACGAGCTCGTCCTCGTTGGTATCACGGCCGCTGCGGGCGAGGTTGTGACGGACATCCTCGAGGAGATTCTCTGGGCCGTAGTCTTCCATGCCTCGTAGTGCGCGCACGACCGCACGGCGGAGGTCGTCATCAGGCATGGTCATCAGGGTTCCTTTCACAGAAGTCGATTAACGCGGAGGGGGGCGGGGTCGGAGTGAGACCAGTTACATCGATCCGGTAGGTAAGTGACACAACCAGTTCGGGTCGGTCGACGAAGCGGGCGATGTCATCGCGGTCGATCGCGGGGAACTGATTGTCGACGTGATAGCTGCGCGGGGCACTACGTGCGAGGAACTTGCGGGTGTAGGTGTCTGGGTTCGCCGCATCCCAGCCGAGAGAGCGAAGGCGTTCCTCGAAGACTCGACCGCTTTTCGGTAGAAGTAAGCGGACTCGTTTTACCCGCTCCGAAAGCGTCTCACCACCTGTGGCGGCGCCGCCGCCCGTGATTTGGATTGACACCAGATGCAGTGGCCGGCCGGGTGACGCAGTGAGTTGGGACGGACTGCCGATAACGTGCACACGGCCTTCGGCGCGGGTCGTCTTCACTTCCACGTCGCATTCAGGGAGTACAAAGTCATGTTCTTCGCCGTCGGGACCGAGCCACGACGCTGTTGCGGCCTCCTCTCCGAGGGTGTGGACAAGATGCTCGAATACGGCCAGCTCGCCGAAAAGGCCGGTCTCTTGGTCGTCGCTGAGACCGCGCCGGCGCCCGAGAAGTTCGCGGAAGGTTGCCAGGGCGGCAGCGACCGCATGCCGAAACTGTTGGCCCGCCTGTAAGTGGTCGGCGATGGCCATGATCAGGGAGTACCCCTCGTAGCCCATGCCATCCGCATCGATGGCGAGGTCGAACCACGTTTCGTCTTCACCAGGCTCTTGGATGATGTCGAACCCGATCCGGTCGTAACCGGCAAGGTCTGGAGGAGAGTCAGTTGCCGGGGTGCGGAGTCGGAGAAGCCGACGGTCCGGTTCGATGACGAGTACACACTCGGGTTGTTCCCCAATGCGGTGCACGCTGGGATGGCCCGACCGGAAGTAACGGTCAAGGGTCTCCGGCGTGAAGACGCCACTGGGCTCGGATGAGGTCACGGGTGGTGCTCCGGTCGGGTTCGGCGGTTCTCTTCGTCGCCCACTGCGGCGAGGAGCAGCTCGTTGAACGCTTGCAGTTCCTCTCGCTCGCGGGTGCCGAGCATGGCTCCTTCAAAAAAGCGTGAGTACAGCAGCAACAGCAATGTTTTCACAACAGGAGCGTCGTCGGCTTCCCCCGTGTCGGTTCCGAGAATCCCGCGGTAGCGGGTGTTGATCCAGAGCGTTCGGATGTCCAGATCTACTTCGACGACGGTTTCCGCACGGAGTGTCCGCCACCGGATCTCGATCGGTCCCTGCACTGCGGGGGTGACCGTGTCGGTGATGGTGCCGAGGACGGTGGCGCTGAGGCCCCGGCGCGGTATAGCAAGGGTGACGGGGCGACGTTTCCTGCGCCGCGCCGCTACCGCGGCAGCCTCCGCCGAGTCCAGGTAATCCCGGAATCCGCCGCCTGCTGCGTCCGTGGCCGCGATGATCGCTTCCCGAAGATCAGCGTCAAACTCCACTCCCGATTTTTCGGGATTGATGGTCGAGTGTCGGGCGGGGCCATCCGCGAGATCAAGGAGTACGCGCGCGAAGGCTAAATTGCGGTTGCCTTGTGCGACGCCGTTCCAACCGCCGACTTGTAGAAGCCGGTCGTTGCGGTAGATGAAGAACCCCTGCGCGGTCTCGCCGGGTCGGGAAAACAGTCGGTACGACGCCGTTCCGGTTTGTGTCGCGGGCCACACGTGGGCAGTGACGCCGAACGTTTCTCCGTCGATGGCACCGGAGAGTTGCCGTGGTGTCACGGTCTTTGCTGTGTACCCGAACGGGTTCACCGGCACGACGGTGCGTGGCGCCCCCGAGTCACCGAAGGTCGTGTCGAATTCGTCGAGGGTGATCACGATGGTGCCGCGTTCAAGGATGCGATGAAGGACGATCCCCAGGTGGGTGCGGAGTTCTTCGATCGTCGCCCCCAGCCATGCTGTGCGCTCGTCGAGAGCGGTGGACGTCAGGAAGGTACGAATGTTGCGCCATTCGATGACGGTGCCTGTTGACGCGGGGCCGCCCGGTATCGCCGCCGGGGCGGCGTCAAGAACAGGGGCCACCGCGGTGCTGTCCAGTTCCGCGACGGTGGTGGCGGAGCCTGCCGTGATCCGCCGGCCAACCGGGGCTGATCCGGCAGCGCGGCTGTACACGTCGAGGATGTCGGCCTGACTGAGCGACGCCGCCTTCAGCCCTAGGCCAAAATGCCCGAGGTCTTGGGCTGTGTAGTTTCGACGGCTGGCGAATGTCATTGCGGCATCGATGCTGACGGCGTCCATCCCGTGGCCGTCATCAATTACCCGCAGGCCGTGCACGGCCCCTTGACTGCTGAGAAACCGGATATGCACCCGGGTGGCTGCCGCGTCGATGCTGTTATCCACCAGGTCCGCGATGGCAGTCGAAAGGGTGTGGTGTCGCCCGACAGCTTCCGTGATCCCCGGATCGGGGAGAACCTCGCGGCTTCCGGTGACAGGTACCTCGTCCATGGTCATAGGTCCGTGAATCGGCCAGGCACGACGCCGAGAGCGCGAGCATTTTCGGACACTGTCCGGACTGTGCTCTGATCAAACCCCTCGGCCTTGTCCGCACTGATTGATAGCCGAATTTCGAACGTGTCCGGGTCTGCCTGTTGAAGGTGGGTGAGAAGCTCGTCAACCAGAACCACTAGCTGCGTTCTGAGATCGCCCCGCGGGCTCAGATCGACGGCGCCGTCGAACCGGGCGTTCGGAACCCGAGCAGCTGGAGCCGGGACAACTCCGGGAGTCCTCGGCCCTACGGCTGAACCGGCCGGGAGCGGAGACCCGGGTGTAGCCGATGCACTACTCCCCTCGCGGGTGGCTGCTGCCGTCACAGCAAGACGTCTCACGTTCTGCTCCTCTGCCAGTCGTGGTGCGACCAACAGGGTGCTGTCCTCGATTACGCCAGCGTCAGGGCTGTCAAATGGGAGGCGGAGACCTACGTAGTCACCGGTCTCGTCGTCGTAGTCGGTTGCGATCGCAAAACCGCGCTGAGACCATCCTGCGTCGGTCATCACGGATCTGATGGCGTCGACCAGAACGCTGCGGTCCCGGAGCCGGGGCATGTATGGATACCGCAAGTGGTACTGCCAGAGCTCTCCGACACTGATGTGACCACGGTTCCAGCGGGACCGTAGATGCTTTTCGAATGTCAATGCCAATTGGAGGGGTGACGTCGCCGTCGCAACGATGCCCTCCCGGCCCAAGCGAAGGCCGACCCGCACGGCGATACGGCGCTCCTCACCATCAGCTCGAATGACCGACACAACGGAAGGCTTCGCCCCATCTTCTTGTTCGGGGTGCGCCGCCCACATCCAGGCCGTCGACAAACGCTGATCCACCACGCCGCGTGTCTCTGCTTCCCGGCGTCGGGCGTACTCGGCCTGGCTTTGAGTCAGGTCGAATTCGCGAACGCCCGCGACGATCTGGGACCAGGCCATGTGTGTTCGAAGTGCTTCTTCGACTTCACCCCACCGCGCGTCATCGGCTCCGACCGCGACAAGCGTGTTGACGTTCTGCCTCGCGGCCGATCCACGAGATCGAAACAACTCTTCGAGGAACCCCCAGCCGTCACCTTCACGTGGTTTCCCCGTGAGACGGAACCGAGGATGCAGCACCACCAGTCGGGTTAGTTCCGCCTCAGGAACGTCGGAAGTTGCTGTCGGTGCGACGATGACGGAACCAAATTCGGGCGACTGCCCGATGGTCGCCTTCAGCAAAGCTGCGGCTTTGGCGTAAACGTCTTCAATATCGAGTGCCTGGGCGCGGTCAGCGACCATTCTGTTTACCGACGGTTGCCGGTCGTACCAGTACCGGGTGCCTTCTGAGTACAGGTAGGTAGCGCGGTCGGCCAGCATTTGCAGGGCCGAGCCGAAGTTGCCGATCGTGTCACCGGGCATCGCAACACCGAGGAACACGCGCTGACGTTCGATGCCCTTATGTCCGCTGTCCAATGTCGCGGCAGAGCCGAGGAATAGGGCGCGGGCGATGCGTCGGGTAAGAGCGCGCCGGCCAAACAACGGCCGTTCCCGGTCGACTAGCAACGGGGTCGCGTTCTCCCCGTCGACATCGGTTTCAATGATGCTGCGCCACGCGTCGTCGAGATACGCGGTGACCTCATCTCGGACCGCTGGATCTCCAAGTGGCATTGACCCGGGCATGATTAGGGGAGCGTCGTCACCCGCTGTGTAGAGGGAATGCACCACAGCGCTCATCATTCGCAGAACACCGCGGGTGCGTTGGAATCGTTCCAGCGCCGACCAGTCGCTGTAGAGGCGGTCGAACAGTTCCGGGTGAATCGGGTAGGCGGCTCGCAACCGGGTTTCGTACTCCACCTGCCGAGTTTCCGGAGGCAGCTCACCCGCCTGAGCCCGGTAGTAATCGGCGAACCGACGAACTGTCGCATCGATGCGCCGGCGGCCCTCGGCATCTGGCTCCTGGAACAGTCGCCGGCGGACAATCTCGAAAGATTCTCCGCTGGACGCGGGCGTCCAATTGTGTGCGACACGGGACACTACATGCTGCAATCGGACCAATGCGGCACGGCCGTTCGCGCCACCAATTTCGAGATCCGATGCGGAACTTGGATCTTGTTCCTCGAAGCGGACATCCGATGCTGGTATCGACACCAGCAGCAATGCTCCGGGAACTGCCTGCACAGCTGCAGTCAGTTGCTGCGCGAAGGTGAACTGCGTGTCAAATGTCCCGGCCGGTAGGTCGTCCCGCCCGTAGAGCCCCCGCGCGTACGCAACCCATTCGTCGATCAAAATAAGCGCTGGCGCGTACTGAGCGATCAGCTCTCGTAGCGCCTCGCCAGGGTTCGTGCCCGTGCGGTCTGCTTCTGCAACGACCGCGTAGCCCTCGACGCCTCCGAGTTGCCACGCTAGCTCGCCCCACAGCGTCCGAACCACGGTTCCGTCGGGTTTGGTTGAAGGTTGACCGGGAGCGAGCTCGTTCCCGACGATCGCGACCCGACGTACTGGCCTCTCCAGCGCTGCCCCAAGTTCCCCGCTCAGCAGTTCTTGCACGGCCTGGGGGAACTCCGTTACGGGGCGACCGGTAAAAAGATGCCAGGCGGCAAGCATGGAGTGGGTCTTTCCACCACCGAACGTGGTCTGGAGGTTGATCACCCCTTGCGCGTTTTCATCGCCGCCGATTCGTCGCGCAGCCATCGTCAGGAGCGTGCGCAGTCCGTCCGTCAGGTACGTGCGCTCGAAGAACCGGGCCGGGTCGACATATTCTGGCGAGCCCTCACCGCGCGCAACTCTGTGCAAGTCCGCCGCGAACTCGGCCCGGGCAAAGTTTCCCGCGGCGATGTCCGGATGTGGGGTAAGGACCTGGCGCCACGGCAGCAGGTCCTCAGCGACTAGGGCCGGCATTGCTCCTGCGGCCGTCCTTGTGTCTCGGCGGGTTTCTTCCGAATAGGCAGCACGCTGCGCATCGAGTCGCATCCGCCGAACAGTGTCAGCGGGGCCCGGTGCTCCGATCGCTTTCAGTAGCCGCTCACAGGTGTCCAACGCACGGTACGCGTCGTCCCCAGTGAACGGTTTCCTGTGCGCCCACCCGTTGCGCACCTCTCGCATCTCCCCGGCCAGGTTCTGCTCCCCCCGTGAAAGGAGTTCATTGAATGGAAAACCCAGTGTCCCGAGCCGCTCAGTGATTGCACGCAACTGGACTTGTGGATCGTTGCGGTCGTAATCGTGCGGATTCCGGTCGTCTTTTGCCGCGAGTACTACAGTCCAGTCCGCCCCATTTGGAGCATGTTGACCAAGTACTTCATTTACGAACGGCTCCAAGGCTTCCGACAGCACATCCAGCGCCCGGCCGACCCTGTCGATATTGCTCATCGCCACGAAATCACGTCTCCTCGATCATTCCGAAGTCCAACTCGGCGGGAAACTGCGGCGAAGCCGATGTCGCCGCATCGGCTGCCGCCCGCAGTTCCGGCCATGAGCTTCCTAAGGCGTTGAACAAGACGCCTGGGGCCGTCCAACCTTTCTTTTCACACACGGCGTACAGCTGGTAGGCGAGCTGGTGAGCAGCGGCAGCGTTCACGCCACGCAGCTCAGCTCGCTGCAAGATCCGGCCCGCCTCGGCCAAACCTCCACGCTCATCGTCAAGAGCGCGTGCAAGGTGCATCACAATTTCCCACAAGGTGATGCGGTCATCCACCATTGGGTCATAACCCGATGCCAAGTCTCCGGGCCCGAGGAGGGTCACTTTGCCAGCGACCGCGTGAATGACACCCGCACGACGGAGCCCCTCGACGGACGAGTTTTTTGCATTCGCGAGAGTCTCTGCATCACCATAGGCACCGTCAGTGAACCCGTTCCAGCTGAACCAGGTCACGCACCATCGGGTCTCGGAGTCGTAGTCGCCCTCCTGCTCGGACAGGACTTCGTCCAATAGAGCGTTGATCTGTCTGAGCGCCTCTCGCACGGGCATTCGCGATCCATCGGCATCGATTACTTCGGCATATTTCGAGAAGACTGCCATTCCAGGTCCGATCGCTGCTTGCGGCAAATCTACGGGCGCCACGCTTGCGTGCTGCAAGGCCCGCAATGCCGTAGGGAGTTCGCGGCGCATCTCCGCGGCCAGTCCGCGTCGGTCCATAACGGGAGCATTCTGAGGCCTCGGCCGTAGAGCTAGAACGATCGACGAGGCCAGCGCATTGCTCCCACTCGCGATCAAACGGTTGGCAAGCTCGGAGCGCACCGGCCAAGTCGCCGTAATTGACCACCCCGCTCGGATCATAGAGTCCAGGATGGTCTGCCATCCCGTCGATGCTTGTCCTGCGTCGTCAGTTTCGGACTGCTTAAATGCGTAGTAGACGACGATCGGAAAATCTTCATTTGCAGAAGCGCGTGCCCGTGTGAATACGTCTTCAAAACCATGTTCGAAGAAGTTTCGTGCTCCCTCGCGACCCCCATGGCGATATGGGTTCGCAACCAGTTCTTCCTCTTTGGGGACAAGCATGGTGCTCAGAAGTTGCGGATGTATGTCTCGCAAGGAGCGCCTTAGCCAGACGTAGAAGAAATCGGAAAGGTCTGAATAACCGATGTTGTCGTAGTACGGAGGATCAGTCGCTAGAAGGACGTTCGAATAATCACGCGAAGCTGCGTCTGCGGAAATAGCTTCGGCACGTGGCCCCGTTGGCAGCTTATCCAGCACTCGACACACCCAGCCGAGGTCATCCGTCAGGTTTCCACCCGAATTTCCAAATGGATTGGCTTCAGCGAAGTCCCAGGCCATGGGAATTGCCTGCCGAGAGAATAACCCTCGGACCGATTCCATTTTTGGGCTCGAATCCCACGTGGCTATGGCATTTAGCTTGTTTGTGACGCGGCTAATTGCTTGAGCAAGGTATGTCGCCACTGCGTCGGCATATGCTTCCGCGTCAGTTCCCCCGGCTTCGAGTCGTTTGCCAGCGGGCATGCCGGCGGCCAGTGCGTCTCTTAAGACCCGGGTCCGAGCTTCCGATACGAGATCGCTAAATGTTGTCAGTGCGGTTAGCTGCCGTTTTGTAAACAGGGAGCTAAACGTCGTAAGTCCATAACGGACAACATTGATCCGCCCTGGCCAATCGAAGAGGTCTCCAGCCGGAACGTTTGTCGGGCTTGCCTCCCGGGCAGCGGCAACTTGCTCCGAGGATGGAGCGAGGTATGTCCGGCTTCTCTTGCCTTCGGCAACAACAGCCATCAACTCTTGACCGAGGCCTGAGGTTCGGCTTTGCTCGCGAACGTATTCCAATGGCACAGCCGTGCTGCAAGAGATACAGGTAGCGCCCAGACGGCCCACGGTGCCGTCGTTGCTTTTAGTAGGTGCCAGGCGGAGGTCGTGGCTGATGCCGTATTCCACTTGCCCCTCACTGATGGTCGGCACCACGAACGCTTCTTTCCCCTTCTTTTTTCCAAGCCACCATGAGCGCACTAAGGGCATCTGAATGCCGCAGGCGGGGTTGGGGCAGGCGACCGTGCGAGCCCAGATCCACGCGATCGCTGTGCCTGAGGTGCCATCTGGCATAAGTGCCTTGGGGTAGAGATGTCCGATTCGATCTTCGGCTTGATCACGCATCCAGGCCCCATAGCGGCGAACATCTTCCGACAGACCGGTTGCCACGGGCCAGTGATTTCGGCCGGAACGGGCGTCGGGAAACACTGGCTCGTGTCCCGCGAATTTCGGGGGAATCTCGATTAGGGCTTTGTTAATCAGCACGGCGACTGGGTTCAGATCAGACGCATAGGCTTCTAGGCCGAGTCGCTGGGCCTCGAGCGGGATTGTGCCACCACCGGCGAAGGGGTCAAGGATCGCTGGCGGTTTTCCATTGGTCGATCGATGGATCTCGGCACGTACTGCATCGAACAGGCTCTCGTCGCCAAGGTTGTCCCAGTCGACCATGCGTGTGATGAGGTCGAACAGCCGGTCTCTCTCCACTTCGACTCGTGTCTCCGCGTACTGATCAGGATCGAGATCGCCAATCATTCGTCCCTCGTCGCGGAATTCCTCCACTCGGTTGGATGGGTCGTCGACCAGCTGCGCGAACAGCATCGCCCGTGCAGTTGCTAGAGGTCGCCTTGCCCACCACAGGTGCAGAGTGGACGGATGTCCGTGACGAATCGATTTCTCCCGCGCGGACTGCGTGTTGATCGCGTCCAGTGGCAACGCAACTTCGATCAGCTTTTTCTTCATCCCACTCCGAACTATCGGCCCGTCACGGATGTTCGTCAGGTGAGCAAGCTGCCCGCCGGAACCTGGGCGGCCCTTGACGATCCTACGGAACAGTTATGACACACCCGCGGGCGACACAAGGCGACGCCTAGCAGTGCGATGTCTAGAGAGCCGGCTAGGCTCTGTGCGTGCCTACGAAACAGATCCGCGTCCTCGATCTCTTTGCTGGCGCTGGCGGGCTGACAGCCGGATTTCATCAGGCTTCGTCCCGCTTTCGGAACGTCGCTGCCGTTGAATTTGACGTCGCCGCAGCGGCCTCATATGAGTCGACGTTCGGGCCAGGGATCGTGTTCCCGGGCCCCATCCAGGACTGGCTCCGGGACGCGGCAATGCCCCGCAACGTCGACGTCGTGGTGGGCGGTCCGCCTTGTCAGGGTTTCTCCACTTTGGGAAAGCAGAACGCAGAGGACGAACGAAACACCTTGTGGCTGCACTATGCGGAAACTCTTCTGCAAGTTCGACCAAAGTACTTCGTCGTCGAAAATGTAGCTGCGTTCGCAAAATCGGCTCAGTACCAGCAATTCGTTGACGCCACTGCGTCGGGTGGCTTCCTCTCCGACTACGCCTTCGAGCATCGAATCCTCAATTCAGCCGACTACGGGGCGGCACAAGCGCGCCGCCGAGCAGTCATCATCGGTCACCACCGAGACCTGCCGTTCCCCGGATTCCCTGAACCAACGCACGGGCCCGCATCGGCCGGGAGCAAGTTACTGCCGTATCGAACTGTTGCTGATGCCTTGAAGGGGGTCCCGCTCGTTCCCGACAGGGATGCCGTCCGCGGCGACCGCATCACGCTGTTCGAGGATCGTGAGTTCGCGGGTGCGTTTACGCCGAGAGAGCTGCACTGGAACCGCACCTATACGCCTATGTCGATGAAACGGTTCGCCGCAATTCCTGCTGGCGGTAACCGCTTCAACCTGCCGCCGGAGTTGCTGGCCCGGTGCTGGCGGGATTACACGACAGGGTCCGCGGATGTGATGGGGCGCCTGCACTGGGACAAACCGTCGGTGACCATCCGGACAGAGTTCTTCAAGCCGGAAAAGGGACGTTATCTGCACCCCGATGCGCACCGGACCATCTCGCATTATGAGGCAGCGCTCCTTCAAGGGTTTCCTGAAACTCATCGGTTCGTCGGCTCGAAGATCGCGATCGCAAAACAGATCGGCAATGCTGTTCCAATACCGTTGGGTGCCGCAATCGGGCGACAGGTTGCAGCGCAGTTCTAGCCGCGACAAACCGCGGTCTAGACGAGTTTCGAATGTCTGGGAGTTAGGACGCTCTGGTGAGCCGATGGAGGGCGGACGTTCGCCACGAGCATCTGCCAGACGCTATCCCTCACGTCGGAGACGGCGCGTAGCGTTGTCTTAACGGCTGATCAACCCCCCCCCCATCAGTCGCTGTAGCCCCGGGTGTCAGAGGTCCCATCACTCCTGGCAGACCCGGGGCTTTCTCGCCCCGTTCAGTGGTGAATTGTGATGGTGTCTAAGTCACCGCCAGGCTGAATGATCTCCACCAGCTGGCGTTTCTTCGCTGCCAGGAACGCGTTGGCGAAGTCCACGCTGGCATTGAGCCAGCGTCCCTCAGGATGCACCGAGACCGTTTCGAGAACGATCTCGGGCAGGTAGCGGCTGCGGAGTTCATTGCGCCATTGCTGGATCGGGTGGCGTGCGTACGGCAGAACTCGAGTTCTGGTGTCGGGGTCGTCATTAGCGCTGAGTAGTTCCGCAAGCGGGGTATTGGTCAGGGCGGCGAATCGCACGAGCTGTGCCCATTTCGGGTACACGCCGCCTGCTTCCCAGAGGTCGACTTCTTGCACCTCGAGCGCGGCGCCACATGCGACGTCGACCCAGTCGCCGTCCTCGATACCGGTCCGTTGAAACGCGGCCGTCAGACGCCACGGCCGCAACGCACCAGCGGACCACGCAGCGAACGCCTCGGGGTGTTCGACCGCAGCGGCGCTCGCGTCGGCGGCGACCGCGGCCATGACACCGAGCCGGTATCGCTTCGGTGGCGGCCCCACCTGGACCCAGTGCTCGTCACCCTTGTGATCGGACCAGAACGTCTTCCACTCCGTCATGCCCAGCACCCTACCGCCGGAACCTGCCCTGGCAGGCACTGTTCCGCCTGACTGCGGGAGTCGCTGCGCTCCCTGGAGCGGTGCAGCTGCGCTGCCCTGTGGGTACCCGAGTCCCCGTATGCCGCGGATGACCGGTAGCTGTTCCAGCAGGCTCGACTGACCCGCCACGTTCTCGGCTGGGCCGACAGCTGTGCCCTCACGGAACGGTATCGCGCCCCGGCCCCGGAGAGCTCGACCGTCTCGGAAATGCTCGCCCGGACCGCGTTCCGCTGACTATCCGCTGATCAACATCGGAGACGCCGCGGTCACACGGGGACCTTCTTGATTTCGTGGCAAAGGGAAGACCGGGCATTCTTGCGCTCTGCGCCGGTCGTAGTTTTCGTCTCTGATTTTTGAGCTAGGACACGCCGGACGGGATGCTCTGAATCCGATTCAGTTTCCCGTACGTTTCGTCGTATGCCGCAACGACACAAAGGTGACCGCCTTCAGCTTGTCTCTCGCACACCGACTGCTGTTGGCGAAGCGGTACGGCACGAAGCCGAAGAGCGCGGAATGAACGTTAGCGATTACATCGCATCCGTTCTCGCTCGCGAAGTTGGCCTCCCTGAGCTGGCCCCCGCGGCGGCGGTTCAGATGTCTCGAATGGAGTTGCCTATTCCGGCTGCTTAACGAGAAAGGCCCACCGCAAGCGGCGGGCCTCAAGCTCCGGCTCGAACCTTCCTAGTTTGGCGACTTCTAGGTTCTGAGCACTTTTTCCGCAAAGACCGGTTTTCTAGGCCGGGGCTTTGTCGTACCCGCTTGTTCCAAGTAGGTGGTCACATCGTAACCCCAAACACGTTTGTTGCGCCTTCGCGCACCCAAAAAATATCTTCGACCGTGTCGCGCACGACGACACGAACATCGCCGTCGGCGGCTCCCGAGGGGGCGGCTGTCACTGGTTCGTGGCAGCTCGAGGTCCCGGCCGGCGCTTATGGTCGCATCCCCGCCTGGCCGAGCGGTGCCGCCTGGTTCGACGCGCTCATGGACACCCTGGCCACAGCCGAGGGTGAGATGGTGCGGCGGCGGGTAAGCATCGCGCCGGCGACGTTGTTGGCGGTGGCCAGGGCGGATTGGCAGTCCGCCGACGTCGTCACCGGCAGGGGTGTCACGACCGCGCACGAGACTGTCGCGGCCGCTTTGCGGATGTCGAAGATCACGGTGCGTCGTGCCCGGGAAGTCATTCAGGAGCTTGGATTCGCGGTCGTCGTGGTCGAGGGCCGCTACCTCACCACCGCCGAGCGTGAAGCCGCCCACGCCATCCATGGCGGTTCGCAGCTGCGGGCCGCGTCCGTCCGCGCTCTCACCACGCCGAGATCTTCGGGGACTGTGGAAAATGAGCACCTACCCTTCTCCCAGAAGGGTTCTCTTACCTCTTTTGTTCTTAAGACCAAACCAAAGCGCGCACGCGCGCAGAAGACCGCTTCGCGGTCTGGACCTCGACAACAATCCACCAAAACCGTGCAAGCGAGGGTGCCCCGTCCGGTCGCTGTGCAAAAGCTTGCGGCGGGGTTAGTGAGTCGGTTGCCGTGGTTGGCTCGGAACACCCACATCGGTCACGTCTGTGATGTCCTCCTCCGGGTTGGTGTGGAGCCAGATCGGTGGTCGGCGGCGGCGGTGCTGGGAGCGATTGACCTGCATGTGGCGTCAGTCGGCCTCCGGGTCGTTGACCCGGCAGGGCAGCGGGACCCGGTGGCGTATTTCGCGTGGCTCCTCCGGCAAGCGGTGTCGGTTGTCGAGGAAACAGCTTTTGAGCGAGCCCGACGTGAGCAGGAGGAAGCCCGACAGCGCCGTCAGACACAGATCGTGGCGGAGCAGGCGGCCCGCGCCCGGGCTGCCACGTTGTCGCTCGAGGAGCTGACGAGGATTCGTGCGGAGAGCGACGCGCAGATCGCCGCCTTGAATGCCGTTCGCCGCCACTCCCTCACCACTGTACAAAAGGTGTCCCGTTTTGTACGCTGGGGGGATGTCGACGATTAGTGTCAGTGATGCCCGGGGGAAGCTGCCCGAGGTGATTGAGACCTCCCACACGGAGGCGGTGTTTTTGGAGCGGCACGGGAAACCGGCCGCGGTCCTGATCAGCCCGGAGCAGTACGACCGGTTGATGGACGCCCTCGAAGACGTGGGGGATGTGCACGCGTTTGATGAGGCCATGGCCGATGAAGGGCCGAACATTCCCTGGGATCAGGTCAAGGCTGACCTCGGCTGGGAATGAGTAGCTACCGCATCGAGCTGCGCCCCGCCGCGGTCAAAGCGCTCCGCAAAATTGACCCCCAAGACACTCGCCGCATCCAAGGAGCCATCGCCCTCCTCGGGCAAGACCCAAGGCCTCCCGGTGCGAAGGCATTGCAGGGCCGGCCGGGGCTTCGGGTGCGGGTGGGGAACTACCGGATCATCTACACAATCCAGGACGACGTCCTCCTGGTTGTCGTCGTCACCCCCGGCCACCGACACGACATCTATGACACCCACTAACCCGTCCCGCAGGTATCAATCACCCCCGAACTGGGGCCCCCGGCTGTTGTCCTCCTTTTGGCGGACACGGCTAGCCTGAGCGTGCACGTGGTTTTACCCCCGGATGGACCGCCCGGGACAGGTCCCCCGAATGGACGTGTTCTGGTTTCCGTGAAGCAGGTGCGCATGCGATGAAGCATCCTCGAGACGCCGGGTGGTGCCCCATCCCCCCTGAAGGCACCACCCGGTCCCCTCTCGCCGCACTAGTGCCCGATCTCTCTGGGGCAGTCACGGCACGGACCCAGCAGGAGCCCTGAGAACTCCGAGACTGGTCTTGTCATCTCCAGTCAGGCCGCTGTCCTGGCGGCCGGGGAACTTCGGCCGGCCTGACGGCCGGCGCGGGTGAAGCAGAAAACCCGGAAGCCCGAAAGGCCGGTCGGGCCGCTGCGCGGTCCTCCCCCGGCGGGCCCTCGGTGCGGCACCTGCGGTGCCTTACCGGCGCCCCTGCCGGGCGTCTCCCCCACCGTCCCTGAGGTCGGCTGGCGGGTTGCCGCCGTGGCCCTGGTCGGGCCACCCCGTGCCACCTTCGGTGTCACCGCGCGTGGCCTCGCCGCGGGCATGGACTCCTAGACGTCGTCATGCCCGCGGCGAGGCCACGCGCGCCCTGCTCCAGGCGTGGCAGTGTCCTCCTCTGTCGGGCACGCCTGGAGCGATGCAAGGTATGATTAGCGTTACGCTTCGCTGCACACTAATCCCTTGCCCTGCGGGGCCGCACACCCACCTGCAGCGGTGGGTGCGGCTCCAACCCAGGGACGAGGGGCGTCCCCGGGTTGGAGGGTTCACGTCATGGCTGACCTGTCCCGAGGGCGCTTCCGCCGCCGACCTGCGTCGCCGGCAGAAGCGCCACCCGTGGTTCCGCCGGAAGCGGCGAAACCGCTCCAAGCCCCCTCCGTTCGAGCGGCGGGTCCTCGGGGTGAGCGCACCCGGACGGTTGCGGTCCGGTTGAGCCCGGAGGAGCACGCGACCTGGTTGGCCGCGGCCAAGCAGTCAGGGCGGGGACAGATGGGCCGGTGGGTGCGGGAGACCGTCACGGGCCGGCTCCAAGGCCGCCGGGAACCCATCCGGGTGGAAGGTGCTGGGGAGCTGCGGGCGGACTTGTCCCGGGTGGGGTCGAACCTGAATCAGATCGCCCGTGCGTTGAACACGCAAGCTCGAGGCGGGGAACCTGGACCGGACGTGGAGACGGTTCTTCGGGTGCTGGAGGATGCGAAGAAGACCATGGGTGAGATTCGCGACCGACTGTCGGGGACACCGTGATTGCGAAGATCACCCGAGGTGCCCGGTCGGGGGACATCGCGGCGTACCTGCACGGCCCCGGGAAGGCGAACGAGCACCGCTACGACCGTGAATCTGGTGGTGCTGTGATCGGGGGGAATCTTGGTCGGGAGGGCGACCGGGACGGGAAACGGTGGGCGCAAGATTTGCGGGCGGCGGCGTCGATGCGGGAGGACATTAAGAATCCGATCTGGCACACGTCGCTGCGGTCAGCTCCTGGGGATCGGCGGTTGTCGGATGCGGAGTGGGCGGATGCGGGGCAGCAGATGGCCGAGAAGATGGGCTACGCAGAACACCCCTGGGTGATGGTCCGCCACGGCGACGACCACGTCCACATCGTCACC
>Ga0233335_1000120_pt1 | contig 18825 bp, 16 predicted proteins | sample GEONDECOMP222_FD_180695 | JGI IMG/M metagenome (GOLD analysis project Ga0233335, IMG submission 180695) | Leaf litter microbial communities from Shasta-Trinity National Forest, California, United States - GEON-DECOMP-222 | ecosystem: Environmental > Terrestrial > Plant litter > Unclassified... | reverse complement strand
TAGATCCTTATTTAATTAGTCATATCATTAATAGTCAAGGCAAGATTATTTATCAAGCAAGACCTGCTTGGGCACCTACTAATAAAGTATTCCAGAAACAAAGTGAATCTGCTAGTAATTTGCCATCCGCAGAATCTTCAGTTAAAAAAGCTTATGCGCCACGGGTCATATCTTCAGAAGTCGCTTTTTTAGTTAATTCAGCTTTGCAAGATGTGACTCGTTATGGAACGGGTCAATTAGCAAAAAAGTTAGGAAGATTAGATATTGCTGGGAAAACCGGTACGACGAATGATAGAATAGATACTTGGTTTATAGGCTATAACGATAAAGTAGCCACTAGCGTTTGGGTAGGTCATGATCAACCTCACTCCTTACAAGAATATGCTTCTAGTGTAGCATTGCCTTTGTGGTTAAATTTTATGCAAGCTATCTTACAAGATATTCCTGAAGAAGAATTTGAGAAACCGCCCACGATACAAACAGCTTCAATTGATGCACAGTCTGGAAAATTAGTTAAAGAGGGTACAGCGGGCAGCATTTTAGAATACTTTCAACAAGATCAATTAAAAAAAATGATGCCTACTCAAACAACTAAATCTGCTTATAGTGCATTCAGAAAGCAAAAAGCTCTTGTAGAAACAGAACCTTTATTTTAATACTTTCCATTTAAATTTCAATATGATTTCTACTAAGCCTTTTTATTCAAAAAGATTTGGACAACATTTTTTACATAATCAATCTACGATAAAACGTATTATTCAATTAATTGATCTGCAAACCAATGATGTAGTGGTAGAAATTGGTCCTGGAGGCGCTGCATTAACTAAGCATTTATTACCGCAGGTTAATTGGTTGACCGCAATTGAAATAGACAAAAATTGGTATCATTTTCTTCAAGAGAATTTAGGAAATCATTATCCTCAATTGCACTTATATCATGCAGATGTACTGGAGTTTGATTTTGCTTCAGTCCAATACCCCGAATTAAGCCGCATCCGCTTAGTTGGCAATTTAGCCTATAATATTGCAACGCCTCTATTATTTCGTCTTATCAACTATCGAAATATTTTTTATGATTGGAATGTCATGTTACAAAAAGAAGTCGTTGACCGTTTAGTTGCCAGTCCAGGTAGTCGCATCTATGGTCGCTTGAGTGTCATGATGCAGTACTATTGTAAAATAAAACGTTTACTGACAGTGCCCGCGGGAGCATTTACGCCGCCACCAAAAGTCAATTCGGCTTTTATTACATTACAACCGTTGCATCCTCTGCCTCATCAAGCAATGAATGAAGTATTATTTGCGCAAATTGTACAAGCAGCTTTTCATCAAAGACGAAAAATGATTACTAATAGTTTAAGTCGATTTAATATGACTGTAGATTTATTTGAATCGTGTGACATTAATCCCAAAGCACGGGCTGAAACATTATCAGTTGCTGATTATGTGCGGATCACTAATACCTTGGTCAAAACATTACCTGAAGCCCAAAATAGCATGCAGTAATATAAAGGTTACATATTTTCAACGCCTCAAAAAAGTCTATTCAAAGCTTTTTCATTATCAGTGAGGTGAGTATACCTATGCAGTTAAAAGCTAAATCCGAATCCGCCTTCCACAGTGCATAAAGGATGGTTAGGTAGCTTGTCCTTAAGTGGATGTATATATTTACTACTTAAAGTCCAAAACATATTTTTATAGAAAACATGTTTTATACCTAGTTCTATAAGAAAGGGTGCTAGCTTACCAATCATACTAGTTGAAGTATCATCATCCTCCCCTGGAATACGTGCTAAGCAAATGCCTGTAAAAGGCATAATAGCTACAAAAGTATTGATTTTCTTAAAAAAGATTGAATGATTCCATTTTATCTTCAATCCAATCAGATATGAATTTTGAGTAAAAGTTTCTTCTATGACGCGATCTATATTTGAAAACGACCAACTCATTCTTTGAGTACCGAGCATAATGGGTGTCTCTTTTTGGAGTTCTTGATCGCTAGGCGGTGTCTTTATCAATTTTTTCTTTATTGCTTGAACAGAAAGTGTATTGTAGATAATTTCAGGTTGAATAAAGGTATTGCCTATTTTCATGGAGATTGGAATGCCTCCGATCAATCCATAGCCAGTGCTTGTGTTTTCCCATAGTGCATTCATGCTATGCTGAGGTATTTTGGGGGTAGGTATACTAAAGTGTTTCGTTCCTGTAATGTAGTATTGATCTGCTGCGAAATAGGGCATACAAAAAATAGTAGATAATAGCATTATGATTTTGTAAGTATGCTGCATGGCTATTTTATCCAACGAATGAAAATTTTTTATTCTGTATTTTATTAAACTTTATTGCAAGCTTACTATGCTGATTCCCTACATTGTACTTCAGTAAAATATTAAGCAGTAGCTTGCACAGATTTACGCTACTTTTTGTGCTTTTAAAACAGATATGCATTCCAGGTTTTGGCCATCTGAGTAAAAATGTCATGGCGAAATAGCAGAGGCTATAGTGATAGTATGAGTTGGGACTGTGAGTGTCACTTAAGTAATGGCTGATATGTTACAAGGGGCATTATCAGCATAATTCTTATTCAATCAGATGTGAAGCTTTTCTCTTCTCTATGCCTACTAATCTTTAATTGCAAAATACCCACTGTGAATGAAATAGAAGCAATTTTAACTACTCTTTTAAGTTTTTTTCAAAGAACCTCATCGTCTCGACTGACTGTGACTCCTCTTTGCCTGATTGCTTAAATAGAAAGCTAATTATAGATAATATCAGGTTAAATACGGCTATTGCTTATTTTCATAGAAACCGCAAGATCAGTTTTTGTCTCTATCTTGCTCAATATAATCGCAAGTAGTTGATCTATATTGTAGTGTTCTTATTGACATGTTGCCTATAACGACCCAAGATCAAAGCGATATATAATAAGTGAGCATGGTTTGGTAACGCATTATAAAATGAAGGCCCCATCCGCAAACAAGGCTCATGAAACCTGTTCGGATTAGTTGTGCTCGCCCTTGAAGTGGCAAAATGTGGCGATGATAAGAAAGATGGAAAAGTACTAAGTTAATTACACTGACTAATAAAGCACCTATAATATCAGTGAACCAATGGGCATATAAATACAGTCTAGAAAACGCAATGAGCGCGATGCCTATACCATATAAACCATAGATCAACTGGCGTATTCCTTTTTGGATTCCTACTTGTAAGTGCAATAATGAAAGAAAACCTCCTAATAAAGTAGCATTTAAAGTCACATGTCCACTGGGAAAAGAGTTGCTGTCTAATAATTGGTTAATACCTAAGGGTCTAGGGATAGACAGGGTTATTTTTAAGGATTCAGTCGTAAGCACGCTCAGCAGACCCAGTCCTCCCCAGTGTAAAGCACGCCAATATTCTTTTTGTAGTACTAAGCTAATGAATATATTGAACCAAAAGAGGTAAATAACAAAAGCATTGAACAGTGTGACCATGACCCATGCTTGATTAGCAAAAGCAGATCGAAAACGATCTATGTAATGATAGATGGGTATATTCCATTGACTTATAGTCCCATTAGACAATACGTCGAAGATTAAATAAGCTAAAATTGCAGCACTAAAACTTAATACGGTCAATAATGGATAAGCTACTTTCTTTTTAAGAGGTTTATATAAAAGTGTATGAGTTAATAATTGATTGCTACGGATAGGCTCTACCAGCGTAGCAAATAGCCATCGCTTTGCTTGTAGCGTAGGGTATTCATAATAAGGTTGTAGCCACTTGCACATAAAATACATGATCACTAAGCCTATTGCAGTATATATCAATTGGTAGATAGGCAGTGCTGCTACGATATCTGATAAACTGTGTACTAAATAAATGCTAGGAATAATGTAAGTTGCAGGCCACAGGAAGCCTGAGGTAATATCAGCGATTAAAAAGTATTGAGTACGCATACCTGTCATCCCTGCAATCAGTGGTAAAATCGCTCTTATTGGACCCAAAAAGCGTCCTATAAAAATACTAATTTCTCCAAATCTTTTGAAAAAAGCTTCACTTTGAAGTAAGAGTTGAGGGTATGAACGCAGTAACCAAGTCTGTCTTAATTTATCTCGATAATAATAACCTAACCAAAAACTAAATAGACTACCAGTAGAAGCGCCACTGCTTGCACATAATATCGTACTTATAAAAGGCAATTTTTCTAAACCAATTAATGTACCAAGCATTGTGAATAATACAATGCTTGGTATGATGCAACCAATGCCTGCCAGGCAAGTCAATACGCCAGCCCAATAGATTGCAAACTGGGCTAGGGTAGAGTGTAATAATAAGTAATTAAGATAAGGTTCCATTAACTGACCGAGCCACCCGCAGCTTGTTGATCGGCATGATAAGAAGATCGTACTAAGGGTCCACTCGCCACTTTGTCAAATCCAAAGACATGCTTTGCCTTATCACCCAACATTTTAAATTCTTCAGGTGTTACATAACGTGTTACGGGCAAATGATGACGGCTAGGGGCAAGATACTGTCCTAGCGTAATCATATCCACTAAGTGTTCTCGTAAATCGTGCATCACTTTTTCAACTTCTTCTAAAGTTTCGCCTAAACCCAACATAAGTCCCGATTTAGTCGGAATATGAGGAAAACGTTCTTTAAATTCTTTAAGTAAAGTTAAGGATTCTTGATAACTAGATCCAGGTCTTGCTTGTTTATATAAACGGGGTACTGTTTCAATGTTATGATTGAAAACATCAGGTAGTGAAGGCTCCATCGCATCTAACGCAACTTTGCGACGTCCTCTAAAATCTGGTACTAAAACTTCAATTTGCAAGCTCGGTACATTTTCTCGTAAGGCTTTTAAACAAGCGGTGAAGTGGTTTGCACCACCATCTTTCAAATCATCTCGATCGACTGAGGTAATGACTACATAACGTAAATTCATTTTTTGGATCATGCTTGCTAAGTTGGCTGGTTCTTCGGGGTCTAGAGGGTTTGGCCGGCCATGCGCAACGTCGCAAAATGCACATCGACGCGTACATCTATCACCCATAATCATAAAGCTTGCTGTGCCTTTACTGAAACATTCATTTAAATTGGGGCAAGAAGCTTCTTCACATACAGTAACAAGCTTATGTTCTCTCATTTTTTGTCTTAATTCTTTGACCGCCTCCTGATGCTGTATTTTAATTCTAATCCAGTCAGGTTTCTTTTGAGGAACATCACGGGATACGACACTAACAGGTATACGGGAAAGCTTTGCAGCTCCACGTTGTTTTGTAGAAGAATTATTGGTAGACATATTAATAGATAAACTCACAGAGTAAGGTTAAGTAAAACTTAAGTCAGAAAATTTATATCGGCTTGCGTAATACGATGAAGTAATGGTTGATAAGATTTAATTGTTTTAGGTGTGTTTTTAGGCTCTGTATTAGGTTCAGATTGTAATAAATGCTCTCGATCCTGCCATTGCAAATGAGTGGTATTCAAAAAGTTTTCCACCTGGGCAGCGACGCTTGGCAAAATAGGTTTTAAATAAATTGTTAGTATTTTAAATAAGTTCAGTCCTATCGTGCAAACTTGTTGCATCTCTGCTATTGTAGTCTCTGAACTGGTCAATAACCAAGGCTTTTTTTGGTCGATATATTGGTTGGCTTTATTGGTCAATCCCATAATATGTTGCACAACAAAATGAAATTGCTGTTTTTCATAGAATTGCGCAATGTTGGGACCTGCTTCTCTGAAGCTTTGAATCAAAGCGAGACCATCTAATACTTGTTCTGTTTGTTCATCTTCGCTGAGTTGATTTTGACAATGTCTTTCTAACAACTTCGCGCAACGGCTTGCAATGTTGATGAATTTACCGACTAATTCTGAATTAATTTTTTGAGTAAAATCAAGCCAGTTAATATCAATATCTTCAATTGTGCCATTAATCTTGCTTGCAAAATAGTAACGTAAATATTCTGGATTGAGATGTTCTAAATATTGGTGGGCAGTAATAAAGGTACCTCTGGATTTTGACATTTTACGTCCTTCCAGCGTCAGAAATCCGTGCACAAATAGATGCGTTGGTAAGCGAAATTTTGCGCCTTCTAGCATAGCAGGCCAAAATAAGGCATGAAATTTCACAATATCTTTACCGATCACATGATACAACTCAGTGGATGTATGGGTCGACCAATAATTATCGAAATCCAGTGTAGGGTTTTGTTGACAGAGTTGTTTGAAAATAGCTATATAGCCAATCGGAGCATCCAGCCAGACATAAAAGTATTTATCTTGAGTGCCAGGAATTAAGAAACCAAAATAGGGCGCTTCTCTGGAAATGGCTAAATCTTCTAATTTTTTATGATTATCAAACCATTCTAATAATTTACGGCTAGCCTGGGGAGGTAATATATCTTGTGTGATCCATTCTCTTAAAAAATCAGTATAGGGTGCAAGGGATAGAAAATATTGCTCCGAAGCTTTAGAAATAGGCTTTGTATTGGAGAGTACAGAAACAGGTTCTTTTAACTCTAATGCATTATAAGTAGCACCGCATTGTTCGCAATGATCACCGTATTGATCAGCTGCCGCACACTGTGGACAGATGCCTTTGATGTAACGATCGGGTAGAAACATTTGTTTCTCACAATCATAGGCTTGATGAACTACCTGTATATTAATATCACCTTTTGCTTGTAAAAGCTGATAAATAGTATTAACAAAAAACTGATTTTCAGCGCAATGAGTACTGCCAAAGTGATCAAATGAAATTTGAAAACGATTTAAATCATGTTGATGAGCCGCAAATATTTCTGTGATTAACGCTTCAGGTGAAATGCCTTGTTTATCGGCAGCTAACATAATCGGTGTGCCATGGGTATCGTCTCCTCCAATGAAAGAGCAGACATGGCCGTTTAATCTTTGGAATCGAACCCAAATATCGGCTTGAATTTGTTCTAAAAGATGTCCCAAGTGTAGTGGGCCATTAGCATATAACAAGGCAGACGTTACCAATATTTGACGCGGCTTTGTAATTGTTGTTGACATACTTAACTTGATTTGAAAGAAGCTTATGAGAATTTTAAATCTAGTTTATAGTAAACGGGCTGTCTTTTAAAGAGCGAAAGACTCATCCGATCAATGCTCAAAATATAGGGCCTTATATTGAAGCCAATAGAGTTAAATCGTTTCCAATACTATTAAGCTTATTCTGCAAAGATCCGACTTATCCTAAGTCAATCAGCGCTAGCATGAGGTGAGCGGATTATGTACTATAAATATGAGGCAATTTGCATACTATTTTGTAATATACATGCAGAAAACGCTTGCTTTCAAAGGTATTTTAAGTTAATTTTTAAATTGTTACCAATTAAAGGTTATGAATTACTATTATGATCAAGAAGTTATTGTATTATTCTGTTTCAATGCTGGCTTGTGCCGCTGTATCTTGTTCTGCTGAGCAAGTAGAGATAGTCCATAAAAATTACGTTCTACAAGCGACTCAACCTAAATTAATCGGAGAAGGTCCTTATTCAGAAAAGCTTTTAAAGCTGAACCCTAATAGGGGGTATGCTGTCAAGACTCACAAGGGTGAATTCAATGTTCGCCCTGATCAAAAATCTAATGCCGCTCCTAGTCCTAAAACGGTTTCCTATGCTGAAAAAACATTATCTCAAGTGACTAAAAATAGTAGCCATATATTAGAAGGTAGTCTTCATTTTAGTCCTTACGTCATCCCTTATGGTGCATTGAAAAATTTCTCCATAGATACCGATAACTATGGTGTTGTTTTTGGTAATATCCCCAATGTGCCGATTCATGTCGTAGTAGGAAAATTTATCATACCTTTTGGCTCAGGTTCCAGTGAAAGCATAGAAGCAAATCCATTGGAAAAGTTTGGATGGGCTGCTAACCGTAGAGCTGCTGCAGTGAATTTTGCTTCCGCTTTATATCAAGATTTTACAGCTCGAATCAGTATATTTACGCTTTTTAATGATCCAGAAAAGAATGTACTTGGAAAATCTAATGAGAAAAGGCAGCAAAATCTTTCAATTTCTGAAGATCATCATCCCTGGGGTATGAATTTAAAATTGGACCTCGAAAAATTCTCTACAAAAGCGACTGTTGGATTAAGTTATATTACTGACAATCCTGCTGAGAATCCAGCAGCTCTTAGCATGACAGATCATCTTATCAAAGAATCTCTAAGTGGTTATGTTCAGGCTACTTGGGGTCCTATTAAGCTTCACCTTGAAGGTATTACTGGATTTGAAACAGGTTTATTTAGACCGTATGAGACATGGTTCTCGGAAAGGATGCAAGGTACTAATATAGAATGTGCGTTGGATCTTTTGAAATTATCAAATCTATTTAAAGTAAACGCACTGCCATTTCCCTTCACATTTGCACTAGGCTGCAGTTTTTCTAATATTGGTACAGATGCGTATGATATGTTTGTCGCATGCAAGTTTAAGAAAATTGATGCCTATACAGGTGGCTTTATTGATGCAGCGACTATTAGCTATAAATGGATCATAAATAAAGATAGTGATAGCTCTGAGGTTGAAAATTATAATATGACTCTTCAATTGGTCCATGATTGGATGAAAAGCTAGAATACAGGTCTAATTGAGTGGAAGTATACTGCGTGGGTGGGGCAATTCGAGACAAATTATTAGGTCTTGCAGTCAAGGAACAAGATTATGTAGTGGTAGGCGCCTCACCCGAGCATATGATAGAGAAAGGATTTAAGCCCGTCGGAAAGGATTTTCCAGTTTTTTTACATCCGGTTACGCAGCAAGAGTACGCCTTGGCACGAACTGAGCGTAAAAATGGCCCCGGTTATAAAGGCTTTCAATGTTATGCAGCACCTCATGTAACGCTAGAAGAAGATCTAAAGCGCCGTGACTTGACAATTAATGCGTTAGCAGAAAGCTTAGATGGACAAATTATAGATCCTTATAATGGTTTACATGACTTAGAAAATAAAATATTACGCCATGTTTCCTGGGCATTTGTAGAAGATCCTGTCAGGATACTACGTGTTGCACGCTTTATGGCACGTTTTAGCGGATTAGGTTTTCAAATTGCAGATGAAACATTAACATTAATGCAACGCATGGTCCATAATGGAGAAGTCAATGCATTAGTGCCTGAGCGGATTTGGCGAGAATTTTCTAAAGCTTTACAAGAAGCTAACCCTGAGCAATTTATAATGACTTTGTATCATTGTGGAGCGCTCAAATGTATTTGTCCCGAGTTTAATCAATTGTTTTATATCTCTCAAAAAGATTCTAATCTCGGTTTAATTGCAATACAGGCATTACAATATATCGTTAAAATAATGCCCTGTAACCCTCCTAATATTGTGATTCGTTTTGCTGCTTTAATGCAATATCTTCCTACGCAAGCAGCGCAAACCCTAGCTAAACGATGGCGATTACCGACCATTTATCGAGATCTGATGTTATTGAGTACTCGGTTTAGAGAGAAAATTCATCAGATCACACAGGTAACGCCAGAGATACTCATGAATTTATTAGAACAATTAGATGCTTTTAGAAGACCTGATCGTTTCAAAGCGTTTTTAGCGGTTTGTACCTCGAGTTGGTGTGTGCAAGATAAAGATGCAATACATACGATTGAACAATTTACGACTCGCAAGAAGCTTTTATTAGCTTACGAAGCAGCTCGATCTATTTCAGTAACTACTCTACTCAAAGCACAGTCGTGTGAAGGCGATGATGGTAAAACATTAGGGTTAAAACTAAAAAAAGCTCGTATAAAGGCTATTCACGAAAAATTAACGTTCATTGATCTAGCAGAGCGTGGCAATATTGCCGAGCAATAGGTACCACTGACTTTTGAAACCAAGGGTTTTTTTTGAACCAACGGTTGTTGCGAGGAGAAGGATGCGGTAAAGGAAGGTATTTAGGTAAATAATCTTGAAAATGTTGTACCGTCTGCGTTAATGTCGCTTGGCGTTGGCATTGAAGATAATAGGCCTGTGCATATTGACCGACTAATAAACTCAGTTGGATATTAGGTAGTTGCTTTAACAAAGAGGCTAACCAATGTTCTGAACAAATTTTGGAAGGCGGTAGATCGCCCATACTACCCGTTCCTGGATAGCAGTATGCTATTGGAATGATGGCTATTTTCTTTTCGTTGTAAAAAGTATCATGATCAATAGCGAGCCACTCTCTCAAACGATCTCCACTGGGGTCATTCCACGGAATGCCTGTAGTATGTACTCGAATACCGGGCGCTTGACCGACGATTAATAAACGAGCATTTTTATGTGCTCGTAAAACAGGATTGGGTTTGTTGGGTAAAGAGGCCGCGCATAATTGACAACTGCGTATGCGTGCTAAAAGCGATTCAAGATCAGACATATGATTAAAAGGCCTATGTATGGTAATGGACTAAAGCATTAGATTATTACTTTAAGTGGTAAGTATGCAAGCACCTTTTAAAAGTGAATTGACTGGATCAGTATTTGAAAATTTGATCCCATGGCAAATGATACAATTAGCGCTCCATTATGATAGGTCTCGCGTGCAAGAGTATATAGAAAGTTTGTGCTTAGTATTTGAATACTTAGCAGATGATCATAGGAAAAAGCTATTGCAGGTGCCTTAATCTGGTTATACGATTAAGCTGTTGTGTGGTTACTGATCATCAAAAAGGCAAAACAATGCAAGAAAAGATAAAGCACAATTTTTTGGAATCCCCAAATCAGAAGGGTATCGCAAAGCCTTCGGTTCAATTCAATGAGCTGAAGGCTAACAGTGATAAAATCCTTCGCTTGATATGGGTAAGCAGCTCCTACTTCCGTAGGAGCTAATCTGTTTCTCTTATCTAAGGTATAATTATTTTATTTATGCGTTTTGCTTGTAAGGGCTGCAGGTAAAGCTACTAATCCAGAAAGAAAGATATAAAAAGCAGGAAACAGCAACCAACCGGTTCGATGAATAACATAAGTACAAACCAAAGGAATTGTACCAGCAATGAGTGCTGCGGGTATAATACAAGTCAAACTAACGCCTAAGCTGCGTACTTCAGTAGGAAACATCTCATTGACCAGTTCAAAGAATATCCCTTGAGTGATACCGACTAAAATTGCAAATATCGTGAATAAAACTAGTAAAATATCGATTCGAGTCGCATACAGCTGTATGCCTTGAAATATAGGGAATATTAATAATAGTGTCGCAATAATAACGCCTGAAAAAGAATAACGATAATCAACTGCTTTTGAGAGATAGCCTGCTAATAGACAGACAATGATCATGATCAATAATACGATAGTATTCAATAAATTAGCACTTATTAAAGAAACACCGAGAAAATGGTTTAAATAAAATGGCATCCAAATTGTTAAAATAGGCAATCCAACATTTAAAAAACAGCATAGTTGTAAGGCCCGTATCAGTATTGGCCACATGCGTCGCAATTGAATAGAGAAACTATCAGATTGCTTGATTGCTTCAAAATGAGTGGTTTCCTGAATACCCTTGCGCACGTGAGCAATAAATACAGTTAAAGGAATACCCAATAAAAATGGAATACGCCATCCCCAGGAGAGTAAGGTTGCATTATCAAAATAACGCGTGAGCAAATAGGTTGTTAAAGAACCGAGTAATAGTCCAATCTTCGGAGCTGCACCGACCGTACTACATAATAGACTTCTATATTTCAGGGGAGCGGCTTCGAAAATATAGCAGGCAGTCGCAGGCAATTCACCTCCCATCGCAAATCCTTGAATAGCACGCAGAAAAATTAATATTATTGTTGCAGTGATACCAATCTGACTATAAGTGGGTAAGAGCCCAATAAAGATTGTAGGGACTGTCATCAGCATCAACGATAAACGCAAAGCATATTTGCGTCCATAACGATCCCCTATAATACCAAAAAAAATACTGCCTATTGGCCTAATAAAATAACTAATCGCAAATACTGTAAAAACTTTTAATAATTCTGAAATGGCATACTCCGATTGAAAGAATAGTTGACCAATAGTAATTGCTAAATAATTAAATACTGAAAACTCGTACCATTCAAACATATTGGCTAATAATCCAATTTTCAGTAATTGTTTGACAGAGTGAGATTGAGAGGTTGTTAATTTCATAAATTTTTTAATACTTAAAATGTTTTATTCGTTTCTTGCGTAATAGTTAGTAAGCAATAGACTGATAGGAGCGATAGTAATGGCTCATTTTATGAGCCATTACTATGATGCTTATTCTTCGAGATTTTTATTTTGCCCAGCAGTATTATGCTGTACTTGAGAATGATTACGTAAATGGCATAAGACGAGGTGAATATCCATGTGTGGCTTTAGCTTCTCTCGAATAAACCCAACATTTGTAGAGACTGTTCTAGAAGAATAGGTTTTTTTATTGATAAGACTCAGTAATTCTGCTGCCTGCTTATGACGAGCATCTGAGACCATCGCCAGTAACGTCATCATTTCGCTACAAGTTAAGGTATCATTGAAAAAATTATCTAAATGAAAATATTGAATAATTTTTTGAAGCGCTTGTATATTTTTGCTATCACTATGCGTGTAATATTGTTTATAAATTTGAAATAGATGTAATAAATTAGTGTATTGTGTGAGTTCTAAAGAAGTTGTACTAATCGCAATGGGTTTACTATTGTAGCCAGCTAAAGGAGTAACAATGCGTTGAAAGATGCGCACAAAACCTTTCTCATCTAAGGTAACTTGGGTATGAGTACTTTGTTGATTGCTTTCTATCGCAATCCGATCATTATGATCGCTTGCTTCTAACTCGGCTACTTTTGCCTTTTGATCCATAGACAGGGTATCTAAAACCTCAGGTATGGTTTTATTAATTTTTCCCTTTTTTGAACCCCTCACGTCGCCAGAGGCTTGATTGTGCATAATGATTTTCATATCGTGAATACTATTACTCTTTTCCAACCCTCTAATAGAAACAGGAAATAAAGATTGGCTACTAAATTTTAGTAAAAAATCTCCTAAGGGAAGTAATGAATTAGGGAACAAAAAACGGCTATCTAAATATTCATGATGCATATACATTTCTCCTGTCAAAAAAGGTTTCAATAACTATTCATTTACTGAATAAGCTCTCCTTTTAGAATGAAAGATCAGACACATAAAATAAATACAAGGCATTGATAGGTTTTGTGGACAAAATGTACAAATTACTGCAATGAAAGAGCACTTTTTAAAGATTATTTATGTAAAAAGCCTAGATACTTAGCATTTTTAAGAAAATGAATGGATTTTTTAGTATCCTCAAAACTTGTAAAATTTACAGTCATTCAAAGATACCGATCTTATTTTTTTGCACATTGCTTAATGCAGAGGGCATTGAGAGATAAAGCATTTTCGAGATAGTGGGTCTACTATAGTAGTATTGCTTTAAGAGAAGTGGTGGCCGGAAGTGGAATCGAACCACTGACACAAGGATTTTCAGTCCTTTGCTCTACCGACTGAGCTACCCGGCCTATAGAAAAAAGCTTTGAAAAAGCCTGATTATACAAGCGAAGATTTATTATATCTGATTTCTAATCAATATGGAATTGAGATAACTGGGCGTTTTAACTTGTTTTTTCTTTAAATGTGATATGTATCGGCGTGCTTGTTAGCCCAAGCTGATCCCGATAGAAATTTTCTAAATAACGTCGATAGCCTTTAGTAATGTAGCGGGTTTGACTACCGTGAATCACAATCATAGGCGGGTTAGAGCCCCCAGGATGTGCATAACGTAGCTTGACTGTTTTATTTTTGGTTACTGGAGGCTGATGTTTTTGTATTGCTTTTTGTAAGAAGCGCGTCAATTGAGAAGTGTTAAGCTTTTGAGTCGCTTGAGTATAAGCTTCTTCAATTAATTTAAATAATTGTTTTAAACCTTTTCCTTCAAGCGCAGAAATATAGTGGATTTTAAAAAAGGATATAAATTGTAGACGATGCTCTAACTTTTTATGTAAAATTATTTTTTCTTCAGCAACAATAGCATCGGATTTATTAATCAAAATAATCAGTGCTTTGCCAAGTTCTGAAATAAGTTGTAATAAACGCAAATCTTGATCGGTAATTCCTACGGTGGCATCGACTAAAATGAGTACGACATGACTAGCCTGAGCCGCTTGCCAGCTATGATCAACCGATGCAGCTTCAATTTTAGATTCTATTTTTGAGCGTCTGCGAATACCAGCGGTGTCAATAAAAATGTAGCGTTTACCTTGATGAATAACGTCGCTTGCAATGCTTTCGCGTGTCGTGCCTAATTGATCAGAGACAATCGAGCGTTGTTCCCCTAGCATGTGATTCATTAATGTTGATTTGCCTGCATTAGGGCGCCCGATCAGTGCAATTTTAATAGGCGTTTCTAGCGGTTTTTTATCTTCGAGTTGTGTTGGGTTGACTGCTAAAGGTGAAAAGCAATTTGTGATCGCTTTTATAAGCTTTGAAACACCCATTTTCTCTAAAGCTGAAATTAGATGGTTTTCTTTGAAGCCTAATGTTGCAAATTCTGTTTGGATTTCCATATGTTGGGCTACTTTTTCAGCTTTATTGATAATCAAAAATATTGGCTTATTCAAGGTGCGCAAGTAATGGGTGATTGCACGATCATATTCTGTTAAACCTACGCGAGCATCTACCATGATACCGATAGCATTTGCCTTTTCAAGCGCTTGCTGCGTTTGGTATTTGGTCAAGTTATCTAACGGCTCATTGAGATTGCTCATGCCCGCCGTATCTACTACAAGAAAAGACTTGGTAGCACTCAGACCATAGCGTCGGTCTCGCGTAATACCTGCTAGGTTACCTGTTAGTGCAATCTGACTATTAGTTAAACAATTAAAAAGGGTAGATTTGCCCACATTAGTACGACCCACTAGAGCCAAGGTGGGTAAATAGTTACGTAATGATTCAGGAGTACTATCAGGTACTAAAACATGTGGCTTTTTTTGATAGGTCATAAAGTGAATAATTATTTTCAATCATACTCATGCAAAGTGTATGAAAAACTGAATGCAGCTAAGCTACTGAGTGTAGCAGTATATAATATTATATTGATGCTTTACATTATTCTTCAAAGAATAGACTCCCTACCTATTAGCAGAGCATCACTGCATCAAAATGATAAGTGATTGGTTATTGTGTTTGCTAGTAAATACGGTAAGCAATGCTTCCTTTCAATAAATGGAAACTATTAATATTGTAAATAATGCCATAGTTCCAGGAACAGTCTAGTAGCATGCGCTTTGAAAATTGATATTCTACTCCAACGCCAAGGAGTACAGTAGCACTAAGCGGTATATCCATAAAGGCGTACTTACCATCAATATGATCTGTTTTGCCCCAAAAACCTCCTAATCCGATTTGAGGGTAACATTTGAATTGTGAAACAATAGATAGTTTTGGTTTTACTAAGCAATAGATTCCATGAAGGAAAGTATTTTTTATAACAGAGTCCCCTGCTATATTAGGATATTCTAAATATTCGGGCGCAACCATTTCAAGTAAGGTTGAAAAATTTAGATAATTTAATTCAATAGTACAATCTACAAATGTACTGTCATGATAAGCAAAGCCTATATTGAATGGGGGATTTTTGATTGTGGAACGTATAAGGGGGTAGGATAAATACTGTTTAAAAAAATTAGAGTACTTGAGAAACGCCTCGAGTTGATTGGTTGCTACATTATAATCTAGATCATAAAAATTCCCACTTAAGTTTTGTAGCTCTCTACGGCCCATCCTTGAAGAAAGGTGGGGTTGAGACTTTTTTTGATCATCACGTGTACTACAAACATAGTAATTGTCGATGGCCTCGATATTATATAGCAATTCATCCATGATTTTGTTTTCCTCCTCTCCACTAAACGCGTCTTGTAACATATATTGCTTTTCTTGATAAAGAAAAGCGTGTACTTGTCTGCCGATACCACTGCCGGCATGCAAGTATATATGCCCTGCAATAGTGATAGACAGCTGGCATCCTATACAAGCTAATAGTAATGATTGATAGAAAGAAGAGCGAGTTATTATAATACGAATACTTTTATGAATTTGAGTAATCAACATTTTGCCTTTTCAATGAGAACAGATTCTATTTTGAATCATATACTATTATATTAAGAAAATGGAGATTAAAAAATACTTAAAATTGAAGGGATGTAATAAAAATGCTTATAGATTAAGATATGTATCTCTAGCAGAAGATCCATATCTAGCAGAAAATAGATATTGATCTTGATTCTCTTCCTTCCAATCGTGATCAGATCCTCCACCGCTCAATATGATATAGTAGTATATAGCTCGCCAAAAAAACAGATCTGTAGCAGCAAGATAAGCAGGGTAAGGAATATAACGCTCTGGTAATCTACTAATGCTTTGACGCCAATCATTTGGCAGAGCATCATCATGATGCAATTTAATTTGTATACCCAAGCATATAGGATACTTCGGAATACTTTCTAGAGTGGATGTGTTTCTATTGTAATTATAATAGAATAGTTTTATTAAGTCAGGTATATTTATTCTGCATTCAAAACCTAAATGATTGGATATATATCGCACGCCTATTGCAGCATGCAATAGGCTGTCCGGAATGATGTTGGTGATTAGATGGGTATAAGCCAAACTAAAAAACGGAGACCATGACTCCATATAGTAGCTATACCGAGCACTCATTCCATATTGCTTCTGGAGGATATGACCATTATGTTTGAAATGTTCATGATGGATCAAACTGTAATATAGATTGGTCGTCAGTTGACCGAACTTGGCACTTCCTATTTCAAAGCCACCATTTAATCTGGATGGCATGCCCTCTGAGTAAAAGGAAGAAAATGCTTTTGGTACAGGGTTATCAACAGCATGCTACCAATTGGAGAGAGTTTTATATACCAACGACCAATAAAACGCATCATAATAAAAATAGGCGCCGAAAAACCAATCTTGAGAAAATGGACTGTGGGGGGGGGAACAGTTTTCGGATGCCGGTGCCCACACCATCCAAAATAGTCCCGGTATCCCACCACCATGTCCAAGTGTGCCCTCTCATGACCTGCGGAAAAAAGCAGCCTAATAGAGAGCTACCCTCATAATGACCTAGTGAAGTATAAAACGAATGCAGATATTTTGAGGGAACCGGTAGAATCCTATCTTGAGGGGTTATCCTGCTTTTGATTTCACTAGCTACACAGTTAGAGAAAGTGAGTGATATTGTGCCAGCCATCATAGCGAAGACTATAAGTCTTATATAGTGCGCGGCGCGGCTTTCTTCAAGAACTAAGTGCAGCATTAGCATGGTAAGGAATATAACGCTCGGGTAACTGGTTGATTTTATGCCTTAAGGCTGATTTTGAAGCAGAAAGCTGTATACCAACATGAATAGGCTGTTGGTAATAGGGTCTAAGAATGATTTCATCCTCAGAAAACTGTTTGATCAATTCAGGTATATTCACTTTCCACTCTAAATCAGCATAGTCATTGATGCTATATTGCGCACCGATCGCAGCAGTAATAAGATCCCCTTCGTTCATTTTCACAGACCATCGATATTCTTTTTGTAAACCGTGGGTATAAGCCATGCCAAAAAATGGCACGATATTTTTGAATGTATGGAATGATATTCGTGCGCTGACGCCCGATTTGTCTTGAAAGGTACGATAACCGATTTTAAAACTGTGATTATCGACGAAGCTATGATATAGGTTAGCTGTCAATTGCCAAAAATGGGTATGACTTAGCTCAAATCCTAGATTGAATCGAGGAGAGCGTTTCGATAAATCAAAGCTTTGAGGCTTAGAGAAAATTATTTCATCAGGTACATCGTAGTATAAATAAACACCCCCAAAAAAATCTGGATTAAGGTTTTTACGAAAGCCTGTTCCAGTCCCATACCAATCGGTATCCCACCAGCATGTCCAAGTTTGTCCTCTCAAAATTTGAGGAAAGAAAAAACCTAAGCTTTGACGACCATCATACACACCAAGTGAAGCATAAAACTTGTCTCTCTTACCAGTGGAAGTAGGGGAGATAGCGTATGTAGAGGGAGTATGGGTACTCTCTTGAGTTGCTAAACTATTTGAACTTGAAAATAACCCAGTGAATAGGATCAAAAATGTTACCTTTAGCGTGTTTTGCATATCTAGGAAATCATATGTTTCGATGGTTTCTGTTCTTTGTGCAATGAAGGGTGTGTCCTAAAGCAATGTTGCTTCTTTTTGCAAAGCTTTTTTACTAGAAGCGATTGAGTGTGTATGCCTCAAGTTGCGAGTCCATATCAGTAGTCCTTAGTCATCGTCATCCATAAACTCATGCATAACATCATGCATAACATCGTAGACGGTGTTTCCATAATGAGGAATAAAGCGATCAGGCGCTCGATAGAATCGATTATTGAAATAGCTTGCTGAGGTATTATCTTTTGTCCAATAAATACGAAGACCCATATAAATGTAACTCTTGGGGAGGGTGTTAAACCTTACTTCGCAATCGGTAGTTTCATTGAATCGATAACGAAAACCTGCCTCTAGACTCTTAATATTTTGTATAAGATCTTGAGTAGCTATAGAATTGCCGCTATTATCAGCTACCTGATGAGCCGATACTGCTATAAAAGGCTTAAAGTTTTTAAAATAGTCAGAGGAAAGCTTTACACTAATGCCTTTAATATCTTCAATAGATACAAGCTCTTCATCTTCCATTTCTCTCAAGAACACTTCTGAATCAAAAGAAGGATTGCCATAGAGATTAATAGTTATTTGTCCTAGTTCGGAAGCAGCGAGTTCAGCTCCAAGGTTCAAACGTAGCAAGTGGTTAGGTAGCGTCCA
>Ga0233335_1000119_pt1 | contig 19427 bp, 13 predicted proteins | sample GEONDECOMP222_FD_180695 | JGI IMG/M metagenome (GOLD analysis project Ga0233335, IMG submission 180695) | Leaf litter microbial communities from Shasta-Trinity National Forest, California, United States - GEON-DECOMP-222 | ecosystem: Environmental > Terrestrial > Plant litter > Unclassified... | reverse complement strand
TTCAACCTGTCGGTAAAAAAATAGACATTTTCCATCTCATTATTGTTAACCCTGATTACATTTAACAGTAAAAACTGCTTAATGAATCTCAATTAAATTGAGTTCTTTTAGTATTCATGCTGTTTTTTAAGTAAATTAGTTTAGATGTACCTTCTAAGGTTCTATACTCTCTAGATAATCTTATACGGTGAAATTCACGTCAATCTAAGAAATCTGGATGTTTAGAACTAAATAAGGGATAAACTGATAAATAATTTATTAAAAGGTTACAAGAAGTTTTTTTAGTTGTTCTAACCTCATAGGATAACTCAACAAAATTATCCCTAGTCCTTTTAATTTCATTGACTGTTTTTACACCAAGAAATTCTCTCATTTTTTCCATTATTTGGAAATTAGAGTTATTTTCTAGCGGTATATCAGAAGTAATTTTATACAGTTGTTTTTGAGAAATTCTCATATAATTTTTTACTACTTCTGCTATACTTAAATTTAGATCGAAGCTACAATAAAAATTACCATCAGCTTCTATAAAACCAGTTAATCAGGGATTATTACCCAACGAACTGCTATCTAAACCTAACTTAACTATTTTAGATTTTTCATCTAATCTAGCGTTTAATCAATCAATTAATCTACCGAGAGCTTCTATTTTAGGAGTTCTCATTTTACCATTAAGAAGTACAGCCATCTTTTGCACTGAATTTAAATCTTGAAATAAAAGATTTAAATATCTATAATCTTTAGGATACACCAGAGTACCACCATTTAAACTTTCTTTAATTTTCATGGCTAAGGGTGCATCTTTGTCTACAAAAGTGATTTTTACTACAGGGTATAACAGTTTACCTTTTTGATTTCTAATTGTTTTAGGTACAATTATGGATCCGTCACCCTCTATCAACCCTGCTAAATAATGACCTAATAAATTATCATTAGATGAAGAGTGATATTGACGACGTTCAAAGGAAGATTTGGATATTTTACTTAACTTACCCTTCACGGTTTTAGTAAAATAAAGTCTATTTGTATTTATATTTTCATATAAAGTTGGACTATATCTTTCACCTGCTGCTTGCAAAGCAGCGTTGTATACCAAAGCTAGCCTTGTCAGTATTGTCTTTAATTTACCACGATTCATCAGATATCTTTACAACGATAAGGTTGTATGTCAAAAGGGAGACGAGGCAAGAAAAGAAAAGAAAGCAAAACAAGTAGTCTTCTTTTTGGGAAGTTTTTTTTTAAACTACCCCAAAGTACGGCCTTCACTTCGTTAGGCAAAAACATGCAGGTGTATCACGTGTAGTCTCTGAGGACTCAACTGGATAATTATAAATCTGTTGATATCCTGCTTATTGTCCTTTAAATTATTAGAATACTATCTTTACCTTAGTATTTAATATATATTTTAGGGGATATCTAAGCATATAGTGATATTCATTATAGTAATTACTTACTACTCGGGCACAGGATTTTAGTACCCGCTCCATTTTCTATACCACTAGCGAATAGGAATAATAATAAACTAGGTGGTAATAGTCAGAAACTTATGTTATTAAGTCTAGGGAATGCCATGTCAGGACCCCCTACCATTAACGGTAGTAAAAAATTACCAAAACCTCCAATTAAAGCAGGCATAACCATAAAGAATATCATAACTATAGCATGAGCTGTAATTATACTATTATATAACTGGTTATCTGCTATGTATTGTACACCAGGTCCAGATAGCTCTAATCTTATTAAAACAGAAAAAGCAGTACCTATTAGTCCTGAGAACAACGCAAATATTAAGTACAATGTACCAATATCTTTAGCATTGGAAGATAAAAATCATCTTTCCAGTCATAAAGATATAGCCGCGTTTTGGGTATTTACTCTACCTTGTATGCTATTCATTTTAGAGTTAAAGGTCACTCTGGAAATGAACTAGCACAGTCCATTTTATAAGTTATATTTACTTATTTTATAACTATCTTATCTCTATTTAATATTAGCTATGTTTATAATATCAAAGTTTTCCAAATCCAATACTTGAAAATAGCTTATAAGACTTTTGAGATTTGAACTCAAAAAAGAAGAGGCTTTATTTCTTGTCTTCTTGTTTTACCGTTAAACTAAAATCTTTTTGGTGTTCAGATCTCTATGAGACCAGCCCAACACAAAATCACTGTACTCGTTCTCCCTAACCGATTCATTTCGGTTAAGGGTAAAGGGATAAGTGTCTCGAACACCCGACGACCGACAACACTGTCACGGTCGCTCTATCCTATGGAGCTAATCCCTTTTTTTGCTTATGATTCTTGGTATTATTTTTTATGGTAATGCCAAGAATCCTAAAAAATAGGCACTAAAAGTAGGACTAAGAATAAAGTTTATTGGTTTCTTAATCATACTAGGAATTTTTCCAAAGAGACACTTTGGATTGAGATTGGCATGGAACTATGCAGTATACCACATATTTCTGAACATTGTCCAAAGAAAGTACCCTCTCTGTTAATATGCACAGACATTTGGTTCAATCTACCTGGATAAGCATCACATTTTATACCTAATGATGGACAAGCAAAGGAATGGATCACATCTGCGGCTGTAACCATGAATCTAGTATGAGTTAATTCAGGTAAAATGATTCTATTATCCACTTCCAACATTCTTAGACCCCCTTGTTCTAGATCTGATTCTGGTACTAAATATGAATCGTATTCAATAAATTCGTCCTCATTATTTAAAAAATCTACATACTGGTAACTTCAGTATCATTGGTGACCTTCCACCGTAATAGATAAATTAGGGTCAGTAACTTCATCCATTAGATATAATAATTTAAAACTAGGGAATGCTATTAATATCAAAATAAGAGCGGGAGTAATTGTTCAAATTAATTCAATCAAAGTACCGTGGTTTAAGTATTTGTTACTTATTATAGAGTTATAGTATATATAGTTTTTTAAAATAGATACTAATATTCAACTTACACCTAGCAGTATAATAAATAAATAAAACATAATATTATTATGTAGTTCTATTAATGCTTCCATTTGAGGACTGGCTGTGTCTTGAAAATATAATCCCCAAGGATGTGGTGCATCACATAAAGAAAGGTTGAATAATAAAGAATTCATACTAAAATCTATAAGTTTATTGCATAATGAAATGTACCAAGTATGAAAGGTTAAGACAAAAAAAACAGATGTTCTTTAGGTCCTAAATAATAATATAAAAATTTGTTTTGGCTATATTTGCCTATTGTCTGAACTCGTAGTTTTTTTCAGATATTATCGCTTGCGCAGTACTATATTACTTTTAAAATGTATGCCAAACTTTTATTACACGTTTTTAAGTTATAAATACAAGGGGAGCATGTAAGTAATAATACAGTATAATCTACTAGTTAGTAGTTCTTAAAAAAAAAAAGTATAAAAATAGAATAAATATAAGCAAATACTATTTCAACTATGTCTAATCCCCTACATAAATGGCTAGTATTGTAATATAGTATATAGAAATAAGTGATTCGAACACATAACCTTTCCTATTACCTACAGTAAACTGTATTAGGATTACTCTATCCATTGAGCTGATTTCTCTTTTTTTCAGTCTTGAAACACTTTTTTTTTTGTAGCAAAAGTGGTAAGAAAGTATATTATACTCGAATTATGTTAGACTTCAAACAGTCTAGGGGTATCAACTATATATTACTGTTCAATAGATATCATTACTATATCTGTCGAATATACTAATGTTGAAATAGAATAATGTAAACCATCTAGTATAGGTGAAGGATATATACCTAATACTACTGTAAACAATACTAGAATTAGAAGTATAACAAATTCACGTTTATTTAGATCGGGTATATTTACTTTGAAAAATTTAGAAAATTTACCGGCAAATGCAATACGGTTAAACATGTACATAGTATAGGCTGCGGACAATACTATAGATGAACTTGCTAATGCTCCCATAAGAGGCAATCTTTCAAATGTACCATAGAGACTTAAGAATTCCCCTATAAAATTAAGTGTTAAAGGGGTTCCAGCATTTCCTAGACAAAGAATGAAGAATAAAATAGAAAATAGTGGCATTATTTGAGCAACTCCTCTGTAGAAAGTGATCAATCTAGTAGAAGATCTATCATACAATACTCCACCTGCACAAATGAATAAACCAGAAGATACAAATCCATGAGCTAACCCTAAAGTGATACCTCCTTCAATACCTTGTATAGTATTACTAAACACACCTAAAACGTATACAGCTGCGTGAGACACCGAACTATATGCTATTAGTTCTTTAATGTCAATAGTTCTCAGCGTACTAAAACTTGCATAAAGGATAGTGATCACTCCTATAAGATACACTATAAAAGTATAATCTAAAGAAGCTTTAGGTAATATAGGTAAAATTAATCTTAATATACCATATAAACTCAATTTCAATACTATAGCAGCTAATAGTATACTACCACCTAAAGGAGACTCAACATGTGCCTTTAATAGTCACGTGTTTAAAAATATAACGGGTGTTTTTACTGCAAAAGCAATAAATATCCCGCAAAATAAAAAAAATTGTGTGGAATAGTTTAAATTTATTTTATATAATCCATCCAAATCTGTAGTACCCATAACCGAATATATAACTAATATCGACAATAATAAAAATAAAGAACCCAATAGAGTATATAAAAATAAATAAAAGCTTGCTCTTACTTTGTTACTTGAACCAAATAGTCCTATTAGAATAAATAAAGGGGGTAAAATACTTTCAAAAAATATGTAAAATAAAAAAATATCTAGTACCATAAACACAGCCAATAAAAGAGTTTCTAATAATAACATTATTATTAAATATCACTTTACATCGTGTGATATAGATGTTCAATTGGACAATATAGTAATAGGCATTATAAAAGTAGTCAATAATACAAAATAAATAGAGATACCATCTAATCCTAAATAGAACGGATATTCACTAACATTATGTGGTTCTAATACAAATTGAAATTGGTTATATGAAAAATCAAACAATATAAATATAAATAAGCAAAGAAGAAAATTAAGTATAGATATGAACAATGCTACTTTTTTTTTATTTTCGAGAGATTTGTATTGAAATGGGAAATTTTCAAGATCAGCTGAGATTATAAATACACCTAATAAAGGTAAAGTAAGTAAAGTTAATAATAACATATAATAATATATGTAGGATAGATCCCACCTTAATATATTTTACATGGTAAATTATAATAAAATCTATGTAGATTTGGTTACATATTCCATGTAAAATAAAATGTAAAGAAACCATTGACATCTCGTTAGTTTAGAACTCCTTTTTATGGAGTCGTTTTACAACCAATAGTATGAAAAAAGAAAAATGAAAAGTCTAAATAATTCCAATACGGTAATTAGCTAAAAAAGTATAATCTAAAGAAGCTTTAGGTAATATAGGTAAAATTAATCTTAATATACCATATAAACTCAATTTCAATACTATAGCAGCTAATAGTATAGAGGAACCAGTGATTCGAACACTCATCTCAACGCGCCGAAAACGTCCGCTTTACCAATTAAGCTAATTCCCCTTAATATAAGAACGAGATTTTCCGATTCATCCACCTGGTTAACAAAAAGTACTTCTAACCCCCCTTATTTGGGTTAGTAGAGATAAGGAAGAATTGAACTTCAAATTTATGATCTGCAATCAAAACGCAGAACCATCTGCAACTTACCCCTTTATACTTTAAATCAGTAGTATAAAAACTGTTAACAACATTTACCTTGTTTATAGGGATTAATGTAATTCTAAACAATCTTTGATATATGAACATGATAAAACTACAAATACCTGAGCTTGTATAAAGGCTATTCCTAGTTCTAATCCACAGAACGCTATGATAAATGCTAAAGGTAATAGACCTAAAAAGAAAAAGAATATACCAGAAGTCATAATATTATAAGTAAATCCACTAAGTATATTTAATAGCATATGTCCTGATATTATGTTGGCACCTAATCTTAATCCTAAAGAAACATTACGGGCAAGATATGATATAAATTCTATAAGCACTAAAAGAGGTAATAATGCTAATGGACAACCTGCAGGTACAAATAATGAAAAGAAATGTAAACCATGTTTTTGAAAACCTAGTATAGTAGCACCAAGAACTATAGTAAAACTTAAAGAAAAAGTTAAGATAAAATGGCTTGTAGAAGCAAAACTATAGGGAATCATACCTATTAAATTATTTATTAAAATAAAAACAAATAATGCGTAAATAAATGGAAAATATTTTTGTCCATTAGTAGCATTTATTTGATTTACTACTATTCCATGTACAGTTGCATATATTGTTTCTAAACTTACTGATCAATTGTTAGACACTATCTTGTTTTGATTAGTAGCTAATGTATTAAATAATAATGTAATAAAGAAAGCTATAACAAGGTATAATCCTATGTTTGTTAAAGATAAGTGTATATTAGCTAGTACAGGTAAGTCTAAACTGATTAAGTCTCTTATTTCGAATTGGTCTAATGGACTAGTATTAAAATTGAATGTGATGAAATTTGTGTTCATTGTATTAATAGAATATTTATATAATTGAAGAGCTACTTTTTTTATTACTATTTAAACCCAAACATATTCGTTTTTTACTCCCAAAATAAGAAAAAAGCGAATCTAAGGGGAGTAAAAAAGGTAATCTAATGAGAGAAAATAAGGGAATCTAAAGTGAAAAAAAATAAAAATTTGTTCTCCCTTTTTTTCTTAGCCTACTTTAAAAAAGTCCATAGATAAACTAGAATTTATTCCTATCATCTACCTATACTGTACTTTCTATAAGATAAAGAATAGTATCATAATATAGGTTATACTTTAGCAAATATAGTATGAGGCTATTTAACGAAATGTGAATATAATTTGGATTAGTAGATACAACTAAAGGTTTAGTAAGCATGCTTACTAATAACATAAAGTATAAGGTACAATTAAAGACAAGAATATATTAGCTAGTTCTAGTACTTTTTTTAGACTAAAAAATACCGGGAAATCCTTATAAAATAAGTACTAGAGATAAGGAAGAATTGAACTTCAAATTTAGGATTTGCAATCAAAACGCAAAACCATCTGCAACTTACCCCTTTATAAATCAATTATAAAAAAGTGTAATACTAAAATAAAGTACAAAAAACAAGGTCTTTATTGGAATATATTCATGTTAATAGAAGTAAATAAAAACCGGAAAAATTACTTTTCTACAGCTTATTTTATATCTAAACATTCACTAAAAAGGCAGGAAGGCGAAAATCTATACAGCTAATGGAGCCGGGAAAAAATACATTTTCTAGTGCATACTTATTTTATGGTTTAAAAGAATATAGTATTACTAGGTAATATCTCAAAGCTATATAGAATACAGGGTACTAATATAATAAAAGCTATAACAAGAGGTAACAAAATAGTTCAACAGAAAGACATTAACTGATCAAAACGTATACGAGGAAAGGATGCTCTTGCTCAAATAAAAATAAATATCATAATACAGGACTTTACTCCCAATATTACTCCACTAAATATTCCTTCCAATAATGGATCGAATATAATACTTTCTTTTTCAGCCATGAAAAAAGATAGATTTTCAGGTGTAAATGGATTAGATAACGATATATTATCCACTGGTTCTAATAATATGAAAAAAGAATAAATAGCAGGGATTAAATCATTAATAAAATAAACTGTACTTATATCCATAATATATCATAAGTAGAGGAATGGCATAATATTCAATAAATAACCTCCTAAAAACAGAATGCTAGTTAAAATACATATAAGTACAATACTAGCATATTCAGCTAGGAAAAAGAAAACAAATATAACAGCAGCATGTTCAGTCATAAAACCACTAACAAGTTCTGATTCCTAAAAAAGATTCCAATACATATTTTTTATTATTCTGGTTTTTTTGTAGTTAATATTTTGCTTATAAAAATTGTAAGAGCAAAAATAAAGTAAGAACAAAGAGAAAAAAGGATATCTTACTATACTTATTAGAAAGTAAAGTGATCTATGAATACTTTTTATAAAATAAGTCTCTAAGAATTTAAACCCAAATTTTCTTTTTAACCTTTTATGCTTTCTTATTTATAATTAAGAATAAAAGGAGTATTGGAATCTTTTTCATAGGACTTTGTTATTTAACTATAAATAGTCAATGATTGCGTTAAGTCTCTAAGGAACTCTACCTTCTTTTTACTTAAATGGCTATTTTTTTTATACTTAGTATATAAAAGTATGCGTAATTGCAGTAACATGTAATCTTCTAGTAATGAAAGTAGATTCCCTGCTAATTATCCTTGTAGGTTTATGCTTATTTATTTGAAAATAAGCATAAACACTACAGGTTATTCTAGCATATAGCAATCTTTAATGAGGCCAAATCAGAAAATAACTTATTTTAATATAATTCTTTTTTCTCTATTTGTATATTGTTTTTTCTATATACTATATTCTTATTAAAAAAGGATAATAACAAGTATATTACTGATGTAAACAAGTGTTTTACAACTTTGGAATTAAAAAAGTTGTAAAGGATACAAGAAAAAAGGCTTTTTCTTGTTTTTAGCCTCAGCAAGATCAAAAGGTGCTCTGTTTGTTTCTGCGACCGAACCAATAAAGAATATTAAAAATACAGGGAATAACGGGAAGATAAATCATACAGCTTTTTGAGCTTCTATATTTACACTTAGATTTAAACTACCTGTTAAGAAAATAACTAGCAATATGGCAGAACTTAAAATTAGTTCGTAACTTATTAATTGTGCGGTACTTCTAAGGGATCCCAGAAAAGCATACTTAGAATTAGCAGATCATCCTGCTAACAAAATACCATAGGTAGCCAAAGATGAAACAGCTAATAAATAAAGTATACCTAAATTAAAATCAAAAATAGATAATCCTGGTGCATATGGTATTACTCCATATCCTAGTAAAGAAAATACTAAAGTTATTATAGGACCAAGAAAGAATAATATAAAATTAGCTTGTGTAGGAGAAACATATTCCTTTAATAGTAATTTAAGAGCATCCGCAAATGCTTGTAATAAACCATAGTAACCTATTACGTTAGGCCCTAATCTTCTTTGCATGCTAGCCATAGTTTTCCTTTCTGCCACAGTAACATAAGCTACTATAAGTAAAGCCGGCACAGTTATAACAATAACCTCCAAAATAGATGTAATAAAACTCAAATATAGCATAGTGTAGTAAATAAATTGGATCGTCAAAAAAAAAAAAAAAAAAGATATATTTGGTTAAAATATTTTTCATTTTTTTAGGAGGAATCCTCAAATCACATATATGCATATGTATATATGGAGTATTTTGAATTAAAAAGGTTTCCTTTTTTTTTCTTCTAGGTATAAAAAAGGCTTTTACCATTATTATCTAAGATATCTTTTATAGCTCTACGTACTAGTACAACTCGGTCAGCTTCAAATAAAGCTTTTCTTAGCTTAGCTCGTCGTCCATTAGATAATCCTGGGGCTGAGTCATAGAGTCTATTAGTCCCTTTCATGAATCTTATTTGTCTTAGTTTTGCTTCAAGTCGTTCAAGTTCGGTCATAGCACTCTCGACTTTAGCACTCTCGACTTTAGCCGGGCTTGGATAATAATGTACGTACAAAGCATTAACATAGGTACGAAACACCAATTATTACAATTAAATATAAAAAAGGATTGGTTATAATAAAGTCAATAATATATCTAATAAAACTTAAATATGGCATAATGGAATAATTAAATTGAATCGATAAAAAAAAAGATATATTGGGTGTAAAAAAAATAATATATCTTTTTTTTTTAGGAATTCTCAAATCATATGTATAGAGTATTTTTATAAATCAGGGTAAGACAAATAGGATAGGTAGCTATTTATCCTTTTGTCGACTATCATTATTTTAATCTCGTAAAGGTGGTCCTAAACCCGATATCACTGCACGGTGTCTATTATCATATTATGGATATCTTAACAAGAAATAGAGGCATAGATAGCGATATGTAATTGTTATAAGGCATATGTCTATATAAAATAAATAGAGAGCGTTACTGTATATAACTTATGAGATCTTTGAGACTTGAACTCAAAATAAAAGACATAGTTTTATTATTACTTGTGTCTTTTTGTCTTACATTAAACTAAGATCTGTTTTATTTTTTATTATTAGAATTTTTAATATTTAAATTAAGAATTTCTTGGGGGAAAATATGAATAAAAAAAGATCCATATATTATTAATAATATAAGAATAGAATCTTCAATACCGAAGAAGAAAAGATAAAATATGAAACCAGCCAGTATATATAAAGCATAAGATGTTATTATACCTGAGTCTAAGCTAGATATATTTTTACTTAACTTTACTAAACCTAACTCTAATCCATAGGGACCTATGTAAGTAATAGATCCATTATCTAGTACTTTTGTTGTTTGACCACCTAATTTTAACACTATATTTGTAATATATTCGTTATTAAACAGTTCTATAAGGAATCTTTGGTTAAAAAAACCAAAGATATTATAACCTAATCTAGATAATTTAAAATGTATCAAGGGATTAGGGAAAAACTCAGAATATAATATAGATATAATAGTTAAAGTTATTGTAAATATTAATGGTAATAATTTAAATAGTAAGGGGACAGCAAACTCTGTTTCCAGAGTAATTTCATGAGATGGATGTATAAATAATCCATTATCTATAAAGAATCCTGTACCTAATCCTATAAATATATCTTTACTGATATATCCAAAAAAGATAGAGAAAATAGCTAATATGATCAACGGAATAGACATATATATATCTCCTTCATGAGCTTTTTTATAATTGATTAGAGGTCCGTTAGGATTCGTTAAGAAAGTTAAATATAATACTTTTACTGAATATAATGTTGTAAACATAGCCCCTATAACAGCTATGAAATATACAGCTATACTAGAAAAGTAAAATTGTCCGTATGCAGATTCTAATATAAAATCCTTGGAATAGAAACCGGTCATGAAAGGGAATGCAACTAAACTAAGGGATGCTATAAGCATAACTGAATATGTTAAAGGTAAAAATGGTCTTAATCCCCCATATCTTCTAAAATCCTGATTGTCAGATACAGCATGTATTACTGATCCTGCACCTAAGAAAAGTAAACCTTTGTAAAACGCATGATTAACCAAATGAAATAAAGCAATGTTATAAGAAGATAAACCTATAGCTATAACCATCATACCTAATTGGCTCATTGTAGAATAAGCTATAACTTTTTTAATATCTTGTTGGAATAAACCTATAAGTGAGCTAAATACAGTAGTAATGGCTCCAATTCATAAACATAGCATTAAGACTGTAGAACTATATTCTATTAAAGGAGATGAACGCATTAATAAATATACACCGGCTGTAACCATAGTGGCAGCGTGTATTAATGCAGAAACAGGGGTAGGCGTATTTGTTTTATAATATAAATATAAAAACACAATTACTTACATAATTGTTTGGACTATATATTCACCTATACTAAACTTTGTTCTAATATAAAATGCTTCACAAGTAGTCTCTAAGGATCTTTTAAGATATATAAATATATCTTAAAATTTCCTGCTGATCACCCTCTTTTTAGTAGGATATTCCAGCATATAGTGAAGTTTAATGAGAGCCCTAAAACCCTTTATTATTTAATAATTCGAGTTATTTTATATAACATTTATTTGTAAACCCTCCATCGCCATTGGTAACCAAACGTGTAAACCTATTTGAGAACTTTTAGCCATAGCTCCTATTAATAAGCATATCCCAATTATAGTAACAATATTTTCATTCATGAATGGTGCTAAAGAAAATACTGTAGCATAATCTATATTACCAAAAGATCATAATATAGCAAACATACCAATAGTTAAGAAACAATCACCTACTCTATTTGTTAAAAAGGCAGATATAGAACTTTGATTAGCTGCTATTCTAGTGAATCAAAAACTCACTAATAGATAACTACAGACTCCTACACCTTCCCATCCTACAAACATAAGTAGAAAATTATTAGCTGTTACTAATATAATCATCATAAAAGTAAATAGACTTAAATAACTGAAGAAACGCTGATTATGTGGATCGTGGCTCATATATCCTATTGAATATATGTGAACTAAAGAAGAAACGATTAGTACTGGTATTAACATGGATACTGTTAACGAATCAAAATTAAACCCTCATAATATATTAAGGGATTCAGAATCTATTCATCTGAATAGCTTAACTGTTACAGGTATACCATTAAATCCTACTTCAAAAAAAGCAAGGATTGCCAGTGTTGTTGTTAAAATCACAGAAGTACATGTTACTCATTGAGCACCACTGACTCCGATTTTACGGCCAAAAAATCCTGCTACGATGGAAGATAATAAGGGTAAGATAATTAAAGTTAAATACATTATTTATAATCTAAAGCTATACTTCCTCTCAATCTATAAAATGCCACTAAAATACCTAATCCAATTGCTGATTCTGCACCAGCTATTGCTATAATATATATAGCAAAAGTTTGTCCTAATATATCATCAAAACTAAATGAGTTTATTAATATTAAAAATGTGATAGATAACAACATTATTTCTATAGAAATAAGCATTAAAATAATATTTTTTCTATTTAAAACAAAACCTAATATACCTATTAAAAATAAAATCAATGATAAATTCATAATAAAATTTAGTAGTATTTTCAACCGGTTGATACTTTTACTAAAAAGAATCGAAAATAATTTGCATACTCTACAAATTTATAAAAGTTTTATATAATTTATGCTTTCTTGTTTTTTTATTTTAGGAATAAAAAGTATATCTGGGGAACAAGTGATTCGAACACTTAACCTATCGTATTACACACAGTAAACTAACTATATTACAATTGCTCTACCATTGGAGCTAGTTTCCCTTTTTTTTTTCTTGACCCTTATACTTTCTTATTTTTTACATTTGTAAAAAATAAACTATAAAAAGGATCGGGAAAGTCTAAATTATACCAATATGATGATTGTGCCATTTCAGGAGTAATTAGGCAAGTAATTGGTGAACAATGTAGGGTTAATCCCAATGTTCCCAATGAAAGTGTAGAACCTATTGCTAGAGCTACACACTTTGTGTGGATAATTCTTTTCCTAGAACTACAACTTCTACTCGTTTATTTCGTTTATATGCTGAAGTATGGTAGTATGAACTTACAGATACTTTTACACCAAATGCTCCATTACGATTATAACTATTCATATTCGTATACTGTAAATTAGATTTCATATATCCTCTTAGCATATTGGTTGAAATACCTTGACGAGAAGATTCCAGATTTTGTAAGCTACCCATATACTTAAATTTAGAAATAGATCTAGAAGCTGTTAATCTTCTTGTTAACCTACCTGAACCTTGTAATCTAATACCGGTAACTACTTTATGTTTTAAATGGTAAAGTAATAGACGAGGTTTATAATTACTAGGTTTCTTATACAGGTGTTTATTAAACAGAATATTCTTACTTGAGGAATAAGTTGTCATATTCAAGTTTGGATCCATGAATAATAAATTCGTATTTACCTGTTCTAACGTCTTTTTCCTGTTGTAAAAATGAATTTTAAAGTAAGGCTTTTTTATTGCACCTAAAGCTCTTTTTAAAACCCTAAGAACTCTTTTTTTCCTGTCTTTTAACTTTGTAGTTATCGCAGAAGCCATTATATAACTGTCTAGATAAAGGTACTTTAAGTCTACTATATTCAAACTAATTATTTTTTGATATCTTTTTTTAAGTATATAAATTAACCTAGATAAATAAAGATGATTAGATTTCATATAAGATACTCATATCATCGCACAATAAGATGTATATGGTAATATTCTCTTATACAATTTTCCAAGAAACTTACCAACCCTAAGGGTTGGTATAATCAATTTATTAAACATGTTAGTTTTGGTTTTGTATTTACTTAAGAATATATTTTTTTTACCTCTAACATGGGATATTATTTCTCTTTTTTTAGATGCTTTAGCTTCAAACAAAGTAGATAGAGGATTAGAAGAATTTCTTATTTTTTTTCAAACAGTAACAAGTAAAATAGTTTTGGTTTTTTTCTTTTTTTTTACAATATTTTTTTTACTTGAAGATATTATTTCTCTTTTTTTAGATATAAACAAAGAATTTCTTATTTTATTTCAAACAAGTAAATCCGTAGTAGAATAACTAGAGGGCATATTACTAAAATGAGATAGAAATAGTTTCAGACTTTTTATCTTTGCAATAAATGAAAGAGAATAATTTTCTAGACTTTTAAATAGTAAAACAGAGGGTTTACTTTTAGAGGTAACTTTAAGAGTACTCAAAACAAGATGAAATGTTTTATTTCTTAGTATATTCAATAAAATTCTCTTTTTCCCTTTTTGTACTTTTTTTTTTAACTTACGCTGTTTTCCACGTGAAATACGTTTTTTATATCCTGTAATTTTCCTTCTATTGAAAGTAGGAGAGCTAGCGAAAGATCATTTTCTTTCATTTCTTTTTGGTGTTGGTCTTCTAGTGTCTATTGCTTTTATATTCGTTTTACGCTTATTAGTTAGAGATTTTTTTGAAACTGGAAGGTATCAATATCTAATATTGTTCATAGGGTAAGATGTAGGAGAAAACACCCTAACTTTATTTACTGTTTTAAATTTACCTGAAACTTTATTATGGAAAGGGTGTTTACCAAATACCATAGTCTTATTAGACTTGTTGTAGCCCTTTATTACATTAGTAAGTATTATTGGATTATTGTTAGAATCGGTATATTTTGTCTCTCCCCCTACAAATTTACCAGAAAAAAATACGCTTTTTTTTGTCCATTTATTTCCATTACCCTTAATAGCAAAAGGGTCCAAAATAATCGATTTGGATTTTTTTACTTTATTTTTTATCTTTTCTACACTTTTACGCAGTATTTTTTGATCTCCATTACCATCTATGTAGTTATGGTTGTGTTTCCCTTTGTTACTCTTTGGCATAGAAATTTCTAGATTAGGGGCACCAGAAAAACTACTTTTTTTGCCACTTAATCGTATTATATAGAGGTTGTTGTTTTGTACTGTAGGAATAGTCCTATTCGTATCCTTGGATAGGGATAGCACTTTACGTACATTAGATTTCTCCCTATTGTTATTAGATTCTTCTTTGCTGTCTGAAATTGGACTTAAGGTTTTTGCAGATGAACTAAATGGTTTTACTGCTTTTTTTTCATAGCCTAAAGGAGAATAATTAGAAGTTTTAAATCTTTTAACAGTAAAAGTACTATTTGTATTGTTTATTCTATCATTGGTATTGGCCAAATAGTTATAAGCCTTTTTCATGTTAGTGATAACTGGTTTATTACTAGCAGTGTGGCTGGCTCTGATTAATTTTAAATTTTCATCCTGTTTTGTACGTTTTTTATTGGGTCATAAAGTATAAGATTTATTTAGCATATTCATATTATACACTGTTTTTCTATCATATTTATAGATGGTAATTCTAGCTCTGTTTATGCTAGTTTTGATACGAGGTATTCCTACGTATGTCTTCAGGATGGACCTGTGCCTAAATATAGAAGATTTGTTATTTGTATTTTTTGGTCTGGAGTTAAAAAATAGCTTTATAAGCTCATGAGTAGATTGGTCAACTACTGATGATACTTGTGACTCTCCTTTTAAGTAGGAGTAGCTACTATTATCTCATTCAGATGTGGCAGCAGGATTATGTCGTAAGAGTTTATCGCTAGGTTGTATAGCAAATAAACTCATTTCGTTAGAAAAGGAGATGTTATTTCTTTTTTGTTTTGATATATGATTTATATCGTACATTGTATTTAATGTATTTCGGTCGTATGTTGCAGGGCTAATATTCTTTGTTGTATTTTGTATTGTCTTTATATTTGTTTTTTGAATTTCAAAATGGGTATTTTTCATGGTTTATATTCTATGAGTAAGGTATATTTACCCTTATGTCAGGATTTTAAACCGTAGTTATATTGGTTTCATTTTTCTGATATCCGGTATTTTGTGGTTTTCATTAGTTTATATTAGAACAAATGCAACAGGTTAAAGTTTTTTATGCTTTTTTATTCTTAAAAATAAAAAACTTCCAATGTAACAATTTAGAACAGTGTAAACAAAGTAATGGTTAGGAAGAAAAGGAATCGAACCTTCGATAGCCGAAACTATTGAGTTTACAGCTCAACCCGTCAACCAACAAACGGAACCTTCCTTTTTTTTAATATTGTATATAATATCTAAGAAACACTTATTATATTTAATAAAGAGATCTATTTGGAATAGGAACATAAGGAAAGCTATTATACTTCTAAATGTTCAGATGCTATACCTAGATCTAAAGTAAAATATATACTTAAAAAATCAATAGAGTTAACTAGGTAAATAAATCCGCGTATAACTAGGAACCTCAGTAATACACAGAGATATATAAAAAAAGTCATACAACATCAACAAAATGTCAATATAGTATACCAGATTCAAAACCTAAGTGATGATTTTCAGTCGAGTGGTAGGCTAATACACGTCATAGCCCTACGGCTAAGAAGATGGTACCAATTATTACATGTAAACCATGGACGTTTTTTTTTTATTCTAACAATAAAAGAGAGTAAAAAGGCTTTTTATCCTTATTTTTCCATTTCTTACCAAAATGGTTTAGACTATGTCATCAACTTAACATGAAGTTGCAGGGTTTTCGTGGTAAGATTATTGCTGATAATACTCACTTACTAGTCGTTGAACCTACATAAACCCGATACCGAATGGAATCATTATTATAGAATAACTTATCGATTTATGTTTGGCTGCATATTATCTTACACCGTATAGATATAAGAGTTTCATGCATTTTACCCTGTTTTCTAATAAACATAATACAACGCACTATAGAAACTTAACTAAATGTAAAAACATAAAATAGGTTTTTTAATACAAATTATTGTAATACAAAGCAATACTGAACATAGGCTTTTTTTAACCTTGTGATTTAGCTGAGTCCGAATACATTTTGTAATACTATCAAGTTATTAGTGTTTGTACTCTATCGAAAAAAGATGTTTAAAAGGGGCTCCATTAATTAACCCTGTACCAAAGTAGAAACACGACCCATAAATTCCATCTGAGATAGAAAACCCAGACACAGAGTATTCAATACCCTGTAATGCTGTAAATATACTGGCTAGTAAGATAGTATATACTAATCCATAAAGACTACCTGCTCTATTTCCTTGAATTAGAGAGTGATGCGCATACGTTACAGTTACACCTGAAGATAATAATATCACAGTATTTAATAATGGCAATTCAAAAGGGTTAATTGCTTGTATTCCCATAGGTGGTCACTGCGCACCTAATTCGATGTTGGGAGATAATGCACTATGAAAAAATGTCCAGAAAATCGCTAAGAAAAAAAGTGCTTCAGAAACTATAAATAGGGCAACACCCATGTTTATTCCTCTTTGAACAGCTAAAGTATGATTACCTATGTAAGTAGCTTCTGATATTACGTCTCTAAATCATAACGCCATAGTATATACTACTAAAAATAGGGCTATAAAAAAGACAGTAGACGCGTGTGCGAAATTGTGCATACTTAACACTCCCGTAGTAGTTAGTGTTAATAAATTAAGACTAATAGAAATGGGCCAGGGTGAAGGAGATACTAAATGAAAAGGATGAGCTTGAAAATTACTTCTAGTTAAATTTGTCATTGAAAAGCAGTTGTATTACTCATTATGTAGAATTAAACTACTTTTTAAGTCCACTAATATTATGCGTACTCTGCTTTTATATTCTAAAATAAAAAATAAGAAAGTATAAAAAGAAAATATATTTCTTCACGATTTTTAACTGTAGTTTATTATACACCAATTTAAGCATCTTTTACTTTCTTATTTAAATCTAGGTGCCTATTTGGTGGGTTAAAGTATTGTAAAATACCTACTTTCTACGAGTTAAGGTAATCTCGCTTTTTATTTAAAAAAACCTAAAAATATCCAAACTAAAGTCTAAAAGTAATAATAATTACATATGTAGAATTAGATATAATATACGTATACTATCTTTAATTTAACAAGCCGGGAGAGAAAATCGAATTCTCATTCTTAATGCATGAAATTAATGTTCTAACCTATTGAACTATCCTGGCAAAAAAAGCTTTTTCCCTGAAGGGAGGATACCCTGACTTGAACAGGGAACTTACTGTTCCACATACAGCTGTTCTACCAATTGAACTATAACCTCCTGTTATTTTTTCTTTTAAGAAAAACAGTAGAAAATGGATTCAGAACTATACCGTTTATATAAAAAAAAGGAATTCTAAAAGGAGTAGTCCAATAATAAAACCTAAATTAACCAAATAAGGTCTAGTAGGTTTTGCTAACTATTGTTTCTACTCTACAAACGAAATGGGTAAAAAGGCTCTGTTAAAACTAACAGATTATACTAAAACAAATAGATTATACGTTAAAACATAACTACATTTTATGGGTAACAAGACTTGAACTTGTACGGTTAATACCACCCCGTCCTAAGCGGGACCTGACTACCAATTCCAGCATACCCATAGTGAAATAACATCAAACCAGTTAGCAATCTAGGATTTATTAATAACAACTATAATGCATTATTGCTTGTTTATTATGAGCCTAAGTAATCTATTTTAGGGAGCTATTAAACTCTCAAATGTAACTATGTTTAGTATTCAGACGAAATATATCTTTTTTTTCTTGCTATCTCACCAGTTAATTTTACCCCTGTGTAAGCCATGATGTTTTATATGTTTTGACAGGGTAAATGTAAATATATATGTATATTAACAAATATTATTAGTATGAAACGCTACCCCTTTTTAATTGTTATAGTAAAAAGGCAGTAAAAAGTAATGGAAAGGCTACCCTACCTTTTTTTATTCTTATAATAAAAAGACAGTAAAAAGTAATGTAATGGAAAGTATAATACAATGTTTTCATATATAGTCAATAAAGGTAATATTAACAAAGATACTCGGTAATATGTACGTAAAGGAGCTAAAACCTATAATATTAACGTCTCGTATGGTTAATTTATTTTTTTTTATGGACCTTAAATTTATCATATTCTCTTGCAATTTAAATTATTTATAACTTTAAAGTATTATCCGATGAATCCTTTTTTATACTTTAAAAAAAAGGGGAGTAGTGCTTATATGCTCAAGATAAGATTCGAACTTATAACCTAAACATCTTCAGAGTTCCGCTCAGCCAGTTGAGCTTCTTGAGCTCTACTTTTTACACTAGTTTATTTAGTGTTTCAAAGAGTAATTATAATCAAAACAAGTGGTATGAAATGAGTAGAAT
>Ga0233335_1000118_pt1 | contig 19495 bp, 10 predicted proteins | sample GEONDECOMP222_FD_180695 | JGI IMG/M metagenome (GOLD analysis project Ga0233335, IMG submission 180695) | Leaf litter microbial communities from Shasta-Trinity National Forest, California, United States - GEON-DECOMP-222 | ecosystem: Environmental > Terrestrial > Plant litter > Unclassified... | reverse complement strand
CAAATGCCGCCAAATGTCCGTTTGCACAAGGTGCAGCCGGTTCGGCATTTAACTCCCGGGCCGCTCCGGGATGCGTGATGGAAAGAAAGAGCGGGCCATCGAGACCCGCAGCGGTCGCCGCTACCGCGACCTCGCCGGGCGCCGATGCTGATCGAAAGAAAAGCCAACCCGCCGCCTGCTCCGGTCCTATCCGATATCCGTGTTCGTTCGCAGCGTCTCGCAACTCAGAGAGCAGCGCGAATGGGTAATTCGTTAGGCGGATTTCCGTCCCCGTCACAAATCGATACCGAGCAAGCGCTGAGCTGGCGGATCGCCATGCATCTTAAGTTGCAGGTATGGAGGCTCTCTATACTCCGCCGGAGGAGCGGTGGTCGTCGTGACGATGTACTGAAACAGCGGTGTCCCGCCGACATGTTCCAACTCTTCGACGATGTCAAACAACCTCCCGTAAATCGATAATCCAAGGTCGGCTTCTCTCGGACTATCATGCAACAAAAACGCCGGAACCCGCGTCGCTCCCTCAATACTGAGGCATATAGCGGAGAGGTCAAACGCAAGGATTTTTAGTGATTCAATCGCCGCCGTGCTTCGATCTCCGCCCATATCAACCGAAAGCTCCAGACCCTTGCCGGAAAGCGTAACGCGGCCTTGTACATCGTGACGACCAATCAGGCGCCGAACAATCGGATCGAACTTTTCGCTCATTCTGCCGAATACGCGAGCTTGTTTGTCGCGGAATGCCCCTAGCCGCTCTCTTTCAGCTTCGAGTCTCACGCCTAGATCACGGAGGTTCTTGATCGCATTGTCCTGCGCGTCAATGAGATCAGCCACACGCTCGACATCGTCCTGGACTCTTCGAGCCGTGTACCAAGTAGACTCTCGCGTATATCGCGCCTTCTCTATCGCGGCAACACGATTGGCTGCTTGATCCAACTGCTGCTTGGCGAGGGCGATCTGCGGGAGAATCCTCACGCTCTCTTGGCGTAGGCTTTCGAGGCGCTTGCCTTGTTCCTCGAACTCAGCCTTTCGTTGTCCCCACCGCTGACGACATGCTTCGGCGTCGGGAATTTTGTGTGAGAGCTTGCACCCCTCGGCCAAAGCCCGGTCGATCGGCACTTCACAAATTGGACAAATGGGGCTCTCCGCTTCGGCTTGCGAATAAGAAAGCCCGGGCAACTCCCCTTGGATCTCGCTTAGCACTCGCTGCTCGATCGGAATCGACGCTTCGATGCGGATGCGCTCGCCATCGAGGCGCGTACACTCAAGTCGTGCAGCTTCATGCTGCGAACGCGCCGTAACGAGCTCGGCACCGCCTGCAGGAAGCTTTGACGCCGCTGCCAAGCGCCCCTCCGCCGATTTCCGCATGACATCGATCAGCAGCGGCATCTCAGGCAAGGATTGGGTCGCGAGATCAAGCGCAGCGATAAGGCGGTTTTGAGTGCGTTCGATTTCCCACCGCCGGTGGCCAATCTCTTGGTCTAGGATTCTACGTCGCTCGCTGAGGCTATTCACCTCACCGCGTGTCGCTTGTTCCTCCGGCGTGATAGCCATCAGGAAGGCACGCAGCGCCTCGAGCCTAGGTCCCTTCTCCTGTCCGCTCGCAGGTATAGGTGAATCCGAATCGGAACTTGGCGATCTCCAATCCAGAACGTCGTCAAATCGGCATTCCTGGTCCCGCGTCAGCCAAGCTAAGGCGATCGGCCAAATCGGTCCGTCTGCCCGGGGGCGGACTAACCTAGCGAGTTCAGTGGTAATGACACTCTGATCGATGGCCTCGATAAAGGGTTCAAGTCCAGTCGACACTCCCTCACCCGCGGCAATTTCATCAAGATTACCGTTCGCAACGGCCATATGCCGACGGCGGATGCCGAGAGGCCGGACGACCGCCCAGCATGTTCCATCAAGCATGACTTCGGCACCAACAATGCCGTTGAGGAATGCGGTGCCTATCCGATCCCGCTGCTGCTCCGTGGCGAAACGATCCTCACCGAGACAATAGCGGATCAACCTGCAGAACAGCGTCTTACCACTGCCGTGCCCGATCGCGTTGGTTTGGTCTGCCGCTGCATCATCATCAGCTCCGTCTGGGGACCAGACAATATTGAGGCCAGGCCGAAGGGCAACGTCTCGCACCTTTTCCCCGCCGGGCTCCTTCCAGATGACCAGACGCCGAACCCAAAGCCGGGGCCCCTTCAGCCCAGCGGCTGGTGTTATGGTGAGGGGCTGCGGCCCCAACAGATCAGGCTGCTGCGGCATCGGTTATCCAACTCTGTATCTCGTCCGGCAGCGAGTGCGCTGCCGTATCGAGATTGATGTTTCTCAAAGCCGTGAGAACGAAGCCAACGCGACCGTCCGCCCAACCTGTCACATCGATAGCGTCAAGCCCGTTACCAGGCGCCCATGTTCCGCCCGGGATATCCTCTAACAGTCGACCATTGCCTCGGTGGTTCCGAACCGCCGCTCCCCACGCCGCGTTATTTCGCGCAGCAAACGCTGCGACGTTGCTTATAAGAGGGTCGGCTTCCGAGCCGACAAGCCGACGCCATTCTGACGCTTGCGCGTCTGGCAAGATTGGAACCAGCAACCGTGGTTCCAAGACCAGCGCCGCCGCTAGACGGACATCGCGGATTGATCTCGGGCCGTCCATCGCCTTGAGGATGGCGGCCAGAACAGCGCCGATATCACCTGGCTGAGCCTGAGCCGGGCGAGCCAACATACCGTCCAATAGCGCTCCCACCGGCACTCCCACCGCAGCCCCCTCGGCCGGATGGCAGCAACTCGGATCCGCTGGAACAGGTGACAATCGGGTTTGGTATCGTTGGTTCGTACTAATGGCCAATGTCAGCTCGTCATAAATCTCGAGCACCGTTCGTCTTGTGCGCTGATCTCCATCAAAGCGGATCTCGTCCCTCCGGTTCAGAGAGGGAAATGCACTTAGCATATACTCCACTGCCTGGCGGGGGGTTTCGAATGATCCGGTGAGAGCATCATCGCCGTTCTGCCAATCGTTTGACGATCCCAAGATGAGGTAAAAGAAAGCCGCGTCAATTTCACAGCGCAACAGGAAACGACGCTCCGCGTCCCAACGGAAGGGAGCCGTACTCCTACCTGCGTCCTTAGCAAATGCAGCTAAGTCCCACGACACGTAACTGAGCTCGATGACTCTATCTTCAAACCAGTCAATATCGTGAAGGATCTCCTCTGCAAATTTCTGTATCTTGGATCGAGACGGTAGAGGTAAGGTTGCCAATATACCTTGAGTAAGATGGTTACTCGAAACTTTTAGCCTAGAATAGTAATCAACAACCGTTGAGGAAAGCGCGCCTGCTAGCAAGGCTGCGTCTTTCGCTGAGTTAGACCGAAGATATATGGATGGGAGGCTTCTAGTTAACCCACACAGAGGAGCAATGCTTGCTATTGTTGTTCGTTCGTTGGTGGCACTGGTAACGTCACAGAAGACGAGCTCCCAGTCACCTTGACGCTTCCCAAATCTCCGTTGCCTTACGGCCTCTTCCTCCAGCCAAAATTGAGGGACAGCGAAACGGTCTGGTGAAACTTTTTCCGCGTCTGAGATGGGACGCTCTTGTGCCTGCCGCGCTGCGTTCGCTGGATTTATGTAAATATCAGCCTGTCGATGGTCCAGGATGCCAACCATTTTTCCTTCGAAAACGGGAACGAGCGTCTCGCCAGACGAGGTGACGATACGGTTCTCCTTCGTATATCTGGCACCGGATAGCGTTCGAATATCGACCGGCTTGAAAGCGCTGTCGGATGATGAAAACATCAAGCGAGGTGTATACGCCCAGTCGTCATGATCGCTTATCTGGCCGTGGTGGCGACTGGCAAAGACAAGAAGATCGAGGTCAGCCTTTCTACGAAACTGCGGGAGTGCAAGATCATCCGGGCTGAACCTGGCGAGATCATCGACGCCCAGAACAACAACCTTCTCGGACTCACGCAGATCCGCCACATCGCTGAGCCAGCAAGCTGTTCTGAATCGTTCTTCAGCGCGCCTCGTCAATACGATCAGCGAAAATTTTACTCGAGAGTCAATTCCCGGGAACAGCCCTTTGCTATTCTCAAAATCATAAATGGCAGACACGAATCCGTTGTTCACGAAGCTATGCCAAAGTGGCCGCTCGTAAGCATTCGTCGTAAGCCCGCTTGGAATGACCATGCCCAGCCGGCCTGCCTTGGAGATTGAAAAGAAAGCATTCTCCAGAAACAGCTTGTAGTAATTTAGTCGACCATTTGCACCGTTAGGAAACCTGTTTGACTCGGCAAAGAACAACCGGCTAGCCGCGTGACCGCGAGTATATTGCTGCCATTCGCCGTGCTCGTATGGATTTGTTTCCGCCAGAGCTGCAATCATTACCCGACGTTTTTGCGCAGATGGCTCCGCAGCTATTGTCGGAACTCGCATAGTGAAGAATTCGCGGTCATCTGCTTCCGGCATTTCCCAAGGCGGGTTGCCGATAACGACGTCGAAGCCGCCTCGACCGATTATGTTGGCGAATGCGATGGGCCAGTGAAAGAAGCGATTTTCGTTGGCTAGCGATGCCGCCGAAGCGGCGAGCGGTCCAAATGGCTCTCGCCCACGTAACAATTCCCAGATAGTGCCGGATGTCGCGACCATTTCGGCGCCGCGACGTGGTAATCCACCAGCGTCTGCGTACTGGCCGCCCGCCGCTTTCGGGGAAAAGAAAGCCGAGATCCAAAGATCGCAGACACGCTCCAGCGTCCAAGCGGCAGCGCCGCGGCTCAAAAGCGCCTCGAAGCGCGACCGCTTCTCCGCTATTTGATCTACGGTCTCCTCGGGCATGTCAGCCAACGTGGTAAGATCGCGGGCTAAATCTTTTTGACGATTGAAGCCGAAGCCGCTTTCAATCCGATCCCGCTCAGTTTGCTCGCGACGATTTTTGGCTTTGTAGTAATTAACTATTTCGCGGTCATCGCCGTTCAGGGGCTTATAAGCGTCGTCTGGGATACCTTCCCCCAGCACGGATAGATCGAAGACCCCAACAAGGCTGTCACCACATCGAATGTGGCTGTCGAGGAAAGTCAGCGGTTTGCCCGGTTCAACCGCCTCGATCCACATCGCCACCTTGGCCAATTCCACTGCCATGGGATTGCGGTCAACGCCATGAATGCAATGGCGCACGACATCGCGCATCGCAGCGGGATAGTCTGGCGCTTCGCTATCTCGCAGCAACGCTACCCGCGTCGCCATCCTTCGCGCGGCGCCAAGAAGGAAATGGCCGGAACCACAGGCCGGATCGATGACCGAGAGCTTGAGAATCGCATTAGCACCGCCTTCCGCCTCCGCCCGCGCGAGCACGGGATCAAGAGTATCGTCGAGCAAGGTTTGAACCAAGCTATCCGGCGTATAGTAACTGCCGCTGATCTTGCGCGCATTCCCGCGTGACTCGTTGCCACCCGCAAAGCAGAAACATCGGCCATTATCTTCACGCGTGGGTACCAGTTCGAGCAGGCCTTCATACACCGAGCCAAGCTCTTCTGTCGCCATATCGCGCCAATTAATGCGAATACGGCGACCTTCGTCTATTAGCCAGCCGAGTTTGAAGACTGCGCCCATGAAGGCACGATTGGACAATTCCGCTTCGTCCAGGTCAGGTGTAAGCCCCCGCGCAAAGAGTCCGCCGAGAGCGGGCAGGCCTAACAATGCCTCACCGCGTTCCAACGCTTGAAAGACGATCCGCGCGCCATCCCAGCCATCGTGATGATGGTCGTGTGCACCTCGGCGGGCCGAGCGATCACGCAGGAAAGCGAAGCCATAGTGCTGCCCATAAAGATTTTTCGCTGTGGGCGAAGAGGCGGGTACGTGGAGCAGGTCGCGATCTTCGGCGACGGCGAGAAAGATCAACCGATAGACCAACCGCAACAATTGTTCGAACCACTGCTGCATCGGGAGTTCGCCGGTATCGAGGCGCTCGCGTAGACTAATATTGGCGTCCAAAAAGCCCTGTCCTAGGACAAGCAAGGCGTCCTCGACGTTGCCGCGTAGTCGTTCACGCACAGCCGTACCGGCACGTTGTCCCGCCTCACGCCAGCTTTCCAGCGGACTGTCGCCGGCCGCCGCGCCTTCGGAGCCGAAGCGCGTCGCGTGAAGCAAGAGCCAGGTCGCCGTGAAATCCGCGAACATCTCGTCGCGGAAGATCGCGCCGAGATCCACCTCAATATAGGCTGGCCGGGTGAAGCTGGCATTGTCGCGCATCAGGCGCACGCGATCGCCCGCGAACACCAGTCCCCAATTCGCATCTACATTGGCATTGAGCCAATCCTGCAGCAACACAACCGGCGACCGCTTCGCAGCGCCCCCGCCCACGCCATCACCGAAGTCGGGAAGCGCACGCGTAAATCCTTCCGCAGCCTTGCCCTTCTCGCCCGTGATCGGCGCAGCCACAACGATCGGCACACGCCCGCCCTTTGCTTCCCACGTTATGTGGTATCGGCGATCGTCGAGCTCGTGCACGACTGGCCCGGTCAGCACGAAACCAAAAGCCTGCTCTAGCAGCACTTTCACGAAGGCGGCGGTATGGGTCGCGGTAGGTGCTTCGATCCCGGCATAGCTGTGCCAATGCGCTTGACCGATCCGGAAATAGCGCGTGATCTCGTCACGTAGCGAGGTGCCTTTCGGACAGCCATAATCGGCGGCCGTCTTTTGACCCGGCGTTGCCGATGCGATGACGGCCAGTTGCTCGGACGCAATCAATCCACCTTCGATCGATATCGCCGCAAAGCCGATATCCGCGGCGCGCTTGCTCGATCGCGACATCAGTTTGCCTCCGGCAACAGCACATAGAGGCCGATGATATCGGCGGGCAAAACGGGCGTGACCTTGACGGTAGAGCCGCCGCCGGCGGCATCGGTGAGCCGTTGATGATCGTCCGACAAGGCTGCACCGCGCGATTGCGCAAAGGCCGTGATCGCCCCGTCATAGTCGGGCAGTCGGCCGCGCGCTCCATCCAGATGGCGAATGCGAGTGTCGGTTTCGAGATTAGCCGAGGCTTCGGCTTCGAGCAGGGCCAGCGCCTCGGGTCCGCTGAGCGTGGCAATCTGGCCGACGCCACCAAAGGCCAGGCCAGTGGCCTCCTCCGCGAGTAACAGACGATTAGTACGGCCGCTCGTCACGAGCTGGAAACGGAGTCGCATGAGCAGCAGGGTTGTCATCTGGGTTACCGCCCGTGTTCGCCAGACGCCTGCGCGACCGAGCGGATTGGCTTCGGCCCCCTGTGGATCGAGCGCGCCTTCGGCCAGCGTTTCAGCAAGCGTGGCCACCAGCGGGTGGACACGGCCAACATGGGTGACCCCCGGCGACGGATCATCGACGAAGGCGATCCGGCGAGTGCCCACCAACCCGCGCAGTTCAAGACGCTCCCGCAACGTCTGCGGCAACGCCGCGACGTGGACCAATTGGTGATCGCCTGTTACTTCGAGCGGCGCCTGCACGCGGCGTAGGGCGCGATCGGTGAAGCGTGCGACCTCGTCAGGTCCGCCGTTCAACACACGCATCTTGCGCCATTCCGGGATCACTTCATCGGGCTTCAACGCGCCCTGCGCATAGCGCGCCCGGCTGGCCTTCACGTTCTCGGCCGTATCGCGCCATGCCGTATCGAGCCGCTCGGGCGCGGTACCGAAATCGAAGGCGAACTGTGTCCGCGTGCCGCCCTTCCGTAACAAGACGGCCTGCATGAGCGCGGCGGTGACGCCGGCCTGGTCCTCTGGCATCGGCACCGAGATACCGGTCGCCTTCTGAATAGCCTCGGCCTTGCGGATGATGACGCTCAGTACCGCGCCATCGATCGCGCTATTCTCACCATACATCATCAGAGATCGCACCAGCGGCGCCTGCTGGCCGAAGCGATCGACCCGTCCCTCCCGCTGCTGATGGCGAGTCGGGTTCCAGCTCAGATCGTAATGGATTACGCTATCGAACAGGCTTTGCAGGTTGATGCCCTCGGACAGGCAATCGGTGGCGACCAGAATGCGATTGTCGAACGGCTGCAGCGCTTCTACCCGGTCGCGGCGGTCATCGGGTGTCAGCATGCCCGTTATCACTGCCACCTCGGCCTTCGGCCAGATCTTGCGCAGCACGCCGCCCAGTGCCTCGGCGGTGGCGATAAAACGGCAGAAGATGACTGGCTTCGCACCATCCTTCAGCAAGGGGCGAAGCTCCGCCACGAGGCGGCGGATCTTGGGGTCCTCATCGCGCCGCGCATCCAGCGCCTGCGCCTGGGTGATCAGTTCCCGCAACGCACCCTGTTCTTCACCCTGCGCGGCGGCGGTGGCCGGCTCAAGATCGCCTTCGTAGAGCATTCCGTCCTCGGCGTCGAACACGATCGGTTCGATCGCGCCCTCCTCGGCGATACCGCTCAGACGGTTGCCGAGCGCACTCACCGCCGCGGCGGACGACGAGCCGACACAGCGCATCAGCGCGAGCGTGCCCCAGAAGGCCAGACGACGGCTGCGCTGATCGGCGCCCGCGCGCTCGGTGACCGACAGGCAATAATCGAGCACATCTTCCTGAAAGCTCGCGAAGTCGCCGGTGAGCAGGTAGGCAGCTTCATTGGTCTTATGCTGGGCAAAGGCACGGCGCTCGCCCCAGCCGTCCTGGATATCGGCACGGCGCCGTTGGACGAAATGCTGTGCGAGCCTGCGGGCATAGCGTTCACGGGCATTGGCATCGCCGCTCTCCGCGCCGCCGGCCAGATCTGGGTGGATCAGTCCGAGCAGCCGATCATAAGCAACGACGTCGCCACTATGGGGGGTCGCCGTCAAGAGCAGCATATGCCGTTCGATATTGGCGGCGAGCCGTTCGAGCAGCTCGAACCGCTGATGTTTGCCACGCTCCCCACCGACGCAGCTATGCGCCTCATCAACGATCACGAGCGGCGGACAGGCTCGCGCAAATTCATCGCGTCGACTGTCAGCCTTGATATAATCGAGGCTGACGACGGTGTAGGGATAGGCTTCGAACAGGCTTTGCGAGGTCGGCAGACCGCGTTCGAGGCTCCGCGCACGCGCCGAGGTGACCGCAACCGCATCAACATCGAATTTTTCGCTGAGTTCGCTGACCCATTGATCGACGAGATGCGGAGGGCACAGCACGGCGAAGCGATCGACCGTGCCGCGATCGAGCATTTCGCGCAGGATCAATCCCGCCTCGATCGTCTTGCCGATACCGACATCGTCGGCGATCAGCAGGCGGACGATGGGCAATTTCAGGGCCATCATCAGCGGTACGAGCTGATAGGCGCGCGGCTCGACGCCAAGATGGGCCGCGCTCCGGAACGGGCCAGCACCGCGCCGCAACGAAAGGCGCAGCGCGTCGGCGAGCAACCGCGCGCCATCCTGGGTATCGAGACGATCGGCGGTCGGCGCGGCAAAGCTGGCCGGCGTCACCGGTTCCCGTTCGAGCGACGGAGCGATGAGTTGGGCATCCTCATCGGAACCCGACAGTGGTCGCATGTTCAGCAAGCCTTCGGCGGGCGACGGCAGCACAATCCATTCGCGACCGCGTGCTCTGACGAGATCACCGGGCGAAAAAACAACATTTTCCATCAGGAGACTCCCAGTGCCGCCAGAAGGACATCTGGCGGCTGATCGCCGGGAGCGACCGGAAGTGCGACGATGTCGAGTATGCCGAGCGCGCTCGCCGCTTCGACCAATGTGTCAGGCATCGGTCCTGGCACCGCTAACACATCCTTCGCCGGCCAATAGAGGGGGTAGTTTTCTCCCGCGATTTTCACTGGTGCCGGTTTTGGCAAGCCCCAGCCTGCGAGCGCCTCTGCCCACCCATGTCCGCTGCTCTGGAAAGGAACCGCCGCGGCATGCGCGTCCGCAAGCGCGCAGAGAAATGCCACTACTTCGGGATCGCGACGATCGATCAACTCATGATCTGGCTGATTATAATAAGACAGCAGGCAACGGTAACAGCCAGCGACGCAGGCGCCTTCCTTTTCGCTCATGTGCCCCGGGTTGAACGGCGCCTCATAGTGCATCAGCGACAATGCCCGTTGCGCGACCTCGGCCAGGCTCTCAGGCTGGGACACCAGCCGGTTGAGCACACCGGCCCCGCCTTCTGTCGCTTCGTACAGCAGTATCGTGTTGCGCTGATCGCGGGTGGGCAAGGGCTCGCCGAGCAACTCTGCCTCCTCCAGTTCATAACCAATCTGGATACCGCGCAGCAGCGCATGCTGAAGTGTTGCCATCTGACCTTTCGACAGGTCGGCAATCGGCCGCAGGAGTAGCGCATTCTTGTGATCTTCGACGATCGGCACGATGCGCTGGGCTTTCGCCGTCGTCACATCACCCTCGTTGTCGGCATCATCGCCGCCACCGTCGAGGGAATCCTTCAGCCATCGACCGGATTGCGGGTCGATGCAGAAGCCAAGAATTGACTTCGACTTGCGCCGCCTGAGCCCCTTGTTGATGCGGGAAAGCTTGGCCGACGCGCCGAAATCGAGGTGGAGAAGGGGGCCGTCTGACCCCTTGAGTAGCGCAGAGCGGATGTCCGGCGCACCGCTTTTCATCGGCCATTGGAAGACGGTCTGAATCTCGAACCCACGCCGCTGCCGGTCCTCGTCGTTCGCGGTAATCCGCGCTGATGGGGATGTTTCGACATTGTCGATTCGATAGACAGCATTCAACCGCTCAACGCCGCCGAGCGAAGCGTTGCAGGCGTGACAGCGCTCCTGCAGTTCATCGCTATGAGCTGCACCGCATTCGCCGCAAAGGATCAGCGTGGACGTCGCAAGTTTGCCATCATCCATGCGGTCAGCAGGCAGCTTCGCCTTGGTGACGCGGTAGGCTCGGCCCTCATGATAGATCAGGCTGTTGGGGCCGAACTCCGCGATCGCAAGGAAGCGCGGCCGTTGCAGCATCGCGCCCTTCGTAGCCGGGATGAAAGCATAGAGAGGAAGTCGTGGGAAATTGTACCCTGGAAGGAATCCTTCGGTCGCGAGATAGCGATACGTGTAAAAGTCCGACCCACTCGATGCACGACCGCGTTCGAGTATGTCGAGTTCCTTGGAGGCGTTACGGTAGCGTGTCGCGGCAGCAGTGCGCTCCCCGGCCTTAAGGCCCGTCTTCTGTTGGATTGCATGCGCCAGCTCCTGCTCATTGCGGGCGCCGCGGTGCAGCCCTCGCCAACGCTCGAAACTTGCGGCAAACGCTCCTGCCGCTTCTGCATCGGTCTCGGCGACGAATGCCTCGACGTCGGTGAGCCACGGCACATCCTTGGCGTTGACAGCAGGCAACATCGAATCGACCAGCCTGCGCATGATCGGGCGTGCCGCGCCGGTCGAAGCCAGGCGCTCGAAACAGACGGTGATATTAGGCGTGATCGGCATGTCCTTCATGGTCATGTCGAGATTCTCGGGAATTGACGACCTCAGCGGAACGACAGCTGCGGCGAGCCACTCGGCATGCAGGTGACTCTTGAGCAGATCCTTATTGGCCAGATCGAGCGCGGGCGGTCGCACGATCCCTGCGACAAGCGCCTGCCGATCAGCGAAATAATATTGATCGTGCGGGGATTGGGCAGCGCAATAGGTCACAACCAGCGCCGCCTGCCCGCTGCGGCCAGCACGGCCGGAGCGCTGCGCGTAATTTGCTGGCGTCGGGGGCACGTTGCGCATGTAAACTGCGTTGAGCGCGCTAATGTCGACACCCAGTTCCATCGTCGGCGAACAGAACATGGCGGGTAGGAAGTCGGTCGGCTCACCCTGCTCGATCATTCGGTCTTTGTTGACCTCAATCCGCGAGACGTCATCCCGCTCATAGCGGAACCTATCCTCGCGCCAGCCACGAACCTCTTGATCGACCTGGGCCGTATGCTCGCGCGCCTCGAAGGCATTCGGCAACCTGCCAGGCTGTCCGAGCATTTCCGCGACTTGATCATAGAGTGCCCGAAAGAACGCGTTTTGGCGTTTGGCGTCCGCGCGCGTTTCAGTGGCGAACAGCCGCAGCGACGACGGCGAAACGCGCCATGCCGCCGCGTCGAATCCAGATGAAATCCGGCGCGCCAGCTGATGTGCCTCGGCCGCCTTAAGCAGCGCCCGGATCATATCGTCATACTCGCTGACCGGCAGTGTATCGCCCCAAATATCCCTGTGACGAAGAGCCTTGCCCAGATTGGTTCGCCAGCCGGCGCGGACGATCAATGCATCCTCGGTTGCCTTGCTTTCTCCTTTTCTGGGCGGGTCAATCATCAGGAAGCCGCTCTCCCGAAGGCCGTCTTCCTCTTCGCGATCGATCGCCCAAGGATCGCGCAGGCGGGTGCGCGAGTCTTGGGCCGTCTGCAGCACACGCTGCCGATCGAGTGCATCGGTGGCGATGGCGAGGCCTTGCCGCATTTGATCGAACAGTTTTTCGTACAGCAGCTTGCGCTGCGCAGGCGTTGCCAGCCGCAAGCGGGCATTGCCCTGAAACTCTTCCTCGTCACTGGCGAGCTCATCCAGCCCCTGAAACCGTGCGGCGATGAGCCCGACCTCCTCCAGGTTCGGATTGGTATAGCGCCAGCCGCGGCGCAGGTCGGCCCAAAGCCGATGGGCCAGAACCTGCGTCAGCACTTCTTCGGCTTGCTGGCGATTGCTGTAACCTTTGACATTGGGATCGAGCATCCAGTCGGCACATCGGCTCGGCACTTCCAGACTGAACCCGAGCGCATCACGGATCGCATCGCCGAACTTCGCGTGCGACAAGCCCTTGTCACCAGCCTCGCGGACCGCGCGAAGGATCGCACCGCGCAGCAGTGTCACGAAGATAAAGTCGTTGAAGTGCCCAGCCTGTAGCGCTGCATCCTGTCGGTTGTCGGTAAACCCCAGAAGTTTGCGGGTATGCTTGTCGATCGACCCATCCCGATCCATCCACGCGAGAATCATTGACACGATAAGGGTTGTCGCGGAGCTCCGGCCCTCGGCCGACAGACCTGCCAGCTTGTTGATGTCGCGCGCCTGTGCCGGCGGCTGAAGTCGGCACTGCGGACAAAACCGATACTTGCCTGGAAAGAACCATGCGGGGAGCCCGTCGCCACCAAGCGATCCATCGGGCCGGACGAGATAAAGATAACCTTCGTGCTTGCCCCGATGGGCGCCCTTCAGCCGTTCCTGCCCCGTGGGTGTTAACTCTTGCCAGTCATCAGGATAGTCGGCCGGCTGGCCACTGAATTCGAAGTCAGCGTTGACGGCGGGAACAAGGAAGCCGGTGCGCGTGCCATCGGCTTCCACCTCATCCCGCGCCGGTTCATCGATCGGCCGCGCGATAATCCGATCACCATCCAAATCGCTGATCACGGCTACGCTATGATGCTCTTGGCCGCATTCACGACAGAAGAAGAGCGGGTAAAGCCGAGCATTGTCATCGTCTGGGTGAAAGAGCTGTCCCTCAAGTGAGACCCGGCGCGTCGCGGCCGGCTCGATCGTCGCATAAGCCTGACCGGCACCGGAAATGAAGCGATGGAGCTTGAACGCAAGAAATGCCCGATCGCCGATGCCGCCACGCTGATCTTCGCGGCGGCCCATCATGGACAGCATATTGGCCAATGCGGCGACACACTGATCTTCCGGCAGTAGTGTTTTCTCGGCGAGTTCCTTAGCGGCATCTGGCAGCGTTATGGGACGCCGGCGTCTTAGCTTCTCTCCCTCCTGCAAGCCAATTCGAGTTTCAATCCAGCAGGCGAGAGGATGATCGCGAAGCTCCGCATTGGACAAAGTCCGGCTCAGCGGCGCTTCGACCAGCGCCCTGAGCTCCTGACCCAGGCCATCGACGTTGACCGAAGTAGATGTGGCTCGTTGGAGAAGCTCATCGATGATGCTGTTCGGGGAAATCGGTTCTCCGAACAGTTTCGTGGCGACCTCGGCAACGGCGACCGCCCGCTTTTCCTCTTCCGGCGAACTCGACATCGTGGCGGACGTACCAATGCAGATCAGCTTCTTGCCGGCGCACAGACGTTCCTTCACACGACGGACGAGCATTGCGACGTCTGCGCCCTGCCGTCCGCGGTAGGTATGGAGTTCGTCGAGGACGAGGAAGTCGAGCCCAGTGGCGTTGCCGATTACAGCCTGATCGAGCGGATCCTGCCGGGTCATCAGCAGCTCGAGCATCATGAAGTTGGTCAGCAGGATGTCCGGCCTACTGCGCGCAATCGCCTGCCGCTCAGCCTCGTTTTCCTGGCCCGTGTAGCGCGCAACCGTCGGTTGGAGCGCGGCGGGGAGATCTGCATCCCTAATGAATTTGGTGATCTCCCCCAGCTGGCTGTTGGCGAGCGCATTCATTGGATAGATGATGATCGCGCGGGTTCGTGGCGCTTCGCCAGCCCGGCGCGCGCGGACGATCGCGTCCACCACAGGGATGAAGAAGCATAGCGACTTCCCCGATCCCGTGCCGGTGGTGACGATGAAGCTTTCCTTGTTTGCCGCCTTGGCGACCGCACGCTCCTGATGCCGGTGAAGGCGCAGGCTGACCTTTGGGTTTCCGGCTGCGAAGATCGATGCCAGCGCCGGGTCGAGAACCCCATCGGTGACGAGTTCGTCGATTGACCGGCCCGGCTCAAACCTAGGATTAATCGTGATCAAAGGATCGGGCCAAAATTTCCGGCCGCCGTAAATTTTGTCGATCTGATCCGCTATTTCGGGCGCACGAAAGATCGAGAATGATCTCGCGAAGGCTGCATAGCGTTCTACGAGCGCCTCATCCAAATCAAATATGTTCACGCCGCCCGCCCCAACTATCTTTCGGTCGTCATCACATCAACGAAACAAACAACCCAATGAGCTTTGATTAGAAAACCTAATTTCCCGGCCTGTCCCGAGTCGAACTACTAACCGCTAACTGACCTTTTAATACCATCAGAATGGTCCTCCCCCTGGCCACATCTCCGCTCAGCCGGTATCACGAAGCGCATCCGTGCATCGTCCTCCGGGTATGCAGTGTGACGCTCGGCCTTCGGTATCGAAAACTTCGCCGGCGACAAACACATGATCGGCGCCGTGGAGGGTAGCCGCCTTGCCGATCGCGTCGATCGCATTGAAGCGTGCCTCGCTCAGCGCTGCGCGAACCTCGGGTTCGAACCGGCCATAAGGCTTGCCAAGCCGCCAGTCCGCGGTGTGGATCAGCTTCATAATGGTTTCGCAGCCTGGCGCGTCATCGCAGACCCATCGCGCGAGCCCAGGCATCGACCTGCCCGAAGGCGTCCTGCTGCCACTCGTCCGCTGTCCGGCCGTCGAGGATATCAGACCCTTCGACGAAGTTGCGAACGCACGTCGCGCCATAGCCGTCGGGATCTTCGAACTTCGCGACGATATGGGCGAACCCGTCCCTGCCGCTCTGATGCTCGAGAAGCGGTCGGCAGTCCTCTGCGAGCGCCTCGATGCCGCCCGGGTAATTCCGGATCGAGAAGTAGATGTCGTAGGCGTCCTTCTGCTTGTAGCGCCCGTCGAGCGCGAACCCCTTCATGGCGAGCAGCGCCGGGATCGACGCGACCGCGATCATCACCTTGTTGGTGCCGCCCTTGGGCATGTCGCCTTCGATCGCGACTATCTCGTGGAAATGGATGGCGAGATCCGCGCCGGACGCACGCTGGGTCGCGAACTCGGTGGTGAGCGGCGGCCGGTTCTTTTCAAGCACGTCGTCATAGGGGCGGAGGAAATCGACGATAATATCGATCGGAGGACCATCGTCCTTCGGCTGGACGGTTCGGACCATCTGGAAATATTTGAGCGTGTCGCGCGCCGCGTAGCCCTGTCCGCGCAGCGCATCGACGAGAGCGACATATTCGTCGCCCGGGGTCAGCGCCTGCGCGTCGAGGCTGAGATCGATGTCGAGCGTGCCGACATGGCGCATTTCGCTGTCCTTGAGCAGCAGCCACGGCACGGCTCCGCCGATGACCGCGAACTTGCCGCGAAAGCTGCCGAGCGTCTGGCCGATCTCGACCAGGACCGAGCGAACCGCCGTGCTCGTGCGATCGTCATAGTCGGCGGCGGACTGCGGCTCGTTAGTCATGATGGCCACCGCAGAAGCTGGTCTTTCAGGTGCTCGGCTCCTTCAACGCCACGCTCGCCGCCGGCCCTGAGGTCGAGATAGGTCTGGACGGGGCTGGTTGCGATGATGCCTGGGGCCGCCGGCCGTGCATCATCGAGCACGCCGTCCTCGTCCGGCACGCGCACGATGACATTAGCCCCCTTCGCCGGCGAACTGAGGCTGAGCAGCGTCTGGAGTGCCGCGAGCCCTTTCTCGTCGGCATAGAAGTAGCTGCTGCTCTGGCGGACGAAGGGCGCATACCAGTCGGCAGCGCTGAACGAGGCCAGGGCCACCCTGCCCTCCTCTCCTTCGAGATCGCGCAGCCGGTCCGTCAGGGCTTTGCCGTGCAGGTGCGTGTAGAGGCGCACCTCCTCGCCCTTTGGCGGCTCGTAATTGCGCGCCCACTCGTCCAGCAGACCGGAGGGGTCTGCGAGGTACAGTCCCTGATCGGATTGCTCGGCCCATTCACGATCGCGCAGCGCTGTTCCGATCGTGCTCACGAGGCCGACGCTGACCTTGGCCGCCTCGGCAAGCTCGGTCACGCGCCACGCCCGCGCCTGCTCATTGAGCAGCACGCGCAAGATGCGGGCCGACTTCGGCTTGAACAGCGAGCGAAGCGCGCGGCGTTCCGGGTCGGGCTTTCCTTCGACCTGGCGGTCGATGAACACGGTGTCGAAGGCGATGCGCGCATTCCCCTCGAAATCGAGATAGGCGATGCCCTCCTCGCGACAGGCGGCCTGGGATTGCTCGGAGAGATAGGGCGCCATGAACATAGGCACCCCCTCTTGCCCACTCTGGCCGAGGTAGCGCTTGAGCTGGTAGGCGGCCTGATGCGCCATGCGTGGCTGGCCGTTGCCTTTGACGTCGACCACGAGCCGCATCGGCTTCCCGGCAAATTCGGTGTCCGCCACGATATCGACGCCGCTATCAGGCTGACCCGGTTCGCCAACGAACGTCATGTGCGCGAGCGAAAGCTGGGGTATGGTCCCCAGGAAGGCCTTGAGCGTTTCTGCCGCTCGCAGTTCGATGCCGTTCGCTATTTTCACCAAGTTGCTGAAAGCACGATTTCGGTGAAATAGCAACCATTTCAGTGGATGGGCTATTTCAACGGATGTTGAAACGGTCAATGCACTTAAATAGGTTCGACTCGCTCGTCAGCCGCCTACCGCAGCACCGTCTGCTCTGAGCCATCATCCCTCCCCAGGCGTTCAAGCTCAACAGTCAAAGAGGCGTCGATCCATGATTACCCTGCATCATCTGAACTTCTCCCGATCGACGCGGGTGCTCTGGCTGCTCGAAGAGATTGGCCTCGACTATGAACTGAAGACCTATGAGCGCGATGAGAACTTTCGCGCGCCAGCCACGCTCGGCGCGGTCCACCCGCTCGGCAAAGCCCCGATCCTCGTCGACGACGATCTCGTGCTGGCGGAGTCCGGCACCATCCTGAGATATCTGGAACAGAAATATAGCGACGGACGTCTCGTGCCAGCGCCGGGCACCTCGGACCGCGCGATCCACGATGAATGGCTGGATTATGTCGAAAGCTCTGCCGGGCTGCCCGTGATGATGACGCTGCTCGGTGGCATGACGGGCGGCCTGCCGGCGGGGCTCGCGGGCTTCACCGCACCGCAGCTGACCAAGACGCTGACCTATATTGCCGACCGCGTGACCGATCGCACCTTCCTGATGGGAGACCGCCTGACGCTCGCCGACATCCAGATGAGCTATTTGCTGTCGGCGCTCCGTCACGCCGGGCAGCTCAAAGCCTATGCGGCGCTTGTCGACTATCTGAGCCGGCTGGAAGCCACGCCAGGATTGAAGAAGGCCATCGAGGTCGGTGGCCCGATGACGCCGCCCGCCGAGCGTTGATCGCCTGAGCAGTATGATCGGCGCGCTCGCCTCTGTCGTTCGGCAGCAGGAACATCCCAAGTGATGGACGCGCTATGTTATGAAGTGAACGGCGTTGCCCGCCTGAAGGAGACTATATCGATGAGTGAAGCAAGCTGGGGCGATGCCACCAAAACCCCGACGATCGAATGGAGGATGAGCGCATCGCTGGAAAATGTCGCGCGCGGCGACGGTGAGATGGCCGAGGTGACAAGCCTTGAAGGCGCGGTCCGCGCGTGGCTCGCTCTCGATCCGGAGCATCGGATCGCAGCGACGCTGACACCCGAGCGTCCGGTCCTAATCGATGGTATATCGCACGCATCGTTTGCAGGTGACGGCGTCACAATCCTCGCGGAGCGACTTCCTCCTGAAGCGTCCCGGGTTTTCCGGAGGCTCCTACTTGTGAGAAGGAGCCACAATGACGAGCAAGACGACCAACAAGTTTTCCCCGGAGGTGCGCGATCGCGCGGTTGGGATGGTGGGTGAGCACCGTGCCGATTACGCATCGGAGTGGGCGGCACTGACGTCGATCGCGGGCAAGATCGGCTGCACGGCGGAGACGCTGCGCCGCTGGTGCCGCGAGGAGGCGAGCCGACGAGCGGGGCCAGCGGCGCAAACCGCCAGCGAGCAGGACCGGCTGAAGCTACTCGAGCGCGAGGTGAAGGAGTTGCGCCGGGCCAACGAGATCCTGCGCAAGGCGTCGGCATATTTTGCTCAGGCGGAGCTCGACCGCCCAAGCAAATGGTGATGTCGTTCGTCGACAGCCACCGCGAGGAGCTGGGTATCGAGCCGATCTGCCGCGAACTGGCGATCGCCCCTTCCTCTTACCACGAACACGCGGCCCGCCTTGCCGACCCTGGCAAGCGGTCTGCCCGTGCTCGGCGTGATGACGGGATCAAGGAGCAGATCAAGCGCGTCCATGACAACAGTTCCGGCCTCTATGGCACGCGCAAGGTCTGGCGCCAGATGCGCCGCGAGAAGATCAAAGTGGCCAGGTGCACGGTGGAGCGGCTGATGCGAGCGATGGGCCTGGCAGGGGTAAGGCGCGGAAAGGCCACGATCACCACTGTCAGCAATCCCAAGGCGCCTTGCCCGCTGGACCAGGTGAACCGTCAGTTCAGCGTTAGCCGACCAATGCCCTGTGGGTGGTCGATTTCACCTACGTACACACCTGGGTGGGCTTTGTGTACGTGGCCTTCGTGATCGACGCCTACGCCCGACGTATCGTCGGCTGGAAGGTCAGCACCTCGGCCACCGCCAGCTTCGTTCTGGATGCGCTGGAACAGGCGATCCACGCTCGCAGGCCTGGCCCGGAAGACAAGCTGATCCACCACAGCGACCGTGGCGTCCAATACCTCGCCATGAGTTACACCCACGCCTGGCGGAAGCCAGGCTGGCGCCCTCGGTCCGCAGCGTCGGTGACTCCTATGATAACGCCTTGGCCGAGACCATAAACGGCCTCTACAAGGCCGAAGTCATCTGGCGACAACGATCATGGCCAACCGCGTCAGCGGTGGAAATGTTGACCCTGCGCTGGGTCGATTGGTACAACAACGACCGCCTCTTC
>Ga0233335_1000117_pt1 | contig 19735 bp, 17 predicted proteins | sample GEONDECOMP222_FD_180695 | JGI IMG/M metagenome (GOLD analysis project Ga0233335, IMG submission 180695) | Leaf litter microbial communities from Shasta-Trinity National Forest, California, United States - GEON-DECOMP-222 | ecosystem: Environmental > Terrestrial > Plant litter > Unclassified... | reverse complement strand
AAAAGTGCATTAAATATAGTGTTTAAAATGTTTTTTATTTCGAAATTTAATTTTGACAAGCAAAATAAAGGCTAAATTTTCTAGAAAAAAATTTATAATGATAGCTTACTTAAATAACAAAATTCAGACATTATTTAAATGAATTTTTCTCCTAGTTATACCTATATGAAGAGTTTATGTTACGCATTATTACTTTAAATGTGAATGGTTTACGTTCCGCCACTCAAAAAGGTTTGTTGGATTGGTTACCAAAACAACGAGCAGATATCATTTGCTTGCAAGAAATCCGTATACAAGCTAATCAATTAGAGAGTCAATTTGATTTAGCAGGGTATGATGCCTATTTCACGCATGCTGAGAAAAAAGGCTATAGTGGCGTTGCCATTTATACTCGTCATAAACCCGATCATTGTATCATGCAATTGGGATGGACTGTTGCTGATCGAGAAGGGCGTTACTTACAGTTAGATTTTGGCAATCTCAGTATTGTCTCATTATACTTGCCCTCAGGTACAAGCGGAGATGTAAGACAACAATGTAAATTTGAATTTTTAAATCGTTATCAAAAAATTTTAGAACATCAGTTACAAGACGGCCGAGATTATATTATTTGCGGTGATTGGAATATCGCACATCATGCGATTGACCTTAGAAATTGGAAGGCCAATCAGAAAAATTCTGGATTTTTGCCTGAAGAAAGAGCATGGTTAGATACTGTTTTAGGGCCCTTAGGTTATGTAGATGCTTTTCGCCTCGTAGAATCAGGCTCTGATCATTATACATGGTGGTCACATCGAGGCCAAGCACGGCATAAGAATGTCGGATGGCGCATTGACTACCAGATGATTTCTCAAACCTTACGCAATAAAGTTTTGGATGCTGCGATTTACAAAGAACCCTTTTTTTCTGATCATGCTCCTTTAGTGATTGATTATGCATTGAACTTGGATACTCATTTGCAAGAGAATCATGATTAAATATCAGGTAGTACCAAACATACTGTTTTTGATAAATAACGCATCTTATGAAAGAAGTTTACTGCTTGTAAAAGAAAGTTGTACTATATTAGCTTTTAAGTTTATTGACGAACCTACAATAGTCAGTTTGTATGCATACAACCTATCAACCCGAAATATTAGAACAAGAGTGTTTAAACCGATGGGATGCTTCTAATTACTTTAGCCCTAGAGAGGAAGGCGAAGCCTATTGCATTATGTTGCCACCACCTAATGTAACAGGTCGTTTACATATGGGTCATGCATTCCAAGTGAGTATTATGGATGCACTCATTCGATACAATCGTATGCTGGGTAAAAAAGTACTATGGCAAGGTGGGACTGATCATGCAGGGATTGCGACGCAGTTGGTGATTGAAAATCAATTGGCCATGCAAGGTAAAGAACGCTCGCAATTAAAACGTGAAGAATTTTTAGCTATTCTAAACGCATGGAAAGAAAAGTCTAATGCTCATATTAACATTCAATTAAAGCGCTTAGGCGCGTCTATAGATTATTCTCGTTTTCGCTTTACTAAAGATGATGATTTTAATCAAGCCGTTATTAAAGTCTTTACAGAGCTTTATGAAGCAGGATTAATCTATCGAGGGAAAAGACTTGTTAACTGGGATCCAAAATTGTTAACGGCTATTTCAGATCTTGAGGTCACGCATACCGAAGAACAGGGATTTTTGTATTATTTGCGTTATCCTTTTGCTCAAGAAGAAGGTTATCTTACAGTAGCAACGACCAGACCTGAAACATTATTTGGAGATATCGCAGTGGCTGTTCATCCAGAAGATGAGCGTTATGCGCCTTATATTGGAAAATTGCTTCAATTACCGTTAACGCAAAGAACGATTCCTATCATTGCAGATACAACGGTTGAAAAAGATTTTGGAACCGGATGCGTTAAAATAACACCCGCGCATGATTTTAATGATTACAAAATGGCGCAGCGACATCAACTGGATATGATTGAGATTTTAACAGCAGAAGGATTGTTAAATGAACAAGTACCGGCTCTATATCAAGGGATGGACTGTCAAAAAGCTCGCAAGTCTGTTGTAGAGAGTTTACACGCTTTAAACCTGATTGAAAAAATACAACCCCATGTGTTGCAAGTCCCTCGTAACGATCGTTCTGGAGCGGTTGTGGAACCTTATTTAACAGAACAGTGGTTTATGCGTATGCGACCATTAGCAGATCGTGCTATACAAGCGATTGAAGCAGGATTAGTGGAATTTGTCCCTCATAATTGGAAGAAAATTAGTTTGCAATGGTTAGAGAAAATTGAAGATTGGTGCATCAGCCGCCAACTATGGTGGGGTCATCGTATTCCAGTTTGGTACGACGAAAAGGGCTCAATATTTGTAGGTACAGATGAAGTTAATGTGCGACAAAAATATCAATTAGATGGCACTGTATCGCTTTCTCAAGAAGATGATGTGTTAGATACTTGGTTTTCGTCATCACTGTGGCCATTCGTTACTTTAGGATGGCCCAATACTGCTTCTAAAGAACTTAACACTTTTTACCCAACTCAGGTTTTAGTAACGGCCTTTGATCTTGTCTTTTTTTGGGTGCCTCGTATGTTAATGTTGGGTTTGCATTTTACTCAACAAGTACCTTTTCATAAGGTATACTTCACGGGTTTAATCACAGATCAATTTGGCCAAAAAATGTCTAAATCTAAAGGCAATGGTCTAGATCCGATTGATATTATTGAAGGTATTGATTTGCCATCACTGCTTAAAAAGCGTACCCAAAGTTTGATGCAACCCAAAATCGCAGAGTTAGTTAAACGTAGGACAGAACAAGAATTTCCTAAAGGCATTCAAGCCTTTGGTGCAGATGCTTTAAGATTAACTTATTACTCTTTGGCCTCACCCACACGAGAACTGCGTTTTGATATGCACCGGGCTTTAGGGTATCGAAATTTTTGTAATAAGTTATGGCAAGCCACTCGTTTTGTCTGCATTCAATACGGATCGATCATACTAGAAAATCCCAGCGTCACTGCTCATTATTCTGTATTTGATCGCTGGATTTTGTCTCGATTACAAAAAGTGATTCAGCTAACGCACCATCACTTTGATAGTTATCGTTTTGATCTGTTATCACAATTACTATACGACTTCTTTTGGCACGAATATTGTGATTGGTATCTTGAATTTACTAAGCCCATTTTAAGAGGAGACAATCAACTCTTAGCAAGAGGAGCTTGCAATACCCTGGTGACCGTTTTAGAGCAAACTTTAAAATTATTACATCCGTTAATACCGTTTATCACTGAAAAACTATGGTATTTACTCATGGAGAAGGTACAAGAAAATTCAAGTATGCTCAATTTTCTTCAAGTCACTTATCCACAAATCAATGAACAATATCATGCGATCGAAGCAGAAGGGATAGTGGAGAAGATAAAAATGTTAGTGCGTTCTATTAGAAATATGAGAGGGGAATTAAAAATCTCTCCATCTAAAAAAATTCGACTCTATTATAGAGTTCGTCAGCCTGCAGATAGAGATTTTTTGATCGATCATCAATTATTGATTGAAAACTTAGCCAAAATCAACCTGGTACATCAAACACCAGAGGAACAAGAAACATTGTTTAATGCACAACAATTACTCATTAACAGAGTAGAAAATATTGATTTAGGGATCGTATTACAAGAGATTACCAATAGCTTAGACAAGCAATCTGAAGTAGAACGATTAAAGAAGGAAAAAATAAAATTTGAACAATTCATAATGCGCGCTAAAATAAGACTGACAATGAGTCAATTTTTAGCAAAAGCACCTAAAGAAGTTATTGAACAAACAAGAAAACAAGTGACGCTTCAAGAAGCGCAATTATCCGTTATTGATGAGCAGCTTGAAAAGTTACAATAAAATAAGTTTTTCAGATATTACTGGAAGAAGAAAAGGTTACTAGATGATATATCGACTGGAATTATATCCTTGACCATCATTAAAATAGTAGCCCTATTAAATTAGTGTCTAATTATAAATTTGCTCAGGCTTGACTTTCTTAATAGAAAATAAATTACCTTTTGGTTGGTTTGGAGAAAAAATATGTATGCCGTCATTGAAACGGGTGGAAAACAATATACCGTAAGCCCTAATAAAATTATTCAAATAGAAAAACTAGAAGCTGCTGTGGGAGATTCCATCAATTTACCAGTGTTGCTATTAAAGCGAGATGAATCTCCCTTGGAAATTGGTAAACCAATTTTATCGAATATCAAAGTTCAGGCAGAGGTTTTGGAACATAACCGGGGCGAAAAAATAAAAATAATGAAGTTTAGACGTCGTAAGCATCATCGTAAACAGATGGGGCATCGACAGTACCATACCTTAATTAAAATTACGAATATTGGGAGTTAGTTTCTTATGGCTCATAAAAAAGCAGGTGGCAGTACGCGTAATGGTCGTGATTCTCAATCAAAACGCTTAGGCGTGAAATGTTTCGGCGGAGAATTGGTTAAGAAAGGCTATATCATTGTCCGACAACGAGGTACTGTCAATCACCAGGGTCTAAATGTCGGTATGGGCAAAGATCATACTCTATTTGCTAAAGTAGACGGCAGAGTGAGATTTATCAAAAAGGGACCTAAATCTAGACAAACTATTGATGTCATACCTATTGCATCAGCGATATCGGGATCACAGCAACCCTTGGCTTAAAATCCTAATCAGTATTTCCATCTCCGATTTTATAACATCAGGGGTAACAAAGGCCTCTTTTTATTTTGAGTGATTTTGTAGGCATGAAATTTCTTGATGAGACTGTCATTGAAGTAGTAGCAGGTAAGGGGGGAGATGGATGTGCTAGCTTCAGGCGGGAAAAATATATTCCCAAAGGAGGACCTGATGGGGGTAATGGCGGCGTGGGAGGTAGTATATATCTGGAAGCAAAACCTAACTTGAATACATTAATTGACTTTCGTTTTGCTCCTTATTATCGTGCTCAAAATGGGAAACCAGGTAGTGGAAGTAACCGCACAGGAAATGCAGGAGATGATTTAGTGTTAAGTGTGCCTATCGGGACACAGGTTTTTTCAGTAGAAACAGGTGAACTCATTGGAGACTTGATGAAAGCACACGAAAAGCTTTTAGTAGCGCAAGGAGGGCAAAAAGGATTAGGAAATCATTGTTTTAAAAGTAGTGTACACCGCTCCCCTAGGGAGTACACGCGCGGACATCCTGGCGAGTATCGTCAATTAACACTATCATTAAAATTAATTGCAGATGTCGGCCTAGTAGGTTTACCCAATGCAGGCAAATCGAGTTTTATCAGTGCTGTCTCTAAAGCTAAACCAAAAATTGCAGATTATCCATTTACTACCTTAAAACCTAACTTAGGAGTAGTGAAGCTAAACTTTGAAAGACATTTCGTCGTAGCGGATATACCTGGCTTAATTGCAAAAGCTTCTGAAGGTGTTGGCTTAGGTATTCAGTTTCTAAAGCACTTAGAGCGAACACGTCTTTTGTTGCATATCGTTGATATATACCCAAGTAATGATAGTGACCCTATAGATAACATTTTGCTGATTGAACAAGAATTAAAGCACTATAGCGAGTTAGTGTTTAACAAACCGCGCTGGTTAGTCTTTAATAAAGTAGATATGCTACCCTCAATTGATAACTCGCAATATCTCGAGCAATTGGAAAAGCATGCTAGAGATACCTTGCATATTGAAAATATACCTATTTTCGCTATTTCTGCCTTACAAAAAAAGGGTACGCTTGCATTATGTCAACAAATCATGAATTTTTTAGAGCAAAGCTTTTAAAGAGTTGAAATAATATGAAAGTTAATTGGTCTTATTTACCTAATCTCATCACAAGTATACGCTTTCTTTTGATATACCCCATCTTGCAAGCACTTTTTGCAGATAATAACTTATTAGCTTTCTGTTTATTATTAATTGCGGGATTCTCAGACGCCCTTGATGGTCAATTGGCACGTTCTTATGGTTGGGAAAGTCAAATAGGGGCTTTTTTAGATCCGTTAGCAGATAAGATATTATTAATAAGTGTTTTTGGTACTTTAAGTTATTTATCTAAATTGCCATGGCAGCTTGGCGCTATTTTTATTGGAAGAGATATTTTGATTATGCTAGGGATCATTGTTTATAGGATCTATATAGGTCCTATGACTTACCAAGCTGTTTTAATGAGTAAGATTAATACCGTATTACAATTTTTACTCATCCTTTGCTTAACGATCCCAAATATTGTTGTAACCCGCGTGATTGAGCACCTCCCACAAGTTAATCCTGATACCCCGGCAGCATTCTCTTATTTGATAATGATAGCTGCAACGATAACAAGCCTTGTGAGTGCAGTACAATATATGGTCATATGGGGATCAACAGTTTGGAAGTATGTTGATGTCAGAAAGCAATAAACCTCGTGGTTATATCCAATTACCATTGCCTTTTTATGCACAAGAACGTAACACCTTTGAAAATTTTTACCCAGGCTCCAGTAATAGCAAACTTTTAAATTATTTAAGACAATTCCTGCTTAAGAAAGAATTTGAACATCATTGTATTTATATTTGGGGGCATTCCTTTGTAGGATGTAGCCATTTGCTGCAGGCTTCTTACCATGCAGCAAAAAACAATAATACTCAATCTATTTATATTGCCTTAAATTTCATACAAAAGACACACGAACCCGCATGTTTACGCCAAATGGTAGACTATCAATTAGTTTGTATAGATGCGCTCGATTGCATTGCAGGGCTATTAGATTGGGAAGAGGAATTATTTCATCTCTATAATAATTTACAAACACAAAATGCTGCTATCCTTTTTGCAGCGCATCAAGTGCCTCATAAGCTCAATCTTAAATTGCCAGATTTAGTCTCACGTTTAAATAGTGGACTGTTATTTCAAATACATGCATTAACTGATCAGGAAAAAATATTCGCACTGCAACTCAGAGCCCAATTACATGGATTAGTATTACCCGATACGGTCGCCCAGTTTTTATTGCTACGTTTAGTGCGCAGCCCTCACATTCTATTTAATACCTTCGAGAAACTCGATCGCGCGTCTTTAACGCAGCAACGCAAATTAACAATTCCTTTTGTAAAATCTGTCTTAAATTTATAAAACTCTTTTGTTTATATTTTGAAACCAACTTTTTTGTTTTTTAGGTGCATACTTTCTTTTAAGAATTGAAGGAGGTGTTCTTGCTTGCCACCACTTGGAATGGGTATAGGGAACGCATAAAATACCATGGTTAGACTGTCTGCACCAGCCAGATGCTATTGCCTTATTAATATGATAAGGGACATGTCGGGCAGCAGGATGTACAACATACAACTGACCTCGCATTAATCTTTTGTTGAAGGGTGCATGTTTTGCGGCACAATTAGGCCTGATAGATCTTGCAAAACAAGCTGTATTAATTGGGCGCCCATAACGAGCTGCTAATCCTTGTAGAAAGATAGTATGATTACGTGCTTGGCTTTGATGACTAATAGCGTTGACACACCCATAGGCAGGGTAGACTTGTACAGCCCATACTGAACGCATTAAGCGATGCCAACTAGGGTGGATGATTGAAGGTTTGCGAGCAATATTATAAATGTTTCTACGTAAAGGTTGAGTATCGTAAAATTGCAAGCTCAGCATGATTAAGATAAAGCCCACACTTATTCGTTTGTTTTCAAATCTTAATACGCCTAATAAACCAATTAACATCAATGTATAACCAACAGGCCAAAACATTCTGCCACTCGAAGGAAAAATCTCTGTAATGAGTTTAAAAGGATGAATGAGTCCATAGTGTAATACAGGAGTTGTTCCATAAAAAATATGGTTAGATATCGAAAAGATCATTAATAACAATAAACTTATTGTGAAAGTACGATATCGCTTAATAATTTGTGTCACCCATCGCCAACGGGTTACTATCGTAAAAACTAACGCACTTATCATGCCCGCACCTAAATAATTAAATCCCCTGTGTTGACCGCCCGTTGCATTTACAAAAGGATATCCAAGTTTTCCGCCATAAAAAGGAGCCAGTAGATTCATAGAATAATAACTATATCCTGCGGCTCGTATCTTGTGGCTCAAATAGCCTCCTGCTATCATGATGCCCACTATGATGGCTGTGGTTGTTGCTAAAGCGATTAAAGATTGTTGAGCTGCTCTTGGCGATTTAAATTTAAGGTAATGATCACCCAAATATGCAAGATAGATAATCGTGACCATGCTAAACAGATAAGGATGTGTCAGAAATGCTAATGCTATTAACACGTGAAAGTAAAAGGTAACTTTTTTAAAATAACCTGTGTTTTTTACGCCTGCAAAATATAATGCTAAAGCGCATAAAATATATCCTTGTGCGAGTAGGGCAATATATTCCATTTGAAAAAGAAAAGTCGGCATCATTAAAGCCATTGAGGTAGATGCGATTGTGGCAAGTAATGTCCGTTGTCCTAATATGCGTACCAAAACAGTAGCACTGGTTGCTTGTAGAATGTAAGAAATGGCGAACCAGATTCCAAAATAATGGAAAGCAGAAGGTAAAAGCGATTTTAATGGCTTGAGCAATATCGCTAGGAGTGGAATGCTATTTGTAAAAGCTATATTGATGCCTTGGGGATAGTTTAATAAATTTGTGTGTAGAAGTGGAAATTGCCAGATGCTTGCTTTAAATGCCCACCATCCTGAGATACTAATAAGCGGCTCTCCCCTCTCAAAAAATGCTCCGTGTCCTGCTAAAAAACTTAAAGGAAATAAATAGAAAACATAGAGTAAAGCAATGGTTGTGCTCAATAAGCAACTAACTTGTAAAGATTGCTCTCGAAAAAGGCTACGCAAGCCAATGTGATTAGAATGATAAATTGCTTTGAGTACATTTTTCTTTTGGTTTTTTAGAAAAAGTATTAAAGTCTTTTGATTGAATTTCACTGGAGTTCAAAATGTCGTTGTAAAGTAATGCATTAGTATAAAGTAAATGCTTCTACTGTACAATTCTCGAGTGCTCGAGACTAATTTTATGCGCTTCTTACACGCAAAATATATACTTATACGTGCAAGAAGAACTAATAAATGTATATTAAGATCTTGTTAGATATATTTATGGCCTTCTTGATTGGAATAAAGGCTGCTCATCAAGCCATTGTGGATTAATTATTTCTGTACCTCTCTCAAGCGATGAGGCTATATTTCGAATTCTTTTAGGTTGAGGTTGCGAAATCTTTGGATCGTTTGAAGCATCACGCTTGTTGTCAATATCTTTGGGACTCCAAAAGGAAATATCTAAGTCTCCTGTAAGATTGAGTGCACTCGATATTTCTTGCTGATTATTTAAATCAGCAAGCTTGAGAATATCTAGAGGGCTTTTTCCACTATTGTCTTTAGTATTTAGCAGAGTCGATATATCTTCTTTTGAGTGATAATATTTTAAGACTTTGAGCGTACTTGAACATTTATTTATATCTGTCAGAGCATGCTCCATGGCTGTATGAAAGAGGTTTTTACCGTTTTTAGGGTTAACAGTATGCATACAAATAGGTCGTTCTTCTTGCTCTAAAAATACATTTACAATTCCACTATTGCCTTCGGACACAGCAAGATGCAATGGAGTATAACCATCTTGATTCATAGTATTCCTAAGCTCAGGATGTTTCTTATATGCTTGTCTTATCATTCTGGCCAAATTTTCCAGAATTTGATGATAATATATGGCGGTATGTAAAATCGTTAACCCTTTATAATCACTAATGTTCAGTACAGTTTTTTTGTAATTCTTGTCGTATAACAATGCTTGAATAGCTTTAAGATAGTCATAACGGATTGCTTTATGTAAAGGTGTGCGTTTTTTATAATCAGTCGCGTTAGGATCAGCACCTTTGTCTAACAAGAATTTTACATATTTAAGAGAGTTAGTATGATGATTATAACAGATTGCATGATGTAAAGGTGTGCGGTCTTTGTCATCGCGTGAGTTGATATTAGCACCATACTCCAGCAATAATTGTGCAGCTTTGAGATTATTTGTAAAGATCGCTATATTCAAAGGGGTATGCTGATTATTAGCATGCGCATCAATATTAGCGCCTCTCTCTAATAATAATGTTGCAACCTCAAGCTTGTTATGCTCAATCGCCATGTGCAAAGGAGTATAGTTATTTCGGTAGTAGTCTTGCTGGTTTAAAAGAGATTCTTCAGAAGTGTCTGTACACTGGTCTATTTGTTCTAATATAGACTTTAGCATTTGTGAATTATATGCTCTGTTTGACAAGTAATTTGAGATAGCAAAATGTATGACGCTCCATTTTGTCGCAAGATCTGCAATAACCCTAAAGCTTTCTAAGCCTAAGCACTGTAAAATAGATTCGTTTGCACCATTTGAAATCGCATAATAAAGTGGTATTTTTCCATCAACGTCTGTTTGACCTATTATTGGTTGCGAGGCATGCTCGAGTATTAAATTGATACACGCTTGATGTGTATTTTTTGCGGCAATGTGCAATGGTGTTAATCCCTCTAAGTTTGTTTGATTGAGCAAGTCTTCTTTTGAAATCTTGTTATTTAAATCAGCTATATTTTCCAATAAATAACGGGTACAGGATGCGCAATTTTGCTGCACAGAAGATAACAGGAACATCAAGCAGAATCTTTTATTGCTCTTCTCGTTAGGCTCTTTTACTAAAAATCTCTTATTTGGTATGTCATCGTACTTTGAAACAAAATATTCTCTGAGAAATCGTTTTTCTTTTCGGAGCAAATTTCTTAGCTCCCTGTATAAATTAGGTATTGACACAAGATCCGTGCCTGCTTTGAGGTCGATTGCATGATGGAAAGCGTCATGCGCTATTTTTTCTGCTTGATGGGATTCAATTGTCCTAGATATTCCTTCATTGATAAAATCCATATCACTTCCTCTGTGAATTAATGTTGAATAAAATACTGTATTAGTTTCCTTTATATCAGATTCTAATGGCTCTATGCTATTGACTTGCAATTTGCTATGCCTAGCAAGAATAATTCTATTGTAGTCACGAGCAAAACAGGCTTATAAAAATCTCAATATGTAATAGTATTTATTAAATAAAATTTAACATACTTTTTCAAAAAGATATATTACATACATCGTTTACTTTTATCCTCTATCTGCATGAACAAGCCTTATGTGGCTATATTATTTGGCAATTGTCTAACCAAATACAATCAAGCTTTATTTTCACTATTGTCACCCGTATGGGCGGTTTCGTTCTTTAAGGGTGGCAATTCTCTCGATAACTTAATTTTCACTTATAGTTTTTTTATTGTTGATTGGATCGCTCGTCCACTAGGTGCTTTTTTTTGGGGATGGTTAGCAGATTATTATGGCATACCCAAGGCATTATTAAGCTCTTTTTTAGGGGTGACCATAGCAACGATATGTTTGGGGATTTTTCCTTTATTCTGTTTATCAAATGGCCTAGCTTTCACATTAATGTTTATCATTCGATTGCTCTATAGTTTTTCTGCAACGGGCGAGACTACCAATGGCGCAATTTTCTTGTTAAAGCAAAGTAGTGCATATCAATCCAATTGGATCAGTAGCCTCTATGATATTTCTTCTACCATGGGTTCCTTATTGGCTGCCATTATGATGTTAATTTTTCACTGGAATGGGTACTTAAAACATCAATGGAATGGGCTATTTTATTTCAGCAGTATACTGTGTGGAATTGGCTTATTATTAAGGTTGCATATCCCAGCAGAAACAATTGTTCAGAAAAACACAACTATTGCTATCCCTTTTAAAGCTTTACTGTATCATCATTGGACGAAATTACTCGCTTTAATGGCTGCCTCAGGGTTTTCTCATGCTACCTATACTTTCTCTTTTGTATTGATACAAGGCTATATACCCTTGGTGGTGACTACTATAAGCTACCAACGTTTATTACAAATCAATATAATATTGATTTGTTTGGATGTTATTTTACTGCCCATTTTAGCAAGATGTGCTAATATTTGGGGGCATCGATATCAAATGTTAGGTGCTACTATTATAACGATTTTGAGTATGCCGATTTTGTTTTATTTAATGGAGCAAGCGACTACGACTAGTATATTTTGTTGCCGCATTTGGATTATGTTATTAGGCGTTGCATTTTCTTGTACATATCATGCTTGGGCGCACAGTTTATTGCCGATTGATAGCCAGTATCGTTTATCAGCCTTAGGTTATACCTTAGGATCTCGCTTCATCGGCATGCCAATTTTAGTCATTGGCCCTTGGTTATTTCAAAAAACTTTTTTAGTAGGGGCTCCTTTATTATATTTGGGTGCCACTGCTGTTATGGCTGCAATAGCCTTATATAGCACTAAAGCTTAAGAGATTTCTTAAAAACAAAAAGCATGGACAGGAGGTTTTCAAAGGTCTTCTTCATAACGTGACCTTTGATCTTTCAGCATTATGGCTAATTGACAGGGATTGCAAATCCGAAGGCCAGGCAGCGCTTAGCATTGAGTGATCATAATGCTCTGTTCTTTATTCTGAGAGTGTGTGTTGGGCATCTCATGAGCAACGGCCATCTCTACTAAACAAGGTCCGTATGGTTCTGAAAAATTTCTCGGAATTATCTGAATAGTAACTCATATTGCTACGCAATAGGCTTCCTAGCGTGGAAGTCACTATAACAATCATCTTCTAGATTTTGCAAAAAGTTGTCTATTTTTCGTCTCAAGTGAGTTTTTAAACATACAAGCGCAATCTAGTTAGCAGGACTGTGCTAGCTTCATAAGAGGCTCGCAACTACGGAGCGAACGAGTTAGAGCACCATTTTTTATGAGAACTTTTACCAGATTTATTGATTTTTGAGATATGGCATGCCTCAAGAGTCTACCTAATCGCATGTGACGATTTATATTAGTGCCGTAAGTGACAAGCATTTTAATGCATTCTAATTGCTGTTTAAAATCTTGCCAAGAGCCGAGCATGCGACATGCGAGCATGGTAAATTACGATTGTGTAAATGTACATCAGCCTTTCTTTTGAGTAAAAGTTTTACAATACCTAATGCTTGCTGCTGTACTGCTAATGATAGAGGTAGACTATGATTAGCTTCTACTATATTTGGATCAGTATCCTTGTCGTTTATAAGCCATTGAACAATGACCCGGCTGTTAGATATCTGGATGCTTTTGTATGGAATGTATTGCTAGAGATAACAGCGTACACCCAAAATCGTCAATATAATTGACAGCAAAATCATCCTTACTGCTTAACAATATTAATCCTGTGTGGTGGTATACATCTGCAACTGTATTTAAATATGGGTGCTGTTGTCATGGCAGCTGTTATTGATTTTTTTGGATTGACGCTGCAACAGAGTAGGTGTATCCATCATGATGGATCTGCAAATTATTAGTTTGAATTAAATGTACTACCTTTTTATTGAATACTTTCTTGAGTGTTAATATATTTTATTCAAGCAATTGATTAATCAGAGAGTGCAATAAAAATAGAGTGATGAAAAATGGATTCACAATATAAAACACTAGCGTTTCTGCATAACGATTGTTCAAGAATCTATTCTAGTATTTTATATATAGGCTAGGTATTATGACTGTTTTACATTGAAGCTCAATTCTCATGCATCCTTTTTTAACTATTGCCGATCGTGCTGCACGTGCAGCTGGACAACGTATTATTCGTGCTCTGGAACGTTTAGATCGCTTGAAAATTTATGAAAAGAGTACTAATCATTTTGTAACTGAAATAGATTATGAATCCGAAGCAATAATTATTAAGCACATACAAGAAGTTTATCCTCATCATAGTATTCTTTCTGAAGAAAGTGGCTATTTAGCTGGTGATGAGGAGTATGTATGGGTGATTGATCCTATTGATGGTACCAGTAATTTCATGCACGGATGCCCAGGTTTTGCAATTTCTATTGCTGTACAATATAGAGGAAAATTAGACCAAGCTTTAATTTATGATCCATTTGCCCAAGAAACTTTTTATGCAAGTCGCGGACAAGGAGCGAGGTTATATCAAAATCGATTAAGAGTGAGCAAACGTAGCAATATTAAAAATGCTTTAATTTATATGCATCGTCCTGCTTCAGAGCAGGTGCAGTTACAGCAATGGAGTAATATACTTCAGTCATTGTTAGTAGAAAAAGCCAGCATAAGAAACTTAGGTTCGACAGCGCTTGGATTAGCTTATGTTGCTGCTGGACGTTTAGATGCTTTCTTTGCGCCAAGTACTTTGCCCCTTTGGGATAAGGCAGCGGGGGCTTTGTTAGTTGAAGAAGCAGGAGGCATTATTTGTGATCCTTATAGTGGTCAACAAATACTTGAAGCTAAAGGTTTATTAGCTGCTAATACTAAGTTGACTGAAGATTTATTAAAACTGACACGCTCAAAGACTTGAATTCACTTTATTGATCCCCACTAATACATATACAAGAATCATTATTATTGAGAGTTTGTTTTAATGGAGCATTATTATTATGAAACAAGACAACGTGTCGGCGACGCATCAGTCTGAACCCTTAGCTGGAAAAGACACAGAGAACACCAATTCTACTAAGCTTGAAAACGTTAATAATAAATGGAAAGGAGTGAGTACTAAAAATGATAGTGCTGACCATATCAATGAGCCTATTGATGAGAATGCAAGCAATGCAAAATCTGATGATGATAGTACAAGTATGACAGAGCAAGAAGAACATGACTGGCAAGCGCGTTATCAAGAAATCTTGGCTCAAAACGCAGCATTACAGAAAACAATAGAAGAATTAAAACAAAAGGCAGAATCGACAAAACTTTATCATGCTGCAGAATTGAAAAATGAGCAGACTAGAGCAGCTCAAGATAATATAAAAGCCGAGTATAGAGGTTATGAAAAAGCGGTGCAAGCATTTATACCTTTAGATGATAGTGTATATGCAAGTTTAAATTATTCAAACGGTACCGCTGAGCAATATCGAGAAGGTGCGCAACATATATTGAATCAAATGAAAAGTATTTTTGAAAAACTCAGTATTACTGTGATAGCACCTAGAGCGGGCGATAAATTTGACCCTTATATTCATACTGCTGCTGGAACAGAAGTGGTTGATCAAAAGGTTCAAGCACCTGATACTGTTGTGAAAGTATTTCAAAAAGGTTACAAATTACAAAACCGTATTATACGTCCTGCAATGGTGACTGTTAGTAAAGTAGAAGAAGAAAAAAAAGCATAAACATTTTCAAAGTAAAAGTATTAGAACACTTGAAAATGCATAAAGTGACTTTAATTTAATGAATACTAATTTATTTTATTTTTATTTAAGTGGAGAAGGTTATGGCATCAGAAACAATTATTGGTATTGATTTAGGTACTACGAATTCATGTATTGCTGTTAGAAAAGGTAATCAGACAATCGTCATTGACAATCAAGAAGGTATGCGTACTACGCCATCTGTTTTTGCAATAAAATCAGATGGCGAAGAACTAGTAGGTAAAGCTGCAAAAGCGCAAAGCGCCGTGAATCCAGAAGGCACTATCTCTGCAGTTAAGCGATTTATAGCTGGAATGTATAAAAATCCTAAGATTCAAGATATTAAAAAACATATTTCTTATAATATTACAGAAGGTAAGAATGGCAGGGTTGCTATAGCTCTAGCGGGTAAACAATATGCACCTGAAGAAATTAGTGCGAAGATCTTAATGAAGTTGAAGCAAGCTGCTAAGAATTATTTAGGTCAAGAAGTTAAAAAAGCTGTTATTACAGTACCTGCTTATTTTGATAATGAACAGCGTGAAGCTACGAAAGCTGCGGGTGAAATTGCAGGTTTAGAAGTGGTGCGTATTATTAATGAACCTACTGCTGCTGCTTTAGCGTATGGATTAGATAAAAAAACGACTGATACCAAAATTGCTGTTTTCGATTTAGGCGGTGGTACTTTTGATATTTCTATTATTGAACTCACTAATATCGAGGGAAATCAGAATTTTGACGTGTTATCAACCAATGGAGATGACTTCCTAGGGGGAGAAGATTTCGATCATCGTATCAATGAGCATGTCGTAGCAGAATTTAAGAAAGAACAAGGCATTGATTTATCAAAAGATGAACGTGCTACACAACGTCTCAAAGAAGCTTGTGAGAAAGCGAAAATTGAACTTTCTTCAGCCATTCAAACTGAGATCAATTTGCCTTATATCACGGTCGATTCTTCCGGACCAAAGCATTTGAATATCAAACTAACACGTGCTCAATTAGAAGGACTTGTAGAAGATTTAATTAAAAAAACACTCCAGCCCTGTAAAATAGCTTTAAAAAACGCGAATTTATCAGTTAGTGATATTAATGAAGTCATTTTAGTCGGTGGTCAAACCCGCATGCCTAAGGTGCAAGAAACCGTCGAGAAGTTCTTCGGTAAAAAAGCTAACCAAAGCGTGAACCCAGATGAAGTAGTGGCTATAGGTGCTGCTATTCAAGGAGGCGTCCTGGCAGGTGATATAAAAGACGTTTTGTTACTGGATGTAATACCCTTACCTCTGGGAATTGAAACCATGGGCGGCGTCATGACAAAGTTAATCGACGAGAATACGACGGTCCCTACTAAAGCGGAACAAATTTTCTCAACCGCAGAGGATAATCAAACGGCGGTGACAATCCACGTTGGGCAAGGTAAACGTCCTCAGATGAAAGATAATAAATCATTGGCTCGTTTCGATTTAACAGGTATTGCACCTGCACCCCGCGGTCTCCCTCAAATTGAAGTCACTTTTGAAGTTGATGCAAATAGTATCTTACATGTTTCAGCCAAAGATAAAGCCACTGGCAAGGCACAATCTATGCGTGTTGAACGTAGTGGATTATCTGAAGAAGACATCGAACGCATGAAAAAAGAAGCTGAATTGCATGCAGAAGAAGATCGCAAGTTTGCTGAATTATCTCAAACACGCAATATGGCCGATGGGATCATTCATACTACCACTAAGGCTATGAATGATGCGGGTGATAAACTCAGTAGTGATGAGAAATCTCAACTAGAAAAAGCACTTGAAGCTTTAAAAGCAGCTAATAAAGGTGATGATAAACAAGCAATGGAAGATAGCTTAAAAGCCTTAACTGATTTATCTAGCAAGATGTCTGATCGTTTGTATGCTAAACCAGAAAGTGCCGGTAGCGAGAGTACCACCACTCAAGATAATAATAGTGATGATAATAAAGCACAATCTTCTGAGGATGTTTCAGATGCAGAATTTGAAGAAGTCAAAGATAAATCATAATATTATATTGAGATAAGTGTTCTTATGTCTACACAAGATTTCTATAGCATCTTGGGGGTTTCCAAAGGAGTCTCCCAAGACGAGATCAAAAACGCTTTTCGTAAAAAGGCAATAAAGTTGCATCCTGACCGCCACGTTTCTAAAAGTGAAGCAGAAAGGAAGCAGTTCGAGGAACAATTTCAAGAAGTGCAAAAAGCTTATAATGTGCTTTCCGATCCTGAAAAGCGTGCTCAATATGATCAATTTGGTCATGAGCAATTTACGGCACAAGGTAGTGGTAATGGAGGCTTTAATCCCCATGATTTTGGGGATATCTTTACCGATTTAGGTAGTATCTTTGGGGATATGTTTGGTAGGCGTAATGCTGGACGGGGTACGCGTATGCAGCAAGGTTCTGATCTGCGGTATACGTTAACACTAGATTTAGGGGCCGCTATTTTTGGCTATCAAACGGTGATACAAGTGCCCCGATTAGGACAGTGTAAACATTGCCATGGTTCAGGTGCAAAAGGTAATGCAAAACCCGTTAGCTGTAATACTTGCGGTGGAATGGGACAAGTTTATTTACAGCATGGCGCGTTAAATATCCAACAAACCTGTCCTGATTGTCGTGGACAAGGTGAACGTATTCATTCACCTTGTCCGGCTTGTCGAGGTACTGGACAGGTCCGTGAAACAAAAGCTGTACAAGTTAATATTCCAGTGGGTGTTGATGAGGGCGATCAAATTCGCTTAGCCAATGAAGGAGAAGCGGGAGTACGTGGGGGCGCTTCTGGAGATTTATATATACAGATTCATTTTAATACTCACAAAGTATTTAAGCGTAGGGCCCAAGACTTATATGCAGAAATGCCAATTGATTATCTCACTGCTGCCTTAGGTGGTGATATAGAGATACCTACTTTAGAAGGTAAAGTACGCCTCCATGTGCCTGAAGGTACTCCAAATGGTAAGACACTCAAACTAAAAGGCAAAGGCATTCCCGGAACGCAAAGGCGTTTAGCCGGAGATCTGTATTTAACTTTAGCGATAGAAACGCCAGTCAATTTGCGGCAAGAGCAAATAGAGTTGCTTAAAAAGCTTGAGGCTAGCTTCAAGCAAAATAAACATCACTACCCTCGCATGAAGCAATGGGTGCAAGATACTACTCAGTTTTTTAGTCATCAATCATCATAAGGTATATTGCAATGAGTCTTATTGAGCGAGTTCCAATGACTGAAGCAGGAGCTAAAAAGTTACAAGAACTTTTGAATCATTTAAAAAAGCGCCTTCATACTGAGATTGTGCAGGCTATTGGAGAGGCACGGGCATTGGGCGACTTAAAAGAAAATGCAGAATATCATGCTGCTAAGGAAGAACAAAGTTTGCTGCAGGGACAAATTGAAGATCTGGAATCAAAATTAGCGCGAGTGCAAATTATTAACTCCAGTAAATTGCCTAGAACGGGAAAAGTCGTTTTTGGAACTACCGTTCATCTAACCAATATACAAACAAATGAGAAACTCATTTATCGGATTGTTGGTGAAGATGAAGCAGATTTGAAATTAAACAAAATTTCCTTTAGTTCTCCCATAGCACGCGCTATTATTGGAAAATATTTAGGAGACACTGTTGAAGTTCAAACGCCTGCAGGATTAACTGCATTTCAAATTAAATATATTGATTATACTGCATAGCACGATTAGTTGAGTTGACACCAAGAGCTACGCCCCATAGGCCTTTGAGGTAATTTCTTGGTGGTGCAACTACTACCACTAGGTAAAGCGATATTACTTCTTAAAGAGAGTTCATTGCCGTATAAAATAGCATCTCCCTTAGGTGTGACCCGAGTTGTCAGCTGATAATAGTGGCCGATTTTTTTGTGGGGTAATATACAAAAAGCTTGGGGTAATTTAATAATACTGATATGGGCTTTATAATCACAGTATTCAAAAGCAGTTACATAGGGTAACTCAATCCTAGTTTTTTCTTCTAATAACTGCCGGGTTAATAAATTTTCGCCATAGCACAAACTCGCTTCTGCAGCTTCAAATTGTTGTATTTCGTGTATACGAGATATCCCGAGTCGATTTTGCAATGCAATAGAGCAAAACAAATGGTTAACTAACAAACTCATTATGAGTAATAGGGATGAAATAATGATTAAGATCATATGGATTTGAATAAAATGACTATACTATTATTAACATTGATTGGTGAATTTATTAAAAAATATAAATAGTTTTTAGAGAAATGTTATTCTTATAATAATTTCTATTACAGTGCATTGTCCTACACATTTTCAAACATTTCATGAAAAACATTAATCAATCATTAAAAATAGCTCGAGAAACGCTATTAGCACCTACTGCGTTAACAGATCAACAAATTAATCGTTTATTAAATCAGTTGCTTGATTATCAAGTAGATGCAGCTGATCTGTATTTTCAAGATATTTGTCACGAATCATGGTCTTTGGAAAATGGTGAGATCAAA
>Ga0233335_1000116_pt1 | contig 20105 bp, 15 predicted proteins | sample GEONDECOMP222_FD_180695 | JGI IMG/M metagenome (GOLD analysis project Ga0233335, IMG submission 180695) | Leaf litter microbial communities from Shasta-Trinity National Forest, California, United States - GEON-DECOMP-222 | ecosystem: Environmental > Terrestrial > Plant litter > Unclassified... | reverse complement strand
GGTGGTCCCGTGTTCGGCACATTCTACAGCATTTCCATCGGATTTAAGCTTAAAGCGGCCTGTTAACGCATTCTCGTTTTTTGGATTATACTGTAGATAAAAGCTTCTACTGCTAATATCCTTGTGCTGCGTTTTTTTAGATACAGGATCTTTTTGATATGACTTGCCTTCCATTATCCTGCATTCTATCCCATTTTCTTTTGTTCTTGTAAGGATTGGAACGAACGCATTTTTATTCTTTTTTCCTTTCTTCAGAGAAACTATCCAGTCGATTACTGCTTCTACTTCTTGCCCATCTTCTGTTATTCTTACTCCTTTTGAATAGACAATTTGATCTTTTGTCAGTGGGACCTTCTTACCTTCAGAGAGCGTAGTAGATGTAGCCGAACTTTGACGACGATGACTATGACTATGCAGCGATTTAGTAGTAACAGCAGTAGTGCCTGTCGCGTATGATCGTAGGGATACATTATCTGAATGATCATCCTTGACGGGTACGGGTGCTGGTGTTGAGACTGTACGACGAGTTAATGAAGGCTTCTGAATAACAGATGGCGTATTAGTAGAGTTGCTTAGTTGAGCTTGAGATGCACTGGAGGCACGGCTTGGCAAAGCAGGCTGATCAATTTGTGGCATGGAGGATCGTTTTTTGCCTGCTGGCTGCCTGAAAGAAGTATGAGTAGAATCACCGCTGTCATCTGCACTACTATTATTTTGCTGTTGAATTCCTTCGCTAATGCTTCTGTTGTTATCAACTGGTGTTAAGATTGTACGAGTTAATATAGTCTTCTTCGGAAGCTGAGATGGCGCAGAGTTGCTTGATGCAGATAGACTGGTATGGCGGTTTATCAACAAAGGAGGCCACTCAACTTGTGCTGGTGTTACAGCTTGTTTGCCTGCTGTCTTACTTAAAGAAGTGATATGAGTATTATCCCTTTCCTCTTCTTCACTGTCACTCGATGTGGTTCCTTCACTACTATCTGTAGAGGATGACAGCTTAGTAGACGCAGAAAATGTACCCGTTCCTAGAGTTTGCTGAATAGAATCCTGTGCGAGCCGCTCGTAATGAGGAGGCGGACTACTGGGAATAGCAATTGGAACATGCTGATCCTCACTAGAAGGACATTGTGCTAATTCTTCTTCGTGTAAGAGTGTTGCATGAGCCTCAGTAGAGCCATCAATACTATTGAAAATAGCTTGACACTCTGGAGACCATTTTAATTGTCGTATCAACGCATTTAAAGTAGGTTCATTATCTTCGTCAACAGCTATATTACCTGGGTAAGCATGGCAAAGGTATGCTTGAAATGATTTATAGTAGGCAGTCTCTGCATTCTGCAACCATCCTCTAATGATCAGCGAGTTATCTGATATATATTGTTCCGTAAGCTCTTTAGGTAAGTGCTGTAACTCTTTAGCAGTTTTAAGACCTAATGCCTTACGCTGCTCGTCTAAGTCAGTAAAGTTTTGAAGATAAATATTCGGTGCAAAGATGGTGGGCATGGATTCTCGATCAAAGGACTGGTTTAGATAATAGGCTGTATCTTTATATTGAGTATCTTTCTTATTGTCGCCAATCCAACCAGCTTGCATAGTAAATGAGGCGCGCCACTTTTGAACAGTATCATATTTAACGTTAACGCTCGTGTTGAGCATGGGATGTAAGTGATATTCACAACCTGCTGTAAAGCCTCGAATACTTTTCTCAGGGAAAGGGATGTAATAACTTGATAAAAAAGGTTTTGTTCTACCTGATAAAATACTGACTTTAGCTGTAATAGCGCCTTGAAGAGGCACGAAGAGTTTAGAAGAAGCTTTATAAATATAGGGATTATGAGTACTTATATTTTCCTGAATCTCAGTACTTTTAAGGGGTGTTCCACTTGAATCTAAATACCAACCCAGATTAAAGCGACAGAAAGGATGTAGCAATTCAATGCCAAGTTGCTGATTGTTATTAAATTTGTGCGTGTGGCCAATATTAGGCATCCATGAGTTTTGACCATTATTATCTTCCAGCATGCTCTGATCGATATAATGGGCCAATGTTTCATCTTGATGGTAATAAACACCTGCTATGAAGTTGGACATGACTGCAAAACGTATACCAGTTCCTCTATGAAGTGAAGATAAGCTGACGCCTGATGTGTCTATAGGTTGACTGTAAGTCTCTGGAAGTGCTTCTCTATTGTTTGGATCTTGCTGGGTCCACCATTGATATTGAGTAGGTAATGGTGAAAGATGCGGCAAAGTTTGCATACCGATAGCACCCCATACAGCAACGCGATGATTAAAATCTAATAATGCCCCTCCATTGAGACGTATACTTGGCCAGAAGTTTTCGTGTGGTCCATACAAATAAGGCTCCACTGTGAAGTTCATCATTGGCAGGGGTTGTACCTTCACCAAAGGTGCTGCTTGTACAGTATGCGTAAAATAAATAAGAAAACTAAAAGCTAGATAATATCGAATACAAGGCATCATGTTTTAATACTCGCTTGAAGAACGAAGGTTTAATAATATTTCATCGAAAGCGTCGTCAATCAGTCGATGCATAGTCCATTAAATTTTGTCCAAGCGATCCTTTGCTATGAAAGTTTTGAAAAATTGAAGTACCGTTGAACGAATAGCGATACCATGCGCCTCTCAATGCTGGTAGAGAAATAACCAAACTATTTTGTAATGGAATGGGCGGTTTCATCATTGTTTGCATTTGCTCTGTGGCTGTCAATCATTTGACTTTTTTATCATTCATATTGAGAGTTTAGCACGCAATTTATTATTCAATTAATCTTATTTGACATTTTTTGTCAATAGTAACAATACAGGTATTGACTGGATTCGAGACTACGTTTTCATCAATATTGAGCATCAGGTACCCATATACCTTAAGCGCGCCTAAATGAACAAAATATTACTGTTCTAAGATCGCTCTTCCTTTGTTATCAAATACAATTCTATCAACTTTTCCGGGATTGCCTTCTGTATCTAGATTAGGAGAAAGTTTTATTTTATGTATCTTACCATCACCTTGTTTTATATTATATTGTTTAACAACTGCATTTGTCTGAGCATTTATTAGTTGATTATTACACAATTTATAAGACAGTCCGTTTGCATCTGTGCCTATGAACGTAGGAATCAGGCTACTACTTTTGGATGCTTGCAAAGATTTTACAACGAAAGTGATAATAATACCCTCTCGAGAAGCATAATAGATATCGCCTTCCTGGAGATGATAATATTTCACTTTTCTAGAAGAGGTCCCTGAGTCTCGTCGATGCGATGTCTTTCCAGAGTTGATAGAAGCTGTTTTACGTGATTGATACTGAGAATCATCAAATTGCACAATGCTGTTGTTCTCGGTAGGGGGTGCGGGTGTGAGTAAGTGCTCATCAACAGAAGGGAGATGGCGCTGATTGAATAAAGCCTTCATGAAACCGTTCAGTACCTCCCTTGTGTTGTCCGGTAGTGCCATGATATAAGTTGGAAATTGCGCATACACGTTTCTTTCATGTTGTGCTAAAGCGGACTGAGTTTTATCAAGCAACATTTCGGATGGAGCGTAGCGCATTCCGGGAAAACGGCTGCATAATATTTTTCCGATATAGTATTCTGCTTCTATTTGTTTGCTAAATTCTCCTGCATTAGGATCCCTTTGAATTTGAGAGCGATAGTTGTTAAGCCGCTTGTAATAAAAATCTTCTTTAAATACAAAAGGTATTTGTTCTCGTGGGAGTGGTTGAGTGAGATAGTCATTTGCCTTCTTATAGTGTGTGTTAGTATTGTTTGCTCTCCACTCAAGATGCATTGCGCAGGCAACTTGCAATCCTTGGGTAGAACTCCATTTGATTTTTGGAACCACCGTGAAAAATCGCTGTGGTGTGTATTCGACTCCAAAACTAACACCAACATCAGCACAGTCGTAGCGTTCATCAGGGAAACGCATGTAATGTGCTGATCCAAAACCTTTCAAACTAGGTCGATAAATGTATGAGAGCTTGGTTGTTACGCCCCATTGATCGAACATTAAAACTTCATGTGCCGTATAATGTTCTGCTGCGTCTGCTAACAGTTGAGAAAAATCTGCTGAATCCGCACTTTTAGATTGCGATGGTGTGAAATGCTGTATATGCTCCAGGCTTGTATGTTTTTTGTGCTGTTTAGCAGCTCTTGTATTTTTCCAATAGCCCGACAAATGATATTGTATCAAGGGATTCATTAATTCTATACCTAAAGAATGCTTATTTTCGAGCACTTCTATTTGATGATTATAAAGATTGGCTTGATTTAGACAAGCAGGTTGAACTAGAAAATAATGAACACCGACTAGCCACTGAGGTGTAGCCATGATACGGCCACCCAGTCCAAAATGAACACTGGATAAACTGAGCTCTTGTAAATGACATTCTCTCGCATGAACTGGAGGAGATTTTGTACTTTTGTTTTGTTTTTTTTTCTCTTTTGTTTTTTTCTCTTGGGCCCATATATATTGTGTAGGCAATCCGAGTGATATATATTCCTTACCGCCTGTTGACCACACTGAAAATTGCTGGTTGATTAAAAGCTGTAATCCCGCATTAAAATCTTTATTGATCCCAATCCAAGTCAGACCTGGATGGTCTATGGATCCTTGAATAATAGGAATAGGTTCTATTTTAAAAGGAGCGGCGTGGATAGGCTGCATAGTAGTGACTAAATAGCTTATTACCCCAACATATTGAACATAAGAGAGAATGAATTTAATTTTCATGGGAAATGGTTTTAATAGAAAATGAGTTTAGAGGTAGGGGAATAGACTGCTTTCGTTTCCATTGTGCATCGATATCCCGGTAGGCAATTTCTCTAGTTTTATAAACCTTACCCAAAAGAGGCTGACGTTCTAATGTATAGCAACGACAGGGTCGTCCAAATTCATCTAGAAAAATAGAATGACTGTTGAGTCTATAGTAAGTCAATCGAGTGCTCCATTGTAACACAGCGGTCGGCTCAGCCGCCGCTATAAATGATTTGATACGTTTTCGATCACTTTCAGGGATCCAACGCTCAATATCTTTGTCAATTAATCCCATTTTGTTGTTTTCGTCAATAGGAAAATATAACGCTTGACCAGGGATCGACAATGTGCATCCTGTCAGCACAAATCCATAGCTGGCTACTATAAAATACAGAAATAATGTTTTGCTAAGCATTATTGTATTGCTATTTGTAAACGTTGATTGATTTCTCTTTCGATTCCACATAAAAGTTCATAAGTTGACCTTTGAGTATATTGCGCAATCCTTTCGATCGGAAGATTTTTACCCCATAATGTGACAGGCTCGCCAACCTTCACTTTCGGTTGCGTACTCAGATCAATTGTCAACATATCCATCGAGACTTGTCCAGTCATTGGAACATAAGTATTATTGACAAAGACCGGCGTCCCATCAGGAGCATTTTGAGGATACCCATCCCCATAACCAATAGATACGACCCCAATACGTTTAGGTTGTTGACACTCGTATCGAGCCTGATAGCCAATGGTTTCTCCTGCGCCAGGTGTCTGTATAGCAATAATCTTCGCCTTGAGTGTCATGACCGGTTTAAGGTTGTAATAATCAGCAGGGTTTTCGTCAATAGGTGATACGCCATATAAACTAAGGCCGGGCCTAACCCATTCATAGTGTATTGGAGGCTGCGTCAATAAAGCGGCTGAATTAGCCAAACTCTTTTTAAAAATATAATGCTGAGATTGAAATTGTTCTACGATCCTTTGGAAAGTTTTCACTTGTGATAGCGTGATAGGATGAGTGGGTTGACTAGCAAAGGCTAATTGACTCATCAGAACAACTTCTCGAATCAGGGTACACGCATTTAACTTTTTCCATACTATGGGTAGTTGCTCGATAGCAAAACCTAATCGGTTCATGCCTGTATTGACTTTCAACCAAATCGTGAGTGACTTAAGATGGGTATTGTCCATTAACCAATTAAGTTGTTCTTCATTGTGTATCACAACATCTAACTGATGCTCGCTTGCTAGCAGATATTCGTTGGCCGCAAAGCATCCCTCGAGTAAAACAATCTTTTGAGTGATTCCCGCTTGACGTAATGCAAGTGCTTCAGACATGTAAGCCACACCAAAGCCTTCGGCATGCGGTAGCGCTTTTGCAGTGCGAATGATTCCATGTCCATAAGCATTAGATTTTAGTATTACCAGTATTGCGCTAGGTGCTGATTTTGCTTTTAAGACTGCTAGATTATATCTTAAAGCACTCATATCAATTTCTACACAAGCTCTCATATATTCTTGCATACTAATTAGAGGCTGCAGTGAAATTTTCAAAACGAGTATATTTACCTAAGAACGTCAGATATACTTTTCCAATAGGGCCGTTACGTTGCTTTGCAATAATGACTTCAGCAAAGCCTTTTTTAGGGCTGTTTTCGTTATAGACTTCATCGCGGTAAATAAATAAAATTAAATCAGCATCTTGTTCAATTGCACCAGAATCTCGTAAATCCGACATAATAGGGCGTTTATCCGCTCGTTGCTCTAAACCTCTATTCAATTGGGAAAGCGCAATCACAGGGACACGGAGCTCTTTTGCCAGCGCTTTTAAAGAGCGAGAAATGGCCGAAATTTCCATGGTGCGGTTTTCAGGCGTGTTGGAAATTCGCATGAGTTGTAAATAATCAATGACGATTAATCCCAATTGTCCTTCTGTGCGCGCGAGTCGACGTGCACGAGCCCGAATCTCATTGGGCGTCAAAGCAGGTGTATCATCAATAAATAATTTGGCATTCGATAATATACTCACTGCTGAAGTAATACGCGGCCAATCTGAATCATTGAGTTGACCTGTGCGCACTTTATGCTGATCAATGCGGCCTAAAGAAGACATTAAACGCATTGCTAAGCTTTCTCCTGGCATTTCCATGCTAAATACTAGGACTGGTTTAGAACCTTGAATAGAGGCATTTTCAGCAATATTCATTGCTAGACTGGTTTTGCCCATTGCCGGCCGGCCTGCAATAATAATGAGCTCACCTTCTTGGAAACCTGAAGTCATTTCATCTAAATCAACATAACTCGTGGGCAATCCAGTGATTGATTGAGAAGAATGAAATAAGTATTCTATGCGATTGATCGCTTGGCTCAGTAGTATACTAATAGCCTGAGGTCCTGGGTCTTGCGTATATTGTTGTGCAATTTGAAAGATCATTCTTTCGGCATTATCAAGTGTTTCTGAGGTTTCATCGTCTGAACTGGATGTGGCTTGTTCAATGATTTCGCTACCGACATTAATGAGTTGCCTTCGCCTAGAGCGTGCTTTGACAATATTGGCATAAGTCATAATGTTGGCAGTACCAGGGATATTATGCGCTATATCAATAAGATACATCTCATCCACCTCTTCTTGATGGGCCTTGAGATGCTCTGTCACCGTTAAAATATCAAATGGTTTATTTTTTTCAGCCAGTTGACTAATACTCTTAAAAATTATTTGATGTTGAGGCTCATGAAAATCTCGTGCAGTTAATATACCCGGAATTTTATCCCACGCCTGATTATTTAATAGTAGGCCACCCAAAATTGCCTGTTCCGCTTTTAAAGAATGAGGTAATTTTAGCTTTGTATTCGGTAGCTTCTTTGACACTATATCAGCGCTTACTGATTAAGAATGAGTCGTGCGTATAACGCGTGCTGTCACAGTTGCAGTGACTTTAGGATGTAGACGCAGCACTACTTCGTAATCACCTAATTGGTGAATAGGACCATGAGGCATTTCAATCACTTTTTTGTTTACTGATACACCGGTTTTAGCAATAGCCTCTGCGATTTCTTTGGAGCCCAGAGAACCATAAAGTCGCTTTTCATCTGTCGCACGGCTGTGGATCTCTATTGTCACTTGATTAAGCTTTGCAGCTTGCGCTTGGGCCTGAGCAAATTGCTCTGCTTCTTCTTGCGCGAGTTGCTGATGGAGTACCTCAAGCTGCTTTTGATTGGTTTTTGTTTTAGGCAGCGCTTTTTTTTGTGCAATAAGGTAACGCGCATAACCTGGCTTAACTGACTTAATAATCCCTACATTGGTAGATGTATCCCTTAAAATAACATCAATGGTTCTCATAGTGTTTTACCCCTTGAGTATAGTGTATAAAGAAATGCGTCAAATAATAGCTTATCTTGCCAGTATTGGGCAAAAAATAAATCTCAGTGTTATGAAGCTTATTGTTGAAAATGAATAAGTTACTTTAGCAATAAAAACTTTTGTAGCGCGCAGTCAATAAAAGAAGTATTGAACGCTTGCTGCTCATCAAATCAGCCGTTTGTAGTATACATTATTATCATACTGCTAGTAATAACATGCAAGTCTATGGTAAGTATGCCTAATATCATAAGGGGTTCAATGAAAAAGCACTATATTTCAGCACTCTGACAATGATAGAAGAATTGCACGATCGAACATTCTTGATGCGAATCTCAATCCTCAGGCAAGTACATCATATATTCGCTAAAAGACTCTCTACAATCAGTGCTTGTATTGCAAAGTAAATCAATCTAACCCTTGAATGATTAAAGTCTTATGTGCAGCTAAATTGAAAATGCTGCAAAAAATCTGAAGGAAAGAAAAGATAGTGCCATTTCTTAAGCTTTATGTTCTCAACCATAAGCTATACAATGCTTTATGCATTGCATTTTCGTATACCTTAATGAATCTTAGGTTCTTCGTATTTATCACAATGCGGTAAGAAACCAGCATGTCTTGCTCGTTTAATTGCTTTTGTAAGTAATTTTTGCTTGCGAGCAGAGTTATTTAATACGCGAGCTGATTTGATTTTTTTGGTATCGGTAAGCGCGCCTTCTAATAATTGACTATTAGTATAATCAATCTCTTTAAGATCAACTTTTGCAAAAGGTGAATGTTTTTGTTTTCTATAAAAATTAGGCTTCATGTTATTTTATAATATCGATAAATAGTTAGGATGTTTATGATTGTGCTGCAGTCTCGGTAGGAGCTATAATAGCTGCTTCAGATCTTTCAGAGTAGGACGAAAAGTGTTTTCGTTGCACTTCAGGCTCTTTGCTTTGAAGAAAAGTAATCGGTTTAATCGTGCTATCATCGCGCCTAATGATAGTATATTTCATGATTGCATCATTGAGTGCAAATTTACTGCGTAGCTCCTTTTGAACGGCACAATCGCATTCTATATTCATTCTAACAAAGTAAGCTTTGTTAAGCTTATGAGTAGGATAGACTAACGTTTGACGCCCCATATTTTCTGTATGATGGATTACACCTGATTTAGACTTAATGAATTGGTGATAACGTTCAATCATATCATTAACTTGATCACTATCGGGTTTTACAAGCAATATAATTTCGTAATGTCGCATAAATGTTCTCTAAGTTTTCACTTTAGTTATACTAAAAGCAAAGATCAAAATTTTAAAATAGCATTTTAAAGAATTCAGTCGAATGAAACAAGCTTTTGATTATATGCTATTTATTAACTTCTACTGTTGTTGCAGTAGCTGGTCTCGTTGGCAGTGGCGTAGGCGTAATATCTACTAGTGAAGGCTGACGGCTTATCGTAGGCGTTGACTGATTACTAAGCGTCCTCATTGTTTTATCTACCAATGTAATAAATTTAATATGATGTTGTAGATCATTATTAACATTGGTATCGCTAGATTTTGATGTCTTGTCTAATGGCGGCGAATCAAGGTGATAAGCTAAATATCGATCAAATGGATTGTAAAGGTAATAAGGCATGGGTTTTTTATCAGTCGATTGCCAACCATAATGTAATTTTAATCCAACAGTTGTGGGATTTAATTGATCTTTATGAATCGTGACACTGAGGAAGCGAAGCGCACGAATTTCTAGTCGTGCTAAGAAACCCCAAGAAAATTTCGTATTAATATAGTGATTTTCTCCATTTCTATTTATCATCAATTTGGCATATTGATTCCCATATAGACCAAGCGTTAATTTTGTGCTTGGGAGGGGAATCGAGCCTACAGAAAAACGAGGCATATCAGTTTTACTGACTATTTCCCCACCCCATTTAAATTTTTCTGGCTCCTCCCAGGATGCTTTTACAGGCGCAAGTTGAATATTAGCGTGGGTATAGATAGCCGTTTTATATTTTAGAAAGGTCCATTCAATACCTGGATTCAAAGCCTTCAAATGGGTAGCACTTGGCATAGATTGAAAGATGAGAAACAAATGCGTGCCCAAAAGTCCTTGGGGCACGCATTGATATCGTCCTGCAAATCCAATATCGCTTGAATTGCGGTGATTCTTGATACCGGTGTTAAGGTCAACGCCAAGCACACCCATTTCTATCCAGGCTGCATAACGGGAATTATTAAAGGCTCTTATGAAACCGTTAAGTTGAGTATAATCATTAGGAGGAGAATTGCCATGCATATAGACACTGCCACCTAAGGGTAGATAGTATGAAGATTCTGCAAAGGCAGGTATCCTATATAAAATCAAGCATATAATAAACGCAATTTTTTTCATGACCATGATGTCCAAATAATTTCTGCCCGCTATAAAAAAATTTTTTGTTTGGCATTTGAACATGCTTTTTGCACGTTGTCCATACCTAACTTGATATAGTAAAGGTTTTTAGACAAAAATTAGAGTGACATCATCATTGTAATATCGATGCCTTGGCTCCTTAAAAATCATACGAATACTATTTTAAATAGATGTATTGCCAGCACAGCCTGGATAAAAATAATGACGCCATAGTCGGACAATAGGTGCGATTGCTTGTACTTGGGTTATGGGTAAATAAAGCAGTGGCGGATGTTCGATAATAAATTCTGAATTAATGCCGTATAAGCTCAATTTAAAACCTCCGATTCCACTGGTTTTGACCCGTCTAGCAAGGGTTATCCCATTTCGTAGTCGCACAATGCAGTCTAAGCCATGCGCAAATTCCAATTGATCAGGAAATAGTTCAATGCCGCCGATCCAGTCTCCAACCTTATAAAGAGGCTGCATAGTCTCATCTTGAATGTTATAAATAATATGTTTAGGATACTGACTTTTAAATAACTCAATTTCTTGTTCAAACTGTCTGTCATCATAGTAATGACTTTTTTCTTCCACTGAACTTGTAAAGCTCGGCATAAGTTTTTCGTAATTGAGCTTTGAAAGCTTATGCTGATCAATAATTTTTGGCGTATCACCAATACCATGTAAAAGCCATAAATTCGTACACTCAATGCCTTCTTCGCGTAAACCTCTTACAACTTTATCTGCTCCTTTTTCAGTTAATGGATGTAGTCCTTGTTCCCAAGTGCTGATAGTCGTTCGGCCAATGCCGCATAAGAAACCAAACATTTGAGGGCGCAGGCCTGTAATCCCTCTAGCAAAACGAAGTCTTTTGCCACGCTCAATGGCAATTTCAGTTTTGACTAATTTTGTTGACATATTTTTTAGAAAATCTCATTATGGTGAAACGTTCATATTTCAGTTTATTTGATTTACTGCTCAATTTATAGCTTTTTAGGAGCAAGGATCATTCAAATAAAAATCTTTTTTAAAAAAATTATGCCAATATTGCGCCTAAAAAGGGGTACACGCATTTTAGGATACAAGTTTTTGGAAAAAAAATACATTGAGTCAAATAGCAAACAGAATACTTGTGGAAAATTGTGATATATTGAAGCGCTTTTAGTTTATAATGATCTTTTAGTAGAGCATTCAACTTTATTGTGAGAATTCTTTTTGCAGGTACTTCATCCTTTGCGGTGCCTTCTTTGACTCAATTAATTCAAGCTTCTCAGCAAAATCCCGCTTATGAATTAATCGGTGTTTATACGCAGCCTGATCGTCCTTGTGGTCGAGGGCAACGAATCCAATCCAGTCCAGTAAAAACAGTTGCCGAGAAGAACTGTTTGCCAGTCTACCAACCGTTAAGTTTAAAAGATGCAAAGGTTCAACAAGCATTACAAGCATTGCAAGCAGACGTCATGATCGTTGCAGCCTATGGGCTTATCATACCGAAGACTATTTTAAATACTCTAAGGTTTGGGGGTATCAATGTGCATGCTTCTTTATTGCCCCGATGGCGCGGAGCGGCGCCTGTGCAGCGAGCATTGCTAGCAGGCGATATGCAAACAGGTATTACCATTATGCAGATGGAAGCGAGTTTAGATACTGGAGCTATATTGGCACAAATGAGTATGCCGATTTTACCTCAAGATACCAGTGGCACTTTACAAACTCGTTTAGAACAGGTAGGGGCAGCCCTTTTATTAGAAACTCTTCATGATTTGCCCCACAAACAAAATCAAGCGGAGCCGCAAACAAGCAGCCAAGCTTGCTATGCTGCTAAAATCACAAAAGAAGAAGCTGCGATTGATTGGTGTGACTCTGCTGCTGTAATTGAAAGAAAAATCCGAGCTTTTGATCCGTACCCTATTGCTTTTAGTTGGTTACAAGGCAACAGAATTCGCTGTTGGAAGGCTTGTATCGAAGTATCTGCTAAAGATATCATCGGTTACGCACCCGGTCAAATCATATCAATTTCAAAAGATAGTATTTTAGTTGCCACAGGAGAAAATTGTTTAAGACTACTTGAGCTTCAATTAGAAGGAGGACGATGCTTATCAGTGACGCAATTGTTGCATGCTAAATTAGCTTGGGTGCTCTCAGGTATGCAATTTACAAACGTTAAATGATGACCCTGAATTGTTTTGAATTTATTCTCAAGGAGTATATACTGAACATCCTCACCCCATAAAATCGCTACTAACAGATCATATGATTAATATCACAAATAAAAGATTAGAGCTTAACCGTGAATTCTCTGGAGGCTCTAGTGCGACTAATATACTCAAAACTGAAGTTGAATTAGCATTAGAAAGCAATTCCGTTGTGAGCCAAGATACAACCGGCTTAGGAAATATTAAAATGGGTGCTGCTCCTGTGCAAGTCGATGATAAACAAATGATCAACTGTCGAGCAGATTTGAATCAATTATATCCAACTAAATATCAATTTGCCCGAGATGCTTATACCACCGCGAGTGCTAACCACTGGGTGCCTCAGGAAATCGGTATGGCAGCTGATGTGGATTTATGGCGCCGCAGTCAGAATCATTGGATGCCTAATAATGAAACCAGCACAGTAGTTGACGTGCATGTAGAGCATCACAATCTCAATAATAAAACACATTCAGACGATTTGCTCACCCCAGATGAGATGAGACTGATTGAGATTAGTATGGGTTTTTTCTCTACCGCCGATTCACTCGTTGCTAATAACATCATATTTGGAATTTACCGCCATATTACCAATCCCGAATGTCGTCAATTTTTACTACGACAAGCTTTTGAAGAATCTAATCATACTGAAAGCTATGAATATATTATTGAATCTTTGGGCATGGATTCAGCACGTGTATTTAATATGTACCGGGAATTACCAGCGGTTGCTGCTAAATCCGCTTGGGCATTACCGTTTACTCATGTTCTCAAAGATCCTAATTTCCAAACAGGTACACTAGAAAATGATCAGCATTTACTACGTGCCTTGGTTGCTTTCTATGTAGTGTTTGAAGGTATATTTTTCTATGTTGGTTTTGCTCAGATATTAAGTTTAGGACGACACAATAAGATGATGGGTACTGCAGAGCAATTCCAATATATTTTGCGTGATGAGTCTCTACATTTTAATTTTGGGGTTGATATGATTAATCAAATCAAACTAGAAAATCCTCATTTATGGACCCCTACTTTCCAGAAAGAAATGGTTGAAATTATTAAAACAGGTGTTGAGTTAGAACATCAATATGCTCAAAATACAATGCCGCGAGGTATATTAGGTCTTAATGCTAATATGATGGGAGAATATCTACGCTATATTGGTAATCGACGATTAGCTCAGATTGGATTGCCTGAACAATATCCTGGTGCAACAAATCCGTTACCTTGGATGAGTGAAGCGGTGGATTTAAAGAAAATGAAAAACTTTTTTGAAACGCGTGTGACAGAGTATCAAACAGGAGGTACATTAAACTGGGATGATGAAGCATAATACTCTATTTCTGAACCTTCAATGGACTTTGCAACGTAAACTATCCCAATTCATAGGGATAGTATTTGACTGTCAATGGCGTGTTGTTAAAAATCCCATCATCTGGATTTTTATTAAGTGGTATCGAGTTGATTTATCTGAGTATTATTATACTGTAATCAAAGATTATAAAAGCGCTAATGACTTCTTTATCCGTCGACTCAAAGACAAAACGCGGGGTAATTTCGAGAATAAAGAGGTTATTGGCTCACCGGTTGATGGCTATATTAGTCAAATGGGTGCTATCAATGGTCAAACGCTAGTGCAAGCAAAACAAAGGACTTATACTTTGTCTGACTTGCTAGCAAACGATGAGGATTTAGTGCAATTATTTCAAGAAGGTCATTTTCTCACTTTGTATCTGGCTCCTAAAGATTATCATCGTGTGCATATGCCGGTATCCGGTATCTTACAACAAATGATCTATGTGCCGGGTTGGCTATTTTCAGTGGGTCCACGCAATACTGAACGGGTATCACAATTATTTACTCGTAATGAAAGAGTCATCAGCATCTTTAAGACGCCCAATGGGCCGATGGCTATTATTCTAGTCGGGTCTCTGCTGGTAGGTAGTCTTGCGACTGCTTGGCATGAAAATATTATTTTACGTACTAGGCAAACTAAGATCCAAAAATGGGATTATCAAAATCAAGATTATGCCTTGGATCGTATGGCTGATATGGGTTACTTTAAATTAGGTTCAACTGTTATTCTTTTATTTGGGAAAGAACAAGTTAAGTGGGCTGAAAGCTTACGTCTCGACCAGAGAGTCCACTTGAATCAACCATTAGGCAAAATAAATAGTAATAATGATTTTCAAAACGATGCGCATCCAGCAAAGGTATCTTTGATTTCTGAAGGAAGGGTAGATTAAGTTTTGCTTAAAAAGCAGGTATTAATTGAACATTTTGAGAATAAACCTGCTCCCTAGGGGAATCGAACCCCTGTTTACGCCTTGAGAGGGCATTGTCCTAGACCGCTAGACGAAGGGAGCATAAACGTATATTATCACTTTAATATAATTTTTATTCACTCATTAAGCAAGGTTTTAATAGATTAATTCCTTCACTTTTGGAGAAAATGTTTATTTTTAAAAAATACTGGGATGCTTTATTTACACAGCATAAGGATATTTCTCAGCCTAACATTATACCGCGGAGTCAACATAATATCTCTAGAAAGGCTATCAGTAAAAATGCACTTAAGGTACTGCATCATTTCAATAAAAATGGATTTAATGCTTATTTAGTTGGAGGTAGTATCCGAGATATCTTGTTAGATAAAACACCAAAAGATTTTGATATTGCAACAGACGCTCACCCTGAACAAATTAAGCAATTATTTCGCAATTGTCTGCTCATTGGTCGCCGATTTCGAATTGCGCATGTACGCTTTAGTAACGAAGTAGTAGAAGTATCAACATTTCGGGCTCACATCAAGGGGCGCAATCAGCAACGTCTATTGAGTCCAGAAGGAATGCTCTTAAGAGATAATAGCTACGGTAGCATTAATGAAGATGCATGGAGACGAGACTTTTCAATCAATGCTTTATATTATGATGTTAGGAATTTTACTTTGATTGATTATTGTAATGGCTTACAAGATATTCAGCATAAAACAATTAGAATCATTGGAAATCCTGAGCAGCGCTATCAAGAAGACCCCGTTCGTTTATTAAGAGCGATTCGTTTGGCTGCTAAATTTGAAGATTTTCAGTTTGAAACTGATACCAAAGCAGCTTTAATCAAGCAAAGTTCTTTATTAACGCAAGTGGATGGCAGTCGCCTCTTTGAAGAAATACTAAAATTATTCCGTGGGGGGCAAGCTTTATTAACTTATCGTTTGCTAAAAAAATATGGCTTATTACAATTTTTATTCCCAACATTAATAGATTATATTGAGGATCCTCATTATACAAGGTGGGTGGAAACCGCTTGTCGCAATACGGATGCTCGTATACTGGCTCGCAAAACAGTCTCACCTGCATTTTTATTTGCAGTTTTCTTATGGCCTGCTGTGATTGCGGAAACAAAAAAATTAAAGTATTCAAAACTCAATCAAAAGATGGCGTATCAAAAGGCTAGTCAGTACATTATTGCCAAACAACATCAATATACCACCTTCACTAAAATGCTGAGTCGTATATTGCAAGAAATTTGGATGTTACAACCTGTTTTAATAAAGCGTTATCCCAGTGCTGTCCAGCGAGTGGTGTTTCATGCCCGCTTTCGAGCAGCCTATGATTTTTTATTGTTACGTATTGAATATCAAGAGATACCTGAAGATATTGGAAAATGGTGGACGCATTTTTTAACATTAGATATCCACCAACAGGAAACCATCCTACAGTCTTTACAATTAAACAATAGCGAATAAACATCGATGGTGATTTCCTGGTACTGAGCCTAAAACTTGAAAGGAGATAAGTCGGCCTAAATCATGCTGATACTGAACAAGTGAAAATACTCAATAATCGTTATGTTTGATCAGTGGATAAGGAGTATAACGCACTAGATGACTATTAGGAGAGTCAGATCCAAGCTTTGCGTTAATTTTTGGAGTCGTCTCTACCTTGATGGGCTTCTTCCCACATAGCTAGATCACTAGTAGGCAAATTAGTCATTTGAGTGATAATTTTTGAAGAAAATTCTGCTTCTTGCATTGTTTTTGCCACTTGTAATAAGCCCTGAATGATGCCAGCTTCTTGCCCATTTTGATAAATTTCCCACAGGGTAGATCGTACTGCTTCCGGGATATTAGGGTCCTCGGTAATCATTTTTTCAGTTTTATCTTGCAGTGATATTAGTTTATTGAAACCGACGTTATCAGGTTTGGTTTTTTCTTCAATTAACATACATTATCTCCCGTGGCGTAAACAGTTTAATGATATCACTAAAAATGGTGACATTAAAATTTAAAGAGGCTAGCCATCTCATTAGATTATTGTACTGTATAAAGCCTTTCATAAAAGCTGAAATGAGTTAAATCTTTAAATCATGGTCGGATTATTTTGGTCAATAAAATTGTACTTCATTTACACCAAATACTACAAAAATAGTATTAATGAATTGCTTATCCAGAAAATTGCATTGTCCCTAATCTATCTGATATAGAAAAGCTATTTGTACAACTGTGCATAAAGGTAGAGCCGCGAGGAATTGGATGCATTCATTATGGGTTGTAGAAAGGCGCATCCAAAGATTTCTGGGTCAAGATATTCAAGCTATGTTCTGAGCCTAGTAGCTTATCGGGATGAGAGGAACCAGCATTGGATTTAATGCTACGCAATGCCCTCTTTTCTATATGCACTTAAAGACTTATGCGACACTATACATCCAGGAGGAATAGCGTGACATGAGATAATCGCTGAGTATCGTAGCGTATTTCTGGCTGCGATACTCTGTATGCTTTTAATCATTCAATAATTTTTTACAGCTTATCTAGTCCTTCTCTACATGAAGAGGTAAAATTGAGCTTGTGCAAATATTCCTCGAATATGACGGGAGCGAGGGTTTAGCTGAAAGATGACGATATTATTTTTGGAGATGATAATATCTCTGCTGGTAGCAATGTATTTGCTAAAAATTGCTGTTCAGTAGATTACTGCAAAAAGATGAGTTAAGATGATCTTCTTATATTGCACAGTTTGAGTTTGTGAGTGACAGTTAGGAACTTTTATAGCCCAAATAACCAACAATCATATATGAATCTATTATGACAACCTCTCCACTACATGATGCTATTATACAGGCCGATTTATCAAAAGTAGAAAGTTTAATTGCTCACCCTGATACAGACCCAAACAAGCAAAATGCTATAGGCGACGCAGCCTTGCATTTGGCTATAGCAAATACAGCATTAGCTAATAAAAATTCAGAGTGCTATTTGAAAATCGTGCACCACATATTAAGCGATCCTAGGACAAACCTTGATTTAACAAATAATATTTCAGAAACGCCTTTTGATGTAGCGATATGCTGCTATTGCTTCGATCATTATATAAGTGGAGATGATACATCAAGTTCATCTTATAAAGTGACAGCGAACGCTATTAGTAATGTTATACGAGCATTAATTAGAGCCAAAGCCGCGAAGGAGGGATCAGATTCAAACGCTATCAATCTGAGTGAGAAGTATTATTCGGCAAGCCCAGAGAAACAGATAGCATGTATGAAAGTACTGTGTGAGACTCTGTTAGTGCACCCTAATTTCCAAGAGTATTTTAGTTTTGATGTACCAGAGCCTTTCAGTTTTAATTTCCAAGAGTATTTTATGAAGTGCACGACAGATGATGCTTATCCTACAATTGGCATAACTGTTTCAAAAGCAATAGAAGAAATACAGTATTATGCAAAGATAGCGCGTAGATATCAATTCTTTAAGAACAATCATACTAATATTGACTATGCTTTGGCGGAAACTTTTACCCGTCTTTCTTTTGATGAAAAACAAGCAATAATCATGCTGGGTTATAGAGAGTTTTATCAATCCTCTACGCTTGAGAAACTGCCACAAGAAATTCTAGATTCTATACGTCTTTTTTGTTTTGGGACATCTGCTCCCAGTCATCATGCTTTTAAGACGCTTGGTTTTCATCATAAACCAGTAAAAGCTACTGATACTGATGCGTATCCCGTATCAATCGTTGTAGAAAAGGCACTTAATAGTATAAGAATAAAAAATTGAAAATGCATCAGCATAACTGACTCAATGCTCTAAGCTTTAGGGGGATATATCATTGATGAAAGCCAGTAACAGCTAGCGCAAGGACTTTGTTCCCGAGTCTGGGTAAATAAAGCAACTATATTAAGTACTTCTGTCTATATTGATTGAAAACGCGCAGTATTGTTTTGTCCTCTCTGTTATAAAACAGATTAATGAATAGGTAATCTTTGTATATTCAATGTATCGCTAAGTTTTTACACATATTTAAAATACTCCGTTTAGTTTGTTGTTAATATTTACCTCATCTATGAAATAATTGTTTTTGAGCACTTATGGAATAACACTAATTCTTTCGAAAGAGTATGTACTGTTGTCCAAGGTATACACAAGGCTCATACAGTCCTATAACAACATTCCTTTGATTGCGACTGCGACATTGCAGTTAGTTTGTGCACGACTATTCTGCTAATATTTTTTACAGAGCATTCATGACATGACTCAAGCCTTACCACATGCTATTGAGATATCTTATGTCGACTATAGGAATATTGGGTTGAGTGTTTTATAGGTAAAATTATCGCTATTTAATGACAGTCTATCATTTTAAGATCACATTCAAGTAATACTAGTAAATTTATGATGGAAATCGTGTCAAAGTTTTTCTTAAAAAAAACTCACTGAAAGAAGCACAGAAAAATAGCGAATTTTTATGGGCATTACGAAATGATAAACCACTCAATACTATACAGTCATTCTTGAATGCGGGTATTAATGTAAATTATAAGGATTATTGCCAAGAAACTGCTTTGTCGATAGCGATTAATAGGAGAGATAATCCAGAGCGGGAAGCTATCGTTAAGTTAATTCTAGACAAGGGTGCTGATCCAAATGCAATAGGGATCAATACTAGTAGGCCTTTATTTTTAGAAATACAGAATGAAAGCAGGAAACCAAACCTAGCTGTTGTGAAGATGCTTCTAGACAAGGGTGCTAACGTCAATAATAAGACACGACAAAAACCATTGTTACACGTGGTATTATCTATTTCCTTTGCTATGTCTACTGATGCATTATTAGAGCTTGTCAAGATACTTATCAATAAGGGTGCTGATGTAAATTCAGTTGATCAAGAAGGGAACACTGCTTTAAATATTCTGATGAATTATACAGTAGTTGCTCCGGCAAGAAGAAAAATATTGTTAGCACTTATTACGATTCTTATAAAAAGGAAGGTTGATGTGAATCAAACAAATCACAAGGGAAAAACTCCTGTAGTATATGCTATCAGTCTACAGTCAAAAAATGTTCTGCAGTTATTACTGGAGCATGGTGCTAAGGTTTGTGTAGAGTCCG